>Ga0208046_1000270_pt1 | contig 11332 bp, 13 predicted proteins | sample PL_2010_300m_FD_184161 | JGI IMG/M metagenome (GOLD analysis project Ga0208046, IMG submission 184161) | Freshwater microbial communities from Powell Lake, British Columbia, Canada to study Microbial Dark Matter (Phase II) - PL_2010_300m... | ecosystem: Environmental > Aquatic > Freshwater >... | reverse complement strand
GGTGAAGGGCGGGGTATCGATCTTCACGCAGGATTTTACCCTCGGCGGCAATTCCGTTACCGAGGCGCTTGCCGCAAATCTCGGCGTTCCTTTTGAGGAGGCGGAAAAGGTCAAGATCAAGGGGACAGGAGACGACGAACAGGCCAGGAAGGCATTCCGTGAGGGGCTGATCACCTATGCGGATCCGATCTGTTCCGAGATCGAGCGGTCGGTCGAATACTTCCGTTCCACATTCGGTGCGGAAACCATCAGTAAAATTCTCGTGTCCGGCGGCGGGGGCATGATTCCCGACCTGGTTGCCGATCTGGGTCGCCGACTGGGGATCGAAACGGAGATCATCAACCCGTTCAAAAAGATCCAATTAGATAAAAGTGTTCTGTCGCCGGAGTCGGCTGGGAGCATCGGTCCCATTGCTGCCGTCGGCGTGGGGCTGGCTTTGCGGAAGATAGGTGACAAATGATCAAAATCAATCTTCTTCCCTATCGTGAAAAAGAAAAAAAGGAGAATCTGCAGCACCAGATCATCGTCCTCTCGGGCGTCCTGGTGTTGTTTCTTCTGATCATCATCTCGGTGCATTTCTATTTCAGCATGAGTATCAGCGGTATGGAGACGAAGATCCAGGAGGCGGATGCTAGACTGATCGTATTGAACAAAAAAGTTGGCGACATCGAGGGTTTCAAGAGAGACAAGCAGGAATTGGAACAGAAATTGGGGGTGATCAACTCCCTGGAGGGAGACCGGCTCTTCCCCGTCCGCATGCTGGATGAACTGAATCTGCTCGTTCCCGCAAAGGAGGCCTGGCTGGAAAAGATCACGCAAAAGGGACAGGAGCTTCGCATCGAGGGAATGGCCCGGGACAACGGCACCGTGGCCCGCTTCATGAAGAGCATGGAAAAGGCAGGATTTGTCCAGTCGGTCGAACTGGTGGTCTCCAGAGAAAAAGAGCTGGCCGGAGTGAAGTTGCAGCAATTCATCCTGACCTGTGTCATGGAAAAAGGGACATGAGCCTATGGACATCAATGTCGATGACCTGAAGAAACTTTCCCTCAAGATGAAGGCGCTGATCGTTTTCCTGATCTGTCTCCTCCTGGGCTATTTCTATTATATGTTCTTCTTTCAGGCAATCCTTGCGAAGCAAATGGCCCTCGATACCAAGCTGACGGAGATGCAGCAGCAGATTGTGGAGAAGGAAAAGGTGGTGGCACAGCTCGACCGGTATATCCGGGAGGTCAATTCGCTGCAGGAGTCCTTCAAACTGGCCCTGCTGAAACTTCCCAATGCGCGGGAGATCGCAGGGCTTCTCGCGTCGGTGGTTCTCTCCGGTGAAGAAGCCGGCGTGAATTTCCTCCTGTTTGAGCCGAAACCCCCGGAGGTGAAATTAGGCGCGCCCCCGAAGCCGACTAATGCCAAGGCGCCGCCTGCGAAACCGGCTGTACCGGAGAAGTTTTACGATGAGATCCCCATCAAGGTGCAGCTTGCCGGTAGTTTCCACAATACGGTGTCCTTCTATGCAAAGATTGCCCAACTGTCCCGGATCGTCAATGTTGAAGATATCGTCATGGGGGATGCACAGGATGTGAAGGGTCGGGGGAGGATCGTCCGGACCTCCTGCACCGTAAAAACCTATATGTTTGTGGATAGAAAACAATGATGAGACGGCATTTCATATCCGTTATGATGGGCGGCAGTCTAATGATCTTTTTGCTTGCCGGTGGGACGGGTGAAAAGGGGACACCTTGCGGCAAGATGTCCCCACTCCTGGCTGCTGAAGGGGACACCTTGCGGCAAGGTGTCCCCACCCTTCCGCCCGCCGCACCGGCGGGCGGTTCCGGTGGACCTTTGGCAAAGCCGATTCCCGCCCCGGCTCTGCCGCCGGCTCCGACCTACGCGTATAATGCGGCCGGGAAACCTGATCCCTTCAAGCCATTCATGGAAACGGACCCGGCTCTGAAAACGAGGAAGGAAGAGGATCTGGGAAAGAAGACGTCGGCGCAGAGCGGATCCATCTCTCCGCTTCAACGGTTGGATATCGGGCAGTTCCGCCTCGTCGGGATCGTCGGTGATCAGGACAGGCGGACGGCGATTGTCGAGGATGGGGTCGCAAAGAAATACTATCCCCTTTTTGTCGGAACCTATATCGGCCTGAACCGAGGCCGGGTTGCGGCGATCCTGCCCGATCGCGTGATTGTAGAGGAACGGGTCGAAGCCCGGGATAAAAAAACAAAACGGGTGCAAGTGAGGCAAATTCCGGTATTGCTTCATAAAGAACAATAAGAGGGAAAACCATGAAACGGGCAATACGATGGGCATGGCTTGTTTTTCTCGCGGCGATCATGACGACGGTCCTCCCGCCGGCGTGGGGTGCGACCCCCGCGGCGCAGGATGCGGCTGCACAGACGGTCAGCGCGGGCTACTTGGAAAACGTCACCTTCGAGAGGCTGCCGGGAAAGGAACGGGTCACCTTGGCGGTAACGAAGCTCTCCGGCGTGACCGTCGAGAATCAGCCCGGCAATTCGGTGCTGGTCCGCATGGAAAACCTCTTCGTTCCCGAGGGGCTCCGGCGTCCTCTCAGCGATGCCGCGCTTGCGAATGTGGTCCGGGTGACGCCCGTCCAGAAAACGGCCGAAGGCCGATCGTGGGTCATCGCGACGATTGATCTGAAGCAGAAGGTGCCCTACAGCGTCCGGCAGGAGGGGATGAATGTCCTCATCGATTTCAATGTGGCTTCCCTCCCGTCGGCCGCCGAGTCCGTACCGGAAAGGCCGACCCCGGCGCCGGCGCCCGCAGCGGTGCAGCAGACGCTGCCCGCCGAAACGGCGGCCAAGGCCGGAGATGAGGCGGGGAAGACCGCGGCGATTGATCCCGGAAAGAAGATCTATACCGGTTCCCGGATCTTCCTCGATGTCCAGGAAGCCGATATCAAAGCCGTATTCCGCCTGCTCGCCGAACAGGGGAAGGTCAGTATCGTCTCCGGCGACGACGTCAAGGGGACGGTGACCCTCCATATGAAGGATGTGCCGTGGGATCAGGCGCTCGACACCATACTTTCCATAAAAGGCCTGGGCAAAAAACAGACCGGAAACGTGATCACCGTGATGACAATGGATAAGATAAGGAAAGATGAAACAATCCTGCCGCCGGATTATATAAACAGGGTGGTTCGTATTGATTATAACGATGCCAAGAAGATTTCTGAGAACATTGTTAGTGTTCTGACCATTAAGGATGGCAAACCTTTGGGTTCGGTGAAAGTGGATGAACATAGTAACTCTCTGATCATCCAGTCGACACGGGAGGACATGACGAAGGTGTTGTCCCTGATCGAAAGAATCGACAAACCAACCGAGCAGATTCTGATCAAGGCCAATATCGTCGAAACGACAAAGAGCACGGCCCGCGATCTTGGCATCAAGTGGGGAGGTCTCTACAATCCGACGATCGGGAATCATACCGGCTGGATGACACCGAACGTCGCTTTCCCGGCAACGCCCCTGAAGGGCACGGCCGCACTTCTGGACTTGTCGTTTGGGACGCTTGGCGGAAATATCCTGGATTTGCAGTTAAGCGCCCTGCAGAGGGATGGCAAGTTGAATATCCTCTCCAGTCCTTCCATCATGACCATGGATAACAAGCAGGCCGTTACGGAAAACGGCGAGAAGATTCCGATCAGAACGTTGGACAAAGACGGGAATCCCACGACCACCTACTTTCCTGCCACGCTGAAACTGACGATCACACCGCACGTGATCGATGGTGAAAATTTGAAAATGGACATCAATGTGAAAAAAGACGAGGTAGACATGACCCGGATGGTTCTTAATAATCCCTTTATCATTAATAAAGAAACGACAACAAACCTCGTGGTGAAAAATGGTGATACCATCGTGATCTCCGGGTTGACAAAACAGAAAAATGAAGAGTCAACAACCGGCTTGCCGTGGTTCAAGGATATTCCAGTATTGGGCTGGCTGTTCAAAGGGGAACAGAAAGGTGATTCCATGGAAGAGGTGCTAATATTCATTACCCCAACGATTATGAGACCGGCAACAGTGGCCGGCATTCAAACGGGGCCTTAAAGGGCGATATCACCTTCCGGTATGGGTCTGAAACTGAAACGGATAGGCTGTTGTCACGGAGGAGACAGACATTATGAAACGTCCGGCCAGATTTTTTCTTTTGGTCTTCATGGCGGCAATATTGGGCATCAGCTTGGGCTGTGCCACATCCGGTTATGAAAAAGGGTTGAAACACTATAAGCCGGATGATTTAGCGGCGGCCGTACGCGAGTCGAAACCGCTTGCCGATCAGGGGAACGCCACCGCCCAGTTCAATTTGGGTTCGCTTTATTACCAGGGTTTGGGAGTATCTCAAGATTACGCGGAGGCGGTCAAGTGGATGCGCAAAGCCGCAGAACAGGGTCATGCATCTGCCCAGACGACACTGGGGACAATCTATGCCGAGGGTGTGCAGGGGGTGATTGAGAAAGATTATCCCCAGGCGTTGATGTGGTTCATCTTTGCCGCGGCGCAGGGCGATCCGGATGCCTTGGAATTCAGGGATCGTCTGGCCGGAAAAATGACGCCCGTGCAGATCGTGGAAGCACAGAAGCTGGCCCGGGAATTCAAGCCGCAGGATTCTTATGTGAAGTTATTCAGAGAGGTTAGGATTCTTGCCGAACAGGGGGATGCTGCCTCCCAGTTCAGTCTCGGGTTGATGTATTACACCGCTCAGGGGGTTCCTGTTGATTACATTGAAGCGCTGAACTGGTTCAAGAAAGCCGCCCTGCAGGGCCATCCTTTGGCCCAGTACAATGCCGGTTATATGTACGAAAGAGGGGAAGGGACGCCGCAGGACTATGCGGAGGCCGTAAAGTACTACCGTCAGTCGGCAGAGCGGGGGAATCGGCTGGCCCAATACACCCTCGGGAACATGTATGAAAAAGGTCAAGGTGTTTTGCCCGATGAAGTCCAGGCCCTGATGTGGTATAGCTTGGCGGCGATCCAGGGGGAAACAAAGGCGAAAACGGCGCGGGAGCGTGTGACCATGTGGATGACCCCCGCGCAAATTGCCGAAGCCCAGCGCTTGGCGCGCGAATTCAAGATCGTAGGAAAATAAGATTGGCCAACAAAAAAACGTAAATTACCCACAGAAACAATACAGTGGGACAGATAAGGGAAATTGGCGAGTAAATGGGGGACAGCCACTATTTTTTAAAATCAGAAGAGGTCCGGTTTTTGGACCTCTTCTGACATTCAATGGTTCAGGAGGTTAGTGTTATTGGATTATACCTCTTTTGCTTTATCATTTCCTTCCCATTTTCGTATGACGTCAGAAATCGCCGCAACAAATGTCCTGACTTCACCTATCCATGTCTCGATATCAGCGGGAAGAAACGTCACGAGATCGTCGTAATCGCCTTTCTGGCGACGGTTGAAAAGACGCCGGTAGAGCAGTCCAAGTTCCCTTGGTACTTTTTCTGTTTTGATCCAATGACGTTCAAATAGGGCCATCGTGCCGCTATGCTTGGCAGATGACAACCCTTCCGTAAGCAGGAGCCCGGAAACCGCATAGAAACACGCATAATAGAGACGATTGACTGATGAATGCAAATGACCGTTTTCCAGCAGTAACTTTGCCTCTTCAATAGATTCACGGGCTCTGTCGACGCGGTACTGGATCAAAGTGGTCATTTCCTGCTTCATATAACCACTCCGTCCTCCTGTACTCGCTGATGGAAAGGCATGACTTGGGCAAGAGGGGCCGCCCAGAAATCTTTTGTATAGAACAGTGTCGATATGACAATTCCTCGCTCCAATTCCAGGTCATAGAAGGCATCCGTAACAGCATCTTCTTCCTTCGTGGACAAGGGGGCATCCGTCAGAATGAGGACGTCATAATCAGATTCCTCGTCCTGAGTGCCCCTGGCCACACTGCCATAAAGAAGGACCGTGGCCGCGGGGATGATCAGATGGACAATTTCTTTCAGTTTGATGAGTATGTCCCGGTTTCCGCTGCTGATGTCCTTTGAGTTTGCAAGGTCTTTCATGTAATTGTTCCGTCCCTGTTCGGGGATTCATCCCGCTTTATTATAATCGATGATTACTTATTTGATAGGATAAGGGAAATCATCATGACTGTCAACGGAAATCACTACAGCACAGATTTTCTCATCTTGACAACTAATCAGGAATACACTCCCTGCGTAAATGGGGGACAGCCACTCATTTCTTCTCTCTTCTCCAAAAACTTCGTAACCGTCGGGTTTTCGTTCTTGACACGCTCTTGCGGGCTGTGTTAGCGTTCAACCAAATTTCGGCCATGATTCGCTAACATACTGGAAATATTGAATAGAAGATGATCTATGGATGACCAGGAACTCTACCCTAAAGGGCGCGAATACCCTAAAGGGCACGAGCAGGAGCGGAAGTTGTTTCTGCTCCAGGCGGAGACGTACCTCGATCAGAAAGATGACGAGACGGCCTTGAGCCTGGCCCAGGCGAGGCTGAAACGGACCCCGGGGGATCTGGACGCCCGCATCGTGATCTGCCGCGTCTGGCTCCAGCAGGGGAGGATCGACGAGGCCAGGGACTTGCTACATGAAATGGAGGAGATCATCGCGAGCCTCTCCCAGATCTATTCCTGCATGGGCGATATCTGCATGAAAAAAGGGATGCAGGAATCGGCGGACGATTTCTACCGGAAGTTCAAACTTCTCAATCCCGGTGTGCCGCCGGCCCGGGATATCCAGGAGAGGCTGAAGGACATTGGAGAACTTCAGCAGATGGACGAAGAGGTTGAAGCGGGGGGAGACGCCGAGGTTCCCGCCGGCTTCCAGACGGTGACCCTCGCCGAACTCTATATCCGGCAGGGTCATCTCCTGCCGGCAGAGGAGGTCCTGGAGAAGATTGTCGGGCAGGAGCCGCAAAACGAGAAGGCGGCCGGGCTGCTTCAGGAAGTCCGCGACCGGATTCTTAGGGAGGCCTCCGTGCAGCGGTATGCGGGGGTCATCGCCGAGCTTTCCCGCTGGCTGGACAATATCGGCAGGGTGCGCGGCCATGCTGCATGATCCTTTACCCTGTGCGGATCGGGTGGGCCGCCTGCGTTCGGAATTTCCGGAAACGGACGCCCTGCTCATTCTAAGTGAAAAGAATATCCGCTATCTGACCGGTTTCACCGGCGGTGAAGGGGCCCTGATGGCCGGTTCGGACTGGCTGATCCTCCTCGTGGACGGGCGGTATGTGACCCAGGCGCAGGCCGAAGCCCGGGGTGCGGAGATCTTTGAATTCCGCAATCGGGTCGACGGGATCGCAGCGGTGGCCAGTGAGCGCGCGATCGGAGAGATTGGTTTCGAGTCCCCGGCTTTCACTGTGGAGGAATACCTGAGGCTGAAGGAGTCGCTTCCGGAGGCGACGTTTCGGCCTCTTCCCAAGGGTTTCGAATTCCTCCGGGCCGTCAAGGATGAGTCGGAGATCGACCGGATCCGGGAGGCGGCGCGGATCGCCGGGGAGGCCCTCGCCGCGGTCCGGGAGATGATCCGGCCGGGAATCCGGGAGAAGGATGTCGCCCTCGAACTGGAATACCGGATGCGCCGCGACGGGGCGGAACAGGTTTCCTTTGAGACGATCGTCGCGGCGGGGGCCAATTCGGCCCTTCCCCATGCGACGCCGGGGCGCCGTGCGATCACGGATGGGGATTGCGTGCTGATTGACTATGGCGCGGTCTGCGACGGGTACCATTCGGATGAGACCTGTACTTTTGTTGTGGGGCGCGCCTCGGAACGTCAACGGGAGGTTTACCGGCTCGTACTGGAGGCCCATGACCGGGCGATCCGGGCGATCCGGGCGGGCGTTTCCTGCGGGGAGATCGACCGCATCGCCCGGTCGCATCTCGACGCGGCGGGGTTGGGGGATTCGTTCTCTCATGGCGCCGGCCACGGCGTGGGGCTGGATGTCCATGAGGCGCCGCGTTTGGCCGCAGGCAGGGAGGAGATTCTCCGGGCCGGCATGGTGGTCACCGTCGAGCCGGGGGTCTATCTCCCCGGCGTCTGGGGGATCCGGATCGAGGATACGGTTCTCGTGACGGAAGAGGGCTGCGAAATCTTGACGCGGACCTCCAAGGACCTTGCAATGATATAGGGTGCAGGCGAAAATTTCTTGAAGAACAGGATGCCATGATATGAAATCAATTCCGGATGATCTTCTGTACAGTCGGGAGCATGTCTGGGTGCGGGTGGAGGGCGATCTGGCCACCATCGGGATCACGGACCATGCCCAGGAGAAATTAGGGGAGATCCTTTCGCTGGATCTTCCCGCGGTCGATTCCTACGTCGGGCGGGATGAGCCGTTCGGCAGCATCGAATCGGCGAAGGCGGTGATCGAGCTCCTCTCGCCGGTCAGCGGGGTGGTTATCAGCGTCAACGAGGACATTACGGATGAGATCGAGGTCATCAACAGCGATCCCAATGAAACCGGGTGGATGATCATCGTGGATCTGGAGGATCCGACAGAGTTGGATGATCTCCTGGATGCGAGGGGTTATCACGAGTTCTTGATTCAGGAAGCGGAGGTCGATTGACCCGCCGTGGAGGTATGGAGGATTCTTCCTTTCCAAAAGGCCGGCGCCGTGGAGAACATGGCCGTCGATGAGGCCGTATTCCGGACGAGCATCCGCAAAAAGGCCCCCCCGACGCTCCGTTTCTACGGCTGGCGGGTTCCCGCCCTCTCCATCGGCTACTTTCAGAATTATGCGAAAGAGGTCGACGGTGAGGCCTGCCGGAAGTTCGGCGTGGATATCGTCCGGCGTCCGACGGGCGGAAAGGCCGTCCTGCATGAACAGGAACTGACTTATGCCGTGATCGCCGGCGCGGATTCGCCCCTCTTCCCTCCGGATATACTGAAAACCTATCGCGTGATCAGCGGTTGTATTGCGAAAGGGCTGGCCGAAGTCGGCATCCGGGCGGAGATGGAGGCGGACGGAAGGCAGGCGCCGGACGGGACGCTCCGTTCCTCGTGCTTTTCCTCCCCTTCCCGCTACGAGCTCCTCGTCGGCGGACGGAAAATCTGCGGATCCGCGCAGATGAGGTCCCGCGGCGTCTTCCTGCAGCACGGGTCGCTGCTCATGGCGTTTGATCCCCTCCGTACCTGCGCCGTCATGCTGCCCCACCGGGATAGGGAAAGAGATGCCGATCTCCTGCGGAATGCGGTCACCTCCGTCGGGGAGCAGGCGGGGCGGTTGGTCGACGAGGAAAGCCTCTGCCGCGTTCTTAGGGAGGGGTTCGAACAGGCGCTGGGCATCCGGTTCCGGGAAGGGCCATTGACGCCGGAGGAGGAGGAGCTCAAGGGTGAATTGATGACGAAGAAATACGGCAGCGAGGGCTGGAACAGGGAAGGGAGAAAAAGCGAATGGATATCCGGTCTTTGATCAAAGAGGAGCTCCTCGCCCAGAAGGCCTATGCGGTGGAGAATACCGCCTGCCCGGTCAAACTGGATGCCAACGAGAATCCGCTGGCGATTCCCGGACCTCTCCGGGAGCGGTTCGCGGCCCGGATCGCCTCCGTTTCCCTGAACCGTTATCCCGAGGCCGGTTCCCCCGCGCTGGTCGCCCGCTTCGCGAAGGTCTTCGGCGTCGGGGGGGACCAGGTCGTCCTCGGCAACGGGTCGGATGAACTGATCCAGATTCTCTGCACGGCCGTCGCCCGGCCCGGGGCGGAGGTCATGATCCCGATTCCCACCTTTGCCATGTACCGGATCGCAGCCCGGAACGCCGGATGCCGGGTCGCAGCGGTTCCACTGGACGGGGAGTTCGATCTCGATCTCGCTGCCATGCGGGAGCGGATCGCGGCGCATCCCCCCGCCCTGACCTTTCTCGCCTGGCCCAACAACCCGACGGGCAACTGTTTCCGCCGCGACCGGATCGAGGCGATCCTCCGGGAATCGCCGGGAATCGTGGTCGTCGATGAGGCCTATTTTCATTTTTCCGGGCAGACCTTCCTGCCGCTCCTCGGCCGGCATGAGAACCTGGTCATCCTCCGGACCCTCTCCAAGGTGGGGTTTGCCGCCATGCGGATCGGCATCCTCATCGGTCCCCCGGCGCTGATTCATGAGCTCGACAAGGTGCGCCTCCCTTACAACCTCAATGCCATGTCGCAGGCGGCCGCCGGATTCTATCTTGACCACGAGGGGACCTTCCTGAAGCAGGCGGAGGAGATCCGCCGCTGGCGCGGCGAGCTCTTCGCGGCTTTGAAATCGATTCCGGGAATCGATCCCCGGCCGACGGATGCAAATTTTATTTTTTTTCATTGCGATTTTGATGCGGATCGCGTATACACGCAACTGATGGAGCGGGGTATCCTGATCAAGAACTTCAACACCCCCGGGACGATGAGAAATTTCATGCGCGTCACGGTGGGAACCCGCGAAGAAAACGGCAGGTTTATAGAGGTGTTGCAGGACATTATATCAAAGTAAGGAGCGTGGTCCACATATAGGCGACAATCCAGGGTAGTTTACGGCACGCAACCATCAGTGAGGCGCCGTACTGCCCTTTTTTTGCGCCGGTTTCGGGGACATGATGCCGCATCGTGTCCCCATTGATGGTGCTGCTTATGAAAATGATGCTGGTACTGGAGGATGGGAGTTCTTTTTCAGGGGAGTCGTTCGGGGCGGAAGCGGAGGTCTGCGGCTGGGTCCACAACGATTACGGCGTCGTCGGGTATCAGGAAACGTTGACCGATCCCGACAATCGCGGGATGCTGGTGAACATGACCTATCCCCTGATCGGCAACTGCGGCGTCAACGCGGAGGACGGGGAGTCCGACCGCGCACAGGCATCGGCGCTCCTGGTTCGAGAGCGGAGCCGGATCGTCAGCAACTGGCGCGCGGAAGGTTCTCTAAGTGATTGGATGAAGGAGCGGGGCGTCGTGGGGATGGACGGGGTGGATACGCGGACCCTTGCCCTCCGGCTGCGGGATCGCGGCGAGATGCGGGGCGTGATTGCCCCGGCCGCGTTGCCGGTCGCGGAACTCCTGAGTAAGGTCCGGTCCCCGTCAACGGGGACACGATGCGGCATCATGTCCCCGGGCGCAAACAAATTCCCTTCGGCGCCGGAACTGATCCGCGGCGCGGTCAGCGGGGACACGATGCGGCATCGTGTCCCCCTTTCTGGATTCACGGAGGATGGGCGGTATCGCGTCGTCGTCTGGGATCTCGGCGTCCGGCGGAGTTGCATCGCGCAGCTCGAAGCGGGCGGCTGTCAGGTGGTCCGCGCGCCCTTCACGGTCACATCCGCGGAGACACGATGCGGCATCATGTCCCCGGATGAGGAGATCGGCGCC
>Ga0208046_1000269_pt1 | contig 11362 bp, 10 predicted proteins | sample PL_2010_300m_FD_184161 | JGI IMG/M metagenome (GOLD analysis project Ga0208046, IMG submission 184161) | Freshwater microbial communities from Powell Lake, British Columbia, Canada to study Microbial Dark Matter (Phase II) - PL_2010_300m... | ecosystem: Environmental > Aquatic > Freshwater >... | reverse complement strand
GTTGAAGGTGGCGTCGGCGATGGGCGCGAACAGGGCCCGGAGCGTCTCCCCGTCGATGGCCGCGTCGGTCGCCACGTAGGCGAGCATCGTGGCCATGTTCGGATGGATCATCCCCGACCCTTTTGCCACGCCGAGCAGCCGGACCTCGGCGCCTCCCACCGTCAGCGACGCGCCGGCCATCTTGCGGACCGTGTCCGTGGTGCGGATCGCCTCGGCGAAATCCTCCCACCCTTCCGGCGACAGGCGTTTGGCCAGTGTCGGGATCGCGGCGCGAAGACGGCCCATCGGCAGCGGCGCTGGGTTTGAAAGCAAAAGAGACACTCGTCTCATCGACGGGCGTCATCGGCGCGCCGCTGCCGATCATCGCGACCCTGGTCCTCCTCAACTGCTATCTCGGACCCTACTTCCAGAAGATCCCTGGGCTGACCCTTTTTGCCCACCGCGGCTATCCCGTCTCCCGGATCATCGACTACATGTACTTGGGAACGGAAGGAATCTACGGCATTCCGCTCGGCGTCGTGGCCACCTTCGTCTTCCACTTTGTCCTCTTCGGCCTGTTCATCTCCCGGACGGGCCTCGGACAGCTCTTCATGGATCTGGCGATGGCCGTCGCCGGCGGCACACCGGGCGGTCCGGCCAAGGTGGCCGTTGTCTCCAGCGGGATGTTCGGGTCGATCAGCGGCAGTTCCGTCGCCAACACCGTCACGACCGGCTCCTTCACGATCCCGCTCATGAAAAAGGTGGGCTACCGGCCGGTCTTTGCCGGGGCGGTGGAGGCGACCTCCTCCACCGGCGGCCAGCTCATGCCGCCGGTCATGGGGGCGGCGGCCTTCATCATGGCAGACTTTCTGGGGATCGCCTACATCAAGATCGCCACCTGCGCCGTTATTCCGGCGCTTCTGTACTACTCCGCCGTGGGCTGGATGGTCCACCTCGAGGCGCTCAAGACCGGCCTGTTAGGCCTCCCCCGGGAGATGCTCCCCCGGATTTCCACAGTCCTGAAGGAGCGCGGACTCCTTGTTACGCCGCTCATCATCATCGTCTATCTGCTCATCTCGGGGCGGAGCCCCTTTCTGGCCGCCTTCTGGGGGATCATCCTCTCGGTCTCCATGGGTCAGATCCACCCGCGGACGATCTGCTTTCTGATCCCCGTCCTCCTGTCGATCCCGGGCATCCTCTTCGAGATCAACCCGCTGGCCTATACACTCCCGGTCGTCCTCCTCTGGGGGGGCGTCTTCATCGCCGGCCTGGTCGTCACCTTCCGGTACAGCCACCGGATCGCCTGGATCGCCTCCCTCGTCATCTCGACCTTTCTCGCCGTTCAGCTCCTCTACGGCGTAGGGCCTTATCTCTCCTCCTTCTGGACGAACATCGCGATCATCGGCGTCGGGGTCTTCTACAAGGGGAGCAAGATGCGGGTCCCCGAGATCCTGAGCGCCCTGGAATGGGGGACGAAGAACGCGATCTCCATCGGCGCCGCTTGCGCCTGCGTGGGTTTCATTGTGGGCGGGACGACGCTGACGGGCCTCGGTCTCAAGTTCGCCGCCACGGTCATCAACCTGGCCCAGGGGACGGCCTCCGCCCTGCTCCATCTCGATCTCCTTCATCTTATGACCATGCACGGGATGACGCTCTTCTTCACCCTTTTCTTCACGATGATCGCCTGCTTCATCCTCGGTATGGGCATCCCCACGACGGCCCAGTACATCATCGCCTCGATGATCGCGGCGCCCGCGCTGATGCAGTTCGGAATCCACCCGCTCGTCTCGCACATGTTCGTCCTTTATTTCGCCGTCCTGGCCGACGTCACACCGCCGGTGGCGCTGGCGGCCTATGCCGCCTCGGGCATCTCGGGGGCGGACCCCTTCCGGACAGGCCTCAACGCCTTCAAACTTTCTTCGGCGGGCTTCATGATTCCCTATGTTTTCGTGACGGCGCCAATCATCCTCTGGTATCCCACGATCATCGACGGAAAGACCCCCTTCGACTACGCCTGGTTCGTCCAGGTGCTGATCACCTGCCTCCTCGGCGTCATCGCCCTCGGGGCAACGATGATCGGCTACATGAAGTACCATTCCACGATCCCGGAGAGGATCATGACGGGGCTCGCCGCGGCGTTCCTGATCTTCCCCGAAACCTACACGGATTACATCGGCTCTTTCCTCCTCCTGGCGGTGTTCCTCCTCCAGCGGGCGAGAAAGAAAAAGATTATGGACGGCGGCAAAGACGTCTCCAAATCAAAATGGGAGGTGCCCAGTGGAACATAGAAAAATCAGGGTGATTCATTACGGCCTCGGCCCCATCGGCCTGGCCACGGCAAAGCTGGTCCTGACGAAACCGGATATGGAGATCGTCGGGGCCGTGGACATCGCCAAGGAGATGGTGGGCAAGGACCTCGGGGAGATCCTGGGGATGCAGGCCCTCGGCGTCCACGTCACCGACAATGCCGAACGTTTGTTCGCCAAGGTGCAGGCCGATGTGGTTGTCCATACGGCCGGTTCGCGGCTGAAGCGGGTCGTCGGGCAGGTGGAAGAGATCCTTCGGGGCGGAAAGAACCTCGTCTCCTCGGCGGAGGAGCTCCTCTTCGCCACGCCGGAAAATGCCGAAGCGGCCGCAAAAATCGACAAGATGGCCAGGGAAAAGGGCGTTACGGTCCTGGGAACGGGCGTCAATCCCGGCTTCGTCATGGACGCCCTGCCGCTCACCCTGACCGGCGTCTGCGAGGAGGTCCGGGAGGTCCACGTGGAGCGGGTCGTCGACGCCGGCACGCGCCGCTACCCCCTCCAGCGGAAGATCGGGGCGGGGATGACGCCGGAGCTCTTCCGGGAAAAGGTCGCCGAAAAGGCGATGGGCCATGTCGGCCTCCGGGAATCGCTCTATCTCATCGCCGACCGCCTGCACTTCGTTCTCGATGACATCCGCGAGACCGTCGAACCGGTGATCGCCGAAAAGCCGCTGAAAACGGCCTATTTCGAGCTGAAGCCCGGCGACGTGGCGGGCATCCGGAACATCGGGGAGGGCTTCCGGGAAGGAAAAAAGATCGTCACGCTGGACCTGCGGATGTATATCGGGGCGGAGGATCCCCACGATTCCATCAGGATTGTCGGGACACCCGACCTCACCCTGCGGATCGAAGGGGGCGTGGCCGGTGATCAGGCGACGGCCGCGATCCTCGTAAATTCCATCCCGGCGGTGATCGCCGCTGCCCCGGGGCTGGTCACGGTCAAGGACCTGCCGGCGCCCTGGTGTCATCAGGCCTGAGCGATCGTTTCCGGCAAGATCACCCTTCGGCGGGCAGGACGGCATGGAGCAGGCCGGTCATGGATAATCGGGTTTTGCCTGAACCTGGGACTGTCATGCGACCGGCGGAGGAAAGGGTGGAGCCTCCGTTGCCGGTGGTGTAAACCCTGCGCGGAAATCATTGATGCTGAAGATCCATTGCCCCGAATGCACGAAGAGCTTCATCTGGACCGACGACATGCCGCCCCGGGGGAAATGCCCGAACCCGGACTGCGACGGCAGTTACGATGTCCACGGGGCCCTGCGGCGGAACCTTGCAGCGAGGAATCCCGCCGCCGCAGACGCCCTTCTCTGCCCCGCCTGCGGCGGACCGATCCCTTCCCGCTGGACCCTCTGCAGCGGCTGCGGGCGGGTCGTCGCCGGCGCCCGGTCCTTCCGGAAACGGCACCTCCTATTCCTGACCGCCATCGCGCTTCTGTTTCTGTCCCTCGTCATTCGCGTCTGGATTCGCTTCTGAATCGCAGCCGCGAATCTTTCTGACCGTTTGTTGAAGATCCGATGCCCTGACTGCGGACAAGCATTGACAACGCACCCCCTTTCTGTAACACAATTGAGCTTGACCTTGAATGTGGATATGTGTTATGGTGTCATACACGTAACGCTAACACATCCATTCCATTTCGAGGTTGAACGTATGTCTAAAATATTGAATGTCCGGCTTACGGATGACATATCATCCCGTCTCGATTTTCTGGCCGTCAAAACGAAACGCCCAAAAAGCTTCTATATCAGGGAGATCCTTGTCCGGCACCTTCCGGAGTATGAAGACGCCTATCTTGCCCTTGATCGCATCAACGACAGGAACGCCAAATATTACTCGACGGAGGACGTGGAGAAGATCCTTGACCTATAGTATCCAATGGCATGAAGAAGCAATAAACGATCTCAAGAATATTGATCGGCAAACGCAAAAGAAGATCATAGCCAGGGTAAAGGATTATCTTTCCAAAGATCCTCTCAGCCTGGGTAAGCCGCTCAAGGGAATCTTCAAGGGCCTTTATCGCTACCGCTATGGATCTTACAGGATCATTTACGCCATAGACAGAGGATCAGTGGTGATTCTGATTTTAAGAATAGCAGATAGAAAAGACGTTTACGAAGACCCGATCAGCAAAAATTAGAAAGCGGCAACACGGGTTCGATTCCCATGCACTTCCGCCATTTATCTAATATTTCAATACTATGCATTTTACAATAACAAGCACCTGGCAAGAACATGATCGTCTGGCGTTTTTCTGACCATGTGGCTTCGGTAGCGAAATTTATCAACTACTTCTGGAAGAAATATGGACATATCTATATAGGCAACTTCATGATAAAAGCACAAAGCGCCCCCCACTGCTGACATAACTGAAAAGGAATTGACAACGGGAAAAACGACCTAAGTGCTTGAAATAATGGTGGAGGCGGCGGGAGTCGAACCCGCGTCCGGAAACCTTCCGCTGCACTTTCTACGCACGTATCTTCTGTTTTGAGTTTCGCCCCTGAGGGCTCCCGGAAGCAGGATCCCTCGATCGCTATCCTGTTTTATTGCTTTTCGCCCCTCTCCCCCCAGGCGTGGGAGAGCGGTTATCCTGCCCGTATGACGCCCCCAAACCGACCCGACAGGCGAAATCGGGGAGACGTTAGCCGCGACTAAGCGGCTAAAGCGTAATCGTAGTTGTCTGCGATTATATTGTCCTGCCTGTTTAACGAGGCCTGCAGGAACCTCGGTACGCTTATGCAGCTTCACATATCCCCGTCGAAACCGTGACGCCCCCGTGGATGGTGAAACGATGTGAATGAACCGGTTCACTTCTACCTTTTTTCTCCGTTCAAGTCAAGCGGAGATCTTGGGCCGCATCCCCTTCCCTTTCAAAAATCGCCTAACTTCTCAAACGATTAAAAAATGTTGCTTCCAAGACGCCTTTCCGGTCGCCGGTCTGAATACGCCTTCATCCCTCCCGGTTCTTCGCCCGCATCCCCCGTTCCATCGCCCGGCGGTCCTCCTTGAGCTTGATGTCCTCCCTTTTATCGTAGAGCTTCTTCCCCCGGCCGACACCGATCTCCACCTTGACCTTCCCGTTCCGGAAGTACATCCGGAGCGGAATCAGGGCGAGGCCCCGCTCCTGGGACTTGCCGTAGAGCCGCTTGATTTCCTGCCTGTGCATGAGCAGTTTGCGGATGCGAAGCGGGTTGTGATTTTCCCGGTTGCCGTGTGAATAGGGGCTGATGTGCACACCATAGAGGAAGATTTCCCCCTCCTTGATGAGGGCGTAGCTGTCCTTGAGGTTCGCCCGGCCGTCGCGCAGCGCCTTCACCTCCGTCCCGACGAGGGCGATCCCCGCCTCATAGGTCTCGTCGATGAAATAATTGATCCTCGCCCGCTTGTTCTGACAGATGGGCTTTTCCCCTGTTACCTTCTTTGCCACGGTTTTTCCTGTCCTTCCACTCCCTGCGATCATGCGGCAGGGTTTCCCGGTCCTGCCGTCAAGAGGATGGTTCCTCTTCACACCATCCCCGTGTATTCCCGGAAAACGATCACTCCCCGCGAAAATCCGTGATCAGCGATCGCCAAGCTTCGCCGGGAGATAATCCGTCTTGACATGCCCCATGGCCTTCCAGATATTGTCCCGGACCCGCGGGTTCTCCTTTTCCAGCCCATTGAGGAGATCCTTGACGCAGCGCCGCTTCGACGTCCGGCTTGTCGGACAACCGTTTTCGATGACGGGAAAGCCCCGTTCCTTCGCGTATTTCTTCACCAGCCCCTCCCGGATGTAGGCCAGGGGTCGGATGATATGCAGTTTCCCCCCGAAGATCGACTGATCCGGGACCATCGTGCTGATCTCCCGTCCATAGAAGAGGTTGATCAAGAGGGTCTCGATGATGTCGTCCCGGTGGTGGGCAAAGGCGATCTTGTTGCAGCCCCGCTCCGCCGCGATCTCGAAGATCCGCTTCCGCCGGAGACGGGAACAGAGGAAGCAGGGGTTTTTCCGGTTGTATTCGCTGTGGGAAAGGGGACCGATGTCCGACCTTTCCAGGACGGCGTCATAGCCGCCCGCTTCCAGATGCCGCGCAATGATCCCGCTGCCGGCGCCGTCCGGGTCGAAGCCGGGATCGATGTGAACGGCCACGAGCGAAAACGGCGGGACGTGGATCATCGGGGTGTTGAGCAGATCCAGGAGCGCCATGCTGTCCATCCCGCCGGAGACGCCGACCAGCACCCGGTCGCCCGCAACGATCATGCCGTAATCCATGACCGCCTTTTCCAGCCACTTTTTCAGATGAAGGAACAACCTCGTTCTTTTCTCTTCCACCACCATCGTTATCCTGTCCTGAACCGCCATGGATTCTATCCGACATCGGACGGCATATCAAGGAACTTTCGTACCGGGGCGCCGACATTCGCCTTGAAAATCAGTATCAATTGGTATAAAAGTGGTTTTCAGCGCCGTCTGTCCTGACCGGCGGCGGCCCCGGGAGATCATCATTCCAGAAAATGAAAGCATAAACCCACCCAAAGGAGGCCTTTATGACGGAAATCATCAACATCAACGCCAGGGAGATCCTGGATTCACGCGGCAATCCGACCGTCGAGGCGGAGGTGACCCTGCTGTCGGGGATCACCGGACGGGCTTCCGTGCCTTCGGGCGCCTCGACCGGGGAACATGAAATGCTGGAACTCCGGGACGGGGACAAGAAGCGGTACCTCGGGAAGGGCGTCCTGAAGGCCGTGAGCAACGTCCTCGACAAAATCGCCCCGGAAATCATCGGTATGGACTGCCAGAACCAGCGGGAGATCGACGCCGAGATGATCGCCCTGGACGGCACGGAAAACAAGGGCGCCCTGGGCGCCAACGCGATCCTCAGCGTGTCGCTCGCCTGCGCGAAGGCGGCCGCGGCGGACCTGGAAATTCCCCTCTACCGGTACATCGGCGGCGTCATCGCCCGCGATATCCCTGTACCGATGGCCAATATCATCAACGGCGGCCAGCACGCCGACAACAACGTGGACATCCAGGAATTCATGATCATGCCGGTGGGGGCGACGACCTTCCGGGAGGGCATTCGGATGGCCGCCGAGGTCTTCCATAACTTGAAGGCGGTCCTCAAGGCCAAGGGGTACAACACGGCCGTCGGAGACGAAGGGGGCTTTGCACCCAACCTCAAATCCAACGAGGAGGCTCTCGTTCTGATCACCACCGCCATCGAAAAGGCCGGCTACGAGCCCGGCAAAGACTGCGCCATCGCCATCGACGCCGCGGCCAGTTCCTTCTACGCCAAGAGGAAATATATGCTCTCCGCGGAGAAGAGGCCGGAGCGGACCGCCGGGGAGATGGTCAAATTCTACGCGGATCTCGTGAAGAAATACCCGATCGTCTCCATCGAGGATGGCCTCGCCGAAGACGACTGGGACGGCTGGAAGCTCCTCACGGAGACCCTGGGCGGAAAGGTCCAGATCGTCGGCGACGACCTCTTCGTGACCAACCGGAAGCGGCTGGAAAAGGGGATCGCGCTTGGCGTGGCGAACTCCATCCTGATCAAACTGAACCAGATCGGCACCCTCACCGAAACCCTGGACACGATCCAGTGCGCCCGCGAGGCGGGTTATACGACCGTGATCTCGCACAGGTCGGGGGAGACGGAAGACACCTGCATGGCCGACATCGCCGTCGCCGCGAACTGCGGGCAGATCAAGAGCGGCTCCATGTCCCGGACGGAGCGGCTCGCGAAATACAACCAGTTGCTACGGATCGAGGAGGAACTCGGAGACGCCGCCGTCTATCGGGGACGATCCGCGCTATACTCCGTGGGAACATGATGCCGCATCGTGTCCCCATCCAGGAAATGAAGCCGGTCAGACGACCCACGGGGACACCTTGCGGCAAGGTGTCCCCGTACTCTACAGGAATTTAAACAGCCTGCGGCGGAAGGATTCCATCTGCACCTTGTTTTCCGTGAGGGCGTATCGCTTGGTGAGTTTCTTCTCCGCCTTGTCCGATACCTCGGTCACGGAGATGATGTTCACATCCTGCAGGTAACGGATGGCGCTCTGGTAGTTGGATTGGGAGAGGGCCTCCGCCCTGCGGATCTCCCCCTTCCGGTACATCCTCGCCCCGAGGCCGCGGATGTTTTTCAGCCAATCCCTTTCCGCCTTCGGCCCCTTCCGGAGATAATAACACCCCCGGACGACCACCCAGTACGATTCCATATAGTTGTGGATGAGTCCCGCAAAGGGAAGGAGGTTGGTCCTCCCGCGGCCTTTCACCTCGACCCATGCCTTCTCTTCCTTGTCGAAACCGGCGATCATCCCCCGGTCTCGGAGGTAGGAGAGGGTCTCCGTAATCTCCTCGAGATCATCCTTCTGATCGTCGAAGATGAATTCGTGCCGGAAGAGTCGTTTGAAAAAGGCGTAATCATCCCGGATCCGGTTGACGGGAACCATATCCTCCGGGCTCGCCAGGACGGAGGTCGCCACAAAGCTGACGGGGAGGAAATAATGGAGGATGTTGTTCTTGTAGTACTCGAGGTTCATCCGCTTGTCATCATCGAGGGAATAGACGATCTCCTCGACCTCTTCTTCCTCTTCGTCCTCCGCCCCCATGCGGGAAATGAGCCCGGACTGATCGAAGAGGTTCAACGCCTCGCCGATCGCCTTTTCCCGGTCGGCAAAGGTCATCGCGAAAGAGACCTTCTGTGATGAGAGGTAATCGAAAAACAGGGCCAGAACATCCCGGAGCTCTCCGAGCGAAATGCCCCGCCGGTCATAGCAGAGGAGCCCCGATGAGGTCAGTGCGAACGGGGTCACCACGGACACCTTGTTGATCGCCCCAACGATCGTGTAACCGATCCGGCGGTAGAGGCTCTGCCGTTCCGCGACCGTCATCTCCTCGATGGGCTTTTCCTGGGCGGCCAGGTAGGATTTGAGAATGATCGGCTCCCCGACATTCATGTAAACGCGCCCGTATCGTTTCCGAAGCAGTTTACTGCTCCGGATCATGTCGGTCGTCTTCTCCTTCTCCTTGGGAGCGCCGCCCAACTCCTTGAGATAGGCCTTCTCCTCGATCACCCGGTCATAACCGATATAGACGGGGATCGCCGCCAGATCGTCGCATGCCTTCTCCTGAAAGGCCTGGAGGATCATGGAGAGGAGGCCGTACTTGGGCATGACCATCTTCCCCGTCCGGCTCCGCCCCCCCTCGATGAAGAACTCCAGTGGCAGGCCCTCCTTCAGGAGCTCCTTGACGTACCGGGCGAAAACCTCGGCGTAGAGATCATTTCTCTTGAAGCTCCGCCGCAGAAAGAAGGCCCCCGATTTCCGGAAGATGTAACCCATGGGAAAGAAGAACATGTTGGTCCCGGCCGCCACGAACGGCATCTGGATGTTGTTCTTGTAGAAGATGTAGGAAAGGAGGAGATAATCGATATGGCTGCGGTGGCAGGGGATGATGACGAAAGGCATTTTTTTGGACACCTGCCGGATCTTAGCGATGCCTTCGCCATCCACCACCACGCCGTCGTAGATGTTGTTCCAGAGCCAGGTCAGAAGCATGGCCCAGATCTCGACAAAGGTCTCGTTGTAATCAGAGGCGATCTCTTCGAGATATTTCCTCGCCTCTTTCTTGACGGCGTTAAAATCCCTCTTCGCTTTTTTCGCCTTCGACGCCGTCTCGTCCATGAAGTTCACAAGACCTCTGTCCCTGAGAACCAACCTGATGATCTCTTCCCGGGACTTCAGCAGCGGGCCCACAATCGTCGCCTTCTCCTCATCGATCCGGGCGATCAGCTCCCCGCGGAGCTGCCGGATGATCTCATCACGGGTCAGCGCCTTCCCGGCCTTCAAATACTCTTCCAGATTGATCGGCTCGGCGGAGATGAAGAAGGCCTTGTTGGAATAGCGGAGAAAGGTGATCACCCGGCGCACCGGATCCGTCGTATCGCTCTGCCCGAAGAAGATGTTGATCAGACTTTCCTCTTCCTTCTCCCGCCTCCTTCCGTAGGTGATCAATTCGGGGCAGAGATAGATCGGCACGGCCGAAGATTCCTGTGCATCCAGCAACCGGTCAAGGGTCTCTTCGACAAAGGGGTTTTCAAAGAGTTCGGACCCCCCGAGATGGATGATGGAGGTCTTTCCCTCCAGCGTGAGCTGTTTCAGGTGATCCATTCGGGTAGAATGGACGGCGGTTTTCCGTAAGATCCGGTGGAAAAGATGAGAAAGGATCACCCGGAGGGCCATCGGAAACGGCTGCCAGGTGATCATGTTTATACCGTGGCAGTAAGCGGGCCGGGGGATACCCTTCCGCATCGAGAGCTCGTGGAGAATCAGGCTGTTGAGCTGGCTTTTGTTCTTCAGGGCATAAACGACGACGCCCTTCTCTGAGAGCGACTTCAGTCCTTCCGCCGTCGGGTCGGAAATCACAACCTTGGAGAGCACCTTCCGGACCAGCCAGTAGAGAGGGAAATTCTCCTCCCGGTAGAGACTCCCCGAATGGTAGACGCCGATCTCGGTGGTCCATGATCGGATAACCGACAGAATGGACATGCTCTCTCAGGCCCTCCCCATCGCTGAAAATGTTTGCAGAACAAACGTGCATCTCTTCAACCGCATGAAAATCGCTCCTTATCGGGTTATGGGTCACAGGTCATGGGTGATTCGGAACCCCCTCTTTCCATCACCGATCACCCCTGACCCATTTTCCGTTTTTATTGACCGTTCGCCAGGAACTCCTCCGGGAAGCGCTTTCGCAAGGCCGCTTCGACAAATGCCCGGATTTCCGCGGTAGAAGAAAAGGTCATCACCTTGTTCAGGAGGGCCTTCGATTCTTTCAACGTCGCCCCCCGGATGATCTTCTTCACGCGGGGGATGGCCAGCGGATTCATGCTCAGCTCATCCAGTCCCAGTCCCAGCAGGATCATGGTATAGGCCGGTTCTCCCGCCATCTCCCCGCACATCGCCACCCGGATCCCCGCTCGGTGCCCGATATCCACGACCTGCTTGATCAGGCGCAGGACGGCCGGATGGAGGGGTTCGTAAAGATAGGTCACCCGTTCATTGATCCGGTCGATCGCGAGGACATACTGG
>Ga0208046_1000268_pt1 | contig 11378 bp, 25 predicted proteins | sample PL_2010_300m_FD_184161 | JGI IMG/M metagenome (GOLD analysis project Ga0208046, IMG submission 184161) | Freshwater microbial communities from Powell Lake, British Columbia, Canada to study Microbial Dark Matter (Phase II) - PL_2010_300m... | ecosystem: Environmental > Aquatic > Freshwater >... | reverse complement strand
AGGAGGGCACCAGCCATGAAGAACCACTACCGCCGCCAGGTCCAGGAGAGCCGAGCCAAGTTCGACGCCGAGCTGCTGCGCACCCCCACACCGGAGGAGATCGACGCCCAGGAGGAGGCCGCCATCGCCGCGTACTGCGCGGCCCAGGAGGAGGCCGCGAACGCCGCGGCCGCCGGTTGCTACAGCAACGATCCGAGCCAGTAGCCTGCAGCCTGCACCTGCCGGAGGGAGGCCGGCAGCCAGGAGGCCACAGGCCCCAGGCCACACAACCTACGCACGGAGGGCAACATGAAGAACGTAGAGATCAAGCACGAGGGCAACAAGCTCACCATCACCGTTGACTTGAGCAAGACCTTCGGCCGCAGCGCCAGCGGCAAGACCGAGATCATCGCCACGAGCGCCGGCAACCAGCCCACGCCGAACGACCCCGCAGTGCTGTTCGGCTTGAACGTGTACCGCAAGTAGCCTGCAGCCTGCACCTGCCCTGGGGAGAGGGCAGCCAGGAGGCCGCAAGGCCAAAGCTGCACACACCCAAGGAGGGCACCAGCCATGATCGCCTACGTCGCCACCCTGACAGACGGGACGGACAACATCCGATGCCAGTTGATGAGCAAAGATCGCCTCGCTCGCGAAGACGCATATGCCGACGATGCCACCGGCGGCAACTTCCGCTGGCTCGGGCGCTCCATCGAGATCTCCCCCGAGGAGTACCGCGCGCTTATCGCGGAAGAGGCGTGACCGCCAGCAGCCTGCACGATCCAGCAACCCAGACCCCAGGAGGGCACCAGCCATGGCATACCGACTGACCGTAGACCACGAAGCCGAGACCTATGAGGACCTGTGCAGCTACATTCTCGGAGTGCTGTACGCCGGAGTGCAAGGCAGTCTGGCGGAAGGCGCAGGGCCTGTTCCGCACGTCGAGGTCGGAGATGACTGCTACACGGGCGAGGACTGGCGGCTTGAGGATGTTGAGGGCACGTACACCGACACCCAGGAGGAGGACGCCAACGCTGCGGCCGCTGGGTGCTACAGCTCCGACCCGAGCCAGTAGCCTGCAGCCTGCACCTGCCGGAGGGAGGCCGGCAGCCAGGAGGCCACAGGCCCCACAACCCGAAAGGAAGCGCCACCCATGCCCATCAGCCCCACCGGAGAAAGCGCCGCATTCCTGTTAGACGCCGCCGTTCTGCGCCGCTGGGCTGCAGATCCCCATTTCTCCCGTGCCGCACGGCCCCACCACCTACGCCTCGCCCGAAGGGCCATCAAAACCGCTCAGTACTGGCGTGAGGAAATGCTTGAGGCCAACCCCCGCTCTCGCCTCCCAGCGTAGCCCAGAGGCCCTGCCTTCCGCCGGAGGTCGGAGGGCAGACCTGTGCGCTACACAGCCGAGCCGGCGGCAACCCGGCAACCCGAGGAGATGGACACCATGAGCACCCTGCAGGAAGTCTACGGAGAGCCGATCTACAGCTACACCCGCAAGCAGGCCATTGACGACGGCCAGCAAGTCAAAGCGCCGGAGAGCCTGTGTGCCAACGCCGGGTTCAAGTGGCCGGTCTTCATCACGCGAGAGGTGTGGGACAACCTCGTTGAGGTTCCCGAGGGCGTGGAAGCCCAGGACATCACCGGCCGAATGTGGGACATTCTCTGGATGGCCAGCCTCTCCGCCCGCAAGCCCGGCCCCGAGGGACCGCGCCAGTTCACGGTCTACGTTCGCAACAACAACCGCAAGGCCCAGCCCCACACGCTGTACATGGACTGCGGGCCGATGGACATTGACGACCCGGCCCCAGCCATCACGATCGCAGCCGGAGACCTGTAGCCAGCCACGCGCAGGACCGGGGCGCGCATGGCCACGCGCAGAGCCGCCAACGGCTGAAAGGACAACACCATGAATGGACGCTTCGCCCGGGAGCTCATCGCCCTGCTGCGAGACCACTGCCCACCCATCCCTGCCGTCCGCCTTGCCTACGCCCGGGCGCGCTACCGCGGAGAGTTCTACCTGTGCGATGAGTGCCTGCGCCCCACCCGCCGGCAGGATCTGCAGGAGGTGTGGATGTTGTGCGCCGACCTGTGCCCCCGGTGCTGCGAGCGCTTCCAGGCCGACTGGCAGCGCCACCAGGAGGAGCTGCAGGCCCGACTCGCCACAGGTGGGGTCCCCGTTCCCCCCCAGGAGGCCACCCAGTGACCACCGCGCTTGTGCCCGTATACCCGCAGCCCCCAGGCCGAAGGTGGCTGCCCATCCGCCTGATTACCACCCGCTTCCTCACCATTGAGCTCGAGCAGGACAGCGCAACCGAGATCATCCGCGAGAGCCACACCCTGATCCTGAAAAACCCGGCCCGGTTCGGCCGCTGTGACTGTTACTACTACCACCCGCAGGACCCCGAGGACTTCGGGACCATCGAGCACGCCGAGCACTCGGCCCGCCGGAAAGGACTGATCGCATGACTTCTCAAGCTGACCTGTTCACCGACGCCCCGCCCGTGCTCTTCGACGCCTGCCCCTCCATGGCCCAGGCCCGCGCGCAGAACCGCCTGGCCGGCGCCGTGGACCACATCCGCACGGCCGTCGCCCTGATCTGGGACACGGACCTCCAACAGTTCCAGCTGGGGCCCCTGTCGCCGGTGCAGGTGGAGGACGCGCTGCGGCGGCTGCGGCAGCTCGACGCCACGCTGCACGCGCTGGCGGACCACGTTGAGGACCAGATCAACGCGGGCCAAGAGCCCCGAAAGGATGGATGAAGATGACGCTCAAGGAGTTCGCCGTCGCACGACACGCCTGCGCCGAGGGCCTGGATTGGCTGGGAGAGCGCGACCTGGAGGCCATGTGGGCCGAGTGCCAGCGAAGCGACTGGATGCTGTGGCTGCTGGAGAAGATCGGCTGGGATGATGACCACGCCCAGCGGACGTTCGCGCTGCGCAGTGCTCGGCGGGTGCAGCACCTGATGATGGATGCGCGGTCGGTGGCGTGCCTGGATGTGGTGGAGCGATACTTGGTGGGGGAGGCGACGGAGGAGGAGGTGGCTGCCGCCTGGGCTGTCGCCAGGGCTGCCGCCTGGGCTGTCGCCAGGGCTGCCGCCTGGGCCGCCGCCGGGGCCGCCAGGGCTGCCGCCAGGGCTGCCGCCGGGACCGCCGCCTGGGACGCCTGGGCTGCCGCCGGGACCGCCGCCTGGGACGCCGGGACCGCCGCCTGGGCCGCACAAGCCGACGACCTGCGCGACATTGTGCCCGTCGCCACCCTGCGGGCACTCTTCGAGGACAGCCTGAACCGAGAGGAGAGTTGACCATGCAGACGCCTGACACAAGCGGAGAGGCAGACGCGTTCGCCAGCATGAATGTCACCCGCCGCCCCAACAGGGAACCCCTCAGCATGAATTGCCAGAGGGTCTTCCTGATCGCCGTAGACATCAGCCTCATGGCCGGCCGCATCCGCTTCTTCGAGCGGTGGTTCCCGTGGGCCTGGCCCCTGCGCCAGAGCCTGCTGCCGTTCGCCTTCTTCGTCAAAGACCTCGGAAAGTTCATCCGCGCGCTGTGGACCACGAAAGGACCGACCACCGATGAGTAGGCCCACGCCCCAGGAGATGCTCAAGGCCCTGCGCCACGGCCCCTACCGCGCCCGCGGCGGCGTCAAGGCGTTGGCTGTTGACCTGACCACGCCGCTGCCGACGCTGGAGTCGTGGCTGTACGGTCAGCGGTTGCCGAGCTACGAGGCGGAGCAGCGGATACGGCGGCTGTGGGAGGCCCACGGGCTGGACCAGGCGCCGGAGAAGGAGAGCGACCAGACACCATGAGCAACTCACTTGGATACGTCTGCATCGAGGGGGTGGTGGTGGGCTATTTCGAGTACTTCGGCACCTCTGACGTCGCCGAGAGGGAAATCAGAGGAACCAAGCAGGCCGTTTCCGACCACTGGCGACAGCCCGAGCATCGGCAATGCACCTGTGGTCTTCCGCCCACTCCGGCGATGTTGTACAGCACCTACGGCTACGGCTACTACTGGCCATCCGAGGTATGCCTGAATTGCCTGTGCATCACAGGTGAAACGCGCCCTTGGGATGCCAACGAATACAACGACAGCATGCTTGACCCTGACGAGTGGCCAAAAGATGGGCCTCCCCCAGGAACAGGACTCCCAAACCTTCGGCCGCCCGAGTAGCCGCCCACCCCCGGAAACGGAAGCGCCCCCGGCCACACGCCGAGGGCGCTGCGTTTACAGGTGGGGTCCCCAATCTACCGCCTACGGTCTGATGCGCGCCACCATCAGGTACAGGTCGCTCGTCCTCGCCACCACCAGCCCCGCCAGAGCGTCCGCGATGTGCTCGTGCTTCTTCCAGGTGCCCACCTCCGGCCAGACCTCGATGATGGCTTCCTGCACGGCTTCCTTCGAGGCCTTGCAACTTCCGCACACCGCTCCCTTGCCCGCTTGTGGCGTCACCCACTGGCACGGCAGGCCCAGGCCCACCCGTAGTGACCCCAGGACGCCCAGACAGATACCCGCCGACTTCGCAGCGGCAGCCGACTGTGAACCATAGGGCAACTCGGCCACGATGGCATCCGGCTCGTAGCGCTTGGCGATCTCCCGAAGGGCAACAGCGATCTCCGACACCCGCCGGATGTCATCGGCGCCCTTGGGTTTGATCTTCCGGTCGGCCGCCGTCGTGATGGTGCCCGAGGCCAGGATCATCTCCGGCTGCTGACCCAGTACGGTCACGACGGCCCATCCAGTGTTGCACTCGCTCACATCAAGGGCCAATATCCTACCCATGGCTCAGCTCCTCCAGTTGCGCGGCCAGATTCTCCCGCGCCTCGCCGTAGGCGCGGTCAACGCCGATCTGCAGCAGCCCCGCGCCGTCCAGACACACGCCACCCATGCCATCCATCTCCATCATGCCGCGCACATGGTATAGCACCGCGATCTCCACCGCCGCCTCCGCCACCTCCAGCTCGGCCAGGAGCTCCGCCACGGCATCCTTGAGATTGTCCACATGGCCGGCGCCGAATATCGCCGGATCGCAGAGCAGCCTGTACTCCGCGAGCTGGTCAGGGCCTATCATGGCTGCCCCTCCGGCCACCACTCCGGCGGCCCCACGAACACCTTCCCCCTCACCGCGTCCACCTTCACTACGCTACCCTCCGCCGCCGCCGCCGGCCGCAGCGCCACATAGTGCCGGTCGCCCCATAACACGACATCGGCCGGGTCCAGGTACTGCCCGTGCCAGTTGATGCGCGCCTTGCCACTCGGCGCGGGTTGGTCCTCGGCCGCCGCCAGCGGGAACACGCGGTAGATCCCGACCGGGCTCTGCTGCCAGGACTGCATCGGAATGCAGCACATGCCGCCGCCCACGGAGCTGTTCTGCCAGATCCACCAGACCTCGCTGCCCCGGTGGTACAGGATGCCCGTGTGCCCCGCGTCCTGCGCGCAGGTGCCACAGCGGCTGCCGCAGGGCGACCAGTAGATCAGGTCACCCGGGCGCGCGTCCGCCCACGAGACCCGCGTGTAGCCCTGCCGCGTGAGCTTCTGGCTGGTGCTGGTGGCGCAACATGAGCAGCCACCCCACACGCCCTCGCGGCCGAAGGCGGTGGCCTCGACGGCCTCGCGGACGTGCTGCTGGCACCAGCCGGTCTTCGCGTGGTTCTCGAAGCGGACGCCGTTGACGACGGGGACCTGGCCGAGCTTGTGTTGCCGCAGGGCCTCATCGCAGACGGCGACGAGGTCGGTGTTTGACTTGTTGGCGGACGCGTACTTTGGCATAGGTCACTCCTCGTTGGTGGCGCGCACGCCGGCCTCCGCAATGAACTCGTCGGCGATCGCGTCCACCTTGTTCCCCCATTCATCGCTGCTGCACACGTTCAGGTACACCGAGCACCGCCCCCGGATGACGCTGTATCTCTCGGCGGCCAGCAACTCCTCGGCGCTCGGCCCCGGCGGCTCCTCCCCGGTCGCATCAGCCTCCGCCTCTGCGTTCATACGCGCCCACTCCAGCCACTCCGCCACGCTCATGCGCTGACCCTGCTCCCCGGTGCAATTGTCTGCGAGGGCGGCTGCCAGCCACGCCTCGCGAGAAGGCACAACCGGCCCCGGCGGCTCCTCCCCGGCGGCGGCGTAGGCGGCGGCCAGCAACGCCTCCACGCACTTCGGCGAACCTGACACGTATGGGCAGGGTTGCGGTACGCCCCGGCACTGGCCGCATCCGGAGACCAACATCGTTGCCAGCCGCCGTGCCGCCCCGTGGCCGCTGCCGACCTGCTGGAGGGCCGTTGCCGGCGCGGACTCCAGGGCGGAGTAGACCGCATCAACAGCGGCCTCTACGTCGGCTGGCGTCGTCTTTGGTTTCTCGTCAGTCTTCGCGGTCATGGGCAATCCTCCATCGTCTTTCCTCAGTATGCAGGTACAATCACGCAAGACTCGGAATGGCCCTACTGCGGCTTTCGCCGCCACGCCTCGAACACGCCCAAAGTAGCAACGACCATGTTCAAGGATAGCTTCATTCAGGCAATACGGGAGAAGCGAAAAGTCCGCCTCACTTTCTTCTCCAAGGAGGACGGTCGCCCTCTAACTCGCCTCTGTGCCCCGATGGATTACGGACCCAGCAGGCGAGCACATGACAAGAGCGACCGCTATCACCTGTGGGACTATGAAAGCGACAGCAAGCAACACAACCTCCCGCTGCTTCCGGCACAGGTCCATCAAATTGAGGTCCTGGACGAGACCTTTGATCCGGCTGAGTTTGTCACCTGGTCAACTACCGACTCCCCCTGGTTCGTCTCGCGGGATTGGGGTCCGTATAGCTGAAGCAGTTCGATCAGCTTGAAGGCGGTTGGCCCGTCTTTCATGGACACGTAATCCTTCTCCTCGGGATTGGACCCGGCGAAACTGACGCCCCACTCCACGGCGTCGCCATCTCCATGTTCCTCGATGACGGTCGGGAAATGACCGTCCCAAGGCATCGTCGGCAGTTGCCCGTTCGTGGCTTCATCCTGAGTGCAGACTGCGGGTAGAGACATGACAAACACCCTTTCCAGGGCACGGGGCCGCCCACTTGACAATGGCGGCGCGCCGTGCCTATACTGAGATTACCAAGGGTGTTTTACACAACTGTCCACAACCGCCAGTGCTCGAACACTGGCGGTTTGCCTTTTCCCCCAGATCACTTCCCCGACTTCCGGCGGTTGTCGTCTTTGCACAGCATCTGGCAGTTCTCTTCGACGGTCTTCCCGCCCAAGTGCCACGGGGTGATGTGGTCGGCTTCCATCTCGTCAAGGTCAAAGTGCTTGCGGCACTGTGCGCATACGCCCTTCTGTCGCTCATACACCTTCCGCTTGATCCTGTCGTCAAACTGGCGAAGGTTCAGAAGCCTTGTCTCGCCGGTCAGTAGGTATGCGTAGATGCCCTTGACGCTCTGCACGTCTTCGTCATCTATCAGCCGCCTTATCTCGGCCTCAAGCGCGTTCGTGTCAAACACCGTATCGCGGAACTGGTTGTAGAGCGGACCCCAGGCAACGCCTTTCATTTCTCTCCGGTAGGACGGGAACGTCGCGGCCACCCAGGTGTGGACAGCCCGCAATGAGCGCGTCGCGGATTAGAAAGCGCACGGTCGCTTCGGCGTCAGTCATCGCTCAGCCCTCCACCGCCGCCGGCTCCAGCGGCAGCTCCTGCTGCGCCATCGCCGCCGCGAAGTCCTGCAGCTCCTTCGTGAACTGGCCGCGCCGCTTGTACACCGCCAGGAACACCTCGTGCACGTCGGCAGGGCTCTTCTTGGGCAACCCCTCAACCATCTGGCAGGACGCCAGCAGCCAGTCAACGTAGCCGATCTTCTGCGCGTCAGTGGCACGTTCCCAGGCGTTGCCATTCACGCGCAGCTCGAAGTCCCAATGCTCGGTGGCGCGGGCCACCTTGTCGGCCACCTTCACCCGCCCGAACCTCAGGCAGCCCTGGACGCGCGGCGGCAGCACCTTCTCGGTCCCCGTGTCCTCCCGCGTGATGAACACGTACTTCATTGCGGCGTTGCGGAGCGTCCCATGAAGCTCAGGGATCAGCTCCTCGGCGATGGCCTGCACGTCGTCGGCCGGGTAGACGCTGGTCTTGACTTTGGCTTTCGCCTTCTTGGGCATCATGTCACCTCGTGGATCTCTCGGTTGCCCGCCGCCAGGGCCGGGGTGCGTCAGTTCTTCGACGGCTCGCTTAGGATGAGGCCAGCCTTGGCCAAGGCGGGTTCCAGGGAGACCACGCGGGACTCTCCGCCGATCAGCTCGTCCGCGCTGACCACATGCAGGTCTCCGCCCTGTTCGGCGTAGGCCTTCCCACCCAGCCCGACCGCCACGGGGGCCGAGTTTGCCAGCACCAGGAAGGCATCAGCCCAACTGTCATCATTGCCCTTGCACTTCACCAGATACAGGTTCGCCATCATTTCACCTCGTCGCTCGTGTTGGCCGCGCTCTCACCGCGCGGGTCCGTCTTCCCCGAATGGGTCGAAATCCTCGCCGCCCAACTCCAACCTGCCCCTACGGTCGCCGCCCGGGATCGTCAGCACAACCCCGTTCTCCTTCACCCGCGACAGCCACCGCTCGAACTCCGGCACCTGCCGCAGTTGCGCCTCGGATCTGTTTGCCGTCGCCACCGTCACCCTCCCCGGCCCACTCCTGACCTCCGCCAGTTCATCCCAGCGGTACAGGATGCGCCCCCGGTTTTTGTCGTACATCGTCAGCTCCAGCCAGCGGTCCAGGTCATCCACGAACAGCACCCGCGTATTGACCAGCAGCGAGACGGCCGTAGGTGCCTCACTGGTCCAGGGCGCAGCGTCACCCTCCAGCAGCAGGTCCGCAAGGTCCGTCGCCAGCACGTACGCCACCTCGCCCTTCGCCCACGGCCGCCGCACCGGCACATGCAGATATGCCCGCCGGCCATCGGACCAGTGCTGCCCGGTGTCCACCCAATCCAGCATCGGCCCCGGCGATACCCGCAGGAGGGCGAGGGCGATCCGGGCCATGGCCATACTCTTCCCCACCCCCACGTTCGAGCCCATGACGAGCCAACTGCCGGCCACCAAGTGCTTCGCCAGACCAGCGATCCAGGACTGTAGCACTTCTTCCGAAGCGTAGTTCTCCAGCTCCACGCGCTCATCCACCCTCTCCGCGTACTGGCGCGGAAAGCCCAGCCAGAGCAAGTCATCCACGCGGCGCTGCTCCGCGGTTGCGGGTGCCACGATCAGGCCGTCCTCCGTTGCCTGCACCATCATGCGCTCCCAGCGGTCCCGGAGCTCTTCCCAGGGTTCGCGGCTTCCACTGCCCGACGCGCCTCTAACGCCCGCCGCGTCACTACCTTCCCGAAGACATCCTCGTGCGCCGGGCCCGCCAGGCGCTGCTGCTGAGCTACGACGTTGCTGTCCCATGATGCTGCTGCCTTCTTCACGTAGTTCGGATTGGGGACTCCAGCCTTGTTCGCCTGGGTCAGGCCGAAGCGCCATCGCTCAGCGCCGTCCTGTGGATCGGCCTCGACCAGCTTGTCGCGAACGGCCATGATTTCCTCGAGCTTCGAGACTTCCCCACCCAGAGTCTGCTTGCCCGAGGCGTTCTCATTAGCGGCGTTGTCGAGATAGGCTTGAACGAGGGTCAGATCAGGTCCGGCCAGTCGTTCCATGAGTTCAGAGCGACGCTGATTGAGTGCGTCCTGGCGCTGCTTGCTTCTGGCAGCGCCGGACAAGAGGTCGTTAGAGTCTTTTTCTTTAGACGTACTGTCTTTATCCTTACTGTCTTTATCCTTTACTGTCTTTCCGGGCTCTTCAGGCCCTGTGGGAGTAGGGTTCGTTGCCTGTTCTACTACATCATTTAGTGTAGTGTCACTACACTGTATGATGTAGTGCCGCTGCATCACACGGTGTAGTGACACTACATTGCGCGATGTAGTGAGATTGGTCTGTCCGAGATGCCTTAAGTGGGCTCTCCAGTGCCCCCACTCGGGACCGTTTCCCCAATCCTCTGTATCAGGGTTTACACCGTAGAAAGAAGCGACACCGCGCATTTCTGGAACCGTGTGGATTTGCACCACGATGCCGCACTTGATGAGGCTGGCCAGGGCATTGTGTACTGACCCGAGACTCCTCTGAATGGCCTCGGCAATGTCCTTGCACGTCACTTCGACAGCCCAGGCCTCGGCCGTCTTTCCCTTGCTCCAGCCGTAGGTTCGCCTGACCAGAAAGAGGAGGATGTCCTTCTCCAGACAGGTGAGAGGGGCCGAGAAGATCGCTTCGAGGAGGTAGTTGGGGTACTGGCAGAAGCCGGGCTTAGCCACGGGGGCACCACCCTTCCGGCCAACAAAGAGCCCACGTCTGCGGCCGGCTGTTCCTGGACAGAACAGGGCGGACCTCAATACGTGGGCTCAAAGATGACAAGTAGGTTGGTGTGGTGCTGGCTGCAGAAAGCATGAAAGTCCGCCGTTGTAGTTCTGTCCAGGAACGCTGGAAGTGTACCCCCGCCTCCACCCAGTGTCAAGCCCTACCTCGTGGCCCCGCAAAGTTCCACCATGAGCCGCCGCCCGATGAACTCCGTGAAGGCTGGCGGGATGGCTTGGGCCAACTCCGCCCATGTCATCCACTCAATCCCCATGACTGCCCTGCCCTGTGCGGCGCTGACCCGCGGCGTCCACTTGTCCCGAGTACTCGTCCCGCCGCTGTCCCCCGTGATCTGAGCCACCCGCCGGTGACGGCCGCCGTGGTTCCCATAGACGGCACAGGAACGCTTCTTCGTGTGGCAACACTGTGGGGTCAAGCCCATTTCCCAGTTCGTCTCAAACAGCCGGTGCCGTCGCAGCTCCAACTCGTCATCGCCCAGGCCGAACATCGTTCCACACAGCACGGCCGGCTCGATCAGCGGAGCACCCGGCACATTCTCGATCACCCAGGGCAACCCCGTCGCCTCCAGCGCCTCACGGGTCGCATCCACCAACTGCGGATGATCCTTCCGCGTGTTCGGCATCCGCTGCAGGCTCGTGTATGCCTGACACGGCGGGCTCGCGTGGATCGCGTCGAACTCCGCGCCGTGTTCCCGCAGGTAGTCCAGCGCGTCGCCCTGGATGAACTCGAACGGGTAGTTCTTCTGGTGCTTGATGTCCACGCCCACCACGTCGAACCCCGCACGGCTGTAACCCATCGCCCCACCACCGGCTCCGCAGAATAGGTCGAGCAGCCGAGGCCTCACCTCGTGGCCCCGCGCAGCGCCCGTTCATCCACCGCGAGCTGGCGCAGCCGGTCGTTGCTCGCGATCACCACCCCCTGCGCCTCGTGGCGCCGACGCTCCACCTCGCGCTTCTCCAGCGCCAGGGTGTCGAGCTGGTCCTGCACGGGGTCCGCTGTCGCTGTGGTGCTCATGGCCTCGCCTCCTGTGGTG
>Ga0208046_1000267_pt1 | contig 11394 bp, 3 predicted proteins | sample PL_2010_300m_FD_184161 | JGI IMG/M metagenome (GOLD analysis project Ga0208046, IMG submission 184161) | Freshwater microbial communities from Powell Lake, British Columbia, Canada to study Microbial Dark Matter (Phase II) - PL_2010_300m... | ecosystem: Environmental > Aquatic > Freshwater > Lake... | reverse complement strand
GTGTTTGGTGGTCAGGCGGGCGGAGACATCCGTAAGCCCAACAGAGTAATAGACGAGAAAGAATCTTACTGAACGAATTTCTCACGAACCTCGTCCGTGATGATTGTTGGATCCCATTCCTTCCCAATCCCATGAAACCGATTCGCCATGGAAACTTCTAATCCTTGAAGGTTCCCGTTTAACCGGACAACTGCCTCGGCAGCTTGTTCGGTTTTTTTATGGTCTCCCGAATTCAACGCATCGAAGAAGTCGGAATAATATTTTGATCGTGTCATGGCCACGGCCCGGGTGTAAATCTCTGTTGCGTCGTATCCATTGGCTTCGGCCGCACCCAGTACATCACCAACCCGTTCCTTTAACAGATTCGTTTTTCCCATTTCGTTTATCAGGCTGAATGTATCCTTGTCGGCATAAGCATCAAGGATGTTCATAGCCTCTTGCGTTAGTGCGTACCGTGATCCACCGCGAGAAGCATTTGCAAAATACCCAACCGGATATCCATCGATCACGTTCAATGCCACAAACGGAACGAAGTGACGAGCAATGTGTCCAACTCGCGAATCCCAAAAGGATCCGTCCACACTCAATGCCCCCATCAATCCCTGATCGGCATACGGGAGTTTATATCCCGACCCGTTGGTTCCAGTCACTTGTTCAATGGCCTGTTTAACCAATTGCGAGGATTTACCCATCATGGTTTTGTAAGGATGGGTGAACCATCCTTCAATTTCCCACGCCTGTTTTCCCCACCGCAGGTACACCCGACGTTTTCCGGAGTCACCCATACCATACCCAATCATTCGGTAAATCGGTGTCATATCGATGTATGTTTCTTTGCCCGGTTCATTCATAAACGTGAACGGCTTATCATCCGGATCCCCGCCCATCGGCCGTGTCATTGTCCACACCGCAAACTGCAGAGCATTCGGGATTCCAACCAGAACAAACAACCCCATTGCCGGCCAGTATTTCTCAATCATTTCCCGCTTCTCAAAGGCAGAGGATTCAACACCAAGGATCTGACGCAGGATTGGAAGGTTCCCCATACCCGCCACTTGGAATGAACTGAACGTCCAGTCCGGAGCGAACGTCGTCAGGTGCATAAGCTGGCGCATCTTCGGAGTCGCGAACCAAAACCGTTCCCACTCCAGACCGCCATACGCTTTATTCACATAGGCTGCGGTTTCTTCCCGAAGCATATTCTCAGGCATGTACTCGCCACGTTCGGCCATCTGTTCCATGCGCTGGCTGATAATTCCCTGATACGTGAACAGCTTCAACACAGGCTGATAGGTATTCCACAGCCAACCATCCCACCGATGTTTGAATTCAAGTAGCCGTTCAAGACCATCCGCAATTGTTTCGTTTCCAAAAAACTTTTTATTGGCACGAAGCCCTTCAATCGCAAACTTGATGTCCTGATCCACTAACCCGACCATCACGTCGGGATGCGAAATATCAATCCCAAGCCCGGCACGGATAGCATCATCAACCAGAACAGGGTTTTTCCGGACTGAATCAAGTAATGCCGTGAGTTCCGTAATGGCCCGGGGACGTTTCAACTGGAACAGATCCGCCATTCCCTCAACCAGTGGATTCTTGCTCATTCCGGATGCAGCAATTAAGGATTCAGCCAGAGCGAACGGATGGAACATGGAAACCAGGGGCATTCCAATCGCCAACCATTTCATCCAGGCGTTCAGGTGTTCCATAATTTGAACTGGACGGTTCTTAAATGGCTGGCCAATGAACATCTTGACGTAACGGGAAGGCTGACCTTTGCGAATGTAGATCTGCGAGATCGATTGGAACGGAGAATCCAGCGATTCATATTCACCAGACGTTCGCAGTTTATCGCCAAGAGTCTTCAACTGCATGGCCACTGTGCCGGACGGGATCTTTTCTCCGAGCCAGGCCGAGGTGTTCGCAATCATCTGGCGATAGGTTTCTGGAACCAGTACGGGTTTATTCACATCCTCAGTGGTAGGAACAACCAGCATGATCGGAGATCCGTCGATGTCCGTCATTCCCCCGTAAGAATTCATCATCATTTTATTCAGCATGACTCGACCCACATCCTCTGCCCACATCGAATGCAGTTCAGCGGCATTCAGACTGAGGGGAGTAAGACCAAGGCGAATACCATCGGCATAGGTCGGGAGTTTACGGGCTTCTTCACGGCCAGTGGATTCGGCATAGCGCCGTGCCAGCATCGGGGCGTTCTTCGGCAGATTGTTTCCACGGTATCTGTGCATCAGATAGTTCTCAACGTATCCAATCCATTCCGTTTCACCATAAGCAGAAACCATTTCGTTGGCTTTCTGTCTCAAAGCTTCTGTGGACGCTCGCATTTCCTCCATGATGTCAGCAGACAGGCGGGATCCTTCCGGACGGTTTGAGTCAAATTCAGCTAGAATCTCGTTGATCGGACTGTCTTCGGTTTCGACACTGTAGAGACTTCTTCCATCGGGAAGACGTTCGCCTGTGGTTTTCCCCGGACGTAAAGGAATATGCGTTGCATTCGGATTGTCAATTCTTGCCCCCATTGCTCGAAGAACCAGATTTCCAAACGAGACATCAAACTTGGAAAACGTGTTCATTCCACGCGGACGCATGGCTCCGGTTTCCCGCATCCAATCCTGTGCCCTCACCCGCGCATTATGACGAAACACTCTGTATTCCCGGATTTGTTGAAGCATGACCGTCTGCATGGCGCCTTCACCATAAAGTCTAAGCGGTCCCATCGTTGCAACCAGATCATCCAAACTTCCCATCGACAGGGAAGAAGCAGAATCTGCCGGCACAGATACTTCTTCACTGGATTCAGGCTCAATGTCCGGTTGTTTTGCTTTGGCGGCTTCAAGGGTGTCGTAAAGATTTTGGAGTTCGGGAGTCAGTTCGGCGCGTTCAGTTGCATCGAGGCCTGGACCGTCAGCGAGATCCGCAAGCTGGTCGGCACCTTCAATGCCGGAGGCAAGAATGGTTTTGCGGAAGTCATCAGCAGCGCGGCGGCGTTCCTGCATGTCAGATTGCGCCTGTTGCATTTCCATCGAAGCAGTTCCGAGATTCAGTTCGTCCGTCACATACCATTGTTTCTGTTTCAGGTATGCGGCCGTATTAGAACGGAGCTGATCGGAAGACAACTCGTTGCGGATGCTCCGGTAATAAGCATTGGCGCTGGAAGCATCAGCATACTGAGGATCCCGATAGAGCGGTTTGAGCAGATTGATGTCGTTCATGTTGGCGTTGCGCTGTTCGGGAGTACGCAAACCAGTAGACGGCTCAAGCAAAAGAGAACGGCGTACGGCAGACCAAACAGGATCGGCTTGATCGGCGGGAGAAGCGCGATCGGGAGCGATGAGCTCAGCAGAGAAAGAAGAACCAACCGGATCCCATAGGCCAGGTTTCCCGCGAAGGTTTGGAACTTCCAGATTCGCATTAACAACCTTGTCGGTTCCGGATACCCCCTCATGCGTCCGGCGAAGAACATCCAAACGATCCTGTTCCTGCAACTGATCCAAATTCCCGTTGCTCATTTCCACATACGGAAGCCCTGCAACGTGACGGTATTCAATCCCATTCTCATAGGCCGCGTCCTCAATCACGCGATCAGTTCCACGTTCAGCATTCAAAGCCTGTACCAAGGCAGGTCCAAATTCAGCGAATAACCACTGGCCGGGCGTTGCTTTCGTATCCGTCTTCTGACGATCAAAGTTTGCAACTACAATATCCCGCGCGCCAGATCCGTGCATGAACGAATACAAGGCCGCACTCATTTCTGGAATGCTCATGCCTTCATGGATGACGAGTATTGGAAGACGAGATTTATACGGCGTATTGAAATCAACGTTCAAATGCGGAGCAAGTTGATCCATCGTTTCACCCTGATACGCCATCGGAAACATTCCATTTACCGCGTATTCAAGCAACCGTGAATAAAAACCCTGTGCGGCTGGCTGGCCATTCGGAACCAGTTCATCGTCCCTCTTTTTCCATGTCCCATCTTTCTGTTTAATGTTCCGACGGTACCGACTGGCAACCGCTGTGTCCTGAATGACCCCATCCTTGCCCATCGGGATTACGATCCCGACGCTGTGTCTTCGGTTGTGAAGCATCGTTGCCAACTGTGCAAACTGAGGGGCATTTGCTTCGATTGGCGAGGCGGTTTTCCGCTGGAACTTAATCGGGTTGTTCGCATTCTCATTGACCGCGATGAATTCCCTTTTGCGCTTCTCAGTATTGTACTTCGATTTCTCAACCTGTCGGACCGGAGTAACCTCGGGAACTTGACGCGCCAGATCCGCCGCCAATCCCGATGCCGCGCTTTCGCCAACCACATGAATCAAAATCCCCTGATCCTTTAACTTGGCCGCCGGATCGTATTCTTTCCTGTCAATCTCATGGCCGGTTTCCAGTTCGGTCGTGTTCATTATCTTTTCGTTCAATCGGATTTCCTTTTGAACTTTGGCCGGAGCATCCCCGTCCACTTCTGCATCCCCCATATCCGGAGCAGCATCTTCATTCACGGATTCTTCTGGAACGTCGTTCATATCGAGTTCATCTAAGAGTTCACCATTGGTGGCGATATTGCCCGCATCAATTCTGAACACAGTGGATTCTAATCCCACATCGGGCGGAACCCGAACCTGCCGCTGTTCCTCTGGATTCCTGCGGTCTTTGTTCCTGAATGTACCACCCATGGTTTTTATTTTCCCATCGATCTTTCGTTGAACGGTCGGTTCGTATTGTTCAACCTGTCCATCGGGACGGCTGTATTCGTACACACCTTTTTCTTTGTTCCAGATCACATCGATCCCGTCCACCAGAACATTCAGATCCCCCGCGCCCTGTTCGCCCTGTCCGGCCAGCCGTGCTTTCTGTGCAGGATTGAGCGGGGTAATCAAATCAGATTGCCGAATGTTTCCAGCGGCAGCCTTGGCTTCTGTTTCCGGAGTACGAGGAAGCAGTTCATCAACGAAGTCTGGACGTTGGGGCATCGCTTCGTGGCCATCATTGTACGGAGAAGAGTCGAGGAATAGTGTGACGGAATCTTTTCCGCGAGTGTAATCAAGGCGATCAATCTTTCCACCCGCACGGCCCGTCATGCCGTCAGGGATCTGCCAACCGATCCATTCGCCGGGTCGATAAAAAGGATTCAGCATCTTGCCAAAGTCGGCCATCGTGGTCTGGCCTTCAAAGTGCTGAGAGATCACGGCTTTAAATTGATTGAAGCGAGACTGTAGAGCATCAGGAGACTGTGCGGTATCGCCGGGAATGATGTTATGTTCGCGCATCCATTGAGCCATGTCGGTAGTGATGCGCGGATCCTTTTCACCGTGCGGTTTGATTTCAGATTCAAACCATTCGCCCAATACATCCGGACGCAATCCGGTTTTCAAAAGATCCCGAATCAAATGCTCGGGAATCTCATTGGCGTGTTCGTACTGCAAGATCGTTTGAAGCACAGACGTATTCACCATCGCAATGTATCCAGCTTCACGGCTGTTCTTATCCGCCTCAAGATCCTGTAGTTTCACATTCAGTCCGGCCAGATACGCATCGTGGATCTTTTCAGCCCCACCCTTGAAGGTGATCCGCAATCCAAGTTCCTTGTCATAGATCATGGCGTTACCTTCTTCACCAAAGACAACGCGGACCTGAGAATGATTTGTGTTGTGCCATTTACGAAGCTCGGGTTGATTCGGCTCTGTCATGGCTCCAGCCATCGTCAACGGTTTAGCTTGAATCTCTTTGATCCGTTCTTCCAACGTCAGCGAGAACGAACTGATTGGATCACCAAACTCTTTTAGAACCTTCGGCGGTTCAGTCTGATCTACGGGACGTACCGTAGACTGAGATACTTTTATCTCTTCCTGCGCCTGGTTGATCTTGTTCAGCATGTTCGCGCCAATGGCCGCAGAGAAAATGTGATCAAGAACCGCAGTCTGCGCGGGAGTAAGCGGCATCGAAGAAAAAGCCTGACGGTCATTCCGCTCTTTCGGAGCCACACCCAAACGCCCGGTCAGATAGGTTTTAACCAAGGCTTCAAACCGATGCGCGGGATCCTTCCACCAGCCGGCCAGTTCCTGCAGTTGTTTGTTGTTCGGATCGGCCTTTGCTGCATCCTGTGTCTGGACAGAAATTTCACCCATGATCGACTGCAGTTCCGGATCCCGAAACAAACCACTCCGTTTCAATCCAACTTCAAGATAGTCTTCGTGTGCATCAACGGCGCGCGTTCCCTGCGTCAGTGTGATTATTCGACGGCCTTCGCTGTCTTGATGATTAAACGCTCTTGGAGCCATATCGATAATCGTTTCATCTGAAATCGAGTCATCAACGTGATATCCAAGCCCACCCTCTTTAACTGGCTTGCGTGCGTTTTTTGCTGTGTCACGAATCAACATTGCTGGCATCAGCCTAATCACAACCGGATCTGTCTGTCCTTTTTCGTTCGTCATGGCCGCCTGCAGAAAGGTGTAAAGAGATTCCGCGTCACGATAGTTTGTAATCCCGGCAGCCTTCTGGAATTTCTGAACAGCTTTTAAGTAATCTTGCGTGCCTTCCGGAGTAAGAGAAAATAAACCAGAATCCAATTCCACAGCGTGGGAAATGGAATCAGGAATAAGCGGAGATTTTACATCGAGAACAACACGGCCGGATTCCGGAGTGTCGGCTTCGAGGCGTTTTACACCCTGAGCAATGTCGGTGACTCGAATGATTCGGTTTCCATACTGTGCATCAGAAAGTTCAGGCATATCATCAAGAATTTGATTCTCGACCAACCATGACGTTCCGCGAGGTTCGATCAATTTGGATCCGACATACGGTTGCACAGCCAGTCGATCCCCTTCGTTCCCAACAAACAAAGCATTCGCTCCAACAACCTTTTTCAAATGGTCCTCAATAGCCGCTTGCATCATTTCAGAAGACCCGCCCTTGGCCTTCACCTGATCTGCCACCATCTGCGTTGTGGAATAATTCATTTTGGTAAGCAGATCGTCCACCGATCCAGCGCGTGTGCGTTCAATCCCAAACTTGGCCTTCAACATCCTGTCAATTGCTCCAGGTTCTTTCTTCTGCTCAATCACCTGTTGTGCCAAACGTTTCACTGCGGCATCGCGTTCGGAAATCAGTTTCACTTTCTTTTCGGCATCCGTTTCAGCATCGATCCGGAGAGTAATATCACTGATCGTCTTTTCAAAATTTGCCCAACCCGCTCCACCGAAAGCCTCAGTGCCTTTCAAATATCCATGTGAAGCCATCGCCATACCCGGTATAGAGAATGCCAGCAGTTCCGTCTTCATCTGTTCAAGGTCGGGCAACATTAATTCAATGGCTTTGCCCAATCCAGCGCGATCGTCACCCTGTAGGCCAAGCATACCCGCCGCAAACCCCGCAACACGTTCCTCGTACATTTCTTCCAGAACCCCGTTGACTCCCGCCCGCGCAAACCACGCCTTCATGCCCGGAGTTCCAACTTTTCCATTTACGATCCGGAAGATCTGCGACTTCATGGCCGCGTCCACCAGTTTCTTCGGAAGGATCCGGCCAGCTAGTTTGCCGGCAGTCCAGCCCGACATTTCAGAAGCGTTCTCATTGAAGGCATCCATGACACCGAGAACAACCGCCCGAGCCTGATCCTCAGTCCCGTTGTTCACGTATTGGCGAAGTTGCTGTTCAGCAATCTTGGAATCAATCATGCCGGGATTTGCGGCCGTAAGCATCAAACCCTTTACGCCAATCTCAGCGCCAGCTTCCAGAGCATGAGCAGCGATAGTGATTGCTTCCTTGCCCACCTTCGACTTCACGATGTCTTTGGCCACACCAGAAGATAGTTTGTCGTAGATCGCTTTGGATCCGGCAGTACGCATCGACAAAGCAACACCCGCTCCAACTGCGCGGTTATATGCCGCCTTCTGGCCAAAGTTTAAGGCCGTCTTCGCAATCGTCCCTTCAATCTCTTTCCGAGCGCCAATATTAATCAGACGTTTGGTTTCTTTTTCCAAAAACTCTTTTCCCAATTTCTCGGCAGTCTCTTTTGCCACTTTCGTTCCAACCTTTGCCCCGAGTAGGGAACCGCCCGTAAACGAAGCCGCACCAATTTCCATCCAGAACTTTGCTGATCCGCGGATGACATCCCCGGCCTTCCCCTGCCAAGTAGCGTTCTCCATGCGGCGGGATTCAGCCAGCCACTTATTGAAGCCAACCAGTTCTTCATCCGTAACGTCTTCGTTTTTATCCAGCTTCTTGTAAGTGGACAGGGCCTTCCGGATCTGGTTTGCCACAAAGACATCACCGAGGAACGGAATGTCTTCTTCACTGACATCCGTTAAACCTTCAATAAATCCGCGACGGGATTTCAGGTTGCTGTTTACGGTTTTGAGATAGTCGCCTCCCCCGGGAATCGTAGTGAGATCTGCCTTCGGCGCGCGACCAACCCACCCTTCCGGAATCGGTGTTCCTGTTTTCAGTTCTTTGGCCGCAAGATCCTGACCTGTTGGAGTATCAAAGTTCTCTTTGATCTGTGGAGCGTATTCAGGATATTTTGAAATCAATCCGGTGTAAAGTTCATCATCAGGAGTATTGGTATATTCCGGATACTTTTCGCGGATAGTACCAAGAAAATCGCCACGTGTTTGCCAGGCGTATTCATCAGCCATAAAAACCCCTTTTTATTTTCTCAATACGCCAAGACTATCGGTTGGTGCGCCAGAAGATTTTTCAGCTGCAGAAGCATTTGTAAGCAAACTCTGCATTAAAAACTCATTCTGCTTTATCTGCGAACTAATCGACTCTCCCCGTCTTTGTGGTGCTTCTCGGGCCGCCATTGAACGTAAATCTTCCGGAAGCGCGCCCGTAATTAATCCGTGTATTTTTACAAGACGCTCTTCCCGTTCGCGTGTACTGAGCTGTTCAATGGTTCCTTTAATCATTCCACCAAGTAATGTGTTGATGTCAGAACCAATAGATTTTCCTTTTGCTTCCCATTCGGTATCGGTTTTAAAATCTGGAGCATGATAGGGAATATCGACTTTGTTCCTCATGAAAATTAGTTTGTCGCGTGACTCTTGAAGTACACCTCGGCGAGCAATATTTGCCGGCGTATCCCGATTGGTTTGCCGAAGCACATCTTCAACCAAAGAAATGTTCGCTTCGATTTCGCTAACAACAACGCCTCGCACCATGATCGGCGATGTCCTATCTCCGATCTGCACCACTTGAGTTGCATTATTTACAAACGTATTCAGGCTGACTTTTTCCAAATTAACAGGACTAATCAATCCCCTTGACGTTTGTGATCTACGCTCGTCAACCAACTTCTGTTGAAGATCAGTTTGCTGTTTCAGTAAATTGAGCGATGAAATGCGAAGACCAAGAATCTCAGCCTGATAGGTTGTTACAAATTGTGCTTTCAGTTTCGGATCTGAAATTTTATTGGCGGCAGCAAATATTTTATCTGTATTCAGATATTCATCCGTTGTGATGTCCTGAACTAGATCAGGAATTCCGGCATCATCAATTTTCTGAATACGTTGTGTGATTTGCAGACGAACGCGACTCGTTTCGGTATTGAAAACATTCATTGCTTTATTGAGAGCCATTCCACTCTGAACAAATGAAGGAATGTTTTCAGGAGCAATGCCCTCGGTCCTCGCCCGCATATTCCATTCAACCAGTGCCTTTTGATCTTCATCAATTTGCAGTTTTTGAGCGGGACTTAATGTTGCACCAGTCAAATAATCCAATCCCTGTTGATCTGCGGCGTATGCTGTCATGTGCCCCTTCTCGCCCGTCGCATACGTCACCTCAACTTCCTGTGCAGTTCCAAACGATTGAAGATCGGCCACAAGTTTAACACCTTCGTCAGTATCGAGAATTGCAGGATCAAGCCCCTTTGCCCATGCGTTTACTTTTTTAAACCCTTCGGCTCCATCCCGGTGGAGAGCAATCATGTTGCTCTGCCAATCTTTATAGAGATCGCCTTTTGGGGAGGTAATACGTGCTGAATTTCGGAGTCTCGTTGTTTCTTTATCAACAGTGGCCTGTTGTTTTTCCATCTGTGATGCTGTTAAATTCTGCTGTGCAGTCTGTAGATCAAACCTTCTCTTTGCCTCTTGAGCGGGAGTGGTAAGCGACTGTACCTGTTTTTCTACATTGAGATTATAGAGGTCAACGCCAACCTGTTCTGCAATTACTGGAATTTGTTTTTCAAGCGTCTGTGCGCGAAGTTCCGACACACGTGTTTCAGCCTGTTTGTTCGCAATATCTGCACCCGCACGGAATCCATCAACAGCAACCTTGCCCCAATTTACAACCGGAGTTTCGGTGGAATCTAAATTTGCAACTGGACTAACTGAGATCATAAAATTCTCCTTTTCCTATACCATCGGAACAAAGTTGCCAGACATTTGCGTTGATATGGGCCTTCCTGTATCAAAATTTAAAAGCGATCTGGTTCCAGATGTCAAGTTGCTCCAAGCGGATTTCGTAGCCGCTCCAAGTGTTCCCGTTCCGGATCCGCTCGTTGTGTCTTTTCCATTCATCGACGATCCACTCATGGCCGACATCGCGCCAATCGAAATAATGCTGTCCCACAGATTGTTGTACTCATTCGTCCTCTGTGAATTCGCCTGCACCGCTCCGTTGTATTTTCCAACAAACGCCTTGTATTCCTCATTCGCATCGGTGATTGCCATATCCACTTCAAACTTTGTGAGTTTGTCCGCCATATCCGCACCAGTCTGCATCAAAGAAAGAGACATCAGTCCCAAGTCTCTCGCCGTCAGATTGGTTGCCCTTGGTGATGTCCCAAATCCTCCACGCCAAGATTTCTCAGCAGCCAGCATTTCAACCTGGTCTTTGACTTCCGAAGGAATTTCCCCGGTCATAAATTTCGTGGCCATCGAACGGCGAGCCAGTAGATCATTCTTCGCAGAAGGATCCAGATCGGCTAAACGATCCTGAATCGGTTTCGGAGTATAGACCGGAAGCGGATCTCCTTTCGGAGCCATTAGGTTTCGAGCCAACCCGAGTCCGGCGCCTGCACCGATCCCGCCAATTAATCCCCACATATCAAATGACATGACGTTCTCCTTATACCATTAAAGCGCCGGTTTGATTCAGCAACGCATCAGATACACCCGCGGGAGTTTTCTTATCCGTTGGCCGGGCATATGTCGATGCCAACAAATCTGTTCCACCAAACAAACTGCCCATCGTTCTATCCCATGCAAGACCGTCTGCTTCGTCATCAATAACCAGAGCAGGCTGTGATTTTCCGGACGGAACAAGAGTTTGATCCAACACAGGAGCGGCCTCAGTGGTCATGCTTTGGGCTTGAAGCATGTTGTGTTCAGTAACTGGAGTTGACCCGCCCATCATTGCCAGCAC
>Ga0208046_1000266_pt1 | contig 11407 bp, 10 predicted proteins | sample PL_2010_300m_FD_184161 | JGI IMG/M metagenome (GOLD analysis project Ga0208046, IMG submission 184161) | Freshwater microbial communities from Powell Lake, British Columbia, Canada to study Microbial Dark Matter (Phase II) - PL_2010_300m... | ecosystem: Environmental > Aquatic > Freshwater >... | reverse complement strand
CAGATGATCGACGCGGCGCTGTACGCGGTTGAGTCTGGCGGGTGGCACGCGGTCGCCGCACCACGCGGCACAGGTAAGACGACCGTGGAAAACGGCATCGCCCTATTCTGTCTCGCAACGGGGCGCGTGCGGTATCCTGCTGTTGTGCCGTGGAAGCAACCCGACGCCAAAAAGGCCCTACGCTTCTGGCATGTGGCCTTGTCGAGCGACGGGCCGTTCCTCGATGATTACCCGGAGTTATGTGACCCGTTCCGCAAGTCCAACGGGAGCAGCCAGAAGCTAAAAACGCTGCTGTGGGAAGACACAGGCGAGCCTACCGGGGCGCAAGTACGCATGTCTGAGGGCATCATCATCCTGCCGGATGGGCTGGGCGTGATTGGAAGCGGTTCGCTCAACGGCAATGTGCGCGGCCTCCAGTTTACCACCGACACCGGGGAGGTGCTGCGCCCTGACTTCCTGCTGATCGACGACCCGAGCGACAAGGCGACCGCCCGCAGTCGGGAGCAGAGCCGCCTGAACGTCGAGAAGATAGACGAGGATCTACTCAACATGGCCGGGCCGTCGCACAAGATAGCCGCGTGCATGACCTGTACGCCAATGACCCGGCACGACACCGCGAGCCACTACCTCGGAGACGATACCCCCGACTGGCACGGGATGGTGATTCCGCAGGTGTCACAATGGCCCGATGACATGGCAGCATGGGACGAGTGGAACGTGACGCGACTGGATGGCCTGGGCAATCGCGACAAGGGGCGGGCGGCCAGGGCGTTCTACAGGAAGCACCGGGCGCGACTGCGACAGGGAGTGGCCGTGTCGTGGTCGCAGCGCTACGACCGGAACCGGAAGCAGCCCGACGCTATCTATTCGGCCATGGAAGACTTCTACCGGCTGGGGCGTAAGGGCTTTTTCCAAGAACGCCAGTGTGTCACCGAGGACGAGGCGGGCGCGCTGTACACGATCACGCCAGAGATCATCATGGGACGCACCAACGGGCTTGAGCGGAAGGCACAGCAGCACGACGGGGCGTGGCATACCGCTGGCATCGACGTGAACTATGCGGGCCTGCACTGGGCCACCGCGAGCTGTACCAACGACCTGGCCGCCGCGATCACCAACTACGGCGTGTTCCCAGGGCGCGGTGTGCCGGTGTGGGCAGAGGGAGATCCGCGCAGCCCGGAGCAGGCAGTGTACGAGGCCGTGGTGCGGCTGGTTCGCGATACGCTGTGTGCCGAGGGCCACACACTGACCCGCATTGTCGTGGATGGCAACTTTCAAACTGAGACCGTGTATCGAGCAGCGGAATACCTCAACGGCAAGGTGAGCGCCAATGTCATAGCCGGGCGCGGGATGCCGTCGCAGAAATACTACCCGCCAAGCAAGAAGCACGCGGCCGGTGTGCGCAAGGTTGGCGACGGATGCAAGGAACTCAAGGGGCTGCGCGGGTGGAGCCTGTACTTCAACTCGCACCACTGGCACGAACGGTTTCAGCGCGGCTTCCTGCTGGAGCCGCTGAGTCCCGGCAGCGTGTCACTGTTCGGGAAGGACGGCGCCGTGCACCGCATGTTCGGCGAGCACGCCGCCAAGGACCAGCTCTTGCGCAAATACATGGGAGGCCGGGGACTGGAGGTAATGGAGTGGGCAGACGTGAGGGATGGTAACGACCTCGGAGACGCCGCAGTAATGGCAATCGTAGCCGCCGCAATCGAAGGAGCAGACCCAAATGCCGACCACAAGAAAGCCGAGAGCAAGAAAGCCCAGGGTATCCACCGCATCAATCGCACTCGCTGGTAGGCCGTCACCGTCGCCGACACCCGAGCCGCAGAAGCGGGCGGCGTTACAGTGGCGCAAGACGAAGTACCTGGAGGCCGTGGCGTGCCCCGAGTGCGGCCACGGCTCAACCCGCATCCGCCGGTGCGACCGCGACGACGTGAGTTGGGGCGCCCCTGCCCAACGGCAGTACCGAGCGTGCCCGAGATGTGAGCACACGTTCGGCACATTCTACTTCATGCAGTAGCCTCCAAGTTCCAATATGGTAGTTCAACCGGACAGTTAACCTAGACGAATGGCGCCCGTGTACATAAATTGTACACATGGCGACATCCAATGCACTCTGTGATACACTGGCCGAGTTCTGGGCTGGGGAGTCCCAGACTCGCGCCGTAGCCTTTGACTCATACCCGGCCCCCACCTACAACTGCGCCTATCAGTTCTGGCTCGCAGGCGTCAAGTCGGGCCGCTTCACGCTCGATGCCGTAGACACAGGCACCTCGCACCGCATCACGATCCCGCACACCTACACCGCCAACACGCCAGGCGGAACGCTCACCTACCGCGCCGTGGTCACTGCCGCCGCTGACTCAACCGACGTGAAGACCGCCGACGCCGGCCTTATCACCGTCCGCCCCGACCCCACCTACTGCAGCCACTCCGAGTATGTGCTCACCGCGATCCGTGCGACCATCGAGGGCCGCGCCGACAACGACCAGAAGACGGTCGCTATGGGCGATGTACAGCTCCAGTTCATGTCCCCGCAGCAGCTCGTCACATGGGAAACGGCCTATGCCGGGCGCGTCCGCATCGAGTCCGACAACATGCGGAAGGCGATGGGCTACGAGAGCCGCAATTCCGTGCTTGCGAGGTTTACCGGGTGAACATCTTTGGCCTGAACATCTCTCGCAGCAAGCCGACAACGCCAAGCCAGGCACCCCGGCAGATCGTCGTGGTGAACCGTGGCTATGCGGCAGCCGAGGGCGGGAGACTGTTCGCTGACTGGAAGCTCGACAACGGCTACGAGCCGCGCACGATTGCCAAGCAGCTCCCGACGATGGTTGGCAGATCCCGCGAGCAGAGCAAGAACAACCCGTGGGTGCGCAAGCTGCTCTCGATGTACCGGCTCAACGTGGTCGGGCATACTGGCTTCCGGTTCCGCGCCACGGCCACAGACAGCAACGGTACGCTTGACGAATATGCGAACCGTGAGCTGGAACGCGAATTCCGCGTGTGGCGCGAGAACCCCTTGTACTGCGATGCCAGCGGGCGGAAGACCTTCCGCGACATCTGCAACCTCGCCACGACTGCACTGGTGCGGGACGGAGAGGATATTGTCCGGCTGCTGCCTGGACATCGCTGGCCCGAGAACCCCTACGCCTTCTCCCTCAAGATGTACTGCTCCACTGCGCTGGACACGTCTCTTGTATCTGACGGCAGCCGTGACGGCAGGACCATCATCAACGGCGTGGAGATTGATACATGGGGAAGGCCGTTGGGCTACTGGTTCCGCAAGGACGGGGGCGTAACGCTGTTCCCGTCCGTCATCGCTGCACCGACCAGCGCACACGAGTATATCCCGGCAGAGCAGATCGTCCACATCTACGCGGCCGACTGGGAAGACCAGTACCGGGGCATCCCGTGGCTGTACAGCACATTGCCGAGATTGAAGCACCTGGACGGCTACGAAGAAGCCGAGCTTGTGGCCGCCCGTGAAGATGCGTGCAGCACCGGGCAGTACGCGATAGCAACCGGGGCAGACTACGAACCGGGCGACAACTACGACAAAGCAGTCGCCAGCCTCGGAGACGTGGCACCCGGCACTCGCGAGATCCTGCCCGAGGGCGTGACCTTTACCAAGCAGGCCCCGACCCGCCCGAATGGGGCATTTCCCGACTTTGACAAGGCGATGCTTCGCGGCGTGGCAAGTGGCGGACTCGTAGACTACAACACCCTCTCCAACGACCTGGAGGGCGTGAGCTTCTCATCCATCCGGCAGGGTGTGCTCTCGTGGCGGGATGCCGCAATGGACACGCAGCAGTTGATGATTGACCACCTCTGCAAGCGCGTCTACCTGGCCTGGCTCGGGATCTACCTGACGACCGGGCGCAGCAACCTCCCATTTGCCAAGCTCGGCAAATTCGCCAACCATGAGTGGCGAGGGCGGCGGTGGATGTGGGTTGACCCGCGCAACGACGCGCAGTCAAACGAGATCCAGCGGAAGTACGGATGGAAGACTGACGCCGACATTACCGCAGAGATTGGCGGGGACTGGGAGGCGAACGCCGCAGAAACCAAGCGACTGGAGGCAGCCGCGAACGGGACATACCTGGAGCAGAACTATGCCGAAGCCCAAGCAGCCGAACAACCGCGTAACGTTTGAGCGCGCCGCGACCATCGAGCACCGATCAGAGGGCGACACAGACCGCCTGTGGGTCAGCGTGTCGAGCGACACACCGGCCAGGGTGTGGCGGTTCCACGACGGCGACTATCGGGAGGTGTGGGAGATCCTTGACCACGCCACGACGAGCATCCGCTCCGAGTGGATCACAGATGGGCTTGTCCTTCGCGACAACCACGGCGGGGATCAGATCGGCATCATTGCTGAGCCCGTCATCGAGGACGGAAAACTCGGCGGGTACGCTGTATTCGGCAGCGGAGCCCGCTCTCAGGAAATCGAGAAAGACGCAATCAGTGGCATACGCACGCGGCTCTCTGTGGAAGGGGAGTTCTCGCCCAAGGCCACAAAACAGGAAGGCGAGAAGGACGGAATCCCGGTGGTACGGGTGAGTTCATGGGCGCCATTGGCAGCCGCGTTTGTGGCGATACCGGCAGACACGACTGTCGGCGTTAACCGCGACGCAGAACCCGACGAGACAGAGACGCCGCCGGAAACGTCAAGCGCGGCACCAACAATCACCATCACGCAGAAGGGGGCACAACAGATGCCTGAGAATGAAACCACCGCAGCCGAGCAAATCAAGGCTCGCAATGCGGAAGTTACCAACATGCTGACCATGGCGCGGACGCATGGTTACGACCCGCAGAAAACCAACGACGCCATCGCCAAGGGGACAAGCGGAGCCGACTTTGCGACAGCCGTGCTCGAAGACCTGGCGCGGCGCTCCGAGGACAACGCCATCACCCCCGGCGGCAACCCGGCGCCCGCGGCCGATCTGACCCAACGCGAGGCCGAGAGCTACAGCCTCTTCCGTGGCATCTCCGCCCTCATCACCGGCGGCAACAGCTTCGAGCTTGAGGTGTCGCAGGACATCGCCAAGGCGATTGGCACGCCGTCCAGCGGCCTGTACATGCCGGGCGCCGCAATCGTGGCGACCGTCATGCGTACCATCAGTTCGACCGCCCTCAGTAGCCTGACCAGTGGCAATACGCTGGTACAGACCGAGCAGCCCGCCGACTACATCGACATGCTGAAGGCGCAGCTCATCGGCGACCGTCTCGGCATCCGCACCCTGCCTGGCCTCGTCGGTGACTTCCAGATGCCCAAGAAAACGGCCGGTGGCACCGGCTACTGGGTGAGCACTGACGGCGACGTAACCGCGAGCGGTCAGACTGTCGGCCTCGTCAAGGCCACCCCGCATACCGTGGGCGCCAGGACCGAGATTGCCCGTTCCATGCTCAAGCACGCCAGCATCAGTGCAGAGGCGTTTGTGCTGGAGGACATCACCAAGACCATCGCGCAGGCAATCGACGTGGCAATCTTCGCCGGGCTCGGAAGTGCCGGGCAGCCGAAGGGCCTGCTCCACGCTGACAACATCAACAACCCGACGATTGCCACGCCGGGAACTTGCACGCTAACCGAGATCGTCAATTTCATTGGCGATATCATGGCCGACAACGCCATGTTCGGCGACGGCAAGTGGGCAATGCCGCCGGCTGTGTGGGCCAACCTTAACAGCCGGTTCATCGACGCCGGCAGCGGGCTGCGGTTCCTCCACAGCGACACGCGGACCATGGAAGGCTTCGGGTGCGAGGTTTCTACCAACGTACCCGCCAAGCACCTGTTCTACGGCATCTGGTCGCAGATGATCCTCGCACTGTGGGGCGCCCTCGACATCAACGTCGATCAGGCCACCGGCAGCGCCCGGGGCAGCGTATACCTCACCGGGTTGCAGGATCTTGACATCATGATCCGCAACGGCCAGAGCTTCAGCTACAACGCCACGGCGATTGCGTAACAACCGCCAAGAAAGGAGACAGAAACCATGGGACTGCAACTGCACTACGGGACGGGGCTCGCGTCGATGAAGACGCCCGCCGCCGTCACTGCCGACACCTACGGCACGATCATCGACCTCCAGGACTACACTGGCGAGGGTCTGATCATGCTCAACAGCGGGGCCGGGACTGCCGACAGCGGCGTCACCCCCTCGCTGGCTACCACACTGTACTCATGTGCGACCACCGGCGGCACCTATGCCGTCGTGAGCACGTCCGTTGCGTTCACCGCCGTGACCACTGCGGCCAGCGCGCAGAAGGTTCCCGTGGACCTCAATGCCTGCTCCCGGTACGCCAAGCTCCTGTGTGACGTGACGGGCTCGGGTGCGTCGTTCACGGTCTCCGCTCAGTTCCTCGGGAACGAGCGCGGCTACTAGGAGCAGCATCACAGATGGACGCCCGCCAAATAATTGCAGACCTGCCCGCAGCTATGCGCGTCTCCCTGGCGTACTCGGGCAAAACAACCACCGCTGGGCGGGCGTCCATCTCTCGCTTCGACGCGATCAGTATCTACGGCTCCGAGGCTGGCTACCAGGCCAGCTACTACGTTGACAAGGCAGACCTCGGAGCCGAGCCGACGAGCAATACCCGTCTAACGGTGGACGGGACAGAGTACCTCATCCTGGGAGTTGTGCGGAGCCCTGGCAACCTGCGGCGGCTGGACGTAGGAGACGCCACCTATGGCTACCCTCAGTAGCGCCGAAGTCGGCATCAGCCTGACGGTTCCAGAGGCGGATATCGTCCGCATGGGCGAACTGATGCACTGCATGGTACGCGACCTCGGAATAGCCATGCCGAAGGCAACCAACATCATGGCATGGAAGGTGGTCGATTCGTTGGGTGCCAGCACCCGCAAGTCGAGACCCACGCGCAACTACAAGCTCAACTATGGCAAAGACCCGACACACCCCGTGCTGCGCTACCCGAAATATGTAGACCGCTACATCGGCGGCCAGAAGGTCAAGCAGTACGTCACCTGCAAGGGCTACGCCCTTGGCTGGTATCGCAAGGTGAAGTGGACCGGGTTGGCAAAGACCACATGGGCGCACGCAATGAGGCGCCTGCACCGACGCGCCGGGCGGATGTTTACCAAGCTTCCTGGCGATGTAATGCGGGTAACGACCCGTAACACCCCGGCAATAGCCGAGATCCACATCGCCAACAACCTGGACTACATCCTGTCAGCAATGACCCGCAAGAGCAAGCCGGTAGACACGGCATTTGACCGCGCCAACCGGGCCGTTGAGAAGTACATAGCCCACCGCATGGAACGGGCGATGAGGAGTATATGAGCTACCAGGCCGTGGAAGTCAGAACCGAAGCGATGCTAAAGGCTGCGTTTGCCTCGGCAGATGCCAGCCTGACCATACGCACGTTCTGGAGTTCCGACACAACGGCGGCAACAGAGGCCCGGGTGGGCACACAGCTCAACCTGCGGGCGGTTCCCAATGCGCCGGCAGACGGAGCACACCGGAGTACGCGCCGTGTGGTGGCCGTAGACGCAGAGTTTCTGACACACTCAGCAGACGACCCGAAGGGCACAACGTGTGTGTCTCACTACAACCTGATCCGTGCGGTGGTTGACACTGCCGCATTTACCGATACCGCATTCAACGCCGCCTACGTCTCGGTGGTTGACGGGGGCGACGTTGAGAGAAACGAGCACTACACGCGCATACTCCTGCCGCTGCAGGTGAGCGTCTGTGTGGCCACGTAGGGAGACATGACATGGGCCGGAAAATCACAATCCTCGGAATGGGCGGCACCGCAGTAGAGCGACGTATTGACATTGCCGCACACTGCGAGGGCTCCGAGATATGGAGCCTCAACAACGCCTACATGGTGTTTCCCTCGCTTCGAGAACAACACGCCTTTGCGAGGATGTACGAGTTGCACCGTTGGGACTATCTCCGGGCGTGGAAGCCCGGAATAATGCCAGACGGTCGCGAGATAGACCACTGGCGGGAGCTGGACCTCCTGGCCTGTGACGTATGGACCATGGAGACGCTGCCAATCGTGGCACGGCAGCACCGCCTCCCGGCCGCTGAGATTGCCGCACACTTCGGGGCCACCCGTGGGGTGTGGTACAACCTCGGCAGCCCGAGCCTGATGCTTGCTCACGCAATCTACGAGCACGACACCGGGCAGACCGTTGACGAGATCCGGTCATGGGGTATCGACACAGAGGACGAGAGCCACCGGCAGCAGCGGTCGAGCTGGGCATGGTGGACGAGCAAGGCTGACGACCGGGGCATTAAGCTGACCGGCTCGGCACTGGCATATCACGACGAGTACGAAAACGACGAGGGCCTGCGGGGCTTCCGGGCGCATGTCCGGACACTGCTCGCCCAGGAACAACCGCAGGAGAAATAGACCATGGCATTCGGAGTTGCACAGGACTACTGGGGGCTCGGCGACGCCATCTGGGAGCCGCAGAGCAGCACCCTGACACCGCAGGCGTCTCTCGCCAACGCGCAGGACAGCGAGGGCGACAATGCGTGCGAACAGCAGTACAACGCTTACGATCAGTGGAGCGTTGTCTACAAGCTTGTCGGCCTGGCGGCTGACACGGTGACGGTTTCCTCCAAGACAAAATGTGGGACCATCATCGCCATCGACACCGCGACCAAGGGCGTTGTGACCTCCATTGAGGTGGCCACGGCCAACACCGATTATCCGACGATCACCGTTGCAGGAGAGGAGTGGTACGGCGATACCGAGGCGCGGACGTATACCGACCCGTTCCCCGACATCTCCCCGCTGAAGTGCGGCCAGGCCATCGGCTTTGTTGCCGACACCTCCAGCCGCGTCACGTCAAGCACCGGCTCGATGACCGTGCAGGTAGCCCGCGTTGCCGACAGCGTAGGCGTGTTTGTTCGGACGGCTGTCTACCAGGGCAGGGCCGAGGCCAGCGGCGAACTGGTGCATTGCACCACGACCGCCGGGGCCGTGGCCGACACCGCAAACGGGTGGGCACTGACCAAAAACAACGACGTGAACAGCGACAACGCGAGTTTCGGAACCTCCACCGTAAACGCATACCAGAACGTATCGGCGGATTGATGACGCAATGCCCACATATCGCACAGGCAGAGGTGGCGAGGCTCCGAGCGAAAGGCATCGAGCCGACGCTGGATGAACTCGCCTGCCTGTTCCATTGGGCCGACCGTGCGGAACACCCCGCCGGTCGGCTTTCCCCCCTTCTTGCCGGTTCCCCGCTGGAGATCGGCGGGCGGCTACTGTGGCCGCTGACCCTACAGGCCGAGCAGTGGCTAGAGTGGGCATCTGACTGGATACGCGCCGATGATATGCCCGTGGCCGTCTGCTATGCCGCCGAACATGGGCGCATTGTTGGCCACTTCGACACACTGCTGCGCCCCGGCGTAGCGCAATCTGCCATCACCGAGTGGGCGGCGGGGTGTTCCGTGACCCGTGCGGAGGTTGAAGAGGCGGCGTCAAGCCTGATGCCATCCTCAGAACCACTGGACGCGATGACAGCCACCGACGACGCACCCCGCGTAGACATGGCCGATATCTACGCTGACCTGTTTGGGGCCACCGGCCAGCCCCCCGAGTGGTGGCAGACACGGACCAGTGCCGAACTGATGCGGCAGATCCGCGCCGTCCAGCGTGACCGGACCGAGGCGCTGGGGCTTGGACGCGCAGAGCAGGACCAGGCCAACCACAACATGCGCCAAGTGTTGGCCGTGGTGGCAGCCATCGAGGAACGGCACGCCAAGGAGCACAATGGCGACGAATAAGACATTGCAGCTCATCATCAGGGCCAAGGACTCATTCAGCGGAACACTGCGTCGTGCGCGTGCGTCAATACGGCGTTGGGCGGCAAGTGTCGCACAGAGCGCCAAGCGTGCCGCACTAGGGTTTGCCGCCGGGATGGGCGCCCTGTTCGTGGTTGGGCGGAAGCTGGTCGGGCTCTATACCGACCAGATACGGCAGGAGAGCAAGCTCGCCGCAGTGCTCAAGGCAACCGGGTACGCCGCCGGGTTCACCGTATCGCAGCTCAAGCGGCACGCGGCAGAGCTTCAACGGGCCACCGGGATCTCCGACAACCTAATACTCTCCACGCAGGCCATGCTCGCGAGCTTCCGCAATGTCAAGGGCGACGCATTCCGCCGTGCTACCGAGATCCTGGCCGATATGTCTACCGTGTTCCGCAAGGCGGGCACCAGTGCCAAGTTCATGGAGCAACAGGCGATACAGGTAGGCAAGGCGCTCAACGACCCGATACGCGGCATGTCGGCACTGCAAGAAGTGGGTATCACGTTCACGCAGCATCAGCGTGACCAGGTTAAGGCGATGCAGGAGGCTGGCGACACGGCGGGCGCGCAAGCCGTCATCCTGCGAGAGCTGGAGAGCGAGTTCGGCGGGGCGGCGCGTGGGCTGGCCGGTAACGTCAAGGCGTGGGAGCTCCTGCGGCAGACCATCATCGACATCGGCGAGCAGATGGGCGGCGCCATCATCAACAGCGACAGCATGAGCGGCGCGCTGACACGCCTACAGGAGGCGCTGGATGCGCTCTCAACCAGCGGGCAGATACAGGCGTGGGCAGAGGACGTGCAAGACACACTGCACCTGCTGATGCCGGAGCTTGAAATGGTCGCCAAGGGCATTGCCCGCGTGGTCGCTGGCATGAAGGCGAGCGCCGCATTTACCGGCGGCTTCATGGGCGAGCAGGAAGAGACGCTGGGGCGCGACCTTCTGACGATGCCGCTTGGCCTTGTTGGCGTTGCCAATGTCGGGGCATGGCGACGGATGGCTGACCGCATCAAGCGCGGCCTACAAATGGGGATAGACAGCGGGCGCGACGGCGAGGCCAATGCCTCCCGCCTGGCAGAGATCCGCGAGCGCCGCCGTATTGAACAGCAGGCGCAGGAGGCCCGCGAGCAACAGGAGATGCGAGCCGCGCAGGCCATGGCCGCCGCGATGGAGCGTGAGGAGGCCATACGGCAACGCAACCTGGCCGCCACGAGGGCCTATACGTCTGCCCGCATTGACGCACTCCGAGACCTGGAGCAGTTCACCGGGCAGGAAATACCCGAACTACACCGCGTGGCCGTGGAGATCGAGCAACCCGGGCCCGTGGATATCGACGCACCAGACACAATCACGGTTGGCGTGGATATCGACGATCCGCCACCCCTGGATGTGCCGCACCCCGACCCCGTGACGGTTCCGGTTGTGCACACCGACCCCGTGACCATACCTGTTGGCGTTGAGCAGCCCGACCCCGTGACGGTCGATGTGACCCAGCCGGCCACTGTGACTGTGCAGACGCGCCGCGCCGTGGTGCCGGTCAGTGCCGAACAGCCGCCGCCAGTGACCGTGGGCACAGACGCCCCGGCGCCTATTCTCGTACCACAGCCGGCTCCCGTCACAA
>Ga0208046_1000265_pt1 | contig 11430 bp, 13 predicted proteins | sample PL_2010_300m_FD_184161 | JGI IMG/M metagenome (GOLD analysis project Ga0208046, IMG submission 184161) | Freshwater microbial communities from Powell Lake, British Columbia, Canada to study Microbial Dark Matter (Phase II) - PL_2010_300m... | ecosystem: Environmental > Aquatic > Freshwater >... | reverse complement strand
AAAAAATTCTGATCTTGTTGTCGTCAGGTTTGACGTTGCTCCGCATTCGCAGTAGACACAGCTGTAGGTGCACGTCTTGAACGGGAGGAGATCGACGCCAAGTGATCTCCCGAGCCTGCGTGACAGGACTGGGCCGAAAATGTGCCGGTTCATGATGTTTCACTTACTCGCGCCTGTTTGTTATTATTGATAAGAACAGCATGTTTATCTATTTTTGCGCATATGAGTAATAATAACAGAGGTTAGAAGTAGTATGAAAATTTGTATCACGGCACAGGGATCAACCCTTGATGCCCGGGCAGAGGAGCGCTTTGGGCGTGCACCGTATTTCATGATCATTGATACCGAAACGGGATCAGCTGAGGCAATTGAGAACCAGTTTGCCGGAGCAACCGGCGGTGTTGGCCCAAAATCTGCCCAGCTGCTCATCGACCGCAAGGTTACAGCACTGGTCAGCGGAATGGTTGGCGGGAATGCACGGGAGGCCCTTAAGGCGGCGGGGATTTCGATGTTTACGTACCGCGCCGGTGGATCGGTGAAGGATGCGCTGGAGCAGTTCACCGGCAGCAAGCTCGAACGTTCCGGATAACAGAACACGTAAATGATGATGGCCAATCCTCATATCTCACGGATTAATCAGGGTCGAGAGCAGCGATGAAGATCGCGGTTGCAAGCGGAAAGGGCGGCACGGGAAAGACCATGGTTGCCGCAAACCTTGCCCTTGTGGTCTCGCAGAGCTGTGAGGTCACCCTTGTGGACTGCGACGTGGAGGAGCCGAACCTCCATCTCTTTTTTGGGGGGGCTGCGGCCACTACGGATGTGACAGTTCCGGTCCCGGTTTTTGACCTGCAGTCCTGTGACAAATGTGGAAAATGCGGCGGATTCTGCCAGTATGGTGCGATCACAGTGCTGCCCGACCGCATCCTTTTCTTCCCCGAACTCTGCCACTCCTGCGGGGGGTGCACGCTGGTCTGCCCGAAAGGCGCCATCCATGAGGAGCCGGCCCGGATTGGTCAGGTCACCATCGTGCACCCTTCCCCATGGCTTACGCTCATCACGGGGACCCTTGACGAAGGAAAGCCCCACGCCACGCCTGTCATCAGGGCGGCAAAGGATATGAGCAGGGATGCCGGTATTGTCATATGCGATGCGTCGCCCGGCACAGCCTGCCCGGTTGTCGAAACCCTGGACGGATGCGATGCCTGCATTCTTGTCACGGAATCCACGCCATTTGGTCTCCATGACCTCCATCTTGCGGCTGAAGTGGCGGACCGGCTCGGTGTGCCATCTGGTGTGGTTATCAACCGCAGTGACGGTCAGGATAAAAAAACTCTTGAGTTCTGCGCGACACATGAACTGCCGGTGCTGATGACGATCCCGTTTGACCGAATGACTGCCACTATACAGAATCGCGGGGGACTTATCAGCCGGCAGAGCCCGGAATGGCAGGGCCGGTTTGCTGAACTCTTTGCACGGTGCCATAACCTTATTCGGGGGAGCCAATGATCCGGCTTGCGGTTATCAGCGGAAAAGGCGGTACCGGCAAGACAATAATCACCGCCACGCTCCCCCACCTTCTCCATCAGGATATGATACTTGCGGACTGTGATGTGGATGCCGCGAACCTTGGTATTCTCCTCGCACCGAAACGTATCCACACGGAACCGTTCTATGGTATGAAAGCTGCTGTGATCGATCCTGATCTCTGCACCCGATGCGGGCTGTGCTTCGATCATTGCCGCTTCCATGCGGTTGACCCGGGTGATCAGCACTTCCGTATCAGCCCCATCCGCTGTGAAGGCTGCGGTGTCTGCAGTTATGTCTGCCCTGCAGATGCCATCCGCACGGAACCGCGCATCTGCGGTGAGATCTGCCTCTCGTCAACTGCGGTCGGAACCCTTGCCCATGGCCGGCTCCAACCGGGTTCCGGCAACTCCGGGCTCCTTGTCCATGCAGTAAAAAAGACTGCCTTTGGAAAGGTGCAAAAAGAAGATCTCTTCCTGATCGACGGGCCCCCGGGCACGGGCTGCCCGCTCATCTCGACAATCACCGGGATGGATGCCGTCCTTGTCGTTACTGAGCCGAGCGTTTCAGGACTTCACGACCTCAAACGGGTTATTGCAGTCGCTCGGCAGTATGCAAAACGGATATTTGTCACAATCAATCGGTTCGACTTGGATGAATCTATGGCACGTTCTATTGAATTGTGGTGCACACAGGAAGGAATACCGGTACTTGGGAAGATCCCATTCGATCCTGCGGTGATCGAAGCCGTCAGGAACTGCAGACCTGTCACGGGCCCTGCAACATCAATGGCAGCGCAAGCCATACAAGCTCTGGCAGCAAAGATCGAACAGGAATTAAAGGTGCCATGATGGATCCTGCGGTTGATGAGCACTATTGCCGGCGCAGGGGCCGGCCGCGCACGATGAGAACCGCAGCTGGAGAGACAGCCTCGCGGTGTTATGCTCCAAGCTGCAGCCCGGATGAACAAAATGCCGGGGTTGTCCTTTTGCCTGATGAGATGGCGGCGTTGAACCTGATTGATCTGCAGGGGCTTGAACAGGAGCAGGCGGCGGTGGCACTTGGTATCTCCAGGAAGACGGTCTGGCGGGATATTCACGAAGCGCGGCGCAAGATCGCTGATGCACTCATAAACGGTAAGACCATCGAGATCGGTGGTTGTGAGCGCAGGCTTGAAGGGCACTGCCCACAGTGGAACCGCAGAATGTGCCCCCGGACGGAGGGTGGCATCTGTCCGCGCATGGGAGATCCGGTTTTTGGAGATGATGACGCAACTACAGAACAACCACCCGGTTGAGTACTGCCAAATCCCCTACTTTTAAATATTTACGCGCATATGAGTAAATATGGTACTTGAGCAGGTACCAAGGAGAAATATCATATGCCAGGATTGAACGGAACGGGACCACAGGGAAAAGGTCCGATGAGTGGCAGGGGGATTGGCAGACAGCAAGGAGCAAAGCGACGCAGACGGGGGCGTACAGTATCCCAACAGGAACCGCAAAAAAGCAGCGAGGAGATGTGAAGCAAACCGCAGCGAAGTGAGCGCAAGCGAATGGAAGCGAGCCTGCGATGACTCATGGGCTTGTACAGAATATGCAGGTTTATTATCTTGAACGTGGCGGAGTTCCCTGCGGGTGCGAACGAGACTTTGAATTCCGTGACGGCAGGCGCCTTAGGAGATAAGAATTCAATATTTTTCGAGGTTATTTGTATGAAAGTTGCAATCGCAAAAGATGGAGATTTAGTATCAGAGCATTTCGGACACTGCGCTGAATACGCTCTGTTTAATATTGAGAATAACACGATCACACGAAAGGAGATCCTGCAAAGTCCTGGTCATGAACCAGGCAAACTTCCCGCCCTGCTCGCCCAGCACCACGTGACACACGTGCTTGCCGGAGGCATGGGGCCAAAAGCTGTTGACCTGTTCTGCGCCAACAACATCGAAGTGTTACTTGGGATTTCCGGACCGATTGATTCTGTGATCCGAAACTTTATTGCCGGAAAGATTACACCGGGACAGAGCAGCTGCCACCACACCCACGAATGTGATGAGTAATCCCCCCATATTCTGGCTCATCAGCATTAAGATCATGATACATATCGCTGGCGATGGGAATACAGGTTGATCAGGAGGATACGGATTACTGCCCGAATCAGAGGTTCATGATCGATCTTGCGTTGAACCATGGACTTCTCAAACAGTGTACGGAATTATGCGGGCAGACAGAGCGATGGGATTAAAGGCATGGATTACGCACCAATGTTCATCCTGAAAAAGGATCTGCACATGCGATTTTTAGGATTGCTGTACATAATCTATCAGCGTCCTTCTTTAACAGCCTGTATATGATGGCAAGAATTGAAAAATCCAAAGAAAAACGCTTATAGAAGAATGATAAAGTGGTATCTCATACAGAAAAGATTGGCACGACGGAGAGAGAAGTTCTCTAAAAGTCAGTGTCATGAGGCAGGAATATGACAACCGAACCGATGAAAATCACTGTGGATTATAAAGAATCGTCAGAAGTTCTCAAAAAATATGCCGGGATGACCGGATCGCCGGTCGCATTCAGGTTTGCGACAAGCAAAGAGGATATTCCGGCGGGTATGGAAGAGCTTGACAAAACAATCCGGCACTGCATGATGGTGAGCCTTGCACGCAAGGAAGGCAGGATCTTCTACGCGACCGTAGGAAAACATGAATGCAACGGGGGTGCATGGGCACTGGGCCTCAAAGAACTGACACCGACCTTAAAGACCGGCGAGTTCTATTTCAAACTGGGAAAATTCGCGAGTTCTGCCGCGTGCAAGAGAACGATCGACAAGGTCTCGCACCTAAATCCCTTAGAAACCTATGCCACGATGTATGCTCCCTTGGAGAGATCGCCTTTCACCCCGCAGATTGTTATCATCATCGCAAACCCAAGGGGAATGCTGAAACTCGCACAGAGTACTCTCTTCCGGCTCGGCGGCAGGATATACTCCGAGTTCTCCGGTATCCAGTCAGTCTGCTCTGATGCGACGGCACAAACGTATCTTTCCGGCAGACCGAACTTCTCGCTCGGATGCGACGGGTCGAGAAAATTCTCCGGGATCGAAGACGGGGAGATGGTGATGGGATTGCCCGCAGAGATGCTGCCCGAACTCACCGAAGCACTTAGGGTTGTGGCCGCTGCACCCGGTTCAAAGTGAATGAGATGGTTCGTTCAAGAGGAGGAGGGAGAGAGCCGGAAATGCCGGTCCATTCAACGTGACCGGAAGATGCACTATGGCACATCCGCCACATAATTCTTCATTTTGCAGCACGAACCTTAAATATTTATGCGCATATGTGTAATTATTATTCATTCACGCACTACACAGAGTGAGAGATATGCCGAATTTTGATGGAACGGGACCCCTGAAAAGGGGTCGGGTCATTGGCAGAGGACTGGGGGCCTGTAAGAAAAGTACGGTGTGCAATGCCTGCAACCGGAACACAGAAATGAATAATACCGAAGAGAAGCCGGCGACCGAATAACTCTGGGGGAATACATGATGACCATGCCATTCATCAGCGTTCATGACCTCTCGATGGACTTTGACGGTACCAGAGTCCTCAAGAACATCTCATTTGAGATCCCCGAAGGCGAGATCATTGGTGTCATTGGCAGGAGTGGTTCGGGAAAGAGCGTGCTCATGCACCTGCTCCGGGGCATTGAGGAGCCGCCGACCGGTGGTTCAATTATTTATCATGTCGCCGCATGCGACACCTGCGAGTATATGGACGTGCAGAGCAGGGCAGGCGGGAAATGCCCGCACTGCAATGGCACGCTGGTCGCGACCGATTTTGATATCTGGGACGAAAAAAGCGATGGCATGAAGTCCCGCGTGATGCGCCGGACTGCCATTATGTTCCAGCGCACGTTCGCCCTATACGGTGACGACCGTGTGATCGAGAACGTGCTCCATGCACTCGATGACATCAATTACCCGCAGGAGCAAGCGATCAACCGTGCCGCAGACCTGATTGACCAGGTCAGGCTCTCGCACCGGATGATGCACATCGCCCGTGACCTCTCCGGAGGTGAGAAGCAGCGGGTCGTGCTTGCCCGGCAGCTGGCGAAGGACCCGGCAATGCTTTTTGCTGACGAACCCACCGGCACACTCGACCCGGAGACTGCACGACTTGTGCATGAGATGCTCATCGGTGCGGCGAAGAAAAATACAATGGGCATGGTCGTCACCTCACACTTCTCGCAGGTGATTGAGGACATAGCAAACCGTGCGATCCTCCTTGTCGATGGTGAGATTGCGAAGATCGGGTCGCCCAAAGAGGTAATCCGCTCGTTTGTGAAAGAACTTAAAAATGAGGAGCAAGCCGCATCACAGGAATTCGGCGAAAAAATACTTGTTGCACGGGACATCGCCAAGCGCTATTTTTCCGTTGACCGTGGCGTGGTCAAAGCAGTGAATATGGTGACGTTTGATGTTGCGAGAAAAGAGATCTTCGGCATCATCGGCAAGAGCGGAGCGGGCAAAACCACGCTCTCCCGCATAATCGCCGGCATCATTGAGCCCACGAGCGGTGAGATGAATATCAGGATCGGTGAAGACTGGGTGGACATGACCAAACCCGGCATTGAAGAGCGGGGCAGGGCAAAAGAGTACATCGGGCTCCTGCACCAGGAATATGACCTCTATCCTCACCGCACCGTGCTCGACAACCTCACTGATGCGGTCGGGCTGGAGTTCCCAAAGGAGCTCGCGATGCGCAAAGCGCTCATCACGCTCAGGATGGCGGGATTTACCGAAGAGAAGTCTCGTGAAATCCTGAACCGGTATCCCGGTGAACTGTCCAGCGGTGAGCGGCACCGCGTCGCCCTTGCACAGGTGCTCATTCACGAGCCGCGCCTCGTGATTCTCGATGAACCAACCGGGACGATGGACCCCATCACCAAACAGGACGTGAAGCACTCGATCTTAAATGCCCGTGACGAGATGGATGAGACGTTCATCGTGGTCTCACATGACATGGACTTCGTCAGGGATACCTGCGACCGGGTAGCGCTGATGCGGGGAGGGAAGATCATCCAGACAGGCAGAACGGCTGATGTGCTCGCGGGTCTTGATGAGGCGGAGCGACTCAGTCCGGCATAACTGTTGAGTTACCAGTACTCAATTTTATGCCTGAACGAGTAGATCGGGAGGGACCTGTCACAGCCTTGTCATCAAAGCTCTGAAATTGACGAATAACGAACCTGCACGCAGGAGGATGGGTTCAAAGATAATGATTTCACATCATTATTTCCTTCCGTTGTTACAGATTCAATGACCAAAAAAAAATCCGCCTTCTGTATAATCCAATAGAAAACTGAATGCAGTAACCGGATCTACCTTGACGCCATCATTCTCACGAGTGACATGATCCCGGGTCTTCTGTTCTTCTTTGGAACTGCCCCTAACGGCGCCATTTCCATGGATGGGGATTCGCACATCTCCCTGTTGAGGCGGTCCGAGATCTCACCAAAGATCCGTTTGTATGCGGTGCAGTTGGGGTCGACGCCCTTGTCTTCCCCGCCACAGGCGACAATGGCATTATAGGGGCACCCGCCCCGGCAGTACATGATGTGGGTGCAATCCCCACAGGCCTTATCCACGTACTGTCTGTACCGGTCCATGCGTTTCCAGGCATCGGATTGCTGGAGGTTTTCTAACGTGGGATGATCGGCCACATTGCCCATGATGTATTCAGACATGCCGACAAAACGATAGCACGGGTAAATGTTCCCATCGGGTCCGATGGCAAAGGTATTTCCCATGCAGTCGACGAAGGTGCAGACCGAACCCCTGCGGGTGAAGACGCACCGGAACAGGTCATTGATGTTCATGATCTCGATCTCGCCCATGTGGTCAAGGTACTTGTCGAGAAGGTAGACCAGCAGTTCGCCATATTCCTGCGGATCGAGCGCCCATTGCCCCGGCTGGTTGCTCCGAAGGGACGGAAGTGCCGGGTGCAGCTTCATGGTGAATCCGTTTTTTAAGAAGAAATTGAAAATATCTTCCCGCTGTTTCACGGATTGTGCGGTGAATGTGCAGATGAAACGGACTTGAACGCCGTGGATCCTAGCGATTTCATATCCCTGCATGGTTTTTTTAAAATATCCCTTTCCCCTCTGCAGGTCATTGATCTCTTCCGGGCCGTCGATGGAAGAGCCGATGGGAACATGATATTCTGCTAAAATCCGGGCCAGTTCCGGAGTCATGAGCCAGAGGTTGGACTGGAGGGCAAACTCCGGCTTTAGATGTTGCAATCCCTGGGCGATCATCGGTAACGCCTGCCGGTAGAAATCCGCTCCGGCAAGGAGGGGTTCTCCGCCATGGAACGTGAAGGTCACCCGGTCGTTCCGGAATTTTTTGAGCCATTCGACAATTTCGTGCACGGTTTCTATGCTCATGACAGGAGATCCGGGCTCAGAACTCCAGCAGTAGGTGCACCGGGCAGGGCAGCCCAGCGTCGGTATGAGCATAATATGAAAGGGATTTTTCATTACTTCTTGTTAGACTCCAAAAAAGGATAAGGGTATTCATGATGAGGTACTGAAAGATTTTGGAATTCGTCTCACGAAGCCTGCTTTCGATTATTGGTCGTTGTGAAGGGACGAGGTTCCGATTCACTATCATACACGGGTCATACAAACGCAACTAAACTTTTTTTTCGTTAAAGTAAATTTACATGCGTAAAATCCTGTAATATCGAGCCCTTTTATAAAACGGGCAGATTTACCGGCGATCTGGGAAATTTCGTTTCGAAACCTTTTAATCAAGTACAGACCAATTTTAGAATGACCACAAAGAGTTTTAACTCGATGTGCGTGGCATTGCATTTTGAATACTCTCGTGCACTCTTCAGCACGCAGGGAGGAGGCTAAATGGAATCTATTGTATTTGGCATTGGAATTACTGCATTGACAGGAGCTCTTGCCACCGTAGCCGGTGCTGCGGAAGATACTGAGTCCAACATCGGGTCGCAGGGAGACCCGAACTCACAGGTACAGCTCGCCCCACAGATGGGGTACCTGCACCGTATCTTCAACAAGGCCATCGCCGGTGAACCCCCGGCATACGGGCTCTGGTGCGCACTCGGCGCCGGACTCGCATGGGCTTTCATGGCGATGCAGATCAACGCGGTTCTTGCAATCGTACTTGGCTGTATCCTCGCAGTCTTTGTCCAGGGCGTGTACTCAACTACCGCTTACCTCGGCAGGACGGCGAGCCTGAAAAAGTTCGGGCAGCCGGTCTTTGTCGATATTTTGAAGTCTATGACTACCGTGACAATGGCACATGCCTTTGTCGCCATCTTCTGTACCGTCACCCTTTGTTACCTCATGAACGCTGCACTGGGACACCCGTTCCCGCTGCCGTTGCTCGGTCTGTTGTGGGGCATTGCACTCGGTGCAGCAGGGTCAGCAGTCGGTAACCCCTACTATGGCAAGGAGCGCCAGTACCAGAACCAGAAGTTCGGTGCAGGTGTCCCGATTGCCCAGTCAGGAAATATTGTCCGTTACGCAGAAGCCGGCGAGCGCAACTCGCTCGATAACGGGTTCTTCACCGCAAAGCTCGGAGGTCCCGCATCAGGGGTCTGTTTCGGTCTGATTGTATTCCTCGAACTCTGGCGAACGATCCTTTTCGAAAAGATCGGGGCAGGCTGGGGTGCGATCATTGTTGGTGTCCTGATCATCCTGATCTTCGCGATCATCGACCGGTATATTGAAGTCTGGGCCCGAAAGACCTACGGACCCTACACTGTGCCGACCAAGGAGGTATCCTCATGAGCGCAGTCGCAGCAAAACCAGCGGCTGGCAGTGCAATGAACCCGACCGCAATGGTCGTGGGTGTTGTCCTTCTGCTCATTATCCTCGCAATATGCTGGCAGATCGCCCCGGGCCTCGGCCTCATGGCACTCATCGGCATGGTGGTCGGTGGGGTCCTGATCGGATTCGGCACTCACTTCGTGCCGGTTGGCGGTGCGCCGGCGGCAATGGGGCAGGCACCCGGTATCGCAACCGGTGTGGCGATGCTGGCTGCAGGTGCAGGTCTTGCCGGTCTTTTCGGAGGGGCCTGGGCAGCTGATCAGGGAACTGTCGTTGCAGTCGTCACCGGCGCTGTCGGTGGCGGGCTGATGATGGCGATCACCTGTATGATGGTGAACTTCATCTATGTCTTCGGTATGGGTATCCCGGCTGCATCAGGAAAGGTCAAGGTCGACCCGATCACCGGTGACACACAGCCTGAATTCAAGTCACAGGGTACCGAGGGACACGGGCTTCCGTTTGTCTCGTTTGTCGGTGGTGTGATTGGCGGTATTCTCGGCGGGGGCGGCGGTACGCTCATCTACCTGATGCTTCTTGACGTATACAAGGCAACACTCCCCACGATGATGAAAGCAACCGAAGCGCAGATCATGCCGGTCGCAATCTCGGCAGCAGGTATATTCGCTGTTGGTATGTTCCTCGTGAACGCGGTGCTGACGGCATACAACATCACAGGAACGATCGAAGGTCCCCATGACCCGAAGTTCAAGCGGTGGCCGCGGGCGATCGTCGCTTCCGCTGTCGCATCGGCGCTCTGCGGACTGGTCGCGATCCTGATCGTTGCGATGTGAGGTGGAGAAATGACAGTTAAAATTGAAGTTATTGCAGGGGGCATCCCGCACACCAACATCATGGTGGGAGGTATCATTGCCAGCCTTGTCTGTCTCTACCTGTCCTACCTGAACGTGGTGACGAATACCGAGATGTTCTCGTTCTTCGGCGGACTTGCCGTTGTTGCCGCAATCATCTGGGGCAGTAACACAATCAAGGTACTGTGCAGTTACGGTATTGGTACCGGGGTTCCATCGGCGGGTATGATCGCGTTTGGATCCGGTGTAATCGGGATGCTGCTTGCGACCAAGTTCGGTATCGCAGCCCCGATCGTCGCCCTCGTGCTCGCAGCCGTGATCGGCCTGATCCTCGGCTACCTCTCAAACGAGGTCCTGAACATGAAAATCCCGGCGATGGTCCAGTCACTCACGGAGCTTGCCGTTGTGGGGGCATTCACCCTCATGGGATTCGCTGTCCTGATGACCGGCGGGTTCACGTTTGCAGCCCTGACGGCCGGTTCGGTTACGTTTCTTGGCATGAGCCTGCCCAGCTACCAGGTATCCTTCATTGGAGGAAGCCTGATTGCGACAGCATTCATGCTCGGGGCACTTGCAATCCAGCACCCGTTCAATGCATGTCTCGGACCCGGGTGGACACAGGACCGCATGCTCATGCTGGCCGCAGAATGCGGGTTTTTAAGCATGTTCGTGGCAGCAGTCATGTCCTTTGCACTCATCACCACGGGATCAGCACTCATCTCGCTGATCGTGGCACTGGTTGGGTGGGGATACACGTACATACAATACATCGGACTCTCCAAGCGTGACGCAGCATCATGGCTCGATACCAAACCGATTCCAGAAGTGGAGGGACAGTAAATGGCATACATTCAGGTACTTCCGGAATACGGGCTCGTTGCTGACCCGTTAATCGGTCTTATTACAACTGCCGGTGAATTGCCCCCCGTTATCGAAAAGGTAGCAGTGCTCGAAGGGGTTGTTGACGATCTGGTGAACATGCTTTCGGGGCAGGGCAATTTCCTCGCATCATTCCCGAACAGGGACATGTCACTCAAGATTGCCGGCAGCATGAACTCGTTCTGGTACGGGCTTGCCATCGGACTACTCCTTGCAGGAGTCATTGCATTCCAGCTGATGAAGGTGGGGTAATATGGCAGACAAGAAATCACCAGCAAGTGGCTGGCCGCTCGTCAAGGGTGACTTCATCTCAGGCGATGCGAATTCCCCGGTAGCAGTTGTTACCATGGGATCCCACC
>Ga0208046_1000264_pt1 | contig 11481 bp, 13 predicted proteins | sample PL_2010_300m_FD_184161 | JGI IMG/M metagenome (GOLD analysis project Ga0208046, IMG submission 184161) | Freshwater microbial communities from Powell Lake, British Columbia, Canada to study Microbial Dark Matter (Phase II) - PL_2010_300m... | ecosystem: Environmental > Aquatic > Freshwater >... | reverse complement strand
GCTTAATAAAATCTTCCCGGGTAAGACCTGCCTGTTTTATGATTTCGTCGCGAAGACTACTTTTAAGAGCCGTATTGTGGCAAGGAACCGGGATTGGTCGCTCAGCACCGTCCTTTACCAAGATTATATGGCTACCCGTTTGACGGTCAGGCTTCCAGCCTGCTTTGCCTAAAGCATTGACTAATTCAAATGCTTTTAATGAAGGCAACTTGCGGGACATAAGTTAAAACTTGGCGGTTTGACGAACTAATGTTTCCAGTTGGGGTGGAATTGGAAGCTTGTGATCACGAGCGGTTAAGAGACAACCCAGAAGCGCATCCTCGATATTTGAAAGCGCTTCCTCAAATGTGTCGCCTTCAGAAACACAGGATGGGTACAATAGAACGCGAACTACGTATCCTCCCTCTTCGGCAGTTTCAAACTCGTAATCCACGCCGTCTTTGTTGAGTTTGAATTTTGATAAAATAAACTTTTTAGCAACTTTCATAGTATGCCCCTAACGATGGATTATAGCATTGTACTTAAACGGACAACAAATAACCGTTTCATAACATATTAACAGTAAGCCGAAGTAGTTGCAGGCATCAATTCAATCCCTAATTGAATATAACCAGTCATCATGATTACCAGCACGTCCAGGTCGGTAAACATATCTGCCCGGCCACGCGTATATGAACCAAAGAGGCTTATTTTCTCTACGTCGAGCGCTGCAAGTTTGGCCGCTATCCCGCCTGCTGAGCGCCTCAATAACTCCCTGTATTCCTGCCTTTTGAAGGCCAGCGCCACGATTATTATGAGCAGCAAAGGCACGACGGCCCAGGACGGTATCTTCTTAAATGTCATAAAGCGCTAACCTGAAGTAGATTATAGACCCCCGTTTTATGCGATATCAAGAAGCCGATGTTCGAACTCACGTATTTCCAAAGTCTTTACTGACAGCTATATCTGTTCTTGATCAAGCTTGGTGTTTTTAGCTACCAGGGTAAAGTGTTTGTCCCGGTGCAATAAGGGACTTCGATGCCGGATGGCAATCGATGCTATGAGAATATCTGTCAGAGGTACGACAACCCCGGCTTTTCTCAGCTTGAATCCTATTTGATAACTCTCTTCCCAGACCGCTGCATCAAGTTCAAGCAACGGCAATGCCTTGAAGTCGAGATACAACTGATTATAATCGGCCACTGACCTCGCTCCGCGCAAGGTCTCAAGAATAATCACCCCTGTAGTCAAAACCTTGTCCTTCAGAATAAGTGACTTGATCCTGTCTTCCAGACTATTGTCGCCGTTAAAATAACGCACCCAGATAGAAGTATCTACAAGATACCTGTCAGGCTTCATCTTCCCTCATTTTCTCCAGGTCATCCGGGCTCATATCCAGGGGAGAACTGCCGAACATGGCCGCCAGATGCTCCCGCCGCTTCTTCCCTACCAGCTCTCTGAGTGAAATATCGATCACATCTTTCTTGGTCTTTGCGCCGGTTAATCCTCTGGCCTCCTCCAGCAAATCACCGTCTATGTCTATTGTAGAGCGCATTATGCACCTCCTATTAGCACATAATATAGCAATTATTAGGCATATGTCAAATGCACCTCCCATTAGCCGGAGAAATTTTGACATCATACAAATAACCAGATATGCTTTAGTCCAACTGAATATTTGAAGCAGGGCGCCCGCGGGTGACCGCGGGCTTAAACGGAGTGCAAACCGGCGCAATACCGGTACAGTCCCGCCTACTGTTAAAGTCAGAACGCCTCCCTGCTGATAAGCTGCCTCCGCGGAGCAAGGAGGCGGGATTTGTTATTTATTAACGGTCCCCCTGCCCGCGCGAGCAGGGGGTTTTTATTTTATACGGGGGTGACATATGAAAGACACACGGGGCAAATCACTTTTTTCAGCGGCGCTGGCCGCCCTTCTGTTCCTCTGCGCCTGCGCTGCCCCGGCCACTCCTGCAGCTGACCTGACCGACGACTCGGGCAATGCCATACTGCCGGCGCCTCCCGCTGAGCGCATCATCTCCCTGGCCCCCGCCAATACCGAGATAGTCTACGCCCTGGGGCTGCAGGATAAATTGGTGGGCGTTACGGAGTTCTGTAACTACCCGCCGGCCGCGGCGGACAAGCCACGGGTGGGTGGTTTCAGCACTGTGGACATCGAGAAAGCGGTGGGGCTCAGGCCGGACTTGGTGCTGGCCTCGGGCATACACAACAAGAGCATAACCCCGCAGCTGCAAAAGATGGGCTTCCGCGTGGTCTCCCTCTATCCTAAAACGGTTGAGGGCGTGATTAAAGACATCAGGCTGACCGGCAGCCTGGCCGGCGCCGACCAGGCTGCGGCTGAACTGGCCGTCTCCCTGCAGCAACGCGTGGACGCCGTGACAGCGATAACCGCCGCGCTGACACCCGACCAGCGCCCGCGCACGCTGCTCATGGTCTGGAACAACCCGCTGATGGTGGCAGGCGGCGCCACACTGATCGACGACGTCATCCGCCTGGCCGGCGGGACCAATATCGCGTCTGAAATCGACGACTTCGGCTCCATGAACCTGGAGTCTATAATCAGCGCGGACCCCCAGGTCATTATCGTGCCCACCAGCATGGGCAGCGCCGGGGATCCGCTGTGTGACTTCATCACCACCGACCCGCGCTTGAGCAACACCTCCGCCGTTAAAAACGGCCGCGTTTACCAGATCGAGGGAGACCTGATCTACCGCCACAGCCCGCGCTGTATATCGGCACTGGAACAAGCCGCCTCCTTCCTGCACCCGGACCTGTTCAGCAAACCCGCGCAATGAATTGCACCCGTGAAAAAATAATCCGGCGATGGAAACAGCACTAAAAAGCGAACTGGACCTGCACCATGCCAGGGTGCGCCGCGGCAGGATGTCTCTGGCGCTGGCGGCACTGGCTCTGGCCGCCGTGGCCCTGTGGGCTGTCACGGCCGGCAGCACCGCCATCCCCTTGCAGGATATCGTCGCCATTTTGCGGGCGGGGCTGTTTGCGCCCGGACAGGCCGATAGCTACTCCGCCGCTTTAAATACGATTATCTGGGATATACGCCTGCCCCGCATCTTGATGGCCGGCCTTACCGGCGCTGCGCTGGCGGTGGCCGGCGCGGCCTACCAGGGCATGTTCCGCAACCCGCTGGCCGACCCTTACCTGACGGGCATCTCGCAGGGGGCGGCGCTGGGGGCCGTCTGCGGTTTCCTGCTGCCGTCCGCCGTGCCGGCTGCGCTGATACCCGTGCTGGCCTTCGCAGGCGCCATATTCAGCGTGGCAGCGGTCTACTCCATAGCAAGAACGGGACGCACGCTGCCCGTCACCACCCTCATATTGGGCGGCGTGGCGATAGGGGCATTTTTAGCCTCGATCACTTCCTACTTCATCATCATCTCGGGCGACAGGGTGCACGGCATCGTGTTCTGGCTGCTGGGAACCTTCGCCCTGGCGGACTGGTGGCGGGTGGGCGTGATGACACCTTATATATGCGCCGGCGCGGTCGTACTGCTGCTTGCGGCGCGACCGCTCAACGTGATGCAACTGGATGAGGAGCAGGCCGAGCAGCTCGGCATCAACGTCGAGCGTACCAAGATAATTATTTTAGTGGCGGCCACGCTGGCCACGGCCGCGGCTGTGTGCTTCTGCGGCGCCATCGGCTTCGTCGGCATCATCATCCCCCACGCCGTGAGGATGATCTGCGGGCCGGACTACCGCCTGCTGCTGCCCATGTCCCTGCTGGGCGGGGCGGCCTTCCTGATACTGGCCGACACGGCCGCCAGGACCATCCTGGCCCCGGCCGAGGTACCGGTGGGCATCATCACCGCTATCATCGGCGCCCCTTTCTTCCTCTACCTGCTGAATCAGAAGAAAAAGGCGGTGTTCTGATGCCGGTCATTTCCCTGGCCGGGGCAGGCTTCAGGTACGGTCAGAGGCCGGTGCTGCAGGGCATTTCGCTGGAGACACGGCCCGGCGAATTCTTAGCTGTAATAGGGCCCAACGGCTCGGGCAAAAGCACGCTGCTGAAAGGCATGTGCGGACTGTTGAAGCCGTTCAGCGGGTCGGTACAACTGGACGGCCGGTCCATAAGCGGCAGCAGCCGCACATATATCGCACGCAATGTCGCGCTGGTTCCGCAGGGCGCCTTCCTGCCCGAGCTTTTCACGGCCATGGAGATCGTGCTGCTGGGACGCACACCGCACCTGGGTCTGCTAAGGTACGAGAGCAGCAGCGATATACTGGCTGCGGCCAATGCCATGGAGGCCACGGATACCGGCCGGCTGGCCGGCCGGCGCGTCAACGAGCTGTCCGGCGGCGAGCGTCAGCGGGTGCTCATCGCCCGCTCTCTGGCGCAGGAGGCCGGGATACTGCTGCTGGATGAGCCCACCGCCAACCTCGATATAAATTACCAGGCCGGCATGCTGGATTTCCTCAAAAGGCTCTGCCGTGACAAGGGGCTGAGCATCGTGTCGGCCCTGCACGACGTCAACCTGGCCTCGCAGTACGGCGACCGCATCATCGCGCTCAGGAACGGCGCAATCTATAAAGAGGGCAGGCCGCAGGACGTTATCGATCCGCCCACCCTCAAGGCAGTCTTCAGCATCGACGTCACTATCTTCGCTCACCCGGTCAACGGGCTGCCCACGGCGCTGGTCACATCGTCCAACAAGGCGGAGGCCGGATAGGCATGGAGCTTTCCGGCCTGTATATACTGTGCGGGGCGCTGCTGCTGGATGCGCTGGCGGGCGAGCCACCCAATCCCCGGCATCCCGTGGCCTGGCTGGGCAAGCTCATCTCGCTGGAGCTTAAATTCGAGCCGTCAGCGGGGCCGCGGCGGCAATTCCTCTACGGCACAGCCATGGTCGTATCGACCTGCGCCATCGTAACCGTACCGCTTTGCTTCGGCCTGGCGTACCTGTCCGTCCTCAACCAGATCATTTATATAATACTATCGGCATACCTGCTGAAAAGTACCTTCGCGCTGAGGGGGCTCCGGCAGGCCGTGGAAAGGGTTAAGCTGTGCCTGCGCCGCGGCGACCCGGCGGGGGCCAGGCTGAAGGCCCGGGCGCTGGTCAGCCGCGACACCTCCCATTTAACGAATGAGCAGCTCATATCGGCGGCCATCGAGTCCTGCGCGGAAAACCTCTGCGACAGCTTCATCGCGCCGCTTTTCTATTTCGCCATCTTCGGGCTGCCGGGGGCCGTGGTCTACCGCATTGTAAATACCTTCGATGCCATGATCGGGTACCACGACCGCTGGGAATATACGGGCAAGTCCGCCGCCCGCCTGGACGACGTTCTCAATTTCATCCCCTCCCGGCTGAGCGCCCTGCTGATCGTAGCCGCGTCGGGCGTATGCCGGGCCGACGTTGCCGGAAGCTGGCGGACGCTGCTGGCACAGCACGGCAGGACAAACAGCCCCAATGCAGGCTGGACCATGTGCGCCATGGCGGGTTCCCTGGGCATCGAGCTGGAAAAAAGCGGCGCATATACGTTGACCGGCGGCAGCGCCAGACTGTCGGTGGCGGCGGTGACGCAATCGCAGGCCGTGATGCTGACTTCAGCGGGCATGTGGGGAATAATCATCGCTGTTGTGGAGGCGCTGATTGGCCTTGCGCGTTAACCCCCACGTCGGGGTCCTATCCGCCGTTGAACACGGGGGCGCCGGCTACACCGGTCTGAAGGAGGCCGGCGGCGCGCTGGATTTCAGCGCCTGCTGCAATCCCTATGGACCACCACCCGGGGTACGCCGCGCCCTGCGAAAAACGGATATCTCAACCTACCCTGACCACCGTTCAAGCGAACTGGCGCGGTCACTGGCTGAAAAGCTGGGCATAAACGCCGGAAACGTGATAGCCGGAAGCGGCTCGACCGAGATCATCAGGCTGGCCGCACTGGCCTACCTGGCGGCGGACGATAAGGTCGTCATCCCATCACCGACTTACGGTGAATACGAGCTGGCCGGCTGCCTGGCCGGGGCCGCGGTGGTCAAATATCACCTGCGCGAGGACCGGGACTTCCGGTTGAGCATCGACGATTTCATTTCCTTTGCAGGCAGGTACAATACCAGGGCCGTCTTCCTGTGCAACCCCAATAACCCCACCGGGCAGATGCTCCCGCTGAAGGACGTGCGCCGTCTGGTGAATCGCTTCCCCGATACACTGATAGCCCTGGACGAGGCATATATGGCGTTCACCGGGGAGAGCGGCGATATACACGACCTGATAGACGAGTCCAACGTCCTGGTCATCCGGTCAATGACCAAGGACTACGCCCTGGCCGGCCTGCGCCTGGGCTACGGCCTGGCCTGCAGGGAGATAATCAATAGTCTGGAGAAGGTACGTCCACCCTGGAACGTAAGCTCCCCCGCTCAGCAGGCCGGCACAGCGGCTGCGGGCTGCAGCGGCTATATCCGGCAGTGTAATATCAAGATGCAAAAATGTAAAAGTTACCTGGTGAACCGACTGCTGAAGATGGGATATAAAACTATTCCATCGGACACCCATTTCTTCATCATGAAGGTCGGAGATGCCGCCGCCTTCAAAAGCCGTCTGCTCGCCCGGGGTTGCCTGGTGCGTGACTGCTCGTCCTTCGGTCTGCCGGCCTACGTGCGCATTTCGCCGCGCCGTATGGGGGACTGTCGCAAGCTGATTAAGGCTATTTCAATGCTATCCGGGAAATCGGGATGACGCCCATGCTGTAAAATATAATCGCGGAGCAAGATATGTCTGAACAGGATTTTAAAGGGCTGGTACAGGTTTACACGGGCGACGGCAAGGGCAAGACAACGGCCGCGCTGGGGCAGGCGCTGAGGGCCTGCGCGCAGGGCCTGAGGGTGATCTTCATCCAGTTCCTCAAGACCCAGCCCGGGGGAGAGCATTTCTTCACGGATAAATACAAATCCTTCGAGATCATCCAGTTCGGCAAGGGCGACCTTTTCAGGAAGGGAGAGGAGGAACTGCTGCAGGAAACCCGCCAGGCCTATGAATTCGCCTTGAGTGCGCTGAGCGGGGGGAAATATGACATGGTGGTGCTGGACGAGATATTCATCGCCCACTGGCGGGGATTTGTCAGCCTGCCGCAGATACTCGACCTGATAAAAATGAAGCCGGCCAACGTGGAGCTCATACTCACGGGACGCAAGGCCCCGCAGGAGGTGGTGAGGCGCGCCGACCTGGTGACCGAGATGCTCATGATCAAGCACCCCTTTGCGGAAGGGGTGCGCCAGCGCAAGGGGATCGAATATTAATGGTCACGCAACGTTTGGATGCAGGGGCGTACCTTCAGGCGCGCCCGAAAGAGCAGATATGAGCGCTGGAATTAATGCGGCAGTTAAATTGGAACGGCTGGTCGGCCGCGTGGGACCCCCTGACGCTGCGTCCCGGGAGGCGGCCAGGCGCAGGTTAAATAGCCTGACCAAGCCGCGCGGCAGCCTGGGCGCGCTGGAGGAACTGGCGGCGCAGATCGCCGGAATACGCGGTGAGGCTGTCCCGCGGATCAATCATAAGGTGATCATTATTATGGCCGCCGACCACGGCGTAACCGCCCGCGGCGTCAGCCTCTACCCGCAGGAGGTTACCCGCCAGATGGCCCTCAACTTCGCGGCGGGGGGCGCCGCCATCAACGTGCTGTCCCGCATGGCCGGGGCGCGTGTGGTCATCGTGGATATGGGGGTAAACGGAGGGCTGCCTTCATACCAGGGAATCGTCTGTAAAATGATCGACTTCGGCACCGGCGATATGAGCGCCGGCCCGGCCATGAGCCGGGAACAGGCAATAGACGCTCTGCTGGCGGGCGCGGAGATCATGGAAAACGAGCTGGCGGCGGGACTTGATATCTTCGGCGCCGGCGATATGGGCATAGGCAACACTACATCGGCCAGCGCCATCACGGCGGCCATGACGGGTAAAACGGCCCGGGAGGTGACGGGACGCGGCGCCGGCATCGGCGACGAGCAACTGGAGCACAAGATCAACATCGTCGAACAGGCCCTGGCGGTCAACAGGCCCGACCCCTCCGACGCCATAGGAGTGCTGGAGAAGGTGGGTGGCTTCGAGATCGGAGGGCTGGCCGGGGCCATGATAGCGGGGGCGGCCAACCGCATCCCCGTTGTCATCGACGGTTTTATCTCGGGCGCAGCGGCATTGATAGCGGCGGGCATCTGCCCGCAGGCCGTGAAATATATGATCGCCGCCCACCTGTCGGCGGAGCGGGGACACGCCGCTTGCCTGAGTCACCTGGGGTTGAGGCCGCTGCTGGAGCTCGACCTGCGCCTGGGCGAAGGCACCGGGGCGGCGCTGGGCATATTTCTGGCGGAGTGTTCGATCAACCTGATGCGGGATATGGCCACCTTCGAAGGGGCGGGAGTGTCCGATATCCCCGGGGAGGTCACGCCTTGAGCTTCCGGGCCGTCCTGCGGTTCCTGACCATACTGCCGGCGCCGGCCTCAGAATACGGCGATGCCGGCGGCCGTACACGGCTGGCGGCGCCGTCCTCCGGGCAAAGCACCGGACACGGCCCAAGCGAAATGAAGACGGTGCTCATCCTGCCTGAAGGATCCGCCGCAGACGAGGAGATGCGGCTGACCGGGCGTTCCATGCTATATTTCCCCCTGGCCGGGCTGGTCATCGGCCTGCTGCTGGCCCTGCTCTATATACTGTTCCGCGCTGTATTGCCTTCACAGGTGATTGGTATCCTGCTGGTGGCCGCGCTGGCCGTCATTACGGGAGCTCATCATATCGACGGCCTCATGGATACCTGTGACGCCCTGGTGGCGGGCAAGACCAGGGTCCAGCGGCTGGAGATCATGGCAGACACGCGCGTGGGCGCTTTCGGCGTGACGGCCGCCTGCCTGCTGCTGCTCACCAAGTACGTATGCCTTTCAGCGGTTTTAGGGCTGTCCGCCCTGCTTACCTTTCCCCTGCTCAGCCGCTGGGCCATCACAGGCCTGGTATTGCTTTTCCCGGCAGCTAAGGACAGCGGGTCCTTCGCGGCCTTCAAGGGCGGCGCCGGCTGGAGTGGATTTATCGGGGCGACGGCCATCGCGCTTGCCGCCGCCACTCTGTTTAACGGGCTGATCATCGGCCCGCTGATCATGGCCGGGCTGTTCGGGCTGTTGTACTGCCTGGGGCTGATCTTCAGGCGCCTCTTCGGAGGCCTGACGGGCGACTGCTGCGGCGCCTTCATCGAGGCAGGTGAGGTGATCAGCCTGATCTTAAGCACGGCCTTTATGCGGCTGCTGCCCTATATATCCGGATACAACCTGTTTAAAATCCCCTTTCCGTTTTGATTGGTTATGACTGTGGATAAGAGAATCGTACTGATACTGGGAGGGGCGCGCAGCGGCAAGAGCTCGTACGCTCAGCAGACGGCCGCGGACATGGGCGGCAGGGTGCTCTTCTGCGCAACGGCCCAGCCGCTGGACGAGGAAATGCGGGAGCGCATTCACGCGCACAGGCAATCACGCCCGCCCGGCTGGGATACGCTGGAGCTCAGGGACGGCCTGGCAGCAGCCCTCGCAGGTGAAGTCGGAAAATACGACACGGTCATAGTAGACTGCATAACACTGCTGGTCGCCAACTGTATGGGCGAGGCTATTGATTATAAGACGGCCGAAAAGGCTGTTGATGCCGAGATGGACGGCCTGATCGGCCTGATGCATCGATCGCGCTGCAGCTTCATACTGGTCTCCAACGAGGTCGGCAGCGGCATCGTTCCGGATAACAGGCTGGCGCGGGTATACCGCGACACCCTGGGCAAGGCCAACCAGCGGCTGGCCGGGGCGGCCGGCGAGGTCGTACTCATGACGGCAGGACTGCCGCTCAAGCTCAAATAGCCCGCCTCTTAATAATCCCTTAACAGTTGTCGTCCATAATCGGTTGCAGCGGCAGATGTCACGGCAACGTACGCGATGAAATCGACAACGATATGAATTGCCATTATAATACAGATAGAAACGTCCCCGGCCATACGGATTAAGATCGAGTGAACAGCTACAGGCAGACGCTTACCGCCACCCTCAGGTGGCTGGCCGCGTCCCTTGTTTTGGTCTGTCTTTCCGCCGGATTGATTCACGGCAGTGTGGAGGCGGCGGCGCCCATTATCTCCGGCTCACCCCCCAGTGGGGTGGTAGGCACGTCCTACAGCACCAGCTTCTCGGCCACCTGCAACGGCACGACATGCGCGGCGGCGGTGTGGTCAATATCCGGCACACCGCCGGGATTAATAGCCTCCGGCAGGACCATTATCGGGACACCCTCGACACCCGGAACCTTTGCAGTGGACGTGAGCGTCACCGACGCCACCTGGGGCAGCTCCACCGCCAGTTTCGTAATCATCATCACCACACCCGCACTGGTTTTCTCCACAACCAGCATATCCTCAGCCGCAGTGGGGCAGGCATATTCGGCCAACATCGTGGCCACGGGCGGCGTGGGCACGATCACCTACGCACTCACCAGCGGCTCGTTGCCGTCCGGTCTCTCCTTCAACAACGGCCAGATATCCGGCGCGCCGGCCCGCGGCACGGCGGGCGGCTATTCATTCACCGTCACGGCCACGGCGGGAACGACCACGGCCCAGCAGAGCTTCTCCCTGACCGTGGAGAAGGGCAGCTACGACCTGACCGTGAGCATATCCTCCGGGCTGGAGGAGGGCCAGACCCGCGTATACGTGGACAATGTCCCCCGCGCCACACTGCGGGGAGGCGAATCGTACAGGGTGACCGGCCTGGATCCCGACGCGTCATCCACCGTATCGGTGGATAACATCGTAGCGCCGACCGGACGGACCGATATCCGCTACAAGGCGGAATCCAGCTCGTCCACCGTCAGCGCGGGCATCAACCAGGTGCAGTTCACCTATTATCCTGAATACGATATCGAGATCAAGAGCGATCCATCAGGCATCACCTCGGTGACAGGCGCCGGCTGGTACCGCGAGGGCAGGCCGCTCAACATCAGCGCGCCCCAGGAGGTTTCCCGGGACGCCGAATCTCAGTACAAGTTCGCCCACTGGCTGACGCCGGCCGGGGAAAAGATCAGCTCGTCCACACTCAACACCATGGTCACGTCATCCGGCAAGTATCTTGCCACCTACGACCTGTATTACAGGCTGACGGTGGACTCAAAATACGGCAACGCCACGGGAGAAGGATGGCAGAGGGCAGGCGCCATCGCCAAGTGGAGCGTGGCCCCCGAGGAGGTGGCCATGCCCGGCATCGCCGGCTTCTTCGGCGGGAAATACAAGGCGCTGCTAACCTCGGGCTCCGTGCTGGTGGAAGGTCCGAAGACCGTCTCAGTGCAGTGGGATCCCGACTACTCTACCCCGGCAGTTACCATACCCATTGCCGCGCTGGTGATCGCCGGCCTGATCTACGGCCTCTACGCCCTGACCCGGCGCAGCCGCGGCCAGGAGCCGGTCCCCTACGCCACACAGATACAGCCCCCCCCACCTCCACCACCGCCTGTTTATTATCCTCCCTATCCC
>Ga0208046_1000263_pt1 | contig 11509 bp, 10 predicted proteins | sample PL_2010_300m_FD_184161 | JGI IMG/M metagenome (GOLD analysis project Ga0208046, IMG submission 184161) | Freshwater microbial communities from Powell Lake, British Columbia, Canada to study Microbial Dark Matter (Phase II) - PL_2010_300m... | ecosystem: Environmental > Aquatic > Freshwater >... | reverse complement strand
CTTGAGCGCCTTCTCGTAGGAACGCTGCGGCAGACGCCGGGGCTTCGGACCGCGCTTCCTGCCGATGGGCCGGCCCGCAACCGTGGGCATGGAGTAGCCGTGCTGCTCGAAGCGCAGGAAGCAGTCACCCAGCAGCCCCTGCAGCAGCTCACTTTCCAAACCCAGATTGGCCCACTTCCGGATGGCAAGCTCGACCGCGCGAACGAGCCTCTCTCCGGTTTCGGTTCGGAACGCCTTGACCAACTCATGCACGTAGCGCCGGTACATGTTGACCTCGATGACCGCGACCCCGGCATTCATCGAGCGCCGCTGGACCCTGGCTTTGACCAGCCGCCAGGCCGCGTTTTCGCTCATGCCGAAGACGGCCAAGGTCCAGTTGTACGTACGGATGCGGGTCAGTATTGCCTGGGTTTCTGCGGTCAGAGGCAGCGATCTCACCGAATCTGACCCTCCGGGACCCGATGCAGAAAACGGCACTTGAGTGAATCGCGTACATGGGTCATAACACTTGTATTATCGGCAGGTTGTGATGTAGTGCAAGGCGGACAATTCAAGGGTGGAGGTCACTGGGGGAGCCATTTGACCCGTTACTTCACCCGTTACTTGTACCGTTACTTGTCCCGCTACTTGTGCCGCTACTTCTCCCGTTACTTGTCCCGCTACTTGTACCGCTACTTCTCCCGTTACTTGTCCCGCTACTTGTACCGCTACTTCTCCCGTTACTTGTACCGCTACTTGACCCGTTACTTCTCCCGCTACTTGTCCCGCTACTTGTGCCGCTACTTCTCCCGCTACTCGACCCGCTACTTGTCCCACTACTTGTGCCGCTACTTCTCCCGCTACTCGACCCGCTACTTGTCCCAGTACTTGACCTGCTACTTCACCCGTCACTTCAGCGAGCTGCCTGCCCGGCGAGGTCGCCATCCAGCGGGCCGTCAGCCGTGAGCTATCGAATCCGCCCACTCCTAGCTGCTAACCGACGCGAAGCGTCGCCCTGAGCGAACGAAGTGAGTCGAACGGGTCTCTCATGTCCGGACACTCGCGCGCTCCGCGCCCGCGCGCTTGACTTCCACCCGCCGCAGAACTAATATCCGGTCGATGCAATCGGATGTCCGCCCGGCCTTGACGATGACTCTGAAAGTAGTTAACGTCCCCTTAGCCTGTCGCCGCGTCACGCGAAAGTCGAACTTGACCTCGTTACCTTATAGGGTAGCATACTGCTGACGCTTGAGGAACTATGCCCGCATGGACAGAAATGCTCGGTCTTCGCTTTGGTTGTGGACGGCCGTTCGGAGGCGGCAGAATGGCTGAACGAACTGCCGGACGACGTATTCAGCAAACTGATGGCGGTCGCGTGCCGGTTGGCAGCGGACGGCTTCATTCCGAACGAACAGAAGCTGCGTCGGCTGGAATCAGGTATCTTTGAGTTGAAACTCAGGCATCCGCCGATTCGGCTGTTCTGCTTCAGGTCTGGGCAAGACTGGGTCTGCACGCACGGAGATACCAAGCCGGGCAAACGAGAACTGCACAGCCACGTCGCCAAGGTGACGGCGCTGAGGCAGCGCTTCCTGCAGGAGAGAACATGAGTATTGAGAGTATCGAGAGGTTACGGGGGCGTTTTCGCAAGATAGAGAACGACCCGCGCTTTGTCTCGGAAATGATGAAGCTGGATTTTGCCGACGACCTTGTGGAACTGCTTGAGGCCCGCGGGCTCAAGCGGACCGAACTGGCGGAGAAACTGGGCACGAACCGTGGCTACATTACCCGGATACTCAACACCGAGTACAACCTGTCAATCGAGACAATGGCGAAGATAGCGGTCGCGCTCGACGCGCGCATCACGCTGAGTATGCAGCCGCGACAATCGGCTCCGCCCGCTGCTGTCCCTGTGCCGGCTCGCGCCGCTCATCGTCGCGCGCGGCACAGCGAATTCGTTGCCTCGGACAAACCCGTCCGCAAACGCCGCAACCGTCAGCCGTGAGCCGTAAGCTGTGAGCCGTTTCGCCCCGGAAACCCGAATGGAACCGCCAAGAACGCCAAGTTCGCCAAGACCGGACTCCGCCACTGCAAACTGCCAACTGCAAACTGGTCACTCGCTACTGCGTGCTCTTGACTTCCGCCCGCCGCCGGACTAATATCCGCTCGATGCAATCGGCTGCCCGCCCGGCCTTGAAGGAGACGTGATGAGATGAGGCCCAACGGATTCCGGAGTGAGTCAAGCTCGAAGACATGCTGGTGAGATGGAATTCCTAGACCGCCTCCTGGGTCGGCGCAAAGGTGAGTCGTTGTCTGCAGATCAGGTTGTGCCCCCGAGGCCAAACCAGACGCCAGAGCCGCCTCAGATCGACATCAGTCTGCATGTTGTCACATCTCCGCCCCCTCTCCCTCGCGATGCAATACGGCCTTCTCAGCGTAGCCCATCGGCCATGTGGGACTTCTTGTACAAGCTATCGTACAGCCCCGTCGACGACAGCGTTCGGGAATACTGGCCCGAGCGGGTCGGCCCGATAGACCAGGCAATCGCCGAGCTTGCACGAGACGGCCTACTGAGACCTGCTGACGACACAGAGAAGCTCACGCACAGGTTCACGATACCCCAGTTGAGGAGCCATCTCGACGCTGCCGGCATTCAAGCCAAAGGCAAGAAGGCTGACCTTGTTTCTGCACTCGTGAGATCGCTCGCGCCCGCAAAGCTCCGTCCCCTTGTGGACGACTACGAGTACTACAAACTCACGGAAGCGGGCCGAGCTCAGATGGACTGCTTCTACGCCAAGGGCAAAGCCGAGCGCGAGACAGCCGAAGCTTCGGCACTCCAACTACTTCTCCAAGGAGACGCTCCCGCCGCGTACGCTAGGTGGCTATCGTATGTTCGCTCGGCGGAGGGATCCACAGAAACCGCCACACCGAACGAACTACCCGAAATGGTCCGGTACTTCTGCAAGGAGAGCCTCTATTCGGACTTGGACCATACCTCTGACGAGCGCAACCACATTAGAGCAGGCGTCACGCTGGCCATCATGATCGGCAGAATAGGCGAAGACGCGAGTCGTTTCGTTCTGCCGTACACCGGTGGCGACTTCAGGTGCAAATCCCTTACTGAGTTTCTGAGCTCCGGTGACTGCGAGGGCTTCGCCAAGTCCCACGACCAGGACAGCCCCGACTTGCTGCTCTCGCTGTACGTGCATACGAAGTACTTCACGTTCACTCGGGCAGCCGAGCTTTCTCGATTCTCTGCTTCGGGGGAGATTGACGGAATCGAGATACTGCCCGCCGGCGACTGCGCCATGTGCGAACAGGGCAAGCTTGTCTACGAGCGTTCGGAACTGACCAGCCTCCCCGAGCTTCCACGTCACTGGGGTTGTCGTTGCTCCTACATTCCGTGGCTCCGCTAGCACGACTGTGTGGACACCTGCACGGCAGAGGCATCGCTGATGCGCCCGCGTCTCCGTTCTCGACCCGCTCCGCCGGCTTAGAGTGCTTCATTGCACATACTCGATTGCGCAATGAATGCCAAGAGGGACCCGGTTCAGCAGGAGAGGCAAGCTAGCGTGACGCCACAGGACACGTTCCCGCGACTCGCACCAAAGTTCGATGAACTCGAACGGCTGTGCCAAGCCCACATGGACCGGGCGGAGCGCGTGATGAAGACAGGCCACGGCTACAGCTCTGATGAAGTCGTCCTGCCAATGGTGAAGCGGTCGCTAGACCTGATTGCGGCCATACACCTTCTGATACAAGACTGGAACTACACTGCCGCAGCGGCACTTCTGCGGCTGCAACTGGACAACCTTGCCAGACTCAACTACCTTGCAAAGCTCAACGACCCAGACGAGTTTGTACTCGCTCTGCTCAAAGGGACACCTCTGTATAAGCTCCACGACAAGAACGGCAAGAGACTCACGGACAGGCGTCTCTGCGAGCTAGCAGCTGCTGACTATGCGTGGTTGCCCGGCGTATACCAGGAAACGTCGAGGTTCATACACTTCTCGCCGAAGCACGTTATGCAGATCATCAGATCAGTGGACGAGCCGAACCGAACGGTTACTACAGCGATCTGCCGGGGCGTACCCGACTGCCCTGAGTCGTCGATCGAGGAACTTCTGGACGCCACTGCAGAGGCAACACGGTCGGTACTGCATGCGGTGGACGGATGGGTCGTATGGAAGGTCGAGAACGAGAAACTGCTTGGGCCAGACTTCGACGCCAGGATGCAGCGTGGGGACTTCCGAGCAGACGACCTCCGATAGTACCGCACGAGAGAGCAAAGAGAAACGGTGCCACAACCGAGCCCTGTCGGGCCGACGTGGGGTCGTCTCCCCACGGTTCGGCCCACGGCTGACGCCCGCGCAGCCTGCAGGTTTTCCGCCCTCGATGCCGCCCTCGATGCTTGACCAAGCGCAAAATCAAAGTATCATCACCCCAACCAAAGGAGGCACTATGCCTTGCATGAAGCGCGGCACGAAGAAAGCCGCCAAGAAGACCGCGAAGAAAACGACCAAGAAGTAGCTTCAAGGTTAACTTACTGAGGGGGGCGCAAGCCCCCCTTCGGCCTCAAGAACTAGGATGAGGATTCACCACAAAGTCACAAAGACACCAAGAGGAGCCCCGAAGAAGAATACTCTGTATGCTTGGCGTCCTTGGCGTCTTGGCGGTTCAATGTCAGATTCGGGGTCCGGCTTCCGCTTTGTGTCTTGGGGTCTTGGTGGTAGAACTCCTATCTCCGGGTCCGCCTAGTGCACGAACTCCTCGACCGTTTCTCCAAATCCGAAGTCCTGCCGGCACTCGCTGAACGCCTGGCTGCGGGAACGCACACGGGCGTATCCGGCGTGTTCGGTGCCGCCCGTTCGATGCTCGCTGCCGACGTGGCGCAGCGGCTCGGCCGGACCGTCATCCTGATTCCCGACGACGCGCACAGCGCGCGCGCCTTGCATCTTGACCTATCGGCCTGGGTACAGTCCCCCTCCGGGGACAGTCCCCTTGGCCTGCTCTTGTTCGAGCCCGACTCGCCGCGCCTGCCCGCCGACCTTGCCATGCTCGGCTCCGGACCCGCGGTCATCGTCGCCTCACCCGAGAGTCTAAACCGCCCGGCCCCGGTCTGGGAAACGATGAACGATGAACGAAGAACAATGTACGGCCCGCTCGCCCTGGCGCTAGGCCAGCAGATGGCGCTGACCGCGTTGGTTGACTGGCTGGAGGAAAACGGTTATGAACGCACCGACCTCGTGACCGAGCCGGGGGAGTATGCCACGCGCGGCGGCATCGCCGACGTCTTCCCGGAAGAAACCGAGTCGCCGGTTCGAGTCGAGTTCCTCGGAGACAGCATCGCGTCCCTGCGTCGGTTCGACCCGCTGCTCCAGCGGTCGGTGTCTCACCTCGAGGAAGTATCGGTCCCAACCCGGAAGCAGCCGGGCCAATCCGACCAGCCGGCCTCAACGCTGCTGCCCCGCAACCTCATTGTCATCACCGAGGGCACCGAGATCGATGCTCACGCCGTGCTCCTGCTCTCGACTGAACCTGACGCCGAGTTCTCCCTCGGCTGCACGCCGGCCCACAGCTATCTGGGCAACATCGAGCTGCTGCGGACGGAACTTGGAGTAGGAGATTCACAGATTGCACAGATTGCGCAGAAAGAGCCCAGAGAAGAGTCTGTGGCATCTGCGAAATCTGCGGATGGAGATTCGGGAATGACCTGGTTTGTTGCCGCCAGCACCGACAGCCAGCGCTCACGCCTCTCCTCTATCATCGGCCCCGGCCCTCACTACTTCACCGGTTCTCTGAGCGCCGGGTTCATTGCCGAACCGCTCGGCTTCGCCCTGCTTACCGAAAGGGAGATCTACGGCACGCCCGTGTTCCATCCGCCACGCCGTCGGTTCAAGGGCCTGCCGATTGACAACATTGTCTCACTTCGGACGGGCGACTATGTCGTGCACATTGACTACGGCATAGGGGCGTTCAGAGGCACAAGACGCATATCCCATACCGTCGGCGCCCAAGGACAAAGGACGAAGGACAAAGGACAAAGTGAGAAGCCGGCCGCGTCCGAGCAAGTAGAAAAGGACTACCTCATCATCGAGTACGCCGGCGGTGACAAGGTCTATGTGCCGGTGGAGAACATCGGCCTGCTCGACCGGTACGTCGGCTCCGAAGACAGCACGCCGGCACTTGACCGGCTGGGTGGCAGGTCATGGCTCCACGCCAAGGCCAAGGCCGCGCGCGCCAGTGCCGAGTATGCCGAGGAACTGCTGCAGGTCTACGCCCGCCGGGCAACGGCCCGCGGCGTCCAGTTCGGACAGGACAGCAAGTGGCAAGCTGAGCTTGAGGCGTCGTTCGCCTACGAGGAAACGCCGGACCAGCTCAAGGTCATGGACGAAGTCAAGCGCGACATGGAAGCCCCGCGCCCGATGGACCGGCTGGTCTGTGGCGACGTCGGCTACGGCAAGACCGAAATCGCCCTTCGGGCCGCGTTCAAGGCGGCATCGAATCTGAAGCAGGTCGCGCTGCTCGCGCCAACCACGATTCTCTGCTACCAGCATTACGCGACCTTCCGCAAACGCCTAGCCCGGTTCCCGCTCCGGGTGGAGATGCTATCGCGGCTCGTACCTCCGGCGACGCAACGTGAAGTCCTGGCCGGGCTGAAAACGGGCGTGGTTGACATCGTCGTCGGCACGCACCAACTGCTCAACGCGGGAGTCGCATACCACGACCTGGGCCTGCTGATAATCGACGAGGAGCAGAAGTTCGGAGTGAAGCAGAAGGAACGCATCCGGGCGGCGCGGGCCGAGGTTGACGTACTGACCCTGACCGCGACCCCGATTCCGCGCACGCTCTACATGTCGCTATCCGGCCTCCGGGACATATCGCAGATTCACACCGCGCCGCCGGGACGCCGCGAAATCGCGACCGAAGTCGCGCCCTGGCACGACCGGCTCATCTGTGACTACGTCACACGGGAAATCGCGCGCGGCGGCCAGGTCTTCTTTGTCCACAACGAAATTGAGTCCATCACCCACATCGCGGAGCGGCTGCAACGAATCCTGCCTGGAACGCGGTTCGCCATCGCCCACGGCCAGATGTCGGGCCGGCACATGGCCGACATCTACCTCGGGTTCGCGTCCGGCGAATACCAGATGCTTCTCTGTACCGCCATCATCGAATCCGGGCTCGACCTGCCCAACGTCAATACCATCATCGTAAATCGCGCGGACAAGTTCGGTCTCTCCGACCTTCATCAGTTGCGGGGACGGGTGGGCCGATCAGAAGCCCAGGCCTATGCCCTTTTCCTGACCCCGGCCCAACGCGAAGTCACCGAGGACGCGCGCAAGCGCCTCTCGGCTTTGCTCGCCTACTCGAAGCTCGGGTCCGGCTTCAAGCTGGCCCTGCGCGATATGGAGATCAGGGGCGTGGGCAACCTGCTCGGTACCGAACAGCACGGCCAGGTCGCACGGGTCGGATTCAACCTCTACACCCAGATGCTCAAGGAAGCAGTGGCGAGAATCAAGGGGGAGCCGCTCGCGGTCGAACCCGAGCTCAGCCTTGACGTATCGGCCTTCATTCCCAAGGAGTATGTGTCGGACAGCTTCGAGCGGGTCGCGCTCTACAAACGGCTGCTGGCGGTTGAAAGCGAGCAGGAACTTGAAGAGCTACGCGCAGAGCTGGTCGACCGGTTCGGAAGGTACCCGGCTCCGGTCGAGACCCTGTTCCTCATCGCGCTCGTGCGCGTGCGCAGCCGCAAGCTCGGTCTGCTCAAGGTGAGCCTGAAGAACCACATCGCCACGATTGTCCGTGCTGACAAGACGGTCACGGCCAAGGGCGGAATCGACGAACTACTGGACTGGCTGAAGCGGGGCGCGTAGCCCGGCAATCTCAACCCGGCGGCCCGCACCGTCGACACTCATCCGCACCCGGATTGCCTTGTCTGGCAGGACTCCCTCTGCCCGCTCCGCCCACTCGATAAGACAGACGCCATCGCCTTCAAGATAGGAATCAAGACCAATTGACTCAAAGTCGCTGCTCTCGTTCAACCGGTAGAGGTCAACGTGGTACACCGGCAACCTGCCGGCATATTCCGTGACGATGACGAACGAAGGACTCTTCACGACCTCGGCCACCCCGAGCCCGGCAGCGACGCCCTTGATCATGGTAGTCTTGCCCGCGCCGAGTTCGCCATAGAAGGCAACGACATCGCCAGGTTTGAGCTGCAAAGAAAGAGCGCGGCCGAGTTCTATTGTCTCGGCCGCACTCGCAGTTACGAAGATGCTGGAGGTTTGCCGGTCCGTCTAGACCAACTCCACGCTGATTGCAGTGGCTTCACCACCGCCCAGGCACGCTGCGCAGAGGCCGGTCTTCAGGCCCCGGTCCTTCAAGGCATGGATGATGGACACGATGATGCGCGCGCCGGAGCACCCAATCGGGTGCCCGAGCGCAATCGCGCCGCCGTTCACGTTCACCTTGTCCCAGTTCCAGCCGAGGGCCTTGCCGTCGGCGAGCACCTGCGACGCAAACGCCTCGTTGAGCTCAATCAGGTCGAAGTGGTCAATCTTCACGCCCTGTACGTCGAGCAGGTTGGTGATCGCCTTGATCGGAGCGAAGAAGAGCCGCTTCGGTTCCACGCTGCCGGTGGCGTATGCGACAACCCTGGCCAGCGGTTTCAGGCCCTTGGCTTTGGCATACGCGCCGTCGGCCAGCACCAGCGCGGCCGCGGCGTCGTTGATTGAAGAAGCGTTGCCCGCAGTCACCGTACCGTCCTTGCTGAACACCGGCTTCAAGGTGGAGAGCTTCTCGAACGTCGAGTCCGCGCGCGGCCCCTCGTCTGTCTCGAACACAACCGGGTCGCCCTTTCTCTGGGGTATGGACACCGGCACGATTTCGGTCTTGAACTTGCCGGCCTTGATTGCCGCAATCGCCTTGGCATGGCTGCCCGCAGCCCACTTGTCCTGATCCTCGCGCGTGACACCGGCCTCCTTGGCCGTGAAGTCGCCGAGCACGCCCATGTGAACGTCGCCGAAGAAGTCCCAGATGCCGTCGTAAATCATCCCGTCCTGGAGCTTTACATCGCCCATCTTGTTCCCAACGCGCAGTTGCTTCATGTAGTAGGGCACATTGGACATGGACTCCTGCCCGCCTGCGACCAGCAGCTTCGCGTCACCGGCCTTGATTTGCTGGCACGCCAGCGCCGCGGCAATCATGCCTGAACCGCAGACCTTGTTCACAGTCAGGGCAGGAATCTCCACGGGCAGCCCGGACTTGACCGCCGCTTGGCGGGCCGGCGCCTGGCCGATGCCGGCCGGGCAGACATTGCCCATGATTACGCCTTCGACCTCAGCCGGGTTGACTCCCGACCGCTCGACCGCCGCCTTGATGGCGGTCGCTCCCAGTTCCGGGGCGCGCAGCGACGCCAGCGAACCATGGAATCTGCCCACGGCAGTCCGCGCAGCGCCGACAATCAACGTATCCTTGGCCTTACCAATCGTCATCGTCTACTCCTTTGCTGTCTTCCAGTCCGGTTTCTGCTTCGCCAGGAACGCACTGGTGCCGACTGCCGGCTCCTTGGTGGAAAAGCAGATGCCGAACGCCTCGACTTCGTATGAATTGCCGGCGGCCAGGCCGGTGTCCTGGCCCAGATTGATGCAGGCCTTGGCCAGTTTGACCGCGGTCGGGCCCTTCGCTGCAATCTTCTTTGCCATCTCGGTCACGGTTTCCATCAGCTTGTCCGCCGGCACGACCTTGTTCGCCAGGCCGACCCGCAGCGCTTCGGCCGCGTCAATCGCATCCCCGGTCAGTATCAGTTCCTTCGCGATTCCCGGGCCGACTAGGCGCGCCAGCCGCTGCGTACCACCGAAGCCCGGTATCAACCCGAGATTCACCTCGGGCTGCCCGATTTTCACCGTGTCCGCCAGCACCCGGATGTCGCACGCGATGGCAATCTCGCACCCGCCGCCGAGCGCGAAGCCGTTCACCGCGGCGATGACCGGTTTCTCGGAAGTCGCGATCTTCCCGAGCGCGCGGTGGCCGTTCTTTGCGAACTCGCGCGCCTGCATCGGCGTGAACTTCGACATTTCGGCGATGTCGGCCCCGGCCACGAACATCTTGCCTTCGGCGTAGATGACGACCACCAACACGTCGTCCTCGTGCGCGAACCAGTCCATCGCACGCTCAATATCGAGCACGACTTCGGTGTTGAGCGCATTCATCGGCGGTCGGTTGAACTTGAGCCAGCCGATGCCGTCGGCCTTACTGACAACCAGATGCTTGAAATCCAAGGAAGCCTCCTGTTCTAGCGCTCACCCGGTGCGGGTGAGGACATGAATACTAGGAGAAGGGCTGCCCGAGGTCAAGCCGGCAAGCGGCAGCCACGCTGCCGCGTCAGCCCGCTCAGGGTCGGGGAAACATCTCGATGCAATCAGTTGGACACACGTCCCGGCAGAGTCCGCATCCGTAACACTGCTCGCGGTCAACCTTGAGCTTCCCGTCAGCCATCTTCCGTGCCTTGAAATAGCACACGTCCACGCACGCCCCGCAGTCGGTGCAATCCTCGACTCTGGTCGTCTCCATCATCGCACCCTTGTCGCACTTCTCATTCGGGTCAGAGAAATACCCGCAGCAGTCGTCGCAGCAGAAGCAACTCCCGTCCACGTCCGTGCGGTCATCGTTCCGGAACGGCCTCGTAACAAGGTGCTTCTCCTCCGCCTCCTTCAGGATTGCGTCCACCTCGGCCCGCGTGACTTCCTTCTTGCCGGAACCACTCGACCCGACGTCGCCCTTGAAGATGAGGCAGACGTCCTTCCGCGACCGCTTGCACCCGGCTTCATTGCCTTCCCGGCACCCACAGTTCGAAACCCAGAACCGGTCGTGCTTCTTCAGAATCTCGGCGAACTCCTCCCGCGTACTCACGTAGTGCATCGGCACATCGCTGCTGCTCATTCAGTCTCCTTTGGTCCCGGCGTGGGAACCGGCTCGGCGCGAACCATGGCTGCCATCATTGGCAGTAATATGCCCGAGCGCGTGGACGCGGTCAAGCGCGGCAGACCGCGGCCCAGTGTTTGACTACAACCCGAAAGACGCTATGCTAGTCCAACTATCGGAGGAGAACCATGATACCACTGATAATCGTCCTTGCTCTAATCGTCCTGCTGGTGATCATCGCGATCGGCATCTACAACACGCTGGTGGTGAAGCGCAACCGAGTTAAGAACGGCTGGTCCCAGATTGACGTCCAGCTCAAGCGCCGGATCGACCTGATTCCCAACCTTGTCGAGACAGTGAAGGGCTACGCCGCTCACGAGAAGGCCATCTTCGAACGGATTGCCGAAGCCCGGTCCCTGGCCATCAACGCCAAGGGCCCGGCCGAGTCGGCCAAGGCCAACAATGCACTGACGGACACGCTGAAGACTCTATTCGCGGTGGTCGAGAACTACCCGAACCTGAAGGCGAACGAGAACTTCCTCAAGCTGCAGGAAGAGCTCTCGGGCACCGAGAACAAGATTGCCTTCTCTCGCCAGTTCTACAACGA
>Ga0208046_1000262_pt1 | contig 11509 bp, 11 predicted proteins | sample PL_2010_300m_FD_184161 | JGI IMG/M metagenome (GOLD analysis project Ga0208046, IMG submission 184161) | Freshwater microbial communities from Powell Lake, British Columbia, Canada to study Microbial Dark Matter (Phase II) - PL_2010_300m... | ecosystem: Environmental > Aquatic > Freshwater >... | reverse complement strand
GTACCGTGTTGTGGTCGAACTTGATGTTGCAGCCCGAGACCTGAATGGTGCCGTGATCTGACGCGGTCTTGCCTCCGAACTCGGCCTTGCAGTAGCTCATTCGCGCAGTCGAGATCGTGTTGCTGTGGAACCCGATGTTATCCCAGAACCCCGGTACCGTATCCGACAGCGACGTGAAAGTGATCATCGAATCTGCGGTACCTACCGCGATGATGGACCCCGGATTCGAGTAGCCGGTGTACAACTCGACGTCGGCCGAGAACTGGACATAGCAGCCCGGCATGATGGTAAGGGTGACGTTGTCGCCGGTGTAGACGTCAGCGTCCAGGATGTGCGGGTTGCCGGTCGGATACCACACCTCGTTCGTGTCAATCCGTCCTGAGTGGTGGATCGCGTTGCCGGCGCTGACCGTTACCGTAATGCTGTGCTCCGCGGTCTTGCCGTCTTGGTTCGTCGCAACGGCCTTGAGCGTGTGCGAGCCCGCGGCCCCACTGGTCCAAGATATGCTGAACGTGTCCGCAACCGCGCTGGTATCCTCGCCGATGGTGGTCGAGCCATCGAGGAACGCAACCTCGATGACGCCCTTGTTGTCGGTTGCGGTCGCCTTGATCGTCGTGCCACCGTATCCAATGGTCGCGCCATTGGCTGGGTAGACGATCTTGACGGTCGGCCCCGTAGTAACCACGTCACATGCGGCGACCATGAGCAGTCCAACCAACCACGACTGCCAGTGCTAGTACTTTACGCATTCGGACCTCCTTAATTTTGCCTGTCTCTTCCTGCGTGCAGCCGGCGCTTCGGCCACAGATGCCGCGTCGGCAGCCCAGGTGCACCTCGAATTGTATCCGAACCCCACTGTCTGTCCAGTCAATTGTCCTGACAATTGTCCTGACCTCCACGGCTCGGCTACGCCGCGTCCGGCAGTTTGCCGCCACACCAAAAAACAGCAATCCCTTGACCCTCGGCAGCCTACGCCTATAATTCCTCTCCTCACCAACGATGAAGTACTGGCGCAAACCTCTGGACGCAGACAGCAAACGGGCTCCGCACGGCTGCGTGCACGTCATCCTGGAACGGTGCAAGGGCTGCGGCTTCTGCATCACCTACTGCCCGCGCCACGTACTCGAGTCCTCGCCCGAGTTCAACCGTAAAGGCTACCACCCGCCGATTGAAATCCATCCGGAACTCTGTGTGGACTGCAAGCTCTGCGAGGCAATCTGCCCCGAGTTTGCCATCTGGAACACCCCGGTTAAGGAAACCACTTCGGAAGAGGTAACGCACAGTGGGAAGTAGCGGCACGGCGGTCCTGACCGGCGCCCACTACCTGGACGGCGACTACGCCTGCGCCGAAGGCGCGATTGCCGCCGGCTGCCGGATCTTTGCCGGCTATCCGATTACGCCGTCCACCGAAATCGCCGAACGTATCGCCAAGCGGTTCCCGACTGTCGGCGGCACTTTCATTCAGATGGAGGACGAACTTGCATCGATGGCGGCCGTGCTGGGCGCGGTCTGGGGCGGTGCCAAAGCCATGACCGTAACCTCCGGTCCCGGGTTCTCGCTGATGCAGGAGAACATCGGACTCGGAATGATGACCGAAACCCCGTGCGTCGTGGTTGATGTCCAGCGCGGCGGCCCCTCAACCGGCCTGCCAACCCTGACCGGGCAGCAGGATATGATGCAGGCGCGCTGGGGCTCGCACGGGGACTACGAAGTTATCGCACTCTCGCCCTCGTCCCCGCAAGAATGCTTCGACCTGACCATCACGTGCTTCAACCTCGCCGAGAAGTACCGCCTGCCCGTACTCTTCATGATGGATGAGTGCGTCGGCCACATGACCGAGAAGGTCGTCATACCGGAACCCGGCCGGATTGACGTCTGGCCGCGGCGCTGGTACCGCGGCCCCAAAGAGGAGTATCGCCCGTATCTCCCGGACAAGGACGGTGTGCCGCCGATGGTCAAGGCCGGCGAAGACTACCGGTTCCATGTCACCGGGCTGACCCACGACGAGCGCGGGTATCCGGTCATCAACGCCGAGTGCCAAAAGCGATGCGTGACCCGTCTGTCGACCAAGATCCGCGAGAACGCCGATGACATCATGATTATCGAAGAGGACGAATTCGTCCGCAACGGCAGCGCCGACGTCGTGGTTGTGGCCTACGGCATCAGCGCCCGGGTCGCGACCAAAGCCATCGACGAGGCACGGGCCCGGGGGGTCAAGGTTGGACTCCTGCGCCTGATCACGGTCTGGCCGTTCCCGGAGAAGAAGATCCACGACCTCGCCGGCAAGGTGAAGTGCCTGGTCATGCCTGAGATAAACCTGGGACAGATGTACCGCGAGATGCAGCGGGCAGCCGAGGGCCGGTGCAAGACCGCGCTGGTCCCGCACTGCGGCGGCTGGGTCCACGACCCGTCCGATATTCTCGCGGCGATCATGGAGAACTCCAAATGAGCACACCGGTCACTGTTGCCCCGAACCAGTCCGCACACCATCCGCTGGATGAGTTCCTCCGAACCGACCGAATCCCGCACATCTGGTGTCCGACCTGTGGGCTCGGCACCGTACTGAACTCCTTTCTGACCGCCATCAAAGACAGCGGTATCCCCCGACAGGACATCGCCGTCGTCTCAGGCATCGGCTGCACCGGCCGGACCGCCGGCTATGTGTGGCTCGATTCGTTCCATACGACCCACGGCCGGGCCCTGCCTTTTGCCACCGGACTGAAGGTGGCCAATCCGAAGCTCAAGATCGTGGTCATTTCCGGCGACGGTGACCTGGTTGCCATCGGCGGCAACCACCTGATTCACGCTGCCCGCCGGAACATGGACATGACCGTCATCTGTGTCAATAACTTCAACTACGCCATGACCGGCGGCCAGTTCGGCCCGACCACGCCACGGAAGGCCAAACTGACGACCGCTCCATACGGCAGCTACGAGCACCCGTTCAACCTGCCGTTTCTGGTGGAGTCCTGCGGGGCGACGTACGTGGCCCGCTGGACAGCGCTCCACGTCCGCCAGGTGCAGACTTCATTCCGGGAGGCCCTGCACCACCGCGGGTTCAGCTTCGTGGAGGTCATCTCGCCCTGCCCGACCGTGTACGGCCGGCGCAACCAGCTCGGCAGCGGTCTGGACATTTCCATGTACTATCGCGATAACTCCGTCGTCAAGCACAACGCTGACACCCGAGAGTGCGACATCCGGTATCAGGAGTCAATAATCGTCGGCCGTTTTGTGCAGAAGGAGAAACCGACCTACCTCGATACGATGAATGAGTATCTCACCGAGACCCTCGGCTCGAAGTACACCCCGTATCAGGGACCGATGAGCGATGGAGATTAAGTTCTCGGGCTTCGGCGGTCAGGGCGTCATCCTGATGGGCATGCTCGTGGGCAAGGCCGCTGCCCTGCACGATAACAAGCACGCCACCCTGACTCAGAGTTTCGGCCCTGAGGCGCGCGGCGGCGCCTGCTCGGCCCAGCTGGTTGTTTCGGATGACCGCATCCTCTATCCTTATCTTACCGCCCCGGATATCCTCGTGGCCATGTCGCAGGAGGCCTACGACAAGTTCGAAACGGGCTTGAAGGAAACAGGCATCCTGCTGATTGAGGAAAACCTGGTGCGAGCCCATCCGCCGCAGGGGCAGGTGAAACAGTACGCAATTCCGGCCACCCGCATTGCCGAAGGCATGGGCAACCGCATGTTCACCAACCTGGTGATGCTCGGCTGTCTCTGCGCCGTGACCGGGGTTGTTTCCAAGGAAGCGCTGCGCGAGGCCCTGCCCGGCTCGGTGCCGGACCGGTTCCTCGAAAAGAACCTCGAAGCTCTTGAGAAGGGCTACGAGATAGGCATGAAGCAGGTCACGTAACCTGCGCTCACCACCTTGACTCTCCGCTGAGGGGCTTCATGTTCTCCCGTCGGCCAGCCGACCGTGCTCGGCCTATGTGTCTGTTTCCGTCCCCACGCCCCGACCGGCAGACCCGGACGACCACTGACCGGAGTTTGGCGTGAACCGCTCCATGACCACAATCGCGGGAATCCGGAAGGCGCTCGGCGCGGGTCGGGCGACGCTGTCATTCACGGGCACCGCCGAGAAATTCCGGGTCAGAAGGATTCCGGACTCGCCCTGCCGGGTTGCCTGTCCGGCCGGCGTCAACGTGAAGGCCTACGTGGGCCTGATCGGCGCAGGGGACTTCGACCGCGCGCTTGAGGTCGTGCGGGCGCGCAACCCGCTGCCCGGTATCTGCGGCCGGATCTGCACGCATCCGTGCGAATCCGAATGTCGCCGCCAGGAGGTCGACACCCCGGTGGCGGTTCGTCCTCTGAAACGGTTCATCGCCGACCACGCCCTCAAGTCCGGCCCGGCCCGCCTGCCACCCGAAACGCCGCGACGCACGGAGCGCATCGCCATCGTCGGTTCGGGCCCGGCCGGGCTGACCGCGGCCAACGACCTTGCCCGGCTCGGCTACCAGGTCACTATTTTCGAGGCTTGTGCGCAGCCTGGCGGCATGCTCGCGCTGGGCATTCCGCCCTTCCGACTGCCGCGTGAGGTCATCCGGCAGGAGATCGACTCGATCATGGACCTCGGTGTGCATCTTGAAGCGAACGCACGGATTGACGATCCGGCCGCACTGCTCGGCCGCGACTTCGCCTCCGTCTTCTATGCGCCGGGCGCGCACCGCAGCATCGGCCTCGGCCTGCCGCTCGAGGACGAGGTCGCCGGCGTGGTCGACAGCCTCACGTTCCTGAGGAAGGCGTTCACCGGAGAGTGGCGCAAACCCGCCGGCACGGTCCTGGTCGTAGGCGGCGGCAACTCGGCGGTTGACTCCGCGCGCACCGCGCTGCGACTCGGCGCGCGCAAAGTCCAGGTTCTCTACCGCCGCACGCGCAAGGAAATGCCGGCCGCGCCGGAAGAGGTGGCGGAGGCGAAACACGAAGGCGTCACGATCACTTTCCGGGTGCAGCCGGTTGAACTGCTTTATGAAAACGGCCGCCTCAAGGGCCTGCGTTGCGTCAGGAACAGAATGGGTGAGCCGGACACATCGGGTCGCAGGCGGCCGGTACCGGCCCCGGGTTCCGAATTCGACATCCGGGCGACGCTAGTAGTCAGCGCGGTCGGTCAGCAACCGGAGACCCAGCACCTGGCCGGCTCTGCCTTGTCAATCTCGAGGTCGGGCACTCTCCAGGCCGACCCAATCACGTGCCGGACCAGCCTCTCCGGACTCTATGCCGGCGGCGACGTCGTGACCGGCCCATCGACGGTCATCGACGCCATCGCCGCGGGCCACCGGGCAGCCCAGGGAATCCACCACCAACTCACGACCGGCTTGCCGCCCGGGTCTTCGACCGCGGCGACGACTGCCGACGAACTGGAGTTGCTGGCATCCTGCCTCACCGCCGTTCCGGTGGAACGCGCGAAGCCCGCCGCCGCGTCGTCGCGGATGCGAAAACACTTCGCCGAAGTCGAACTGGCCCTGACCGAATCCGAGGCGATAGCCGAGGCGAAGCGATGCATGCGCTGCGGTCCCTGCTCCGAGTGCGTCCGGTGTCATGGCTACTGTTTGAAACATCAGGTCAGCCTGTCGGTGCCCGGTTCCGGGGACGACATCCAGCTTCGCTTTGCCGGCCTCGATTCGTTGTTCCCGGATTCCATGGCGAGCCGCGAGGTTGTGGTCTGTCGGCCCGGCGCCCGGCCGGTTGCGGCGAATGTGGCGCCGGTTATCTGCCGGGTTGAACGAACCCTGTGCCGCGACTGCGGTCGCTGTACCGAGGCCTGCATCCACCAGGCCATCAAGCCCGTGACCTGGCACGGAGAGGTGAAGACCGCCTCGGTTGACCCGATGCTCTGCCGCGGGTGCGGACACTGCATCGCGGTCTGCCCGAGCGGCGCGCTCCGACTCGACTGCGCCGCGCCAGTCCTGCTCCTCCCCGGAGGAACCGGATAATGAGCGTTCATTCCGTGGTCGGCACCGACGTCGCTTTCCGCTGCAACTGGGCGCGTGAAACCGAGCCCGCGCGCCATCCGGAACTCGAAGTAGTCCGGGTGGCATGCATCGGGCGGATTCCCGCCGGGCTGATCCTGCAGGCAATCGAGCGCGGTGCCGGCCAGGTTCTGGTCCTTGGCTGCCCCGAAAACGAATGTCGCCACCAGAATGGCGTCCGGCTCGCCCGGACCCAGATCCGGATCGTTCGCGACCTGCTTCACCTACTGGGACTTGACCCGGATCGAGTGCGGTTGGTTGCCGGCGATGAATCTCTGACGCCCGTGACGACTGCGCACCCGGGCACATGACCATGGACCTAGTTCTCGCGGAAACGCTGGTCTGCCAGGAATGTGGCCGTTGCACCGGCGTCTGCCCGGTCGCCCGCTCCGGCCTAGGCTACTCGCCTCGCAAAGTCATCAGGCAGGTGGGAGAATCCCGGACTCAATCGCCCGAACTCGATCGCGCACTATACTCCTGCCTTGGTTGTGACCGTTGCGCCGCAGTCTGCCCGTCAGGCCTGGCGATTTCCGACCTCATCGTCAGACTGCGTGGCGAAGCCGCCCCGGGACGCTGCGCGGGCACACTGGCGCACGGCGGCCTCCTCCAGTCCTTCATGCGTCTGATGGCCACCAGCCCGGAACGGCAGCACCGTCTCGACTGGCTCGACCTTTCACTCCGAGTCTCGACCAGCGGCGATACGATCCTGTTTGTCGGTTGCGCTCCGTACTTCGACCGCGTGTTTGACTTCCCGGGCCTACGGCCCGTCGAGACGGCGCGCAACGCCGTCCGGCTGCTCAACCGCGTCGGTATCGAGCCGGTCCTGCTTGACGACGAACGCTGCTGCGGCCATGACCTGCTCTGGCTCGGAGACACCGGCAACTTCCGGCTTCTGGCCGAACGCAACCTCGCCCGGATTGCGGCAACCGGCGCAAGGCGCGTGGTCTTCTCGTGTCCCGAGTGCCTGCGCACGTTCAAGCTCGACTATCAACGTCGGTTCGGCAAGTCGTCCCTCGAACTGCTCCATATCTCCGAACTGCTGGCGCAGGAGTCGTCGAAACTCGACCCGGGCGCCATGCCCGGTCGGGTGACGTTCCACGACCCGTGTCGGCTCGGCCGACACCTTGGCATCTATGACCCGCCAAGGGAACTGCTCCGGGCAGTTCCGGAGCTGGAGCTCATCGAGATGAACCACAGCCGCGAGCGAGCGACCTGCTGCGGAGGCACAGCCTGGGTCGAGTGCGGGACCGCAGTCAAGTGCCTTCAGAGCGCACGGCTCGCCGAAGCCGGAGCCACCGGTGCCGACCGGCTCGTCACGGCTTGTCCCAAGTGTGACATCCACCTGCGGTGCGCCTTATGCGGCACCGACGCCCGGACCGGTCCAGAGATTGTGAATCTGATTGACCTGCTCGCAGAATCGCTCGGGCTCTCCGGTCCGGAACCGTTGCCCGAACCTGCGGTTCTGGCCCGCAAAGGAGGCAGCCAAGATGCCTGACAAACCAAGAATCGGTGTATTCATCTGTCACTGCGGCAAGAACATCGCCGGTACGGTGGACATCCCGGAACTGGCCGAAGCCGCCCGGGCCCTGCCTGACGTCCAACACGTCGGAACGAACCTGTATGCCTGTTCCGAGCCCGGACAGAAAGAGATACAGAAGGCCGTTGCCGAGAATCAACTGAACCGCGTCGTGGTCGCGGCCTGTTCACCGCGTATGCACGAGCCGACCTTCCGGGCCTGCGTGTCCGAGGCCGGGCTCAATCCGTCCCTGCTGGAAATCGCGAACATCCGTGAAGGTTGCTCCTGGGTTCACCTGCGCGAACCGGACCGCGCCACCAGCAAGGCGCGCGACCTCGTGCGGATGGCGGTCGCCAAGGCCGGGTTGCTTGAGCCAATCGTCGAGGCCCGTTTCCCGGTCAGACGCGCGGCCATGGTCGTCGGCGGTGGCATCGCCGGAATCCAGGCGTCGCTGGACATGGCCGATGCCGGCTTCAAAGTCTACCTGGTGGAGCGCGAGTCCTGCCTCGGTGGGACCATGGCCCAGCTCAACAAGACCTATCCCACCATGGACTGTGCCATATGAATACTCGCGCCAAAGATGGCGGATGTCGGTCGACATCCCAACATCGAACTCCTGACCCTGGCCCAGGTCACGAAGGTCTCCGGTCACGTCGGCGAGTTCCGAGTCTCCGTTCACCAGCGTGCCCGGCACGTTGATGTCCGTGAATGCACGGCCTGCGGCGACTGCGTCAAAGTCTGCCCCCAACTCAAGCCGGACGAGTTCAACGTCGGGATTGCCCAGCGTCACGCCATCTACCAGGCATTCCCACAGGCAATCCCGGCCGCCTATCACCTCGAGGTCGCGGACTGCCTGGGCCTGAACCCAATCGCCTGTGGCAAGTGCGCCACCGCGTGTGAAAAGAAGTGCATTGACCTCGACGAACAGGACCGGGACCTCGAGTTTGAAGTCGGGACCATCGTGGTGGCGACCGGCATGGAAGCGTTCGACCCGACCGACCTGAAGGAGTTCGGGTACGGCCACTACGCCAACGTGACTACCGCGATGGAGTTCGAGCGGCTGGCATCGTCCGGCGGGCCTACCGGCGGCGAAGTGCTGCGGTTCAGTGACGACCGCCGTCCGAAGAGCATCGCCTTCATCCAGTGCGTCGGCTCCCGCTGCGAGAAACCCGGCAACCCGTACTGCGGCAACATCTGCTGCATGAACACCATCAAGGACGCGCTCGTACTCAAGGACCACTGGCCCAACATTGACATCAAGGTCTTCTACATCGACCTGCGTGCATTCGGCAAGGGCTTTGAGGAGATGCTCAAGCGCTCGCGCGAGCTCGGGGTTCGGTACATCCGGGGCATCCCCGGCGAGATCGAAGAGGTTGCCGCAACCGGGAATCTCGTTCTCCACGTCGAGAACACCGAGACCGGCCGACTCGAGAAACACGAGGCTGAAATGGTCGTGCTTGCCACCGGGGTCCAGCCGCGGGCTGAGGCAAAGGACCTCCAGCACCTCCTGTCGCTCCAGCTTCACACTGAGGGATTCCTGCTCGAGGCCCACCCCAAGCTCCAGCCGGTAGACTCGCCCATCCGTGGAATCTTCTATGCCGGCTGCGCCGAAGGACCGAAGGACATCAAGGAGTCGGTGACTCAGGCCAGCGCCGCCGCGGCTCGTGCCATCCGCCTGATGAGTCAGGGCACGATTCCGGCAGAGTCGCATACGGCCTGCATAATCGAGGAGAAGTGCACGTCCTGCGGCGTCTGCGCCAGGGTCTGCCCGTACAAGGCAATCGAGTGGGAGAAGGGCAAACCGGCGCGCGTTGTCCAGGCGGTCTGCGCCGGCTGCGGCACATGCGCCGCCGAGTGCAAGTTCGACGCCATCGTCGCCCACAATTTCACGGACGAACAGTTGATGGCCCAGGTCGAGGCGGCCATGGCCGACCGGCCGGGACAGAAGACGCTGGTCTTCGCCTGCAACTGGTGCTCCTATGCTGCTGGCGATACGGCCGGCACGTCCCGACTCCAATATCCGGCGCGGCAAGCTCTCATCCGGACCATGTGCAGCGGCCGGGTGGACGAGCAGCTCATCCTGCGTGCGTTTGAACTGGGAGCGCCGATGGTCCTGGTCTCCGGTTGCCACTTCGCGGACTGCCACTACATCGATGCCAACCGCCAGACCCAGAAGCGGGTCGAACGTCTCTGGGACAAACTCGAAGAATGGGGCATCCGTCCCGAGCGTCTCCATCTCGAGTGGATCTCCTCGGCCCAGGGACAGCGCTTCGCGAAGACGATGCAGGAGATTGAGGAACACCGCGCCCGGGTAACACGGCATGAAATCGCGGAGACCCGGCGTATCCTGAAGCAGAAGCGACTGGCGAAAGCAAAGGCGAAGAAGCATGCCTGACCCCGGCACACCGACCTCTCAGCAAGCCTGCTTCAAGTGCCTGCGCTGCGGCGGCGAGTTCAAGCTGTCCTACACCCCGGGCAAGGTCGAGGAGCGCTCCTGCCCCAGCTGCGAGAGCAACAGCGTCCGGCGGCTCAAGCCCGCTCCGGCCAAGCCGGCCCCGCCTGCCGGCGGCTGACGCACGGCCCGGACATACTCGGCCCACGCCCGTCCACCAGAAGCTCGCTGAAGGCGAGTGACCCCGGCTGGCACCTTGGATTGCGGGAGCGGCAGCTGCCGCACTCCAGAGCTACACACTGATGTCACTCTGAGCCGAAGGCGAAGAGTCTTCGGAACCAGAGATTCTTCACTGCGTTCAGAATTACACTTTGGGCCTACACAACCTCGGGAATAACGAACGTCCCAAAGGGACGCTCATCTTGTCATCGGCGATTCCCATGTCATCCGGCTGGCTCGAATCTCATCGGTCACTGACCGGGCGAGATTCCTCGCTGCGCTCGGAATGACAGACAAGACGCTGGGCGCAAGGGTGCTCCGCCTCTGTGTCATTCCGCTCGTTTCTACGGTGCGCTGAGCACGGAGCAGAGCGACGAGGAATCTCGTCCGTCCTGCCTACAGTTTCGCCTTCAGCTTCGGCCCGATTTCCTGCGGCTCGTAGACAACCGTGATGCCGGCGGCCTCAAACGCCTTGACCTTCTCCGACGCGGTCCCCGACCCTCCGGAGATGATAGCGCCCGCATGGCCCATCCGCTTGCCCGGGGGTGCGGTCTGTCCGGCGATGAACCCGAGGACCGGCTTGCGGCAGTTGGCCTTCACCCATTCCGCCGCCCGCTCCTCATCAGTGCCGCCGATCTCCCCTACGACCACGATTGCCTTGGTCTCCGGGTCGGCGTTGAACATCTTCAGGCAGTCAATGAAGTTCGTGCCGATGACCGGGTCGCCGCCGATGCCGACCACGGTCGACTGGCCGAACTCGGCCGTCTGGCTCGCGACCTCATAGGTCAGGGTCCCGGAGCGCGACACCACTCCCACGCAGCCCGGCTTGAAACTCGCCGCAGGCATAATTCCGACCTTAGCCTTGCCCGGCGATATGGCACCGGGGCAGTTTGGCCCCAGTATCCGGGTCTTCGTACCCTTGGCGTAATCGAGCACCTTCACCATATCCATGGTCGGTACGCCTTCGCTGATGCAGACCACGAGTTCGAGGCCGGAAGCGACGCACTCGTACATCGCGTCGGTGGCGAACGAGGCCGGCACGAAGATGATGGACGCGTTCGCGCCCGTCTTCTTCACCGCGTCCTCGACCGAATCGAACACCGGCAAGCCCTCGACGAGCTGGCCGCCCTTGCCCGGAGTCACGCCGCCGACCACGTTGGTGCCGTACTCCTTCATCGCCTTCGCATGGAACGCTCCGTCCCGTCCGGTGATGCCCTGCACAATCAGTCGCGTGTTCTTGTCTACGATAATGCTCATCTTCCCCGCTCCATTCCGGAACCTTGGCGCTCTTGGCGTCCTTGGCGGTTCTGCTCTCCGTGCCCGCACTTCTGCGTTCTTACATCTAACATCTTACATCTCACATCTGGCGTCCTACATCTCACATCTGACGTCTGCCATCGTACC
>Ga0208046_1000258_pt1 | contig 11585 bp, 10 predicted proteins | sample PL_2010_300m_FD_184161 | JGI IMG/M metagenome (GOLD analysis project Ga0208046, IMG submission 184161) | Freshwater microbial communities from Powell Lake, British Columbia, Canada to study Microbial Dark Matter (Phase II) - PL_2010_300m... | ecosystem: Environmental > Aquatic > Freshwater >... | reverse complement strand
GGATGAAGGTGTGCTGGTAAAGACCGGCCCGGATGTGCTCGTTTCCGTGCGCCGGGCGATGGGCGGTGCGGACCTTGGTCAATTGCGCGATACGGTAGAGCGGGAGTTTCTGAACCTCGACGAGTACGAGCAGATTGTCCGCTCGGTGATGGCGAAATTGGAAAGCGGTTTCATCCGCCGCTTGGTGGAGTTTCATCATGAGTGAAAAATCGGAGATCAACCGTGTGAAGGACCGAACTGCGTTCAGTCGGGAGGTCGGCGCAAAGGCGGCGCGCAAGCTGAAGGCGCGGCGTAATTCCGCGCAGGGTGTCTGGTTCGGATTGGGGATGATGGGGCTTATCGGCTGGTCGGTGGTCGTTCCGACACTGCTCGGCGCGGCGCTCGGCCTTTGGCTGGACAAACACCACCCGGGCGCCCATTCATGGACGCTGGCGCTGCTGGTGGCCGGGCTCGCCATCGGCTGTTTGAATGCCTGGCATTGGGTCGCCAAAGAAGACAAAACCATGCGGGAAGAGCGGGAGAATGACGATGAATGAAACGCTGATACTGATGCTGCCACTGGTAGCGGGTGTTTTGCTCGGTGTGATCTTCTTCGGTGGTCTTTGGTGGACGGTTCACAAGGGCGTTTCGTCCCAAAGTCCGGCGATTTGGTTCTTCGGCAGCCTGTTGCTGCGGATGAGCATTACCCTAACCGGATTTTACTTTGTCTCCGGCGGTCATTGGGAGCGACTGCTGCTGTGCTTCCTTGGATTTGTCCTGGCACGACCAGTCGTGATGTGGCTGACCCGGCCGTCGGAAGAAAATCAAACCCGCCCGGCAAAGGAGGCCAGCCATGCGCCTTAGTCCCGACGAGATGATCTTCTGGCAACACGGGGTTCTCAAACTCAACGCCACCATCGTGTTCACGTGGGGACTGATGATCGTACTGGCCGTCGGTTCGAAACTGATCACACGCAAACTTTCCACGGATCTGAAACGTTCCCGCTGGCAGAACTTTTTGGAAATCGTGGTCACTTCTCTCGAGAAACAAATCGAAGAAGTCGGCCTCCGTCATCCGGAGAAATATCTCGGTTTTCTGGGCACGCTTTTTCTGTTTGTTGCGACGGCCAGTCTCTTCACCGTCATTCCCGGCTACGAACCGCCGACAGGCTCACTTTCGACCACGGCGGCACTCGCGCTGTGCGTATTTGTGGCCGTGCCGCTTTTCGGCATCGAAGAACAAGGCATGGGCGGCTATCTCAAGTCCTATGTGAAGCCCACATTCATCATGCTGCCTTTTAACATCATCAGCGAAATCTCCCGCACGCTAGCCCTGGCCGTCCGCCTGTTCGGCAACATGATGAGCGGGGCGATGATTATCGGCATTCTGCTGACCATCACGCCGTTCATCTTTCCGATCGTCATGACGGCGCTCGGTCTGTTCACCGGGATGGTGCAGGCCTATATATTCAGCATCCTGGCAGCGGTTTACATCGCTGCCGCCACGCAAATCCGTAAGCCCAAGACTGAACCGACATGAAAACAGTGAAACATGAAATACGACAGCAAAAGGAGAACCTATGGATAGCATGACTATTATCGCAGTGGCATCAATTGTCATCGCAGGCATCACCACCGGGTTCGGCACGATGGGGCCGGCACTGGGGGAAGGAAGGGCGGTTTCAACAGCGTTGACTTCGCTGGCGCAGCAGCCGGACGCCTCCGCCACCATCACCCGGACTCTGTTTGTCGGTTTGGCAATGATCGAGTCCACGGCCATCTACTGCTTCGTGGTCTCGATGATTCTCATTTTCGCCAATCCGTTCTGGAATCACGTCATCGCCCAAACCGGGGGAAAGTAAGCCATGTTAATTGATTGGTTCACCGTCGGTGCGCAGGCGCTCAACTTTCTCATCCTGGTGTGGTTGATGAAGCGTTTTCTTTACAAGCCTATCCTCCACGCCATCGACGCGCGGGAAAAACGTATTGCCGCGGAACTTGCGGACGCTGACGCGAAAAAGGCCGAGGCCCAAAAGGAGCGCGACGAGTTCCAGAACAAGAACGAGGAGTTCGACCAGAAGCGCGCCGCGCTCTTGAGCCGGGCGACGGACGAGGCGAAAGCCGAACGTCAACGGCTCCTCGATGAAGCGCGGAAAGCGGCCGACGCCTTGAGCGTCAAGCGACATGAAATGCTGAGGACCGATGCCCATAACCTGAATCAAGCCATCAGTCGCCGGACCCGGCAGGAAGTATTTGCCATCGCGCGAAAGGTGCTGACGGATCTCGCCACGACGAGTCTGGAAGAACGCCTGGGCGAGGTGTTCACTCGCCGCTTGCGAGAGCTGGACGGCCAGGCGAAAGAAGGACTCGCCGGGGCCCTCAAGACAGCGGCAAGCCCCGCACTCTTGCGCAGCACGTTTGACCTCCCTGCAGAGCAACGCGCGGCGATACAAAATGCGCTCAACGAAACCTTCTCGGCTGAAATCCAAGTTCGGTTCGAGACCGCGCCCGACCTGGTCAGCGGGATCGAACTCACCGCGAATGGACAAAAGGTGGCGTGGAGCATCGCGGATTATCTGGTGTCACTGGAAAAGGGTGTCAATGAACTCCTGAAAGAAAAGGACAAACCTGAAGCCAAAGCCGAGCCTAAACCTGAAGAACCTAATCCCGAAGCAAAGAGTCAATGAACATGGAATCAGAGAGCCTCCAGAACGTTATCGACAAAGCGTTTGCGGGAATAAGCCAGGTGCGAGAAGTATTCTCACCGCAACTGACGCCGCACGAAGTGGGCACGATAACAAACGTTTCCACTGGCATCGCCAAGGTCTCCGGCATCCCCGGAGTGGGCTTTGAGGAGTTGGTGAAGTTTCCCGGCGACGTGTTTGGCATAGCGTTCAACGTAGACGAGGATGAAATCGGCGTTGTCCTGCTCGGCGAATACTCACATCTGCACGCAGGCGGTGAAGTCGAGCGCACGGGCCGGGTCATGGATGTGGCCGTGGGAGAAGGATTGCTTGGTCGCGTCATCGACCCGCTCGGTCGGCCGCTCGACGGCAACGGTCCGGTGGCCGCCGGTGAACGCCTTCCCATCGAACGGCCCGCCGCGCCCATCATGGACCGAGCACCGGTCACGGTGCCGCTCCAGACCGGCATCAAAGTCATCGATGCGCTCATTCCGATCGGGCGCGGTCAGCGCGAGTTGATTCTGGGTGACCGGCAGACGGGCAAAACCGCCATTGCGATCGACACCATCCTCAACCAGCAGGGCCGGAATGTCGTATGTGTCTATTGTGCCATTGGCCAGCGCGCTTCCGCCGTGGCGAAGGCCGTGGCCATCTTGCGGGAGAAGGGCGCGATGGACTACACTGCCGTGGTCGTGACGGAGGGCAACGACCCGCCGGGTCTCGCCTATATCGCCCCTTATGCCGCGACCAGCATCGCGGAGCATTTTATGGAAGTCGGCCGGGATGTGCTGATCGTCTATGACGACCTCACGCAGCACGCCCGCGCCTATCGCGAGCTTTCTCTCCTGCTCCGTCGACCACCCGGTCGTGAAGCCTTCCCCGGCGACATCTTCTATATTCATTCGCGGCTGCTGGAACTGGCGACACATCTGCGCGGGGAACGCGGGGGCGGTTCGCTAACCGCTTTGCCCATCATCGAGACCGAAGCGCAGAACATTTCCGCCTACATTCCAACCAACCTGATTTCCATTACCGATGGGCAGATCTACCTCTCGCCGTCTCTGTTCGAATTGGGTGTGCTGCCAGCAGTCGATGTGGGCAAATCCGTTTCACGCGTCGGCGGCAAGGCGCAACGGGCGACCTACCGCGCGGTGGCGGGCGACCTCAAACTCGCCTACGCCCAGTTCGAGGAACTCGAGACCTTTGCCCGGTTTGGAGCCCGTCTGGATGATAACACCCGCTCGATCATCACGCATGGACGGCGAATCCGCGCCTGCATCAAGCAGCCGGAAGCCGCTCCTGTATCCGTGCCCGCACAAATCTCCATCCTGTTGGCGTTGACCTCGAAACTCTTCGATCCGGTGCCGATTGACCAGATGACGGACGCCGAGCATGCCGTACATGAGGCAGCGGAGAACATTCCGGCGGAGGTGTCCGCCCGATTCGAAACCGCCGCACAACTGAGTGACGAGGATCGTAAGGTGATTGTTGAAATCGCCCGTAAAGCGCTCGCACGTTTCCAACCCAAGCCGGAATCTAAACTCGGAACCAAGGCCGAGCCCAAGTCTGAACCCGGGTCCAAACCGGAGGGCCAAGCGGAAGTCAAACCCAATCCCGAGCCGGCACGCAAGGAGAAACCATGAGCGACACTGCGGCCAACCTGCGCCGTAAGATCAACAGCGCCGGAGATCTCCAATCTGTCGTCCGCACGATGAAAGCTTTGGCCGCGTCGAGCATCGGACAATATGAGAGATCGGTGCGCGCCTTGGCCGACTACCAACGGACGGTGGAGCTGGGGTTGAGCGCGTGCTTCCGGGAAAGTCAGCCCGCGGTGGTGATGGTAGTAAACAAAAGACAAGCCAAGGCGGGTGCGATTGGCAGCGTCGTCTTCGGCTCCGACCAGGGGCTAGTGGGCCAGTTCAATGACGTAGTGGCCGACTATGCAATCAAGACACTCGCGGCCCTGCCCGGCACACCCCAGGTCTGGGCCGTGGGCGAGCGTGTTCATGCGCGCCTGGCGGACGCGGGCCTGCCGCTGATGGGACTCTTCACCGTGCCGAATTCAGTCAAGGCCATTGCCCCACTCGTCGGGCAGATTCTCGTGGAAAGCGAGATGCGCCGAAACCTGGGTGAAGGCACCGAGCTCTATCTTTTCTACAATCGCCCCGCCAAGGGGTCGGTTTATGCGCCAGTCAGCCGGCGATTGCTGCCCCTGGATGAGACCTGGCGCGACGAACTCACCAGACTTTCATGGCCGACGGGCAATTTGCCCGAGGTCATCGGCGGCAGCACGACGGCGCTGCGTGCACTCATCCGCGAATATCTTTTCATCTCGCTCTTCCGGGCGTGTGCCGAATCCCTCGCGAGCGAGAACGCGAGCCGCCTGGCAGCGATGGAGCGCGCCGATAGGAACATCGAAGAATTGCTGGAGAATCTCCGTGGGACATTCAACCGTTTGCGCCAGGACTCTATAGACGAAGAACTGTTCGACGTGATCTCTGGGTATGAAGCGTTGCCGAAGAGCCCGGACGGTTCAAATTTCAAACTTTCAGGGATGGGCCGGAGTTAGGTTCATCGCTTAGCACATCCCGAAAGAGTAACTTTGAACGAGACCGACACTTTCATCTACCCCTTTCATCCGCTTCCGTTCCTGGAGACAGAGACATTCTGGAACTCGGGGAGTGGCTATCGCTTGTTTCGATCAGTAATCGTTATTTTTTATTTACGCCAGCTTCAAGGACTTGTAGGTGACGTCAATAACCGGCAGATTTCATCTTTTCGTGGATCGCTCGTATGTAGTACGAGTAGTAATCCGCTACAAAAGCGCATAGTCCGCAAATCTCGCCTTCAATAAACTAATCAACCCCTGATATGTTCGATATCGTCGATAAAGTGAATGCGATGTTGCTTTCTATCGGGCTTTGATTTCATCCATTTTCATGAAAGCACGCGTCAACCGGAGGAAGAATATTTATGTTAAAAAAACGGCTCAAATGCTATACGATGTCGCTTGGCAGCGCAGATGAGGTTTTATGAAGAAATCCAATCCCGATAAAGTCGGCCCGAAAAAAAGAAACAATTGATTATGAATCATATCCGGAATTTCAGCATTATCGCCCATATCGACCACGGGAAGTCGACGCTCGCCGACCGGTTCATCCAGTACACCGGTGTGGTTGAGGACCGCGATTTTCAGGACCAGATCCTCGACAACATGGATATCGAGCGGGAGCGGGGGATCACGATCAAGAGCCAGGTCGTCTCGCTCCCCTACCGCGCGAAGGACGGCCGGAGCTACACCCTGAACCTGATCGACACGCCCGGCCACGTCGATTTCACTTACGAGGTGTCTCGGTCGCTGGCCTCCTGCGAAGGGGTGCTGCTGTTGATCGACGCCGCCCAGGGCGTCCAGGCGCAGACGCTCGCCAACCTCTACCTCGCGATGGAGCACGATCTGGCGATCATCCCGGTTATCAACAAGATCGATCTTCCTTCGGCGGACGTCGAGCGGGTCATCGATCAGATCGACTCGGAGCTGGGTCTGGATCCGGACACCCATCTGAAATGTTCCGCCAAGGAGGGGATCGGGATCGAAGAGATCCTGGAGGCGATCGTCGAGCGGATCCCGCCTCCCAAAGGCGATCCGGCGGCGCCTCTCGCCGCGCTGATCTTCGACGCCAAGTACGACTCCTTCCGAGGAACGGTGATCCACTGCCGGATCTTCGACGGCGCCGTGAAGGCGGGCGACATCATCCGGTTCATGTTCAACGGCGCAACCTACCGGGTGGAGGATGTCGGCCACTTCCTGCTCCAGCGTCAGAAGCGGGAGAGTCTCTCCGCGGGGGACGTCGGGTACATCATCGCCGGCGTGAAGACCGTCTCCGACGTCCGCACGGGAGACACGATCACCCTGGAGAACCGCCCCTGCCCGAAGCCCCTGCCCGGTTTCAAGGAGGTCAAGCCCGTCGTCTTCGCCTCGATCTACCCCATAGCCGCGGACGATTACACGGACCTGGCCGACTCTCTCGATAAATTCAAGCTCAACGACGCCTCCTTCGTCTATGAAAAGGACTCTTCCACCGCCCTGGGCCAGGGCTTCCGCTGCGGCTTTCTGGGGCTTCTCCACCTCGACATCGTCCAGGAGCGCCTGGAGCGGGAGTTCGACCTCTCGATCATCCTCTCCGTCCCGAGCGTCCGCTACCGGTTCACGCTGAAGGATGGGACGGGCCGGTTTGTGGACAACCCGGCCCACTACCCCGAACCGATGTCCATCATCAAATCCGAGGAGCCCTACATCCGGGCGGCGATGATGCTCCCCGACCGGTATCTCGGCGCCGTCATGAAACTCTGCATGGAGAAGCGGGGGGTCAACTCGACCCTCAACTACCCGAGCCCCGGCCGGGCGGAGCTGATCTACGAGATGCCGCTCGCCGAGGTGATCTTCGATTTCTACGACCGCTTCAAGTCGGTTACGCAGGGCTACGGCTCGTTCGACTACGACCTGATAGACTACCGGGAGAGCAGCCTCGTCCTGCTGGACATCCTGGTGAACGGCGAAAAGGTTGACGCCCTCTCCCAGATCGTCCACCGGGAGCGCGCCCGCACCCGCGGCCTCCAGGCCTGCGAACGGCTGAAGGAGGAGATCCCACGGCAGATGTTCAAGATCGCGATCCAGGGGGTGATCGGCGGGGAGATCATCTCCCGGACGACCATCTCCCCCTTCCGGAAGGACGTCATCGCCAAGTGCTACGGCGGCGACATCAGCCGGAAGCGCAAACTCCTCGAAAAGCAGAAAAAGGGCAAGAAACGGATGAAGATGATCGGCAACGTCAGCATCCCGCAGAGCGCCTTCCTTGCCGTCCTGAAGTCGGATACGGAATGAACGGATGGACAAACGATCGATCCCGAATCCGGACGGAAACCCTCTTCCCGCGGCTCAGGAATCGGATGAACTCCCGGGCCTTTACATCCACATCCCGTTCTGCGTCCGGAAATGCGCCTACTGCGGCTTCTACTCCGTGACCGGCCGTTCGCAGATCCCCGACTATCTGGCGGCCCTCCGCCGGGAAATGGATCTCTACCGGGGGTGGGCCGCATCTTTTGACACACTCTACATCGGCGGCGGGACCCCCTCCGTTCTGCCCGCCGCGGAACTTGAAAAACTGATCGCCGACATCCGCGGGACCTTTGCGATCTCAAGCGATGCGGAGATCACCGTCGAGGCGAATCCCGCAGACATCGACGCAGGGATCCTCACCACGCTCCGCCGCACCGGAGTGAACCGCCTCAACATCGGCGTTCAATCCTTCAACGACGATTCCCTTGCACTGCTGGGCCGCCGCCATACGGCCATTCAGGCGATCGGCGCCGTCCAACGGGCGCGCGACGCCGGCTTAGAGAACATCGGTCTGGATCTGATCTACGGTCTTCCCTCTTCCCCCGCAGAGGGGGCAAATGGGGACATGATGCCGCATCGTGTCCCCATTTGCGGTCACCTAACAACATGGCTTGCCACCCTGGATACGGCCATCGGCCTCAACCCCGACCACCTCTCCTGCTATCAGCTCACGCTGGAAGAGGGAACACCTCTTGCGGAGAGATGCAGTCGGGGCGAGGTCGTCCTTCCCGAAGAGGCGGTCCAAGCCGATTTTTTCTGCAATACATCGGAATTTCTGGAAGATAACGGTTATATCCACTATGAGGTCTCCAATTTCGCCCGCCCCGGCAGGGAATCGAGGCACAACCGCAAATACTGGAACCACGCCCCCTACCTCGGCCTCGGCCCGGCGGCCCACTCCTTTTCGGGGCGCGAACGCCGCTGGAACCGCCGCTCCGTCGACGCCTACATCAGCGATCTGGAATCGGGGCGGAAACCGGTCGAGTCGAGGGAGATCCTGAACGACGAACAACTCCGTCTGGAGGCGCTCTTTCTTGGCTTCCGGACGCGCCGGGGAATCTGCCTGGAGACGTTCAAGATCCGTTACGGCCGTGATCTTCTCGCGGACAAACGGGATATGATCGAGAGGCTCTCCGGGGAAGGACTCGTGGAGATCCGCGACGGATTTCTCCGGCCGACGCGCGCGGGTATGGCCGTCGCCGACAGCCTCGCCCTGATCTGAAAAAGGATAACTTCCAGCGCCCCTTCCGACCCCTGATGGAAATGACCTCCGCCGCGGTTCAGTACATTGAATTGCACCATACCGCTCAGTACGGTCTGCGGCTGCAGTGCGTCGCGCCGGTAATGACCCTACAATATGCTTCAACCTTCCAAGTTGAACATCCTTATCAGAGACTTTACATATTCGGTAGAAATTTATAGCTCTCCGCCTAATGGGACAATGAGGGCTGGAATTCCGCCGTGGGGATGAGCCGCCAGTCTCCCCCTCCCCGCAGCTCCAGGACCTTGTCGTGGTAGGCAAGCAGGCTTTGCCGGTGCCCAACGCTTATGTATGTCGTTCCTGATCCCTGGAGCTGCCGGTAGAGCAGGGCCTCATTGGTCATATCGAGAGCGCTCGTCGCCTCGTCAAGGACGGCGTAATGGGTCCGGGTCAAGAGCAATCGCGCAAAGGCCAGGCGCTGCTGTTCCCCGAGGGAGAGCAGATGCCCCCAGTCCAGCTCGGCGTCAAAGCCGCCGACCCTTTCCGGCAGATCCGCCAGATTAACCTTTTCCAGAACAGCCCTGAGTTCGTTGTCCGGCGCCTCCCTCTCCAGATGGGGATAGAGGAGTTGTTCCCGCAATGACCCCAGCACCATATAGGGGCGCTGGGGCAAAAAGAGCATCTCTTTCAACGGCGGGCGGGAAATATGCCCTTCCCCGGCGTTCCAGAGCCCGGCGACGGCCCGCAGAACCGAACTCTTTCCGGCGCCGCTGGCCCCGGCGATGAGCAGTCCCTTTCCCGGAGGAACCTCCGCCGTCGCATCCCTGAGGAGCGTCTGCCGGTAATTGGGGGTCTGGAGGGTGACATGCTCCAGGGCCAGTCGCGAATCTTCCCGGGACTCGATGACGGGGGCCGCGGAGGTCGCTATTGCCGCCGGCCGATCCAGGGCCGCGGCAAAGGCCTCCAGACGGGTAATCCCGGCGGCAAAGTTACTGAGCTGCTCAAATTGGGAGACGATAATGGAGAGCGCCCCCAATACTTGCACAAAGGCGCTCTCCGCCTGGGTCATGACGCCGAATTTGATCTGGCCGGAAAAGTACAGCGGGGCCATCACCACGATGGGAAGGACGAGGATGAGATATTCATAGCCTTTGGTAAAGAATTCCAGGTTCCGCTCCCAGCCGATGAGCATTCTGAGATTGCCGATGGCTTCCCGCAGCCGCCCCCTGACCTGATTCTCCTCCCGTTCTTCGCCCCGGTAAAAGGCGATGGATTCGACGTTATCCCGAATGTGGACCAGGCCATAACGAAAATCGGCTTCCCGCCGCAATTGCTGGAAGTTCAGGTTGATCAAGCGCTTGCCGAAGAACATGGTGACGACCGTGCCGATGACGGCATAGGCCAGCAAAACCAGGACCAGCGTCGTAGAGATGGTCCAGAGAATCCCGATAAAGGAGATAAGCTGGACGAGGGAAAAAAACAGGATTGAAAGAAAAGCCAGGCTGGTGACCGTAAATGACGAAATATCCTGGGAAATACGCTGATCGGGGTTATCGATGCTCTTGTCGTCGTTGATATGGTAGTAGGCCCTGTTTTCAAAATATTTCCCCAAGAAATGGGTGGTCAGCCACAGCCGCCAGTTGATCCCCAGTTTTTTTCGGATAAAGGAATAAAAAACGCTCACCGGGGTGGCGACGACAAAGGCGCCCAGATAAAGCATCAGGGCTTTGTTGAATTCGGGCAGGTTCTTTTCCGCCAAGGCGGTCATGAAATCCCGGCCCACAAAATTCAGGATCACGTTCAGGGCGGTAAAACCGAAAAGCAGCACCAGCAGCAGGGCAAGAACGCCCCTTGCCTTCCATTTTTCCTCGGAAAACCAGTACATCCTGGCGATTTCCCAGAATCGTTTCCATAACCGTCGATCAAAGATATTGGTGTTCACTAATTTCTCCCCTATACAAAATCAATTTTGATCGCCTGCATTCTTATGAATTTCTTTCAGCAGATTTTTCTTCGCGACGGAAAAAAGGAACAAGCCTTAGTAATAGCAACGTCATCACAAGGCCTTCCCTACGCATCGAACACCTTCAGGGCTTCATCACCGAAGTGGTTGATGATGAGGCTTTTTCCAGGCAGCGGCGGATATCGCCGAAATCATCGTAGCGGAGACAGGGCGTGCCGTTCTTCACGCATTTTTCGTAGAGGATTGGCTTTGCGAAGACCTGATCGGCGGCACGGGCGGGGCAGACGTCGGAATAACCGTCGCCGACGTAGATGATCCGGTCATAGCCCGGCCGGAAACGGTCGAGGAGGGAACGCTTGCAGGTTCCGCAGCGGCCGCACTCCTCGCTCACCCAAGGAAAGGCGAAGTCGATCCGGCCATTCCCCTGAAAGACGAGTCGGTTGGAGAAAAATTCGACATCGAGACCGTGTTTTTGAAGGATCGCCTCGATGTAGACGTCGAGGCCGTCGGAGACGATCTTGAGATCGATCTTCCGCCCCCGGCAGAAGCTTAAGAATTCCGGAAAGAAGGGATCCAGCCGTTCGCGGCGGAGCACAAAGTCCAGCACCTGCGACCGGTTCGCCCGGAAAAGGGGCGCGATCCGGCTGTAGGCCACCCGGGAGCCGACCTCCCCCGCAGAGTAGGAGCGATCGATCTCCTCCCAGCCTTCCGCGAAACGTTCCAGGAATGCGTTGCCCATATCCACCCTGCAGACCGTCCCGTCGAAATCGCAGACGACCAGCAGACGCTCGCCCGGACAACCCCCGTCAGGTCCAGGCGTAAAAATCGGATTATCCTTCATTATCGTTATCTTCCGTCCTT
>Ga0208046_1000257_pt1 | contig 11631 bp, 9 predicted proteins | sample PL_2010_300m_FD_184161 | JGI IMG/M metagenome (GOLD analysis project Ga0208046, IMG submission 184161) | Freshwater microbial communities from Powell Lake, British Columbia, Canada to study Microbial Dark Matter (Phase II) - PL_2010_300m... | ecosystem: Environmental > Aquatic > Freshwater > Lake... | reverse complement strand
CGATATCATCCTGACCCACGGCGGCTACGTCGGCCGGAACCATTACCAGGCCGTCAAGGCGGTCTGCAACGCCCTCCCCATCATCCGTCAGGGAGGGGTCCTGATCATCGCCGCCGACAACCGCGACGAGGAGCCGATCGGCGGACCGGAGTACCGGAGTCTACTGCACCTCCTGAAGATCCAGGGGGAGGAACACTACCTCCGGATGATCGATGCGCCAGGCTGGCACTTCACCAAGGACCAGTGGGAGCCGGAGATGTGGGGAAAGGCGCTCCGGAAGGTCGGCGAAGAGGGGCTTATCTACTGCACGCACACCATACCGAGGGAGGACTACTGCATGATCCCCGGCCGCTGCGGCCTCGATTTTCTGTCCGGGCGAACGGAACAGATCTCCGCCTCCGCGGTGCGGGAGATGGTCGAAAACGCCCTTCGTTCGGCCGTGGCGGGTTACCGGGCGCGCGGCATCGAGCCTTGGGTCGCCTTCATCCGCGAGGGCCCCTACACAATCCCCTTCCTCGACAAGGCGGAGGGGAAAACCCCGTGAACGCGGTCATCGAGGCCGAGCATCTCCGCAAGGCCTTCGGGGAGCTCGTCGCCGTCGATGACGTCTCCTTTTCGGTCCAAGCCGGAGAGTGTTTCGGAATCCTTGGACCCAACGGGGCGGGGAAGACCTCCACGATCCGGATGGTCTACGGCTTCTCCCCCCTCACGGCGGGGCGGCTCACGGTCTTCGGCCTCGATATCGAACGGCACGCCCGCGCCGTCAAGGCGCGGATCGGCGTCTGCCAGCAGGAGAACAACCTCGACCCGGACCTCACCGTCCTCCAGAATCTCGTCGTCTTCGCCCGCTACTTCGACATCCCTGAAAGCGAGGCCTCCGGGCGCGGCCGGGATCTGCTTCGCTTCATGGCCCTGGATCACCGGGAGAGCTCCCGCGCCGCCGACCTCTCCGGGGGGATGCTACGGCGGCTCGTCATGGCCCGCGCGCTGCTCAACCGGCCGGATCTCCTGATCCTCGACGAGCCGACGACCGGCCTCGATCCACAGTCGCGCCACCAGGTCTGGGAGCGCCTGGAGGAGCTGCGGGCCAAGGGACTCTCCATCCTGTTGACCACCCACTACATGGAGGAAGCCTCCCGCCTCTGCGACCGCCTCCTGATCATGGACCGAGGGCGCATCGTCGTCGAGGGAAAGCCGCAAGAGCTGGTCCGCCGCCATGTCGGCCGCCACGTCCTGGAGGTCGTTGATCCGGAGGAGGGACTGGCGGCTTTTCTAAGGGAACGGGGCGTCCATGGCGAGCGGTTCGGCCACCGCCTGTTCGTCTACGTGGAGGACGGAAGCGACCTCTACCGAGAGATCAGCGGGGGGTTCTGCAGCAGGGGATTCAGCATGCGGATGGCGACGCTGGAGGATGTCTTTCTTCGCCTCACTGGAAGGGAGCTGAGGGAATAAGATTGTCGAGGATCGGACCCCTCGGCGCTCAAGACATTTTTTCGACCCTGCACCTCCTCGCTGCGCTGCCGGGAAAAAACTCGCGCCTAAAGGCGCTCAGACAGTTTTCCCGGCGGGCGCTCCGCTGCGGGGGCAAGGGTACCCCGAAAAAATCTCGATTCGCGCTTTCGGGATCCGATCCTCGACGGAAACAAGGGGTAACGGGATGAAACTTTATCCGCCGATTTCGCGCCGCGTCATCCGGGTCTGGCAGCGGAACCTGACCGTCTACCGGCAGAGCTGGAAGATCAGCTTCATCCCGCCGCTTTTGGAGCCCCTCTTCTACCTTCTGGCCTTCGGCGTCGGCCTGAGCGCGCTGGTGGGATACATAAGCTACCGGGGCGAAGAGATCTCCTACGTCCGGTTCATCGCCCCGGCCTTGATCGCGATCACCGTCATGAACAGCGCCTTTTTCGAGAACACCTACGCCTCGTTCGTCCGGATGTACTATCAGAAGACCTTCGATGCGATGATGGCCACGCCGCTCACCGTGGAGGAGATCATCGCCGGCGAGATCTTCTGGGGGGCAACGAAAGCCGTCATCGCGACGGCGATCATGATGGCCGTGATCAGCGGCTTCGGCCTGATCCGGTACCCGGAGGGGTTGCTCCTTCTGCCGTTGGCCTTCCTTGGCGGTCTGGCCTTCGGCGCGGCGGGGATGGTCTGCACGGCAATCACACCCAGCATCGATCTCTTCAATTTGCCGGTCTTTCTTTTCATCACACCGATGTTTCTCTTCGGCGGGACCTTCTTCCCCATCGAGAATCTCCCCGGCTGGGCCCAGAAGACGGCCCTTCTCCTGCCGCTCACCCATCTGGTCAATCTTGCCCGGACCTTCGCGAGCGGCCGGATCGACGCCTCGGTGCCGCTGGGAATCGGTTACCTCGCCGCCTTCAGTGCGGTCGCCTTTCCCCTGGCGCTCTGCAGGATGCGCCGGCGTCTGATCAAGTAGCATGCCGACGCACCCTCCTCTGAAAACGGCAGCAGAATGGCCGATACGCCTTCTATTTTGCGCCGCCGGCGAATCAACCGGCCTGGATCGATCTGGCTTCTAACGGACCGATCAATTGAGGTCGTCATGTTCCAAACTGGCTTACCCATACATTTTAGCGAGGAGCCCATAAGTTTTACCTTCGTCTCGCTGGATGCAAGCAACAGAACCCCCTTTTACTTCAGGGGAATCCCCTTTTCCTTGTAGAACTTCAACGCCCCCGGATGCAAAGGAACCAGTGAATGCCGGTAATTGTCGAACGTCAGGTCCTTCACGGAGGGATGAATTTTCCGCAGAGCGGCCAGGTTGTCATAAATGGCCTTGGTGACCCGATAGACAACATCATCGCTCATCGTTGCGTTGACCACCAGGATGTCCTGAATCCCCACGGAGTGCACGTCCTTGTTGACACCCTTGTACATGCCGGCGGGAATGACCGAATCCTCGCAATAGGGGTATTTTTTGTTGATGGCCACCAGCTTGTCATTCTCCATGGAAATGAGCTTGATGTCATTCTGAATCGTCAGATTTGACACCGCCTCGAGCGGCGGCGCCCCATGCGGGAGGTTCATGTCGACTTTTTTATCCTTGAGGGCCTCGGAACCATCGCTATAAGACAGATAACTTGGCTTGACATCCTCGAATTTAAGTCCCCAAAACGGCAATATCTCCTTAAAGAAAAGCACACCGCCGCCACCCGGTGGGCCCACGGCAATTTTCTTTCCCTTCAGATCTGCGATGGTGTTGATGTCGTTCCGATCGGCGAAGGTGGTCGGATGCATAATGGAGACTTGCAGCTTGCAGATGCCGGCGATGGCCAACTTTCCGGGGAAAGGCTTGTTTCCCTGAACGGCGTTCATCCCGGAATAATAGTTGGTCATGCCGAATTCCGCCTCTTTGCTGTGGACCAGCTTGGCATTGCCGACGGATCCCTGGGCGATGACCGCGTTCACCTGGACATCGGGCAGGGCTTTGCTGATAATTTCCGCAACGCCGGAACCCACGATGTAGTAGGTGCCGCCCAGGCTGGCCGTCGCCAGGGCCATGATCTTGGTCGCAGACGTCGCGGAAGGAACCCCGACGCTGACCGACAGCAGAAACAACAAACCGACGAACCCTACGAACCTCTTTTTGCTTTTCATTTTCTTTTCTCCTTTCATGGTTTTTTCTCTGGACTGAAACCGACCGCTGCAAAGCGCAGCGCCTTTGCATGTTCGGAAAAATCAAAGAGCCGCGGCTTTCTCTCCGGTTTTCAAACGGGTTCTGTAAAACGCATACGCCAGAGCGAGAAAGCCGGCGCCGTTTAATATCAAGTCCAGCTTGACAAGAAGCAGCGCCGCTCCCCCAAAAAATAGAAGTCGTTCGAAAACGCCCAGCTTCTTATTTCTGAAACCGACGGAGCAGTACGTGAGACCGACGATAGCGGCAAGGGCCAGCACCGTAAAAAGGACAACCCGCCAGGCCTCCGCTTGCAGAAGAATGGCCGGCCTGTAAACGGCGATGAAGGGAATGATAAACCCCACCAATCCCAGACGGAAAGCGGTAAATCCCGTCTTCATGGGATCGGCGCCCGCGATGCCCGCGCCGGCATAGGCGGAAAGGGCGACCGGAGGCGTGATGGTCGAGACGCAACCGAAAAAAAAGATGAAAAAGTGCGCCGCCAGCGGAGGCGCTCCCATATTGATTAGGGCGGGGGCCGTAAGCACGGCCAGGATCACGTAGGCGGCCGAAGTGGGAAGCCCCATCCCCAGAATGATGGAGGCCACCATGGTCATGACCAGCATCAGAAATTCCGAATTGCCGGACAGGCTGATCAGAATGGAAGAAAAACGCAGGCCGACGCCGGTGAGCGAGATGATGCCCGTGATGATGCCCGCCGCGGCACAGGCCACCGCAACAGGAATGGCATTTTGAATCCCGTTTTCCATAGCCAGCAGCATGTCCTTGATACTCATCCGGGTTGATTTTCTGAAGAAGCTGACCACGATGATCAGAGCGATGCTCCAGAAAATCGATTTCCCGGGAGAATATCCCACCACGATGCAATAGATCAGAACAACGAGGGGAATCAGAAGATGTCCCCGTTCCTTGAACGCATCTTTCACCGAAGGGACATCCGCTTTGTTGATTATTTTCAAGCCGGCTTTCTTGGCTTCCAGGTCCACGCACAGGTAGAGATAGAAATAGTAGAGCACAGAGGGGATGATGGCCGCCAGAGCCACCGTTCCATACGGCACGTTTACGATTTGCGCGATCATGAACGCTGCGGCGCCCATGACCGGAGGCACAAACTGCCCCCCGGTCGAAGCGACCGCCTCGATCGCGCCGGCCAGGTGCGGGGGATAGCCGGATTTCTTCATCAACGGGATGGTGAAAGTACCCGTGGTCACGACATTGGCCACGGCGGCGCCGGACATCGTCCCCATGAGGCTGCTGCTGACCACCGCCGCTTTCGCCGGTCCTCCGATGGAGCGCCCTACCAGGCCGAAGGCGACGTCTGTGAAAAATTTTCCCCCGCCGGAGGCCTGGAGAAACGCCCCGAAGAGGATGAAGAGCACCACATAGGAGGCGGAAATCGCAATCGGCAAACCGAAAATACCGTCGGTGCTGATGTACAGGACCCGGACAATCGCGGTGATGCCATAACCTTTATGGGCAAAAACCAAAGGCATGTAAGGCCCGGCGAAGCCATAGACGATAAACGCGGCCGCCAGAATCATGAGCGGAAGCCCCACCACCCGCCGGCAGACCTCCAGGATCAGCAGGATTTCGATGATGCCGAAGACGATATCCCGGGGGATCGTAAAACCCATCCTGTCGGCGATGTCCATCCATGTAAAATAGATGTAAAGCCCGCAGATTGCGGCAGCAACCGCCAGAACGCCATCCCAAACGGAAATCCGCTGACGGGGAGACCGGCTTCGCGCCGGATACATCAAAAAGGCGAGAAAAGAGATGAAGGCCCAGTGCATGGAACGAAGCTGCAATTCGGACTGGGAGCCGAAACCCGCGTTATACAGATGGTAGATTGCCCCAAAAATCGCGACGACCATTGCAATTTTGGCGACGGGACCATCCAGTTCTCTTTTGGTTACGAGGACCGGCTTCAGGGTCTTTTCCTCCAACTTCTCCCTCGTCATAGACTTTCTCCGCTGTCACTTACTTTAAAACCTGCCAGGACACTCTTCTTTTACGAAACGAACAACTGCCGGAAATACCTCAGGCAAGAAACTCCACCTTGGGTGCCTCTCCCCGAGCTCTGGAGAGCGTAATTCGTTTGTCCCACGCAGGATCTCTCTGAGGAAAATCTTCCCGATAATGGGTGCCTCTGCTCTCCTGTCGGACCAGGGCGGCGGTTCCCAACAAGGAGCCCACGGTCAGCCGGTTGCTGACCATTTTACCGGCGTTTCGCCGGTGGCGCTCGTTAAAATCGAGCACCTCTTGAATCCCCTTTTTTGTACGGACAATCGTCAGATTGGCGTAATAGAGGTCGGAACTCTCTTGCAGCAAGTCTTTCTCCTCCGGGGAAGGGTAGGCGGCGGTAGGGGCGACATCTTCAGGAAACCCCGTGTGAACCGATTTCTTTCCCGTACCGGCGGCGCAATCGGCCGCCGCGCGGCCTGCACGATACCCGAACACCTGCGTATCGATGAGATTGTTTCCTCCCGGTCGATCCGCTCCGTGGACGCCGCCCGTCGCCTCGCCCGCGGCATAGAGGCCCGCAACACCGGTGAACCCGTCACCATCGATCAAAATGCCGCCGTTGAAGTTCTGGACGACCAGCCCGACCTCGATGCGTTCCCGCGCCAGATCGATTCCGGCCCGCCGGAACGTCTCGTAGGTAATGGGTGCACGGGCCATCAGGGTGTCGCGATCCACGTGGGTCACGTCGAACCAGACCCCGCCGGCGGGCGTCCCCCGGCCCGCCATGACCTCCTTGAAGATCGCGATATCCAGGTACTTGGCGTCCGTCCGCACCGAAAAGGGATAGGACATCGCCTTGAGGTCCAACACCTCCGCGGGATCAACGCCCGAGGGGCAATACCGAGGGAGGAATTCCTCACCCAGGGCGTTCGTGAGGCGCGGCCGGAGCCGCCACATGTGGCTGTGGATGATGAACTTGAGCGGCGAGTTGAAAAGGGCCGGACCGACCTGAAAGAACTCCATGTTGACGAACCGCGCCCCGACCCGATAGGCCATCGACCAGCCGTCCCCCTCGATGGAGGGCGGATTGACGTTATGCAGGAATATCCTGCCCGCACCGCCGTTGGCCAGAACGACGGCCCCGGCGCCGATGAAGACCGAATCCCTTCCAACCAAGGCCAGCGCTCCGCAGACCCCACCATGGTCATTCTGAATCAGATCGATGACTCGGGTATTTTCCAAAACCGCGGTGTTCTGTTTTTGGATTTCGCCCTTGAGAACCCGGAGGATTTCACGGCCGGTCGACCCGCTGCAGGTCAGTGAGCGGGCCTTGGTGCACCCGGAAAGTTTACGCTGGAGAATGCCGTCGTCCGCCTGATCGAAACGCAGACCCAGCGCCATGAGTTCATCGATCCGGGCACAGGCTTCGTCGGCCAACAGTCTGGCCAGCAGCGGATCGCTCAGTCCCGCCCCGGTTTCCAGAATGTCACGGTAAAAGACGTCGGGGCTATCCCCATTCTTCATCAAGTCATAGGGAGCGTTGATGCCCAAGCTCTCCGAGGCGATCAGGTTCGTGCTGCCGCTCGATCCGAAACCGCCGGCGACTGCCAGGATCACGTTCAAATGGGGATGAATCCGCTTGGCTTCATAGGCGGCGCGGCTTCCGGCTGCTCCGCCCCCGACAACCAGGACATCGCACTCGAGGAGGTTCATTCCTTGAATCCTTCTCTTGGATGATTTAAGGGGCAACCACGATTCCCAGGCGTCCGGCCGCCGCCAGGGCCTCCTCCCGGGAAGGGAGGGCCCCGACGATCGTCAGCCGGCCCCCACCTCGGTTGCGGGAATCGACCATGGCGGTTCCCTGATCGGTCTCGATCCAAATCCGCTGAACCTCCGGTTCGGACACCTCGCTCAGCTCGACCGGAAGCCCGCGCCGAATAACGTCGCCTACCACCTTCCGGTAGCTCTCGATGTCGTCGGTTGCGGCGCCGTAAAGGGCCCCCATCAGGATCCCGGGCACGTTGATCGCCCGGCGGGAGAAGAGATCCAGGGTCAGTTCGATACGGATGCGCCGGATCTCCCCCTTGGCCAGTTCATGGCAGACCCTCCCCATATTCGTCGGGGAACCGACCGCCATGCTGCTCCCCCCGAACACGACATCGCCCAGGGTCTTGGTCAATGGGCCACTCTGGGCGACCATTCGACGAACCTCTTCCCTGGCCTGCGCCAGGATCTTTTCCCGCTCCCGGGCCTCCTTGTCGAGGACATCGACGGAAACCAGTTGTTCCACGTCCGCGTTCCTCTCAAAAAACGGGCGCATATAGGGGATGTTGACCTTCGTAATCGCCGGGGCGGCCTCCTTGTGGATCCGGGCCGCCATGGCCAGCATCACGTCCACATCCACAGGCATCGGAAGTGAGGTTTTCAAAACGAGATTTGCCGCCTGGTTTCCCAACAGAATCGCCCCGCTTATGTGCATCGCGCAGAGGCCCGGAACCATCACACGGGGGGTGCAGGGAACGGCGATCGTCGGGGAGAGGGCCAGGACCATGGCCTTGCCGACCTGGGAGGGACTCCCCCCTCTCAGTTCGGTGAGGACGGCGGCGGTGACGGCGGCCCCGGCGCCCAGTCCTTCCATATTGCAACCCGTCGTCTCCTTCCCGGCGCGAAAGATGCTGCCGATTTTCAAAATAAGCGCCGTCGCCTGGGCAATGCGTTCCCAGGAATAGGAATGTTCCTGAAGGGCTCGAATCAACCCGGTATAAGGACAGGAGTCGCCGGTGCCCGCGCAGGGGCTCAATCCCACCTCGTGATTTCCCACCTCGGTCGCCAGGGTGTAGGTCATCGCCTGGTTGATCAGTGCATCCTCGATCAACGCCAACCCCTGGCGATTCTCCCTGGCCAGATCCGAGGCTACCCGCCCTAACAAGAAACTTTTCCCTTCGGTCAGGCCCAGTTCGCAGGCGCTCAGGTTGTGCCTGAAAGCGTCCATGACCCGCTGGAGGACGGTTGCGTAGTCCAGCTTTTCCTGGATCATGGCCTGGGCGACGACGAGCTGGCTCAGAGGGGCGTTCCGGCTTTCGGCCATCCGGATCAACTCGCTCAGGGTATAGGGCGCCGCGGGATCGGGATCAAAACAGGAGACCAGGGACGCCACGGTTTTACTATGCACAAAACCGCTCATAAAAACCTCTTTTTGAGGACAGGTACGCGCCTATCGCTTCGACTGCAAGCTATGGTAGTGGAACTTCGCCCGCGCCTCCGTCAGATTCATACCGGCGCGCACGGCCTCTTCGATCCGGGTTTCCGCTGTTTCGATTTCCGCGGCCAGCTGCAAAACCTCGTCCGCCCGCTCCCAGGGGACGACCACAACGCCGCTGTCGTCCCCGACCATGATGTCGCCCGGCTTGACCTGCGTCTTGCCGATGGAGACCGTCACGTTCATCGCCTCGACCATCACCCGGTCCTTCCCGGTCATCATGAACCGGCCGCGGGTAAAGATCGGGTATTGTTCTTTGAGGATGAAGGGCACATCGCGGCACACCCCGTCGATCACCGTTCCGCTGATCCCCTTGCGCTTGGCGACCAGGGTGAGGATGTCGCCCCAAACGGTGCAGTCCGTCCTGCCGTTGTTGTCAAGGACGATGACGTCCCCCGGATTGACGATTTCCATATAATCGCCTACGTTCCCCTTGACCTGCCCGATGGGGACGTAGCGAATGGTAAAGGCCGGCCCCGCCATCTTGACCCCCGCCGCGACGGGAAAGATCCCCTCGCATCCGCCCCGGAGGCCGAACCGGTCCAGGGCGTCGGAGATGGCCGACGTGGAGAGGGACAAAAACCCCTCGATAACCTTCTTGTCAGGTCGCGAAACTTCCATGATACCTCCTTATTTCTTGAGCATCTGCTCGTAGTTGTACTTGCTGTCGATCTCGAGGATGTCCATGCCGGCCAGGATGTCGGCCCGCATCGACTCCTCCTTTTCGAACAGGGCTTCTGCGGCGGAGAGCACCTCGTCCACCTTCTCGATGGGGATCGCCACGATCCCGTTGACGTCCCCGACCACGACGTCACCCGGCCGGACCTGGATGTCCCCCAGGCGGATCGGGCAGTTGAAATCCTCCTGCATGATCCGTCCCCGCGCGGTGATCGGAACGACGCCCCGGGCGAATACGGGGAATCCGATCTCCTGGCAGAAATCCACATCCCGGGCCGCGCCGTCGACGAAGACGCCCGCCATGCCCTTCTGCTGCGCGGCGCAGGAAAGGATCTCCCCCCAACAGTTGTTGTGCAGATCGCCCCGGTTGTCGATGCAGATGACATCTCCGGGGGATGACGCGGCGATGGCATCGATGCCGAGGTGCCTTTTGGATTTTGTCATCCCCGCGGCGGTGATCTTAATGGTCACGGCCCGACCAATCACCCTGGGCATCCCGAAGAGGGGACGAATCCCGATGACCGCACCCCGGATCCCAACCTGATCCAGCGCGTCGGATAGGTTGGTCGTCGAGAGCCTTTCGAAACGTTTCCGATACGTTCTGTCAAAAATCTCCGCATTCATCCCGTTCATTGTCCCTATCCTCCGTAGACAGATCGCCCACCATCATCCGCCCGCTTCCATGCGCGGCTCACTTGGCAAAAAGATACGGCGCATAGGAGGGGCAGACCTGTTCGCACATACCGCAGACATCACAGGCCGCCGGGTTGATGACGGCCCCAACCTTGGTCAGGGTAATCGCGTCGTAGAAACAGCTCCGCAAACAGACCCCGCAGCGGGTGCATTTGGTCGCGTTGATCGCCATCCCGATATTGGCGGGCTTGCGCGGAACCTCGGACGTCTTGATCATGTTGGGAAGCGCCAAACCCTTGATGTCGGCAAGGCTCCAATACCCCTTGGCCTCCATCCAGGCGCTCATCTGATCCACCCACTTCTGGCTGACCTTGTAGCCCTGCAGCATGATCCCCGCTCCGGACTGGACCAGGGCGGCTCCCGCCATGATGTAACGGACGATGTCCTGCCAGTCCCAGACCCCGAGGCCCGCAATAATGGGTATTTTGAGCTCTTTGGCCGCCGCCCCGACCATCTTCAGCCCGTACCCGAGCAGGTAGGGGCCTCCCCACCCCCCGATGGCGCCGAACGGCTCCGGCTTGGCCGTCTCGATGTCGATCATCGTTCCGGAGAGCCTGGCCGACATGTTCACGGCATCGGCCCCCGCCTGTTCCACCTGCTTGGCGAGGGAGAGCGGATCGTTGGTCTGGGGGGTAATCTTGACGCTGAAGGGTTTCTTGATGACCTCCTTGCAGGCCTTCACAAACTGGTAGGTCAAATCGACCGCCCCCGACCCCATCTTCACGCCCATGTCGGCGGCGAAGGGGCAGGAGTTGTTCAACTCCACCCAGTCGGCGTTGGTTTCATTGACCATCTGGCACATGGTGATCCATTCGTCCATGCTCGAGCCGGACAGGCTGGCGATGATCACGCCGGAATCCCCGACGAGATCCTTGGCCGCATTGATGTCCTTCATGTAGGTTTCATAATCGAAGCCGGAGCACTCCTCCAGCGAGCGAAGCGTGAAGCCGTGGGGCAGCTTGTCGGGATAGCCCGGATAGTCCCGATAGTCGTAAAGCCTGAAGCGCGGCCGCGGGTATTTCCGGCCCAGCTTGCCGCCTTCCCCGAAGAGCGATTTGGCGATGACGGATCCCGCGCCGCCGTCAATGCCCTTTTTCATTCCGCGCGCATCCATCGTCGGAGTTGCGGAACCCACGACCACAGGATTCTTGAACCGGACGCCTGCAATTTCGACCGATAGATCCACCATATCCATTTCCTCCTTCAATGGTTTATAGTTCAGCGATCTTCCGCGTTTCGTTGCCATCCGACCGGGGTTCCAGGATCGTCTGCACATCCTGGATATGCTTCAGCATCAGCATCTGTGCCTTTTGACATCCTCCCTCGCCTAAAGTCGGGGGATTCCTACGGCGTTCAGCCCGAAATGGGCTGACTC
>Ga0208046_1000255_pt1 | contig 11662 bp, 12 predicted proteins | sample PL_2010_300m_FD_184161 | JGI IMG/M metagenome (GOLD analysis project Ga0208046, IMG submission 184161) | Freshwater microbial communities from Powell Lake, British Columbia, Canada to study Microbial Dark Matter (Phase II) - PL_2010_300m... | ecosystem: Environmental > Aquatic > Freshwater >... | reverse complement strand
CGTCTGGCCGGTTCGCACGAGGACTCCTCCGCGCTTGGCGCGGATCGGGAAGATGTGGCCGGGACTGACCAGATCCTCCGGTTTCGCATCGTCGGCCACGGCGGCCCGGATCGTCATCGCCCGATCCGCAGCCGAGATCCCGGTGCTTACCCCCTGTTTTGCCTCGATGGAGACCGTAAAGGCGGTGCCGAAACGGGAACGGTTGTCCCGAACCATCGGCATCAGGCGGAGTTTGTCCGCGTTTTCCTCGGTCAGGGTGAGGCAGATGAGCCCCCGCCCGTATCGGGCCATGAAATTGACCGCCTCCGGCGTGACGAACTCGGCCGCCATGCAGAGATCTCCTTCGTTTTCCCGATCCTCGTCGTCAACGAGGATGACCATCCTTCCGCTTTTGATATCGACAATGGCTTCCTTGATGGTGCTGACACCCATGTTCTCTCCCTGTGGGGACGGAGCCCCTTTCCCGTTATTTCAAAAATCCGTATCTGGCAAGCATCTCCAGATCGACTCCCCCGGCAGATCCACCTGCCGGTCCGGTCGCGCCGCCGGTTTCCTTCTCCCCCGTAACCAGTTTTTCCAGATACCGGGCCAGGATGTCCGTCTCGATATTGACGTCATCCGCCACCTTTTTGAAGCCGAGCGTCGTCGCGGCCACCGTATGCGGGATGATGCTAACATAAAACCGGTTTTTTTCACAGCGGTTGACGGTCAGGCTGATACCATCCACCGTGACGGATCCCTTGGCGACCACATACCGGCAGAGCCCCGGATCGATTTCAAAGCCGAAGACGAGAGATCCGGAGCGGGGGGTCTTCTCCACGATTCCGCCCACGCCGTCGACATGGCCGAGGACGATGTGCCCCCCGAGGCGGTCCCCGACGCGCAGCGCCTTTTCCAGATTGACCCGATCGCCCGCCGTCAGGTTCCGGAGCGTCGTCCGGAAAAGGGTTTCCGCGGAGACATCCGCCGTGAAGACCCGGCCGGCCTTCGCGGTCACGGTCAGGCATGCGCCGCTGACGGCGATGCTGTCGCCGATCCGGACGTCGTCCAGATCGAGGGAGGTCTCGACCTCCAGAAGGGCATCCTCCCCCCGGCGCGTCAGGCGCCGGACGGACCCGAGTGCGGCTGTAATTCCCGTGAACACCTTCTATCCCTCCGGATTTCCTTCCTCCCCGTCCTTCTTCGTGTGGAGGAGGTCCTTCAATTCGTCCAGAAAGTCGCTGACATCCCTGAATTCACGGTAAACCGACGCGAAGCGGACATAGGCGACGCCGTCCAGGATCTGGAGCTCCCGCATGACCTTTTCGCCGATGGCCGCGGAGGGGATCTCCTTCCCCTGGAATTCCTGACAGGCCCGCTCGATATTGTCCACCAGGGTCTCGATGGCGTCCGTGCTGATGGGACGCTTCTCGCAGGCCTTTTTGATCCCGGAGCGGATCTTTGTCCGGTCGAAGGGTTCCCGGCGGCCGTCCTTCTTGACGACCATCGGCAGGACCTCTTCGACGAACTCATAGGTGGTGAAGCGCTTGCCGCAGCCAATACACTCCCGCCGCCGCCGGATGGCGTCGCCGTCCTTGCTGATCCGGGAGTCGATCACCTTGTTTTCGCCGTGGGCGCAGAAGGGGCATTTCATCGCCGGATCACCTCGATTTCGGCCTCCGCCAGCATCTCTTCCGCGAGGTCGTCGCGGTAATCGCCCTCGACCACAATTCGGACGATGCCGGCGTTGATGATCATCTTCGCGCAGATGATGCAGGGGTGGTTCGTGCAGTAGAGGGTCGCCCCTTTTACGCTGACCCCGTGCAGCGCTGCCTGGATGATCGCATTCTGCTCGGCGTGGAGCCCCCGACAGAGCTCGTGGCGTTCGCCGGAGGGGATATGGTTCTGTTCACGCAGGCAACCGATTTCCAGACAGTGGCGCAGTCCCGAGGGGGCGCCGTTGTACCCCGTGGAGAGGATCCGCCGGTCGCGGACCAGGGCGGCGCCCACCCGTCGCCGCAGACAGGTGGCGCGCTTCGCCACGAGACCGACGATGTCCAGGAAATAGTCATCCCATGCGGGCCGTCCATCCGCACTTCCTCTGGGCTTCTCTTCCTGTTTGTTCCCTTCCATGGTTCAGAATCGCCTCTGATTCGCCCGTTGGTTACCGGTTTTCCCTGATCCGTTCCGGGTAAAGCGGAAATTGCCCGCAGAGGGAGCGGATCTCTTCCCGGACCTCGCCCAGGCGCCTTTCGTTGTGGATATCCCGGAGAACGGCGGAGAAGAAACCGGCGATCCGTTTCATCTCCGGCTCCTTCATCCCCCGCGTGGTCAGGGCGGGCGTGCCGATGCGGATTCCGCTCGTCACCTGGGCACCCTTCGTGTCGAAGGGAATCCGGTTCTTGTTGATCGTGATGCCCGTCCGGTCGAGGGTCTCCTGCGCCTCTTTTCCCGTGATGCCGAGGTCGGTCAGATCGACGAGCATCAGGTGGTTGTCCGTGCCGCCGGAGACGAGGCGGAAGCCGTCCTTCATGAGCTCATCGGCGAGGGCTTTCGCGTTTTTCAGGATCCGGCGCTGATACTGTTTAAAGTCTTCGGTGAGGGCCTCCTTCAGCGCCACCGCCTTGGCGGCGATGATGTGCATGAGGGGGCCGCCCTGCATCTCCGGGAAGATTTTCGCGTCCAGGGCCTGGGCAAACTCTTTTTTGCAGAGGATGAGCCCGCCGCGGGGACCTCGCAGGGTCTTGTGGGTGGTCATCGTGACGAACTCGCAGCAGGGGACCGGCGACGGGTGGAGACCGGCGGAAACGAGGCCGCCGATGTGGGCGATGTCGGCGAGGATGAGGGCCCCGACTTGATCGGCGATGACCCGGAACTTCTCATAATCGATCGTCCGGGGGTAGGAGCTGGCGCCGACGACGATGATCTTCGGGCGGTGCCGCTTTGCGAGGGTTTCGACCTCGTTGAAATCGATGGTTTCCGTCTTCCGGTCCACTCCATAAAAGACGCCGCGATAGAACTTCCCCGAGAAACTGGCCGGGCTCCCGTGGGAGAGATGCCCCCCGTGGGAGAGGTTCATCCCGAGGATCGTGTCCCCCGGCTTCAGCACCGTGAAATAGACCGCCATATTGGCCTGAACGCCCGCATGGGGCTGGACGTTGGCATGTTCCGCCCCGAAGAGTTGCTTGCTCCGCTCGATGGCCAGCCGCTCCACGACGTCGACGAACTCGCAGCCCCCGTAGTATCGCCGGCCCGGGTAGCCCTCGGCATACTTGTTCGTCATGACGCTGCCCTGAGCCTCCAGAACGGCCTCGCTGACGAAGTTCTCCGAGGCGATCATCTCTAATTTCCACGCCTGTCGCCGGGTTTCCTGGCAGATCGCCTCCGCGATCTCCGGGTCGGCGTGCATCAGATACGACATGAATCCCATTTCCTCCTGCTTCTATTTCAGTTTCAATTCCATCTCGCGGATCTTGTCGAGACGCCGCTGATGGCGACCCCCTTCGAAGGGGGTCGTGAGCCACACCCGGACGATCCGGAGGGCCGTCTCCGGATCTGTTTTTCTGCCCGCAAGGACCAGAATGTTGGCATCGTTGTGCATCCGGCTCAGGCGCGCCGTCCCCTCGTCGAGGCAGAGGGCGGCCCGGACGCCTGGGAATCGGTTGGCGACGATGGACATCCCCAAGCCGGAGCCGCAGATCAGGATCCCCCGCGGGAAAAGGCCGGCGGAGACCGCCCCGGCCGCCTTCCCGCCGGAATCGGGGTAATCGACCGCTTGGTCGCTGTCCGTTCCCGCGTCGGTGACGACGAGGCCCATCTCCGTCAGGTGCGGTTTGAGCGCCTCTTTCAGGGAATAGCCCCCGTGGTCCGCGGCGATGATGATTTTTTCCTCTAACATTCCTATCCCTCAAATTTCCGGAAGATCAGGACGGCGTTCACCCCGCCGAACCCGAAGGTGTTGGACATGGCCGTCCGGATCTCCTTCTTTCTCGCCTGGTGGGGGACGTAGTCCAGATCGCACGCGGGATCCGGGTGATCCAGGTTGATCGTCGGGGGAAGCACCCCCTCACCGATCGCCTTCACGCAGAGGATTGCCTCCAGACCGCCGGCTGCCCCGAACATGTGGCCGGTCATCGATTTGGTCGAACTGACGGCAAGCCGCCCGGCATGTTCCCCGAAGACCGTCTTGATGGCTTCCGTTTCGCACGCGTCGTTCAAGGGGGTGGAGGTCCCGTGGGCGTTGATGTAGTCGATTTCCGAAGCGTCCATCTCCGCATCCTGCAGGGCGGCCTTCATGGCGCGGGCGGCGCCTTCGTGCCCCGGCGGCGGGGCGGCCATGTGAAAGGCGTCGCTTGTAAGGCCATAGCCGGCGAATTCACCCTGGATTCGGGCGCCCCTCGCCAGCGCATGGGGCAGGGCCTCGAGGATGACGATCCCGGAACCCTCGCCCATCACGAAACCGTCGCGGTCGCAGTCGAAGGGGCGGCTCGCCTTTTGGGGTTCGTCATTGCGCTTCGAGAGCGCCCGCATCGCGTTGAAGCCGGACACGCTCATCGGGGTGATCGCCGCCTCTGCTCCCCCGGCGATCATGACCTCGGCATAGCCGTCGGCGATGAGACGGGCGGCGTCCCCGATGGCGCAGGTGCCCGCCGCGCAGGCGGTGACGGTGCAGTTGATCGGACCCTTTGCCCCGAAACGGATCGAGACATGGCCGGCGGCAAGGTTTGCGAGGATGGCCGGAATGGTGAACGGGGACATCTTCCGGGGGCCGCCCAGGAAGATCGCCTCCTTTTCCTTTTCGATGGTGGCCAGTCCGCCGATCCCGGAGCCGATGATCACGCCGGTCCGCTCCGCCCTTTCCTCTCCGATGACCAGGCCCGCGTCGGTCATGGCCATTTCGGCACCGGCCAGGGCATAGATGATGAAATCATCGAGACGACGCAGCTCTTTCTTGTTCACGTATTGGAGCCGGTCGAATCCCTTGACCTCACCGGCAATCTTCGTCTCGAAGGCCGTGCAGTCGAAGCGGGTGATGGGGGCGATGCCGGATTTTCCGCGGCAGATCCCCTCCCAGGTCTCCGCGACGCTGTTGCCGAGCGGCGTGACGGCGCCCATGCCTGTGATAACAACCCTTCTTTTCAACCGTTCCCCCTTTTGTGCCGCGGATTGTCGGCCGGTGACGAAGCCTTTGCCGCAATAGGGCACAGGCCTTCGGCCGTTATTCATGCCATGTAACGCCCCTGTCCCGGAGGTAATCCAGAACGTCCTTGATCGAACGGATCTTTTGAAGTTCGTTATCGGCGATCTGGATGGAGAAGGTCTCCTCCATCTCCATGATCAGTTCGACGAGGTCGAGGGAATCGGCCCCCAGATCGTCGATGAACGACGCCTCGGGAACGCACTCCTCCCGTGTGACATCCAATTGCTCCATGATAACGCCGATGACCTTTTCTTCCAGTGTCATGAAAGTTTCCTCCTGTCAGATTGAACCCTGCTCCGGCAGGGATGCAATAACATTTTTAAAGGCATGGGTTTATTCTCCCATTCCGCCGTTCAATGCCGAAACGGTCTTTTCCAGTGACGCCTCGTCTTCGACGTTGAGAAGACGAAGCCGCCGGTCGATCCGGCGGATCAGCCCGGAAAGGATCCTTTTGGGGCCGATCTCCACGATGGTATCGACGCCCATCTCCGCCATCCTTTCGATCGTCTCCCGCCAACGGACGGGGGAGATGATCTGCCGGACGAGCAGATCCTTCGTTCGTTCCCGTGAGTGGAGGAGAGAGGGATCGCAATTGGGTATCACGGGGACGGCGCAATCCCGGAATTCGATGTTCCGGAGCGAGTCCGCGAACCGCCCGGCCGCCCCCTGGAGAAGGCGGCAGTGACAGGGGACGCTGATCGGAAGAATGACCGCCCGGCCGCCTTCCCTGGTTCCCGCCGCCGCGACCACTTCCGAGACGGCCGCCGTGTGTCCGGAAATGACGATCTGGCCCGGGGCGTTTTCGATGGAAACGGTTACGGCATGGCCTTCACGGTCGCGGTCCCCACACAAAACCTCCACCTCCTCCCGCGGGAGGCCGAGGATGGCCGCCATGGCACCTTCGCCGACGGGAACGGCCTCCTGATGGAGCTCGGCCCTCCGGTAAACCAGGGATAGGCAATCGCGCAGGCCGACGGCGCCGGCCGCATGCAGGGCCGCGTACTCCCCAAGACTGTGACCCGCCATGACGAGGGGCTTCGCCTCCACCCGTCCGGAAAAGGCCCGCCAGGCCGCCAGCTCCGCCGTGAGGACGGCGATCTGCGTGTTGACCGTCAGATCGAGAAGCTCCTGAGGTCCCGTGAAACAAAGCGACACCATGTCCCTGCCGACGACGTCTCCGGCTTCGGCGAACAGATCCCTCACGCTCTGATGGCCCCGGTAAAGATCCTGACCCATACCGGGGTGTTGCGAGCCCTGTCCCGGAAAGACGAGAGCGAATCTACCCATGGGTATTTCCCCGTCCGGCGCTTCAGGAGGCCTTTTCCATCGGGACGATTTCCCTGCCCTTGTAGGTGCCGCAGTTCGGGCAGACATGGTGGGGAAGCTTCGGCTCGTGGCATTTTGGACATGCGGATGCCACGGCCGGCTTCAGAAAATCGTGCGCCCTTCTCATATTTTTTCTGGATTTGGAATGTCTCTTGATCGGATTTGCCATAATAAGTAATCTCTCTCTCCTTAAGGTTGTCCCTTGAATTGTTTCAAAAGGCAAGCCGTTCATCGAGGACTTCGCCCCGACAGTTGCAACTTGTCTTATTCAGGTTGATGCCGCAGTGGGGACACAGCCCCCGGCAGGATTCCGCACACAGCGGTTTGATCGGGATCTGCAGCAGGATCTGCTCGAGGATCACCGTGTCCAGATCGATGACATCCCCCTCATAATACGCAAAATCGAGATCCGCAGCGTTGAGTTCCACCTCATCCTGAGAACGGGAGGGGGGAGGGGCGAACGTATATTTGAATGAGGATCGGAGCGGCAGACGGATCATCTCCAGGCAGCGGCAGCAGGGCACGTCCACGGCGGTCGCAACGGTTCCCTCGATAAAGACGTTTTCCTTCATCCTGCTGGCGGTACAGGCGATGTTGATCCGGTCAGGTACAAAATCAGGGGGCGTCGCCCCGGGCAGGTTTCTCCGGAACCACTCACCGTCCCTCTCGAACTGGAGGACCCTCCCCCCTTCGGGGATCTTGCTGACGTTGATCTTCAAAAATATCCCTTTCCCTCTGCTTTGAAACGGCCCTTCCCCCAAGCGAGGGATGCCGTATAAATGCTTGAAGTAGATTATAATACTGCCGGATTGTCAAGTATAATTTAGCATCCCCGACGCGCCCGCTGCAGAGGCCGCCCGGCGAAGTCCGGCTAAGACTCCGGCAGGGTTGCGAAATCCGCCTTGACAAAAGGCCGGGTGCGGCCCTATATGGCGACAAACATCTTGTGAAACCGGTTCCCGGAGATCCGGCCCCGGTGAAAAGAGAATGACGGCAGGTGATAAAGATGATCCATGAGAAGATCAGAACGCGCTTTGCCCCGTCGCCGACAGGTTTTCTCCATATCGGCGGCGCCCGGACGGCTCTGTTCAACTGGCTCTATACGAGAAAGTGCGGCGGCACGTTCGTTCTCCGGATTGAGGATACCGATCAGCTCCGCTCGACGGACGAATCGACGCGGGCCATTCTGGATGCCATGACCTGGCTCGGTCTCAACTGGGACGAGGGCCCTTATTTCCAGGCGGAGCAGGTGGCCATCCACCGGGAGATGGTTCAGAAACTGATCGACGAGGGGAAGGCCTACTACTGCACCTGTTCACCCGAGGAATTGACTGCCAGGAGGAAGAAGGCGCTCGCCGAGGGACGGAAACCCAAATACGACGGGACCTGCCGGGACAAGGGGTTGCGCCGATCGCCGGATTCGGTCGTGCGGTTCCGCTGTCCGGAGGTGGGAGTGACGGTCATACACGACCGGATCAAGGGAGACATCTCCTTCAACAACGATGAGTTGGACGACCTGATCCTCGAACGGGCCGACGGGTATCCGACGTACAACTTCGCGGTCGTCGTCGATGACGCCCGGATGGGGATCACCCATGTCATCCGGGGGGACGACCATGTGAACAACACCCCGAAGCAGATCCTGATCTACGAGGCGTTGGGGTATGAGGCGCCGCTGTTCGGCCACGTGCCGATGATCCTCGGTTCGGACAAGGCGCGGCTGAGCAAGCGGCATGGGGCGACGTCGGTGATGGCCTATCAGGAGATGGGGTATCTGCCCGAGGCGCTGGTGAACTACCTGGTCCGGCTGGGTTGGTCGCACGGCGACCAGGAGATCTTCACGATCGAGGAACTCATCCGTGCGTTTTCGCTGGAGGCGGTGGGAAAGTCGGCGGCCGTCTTCAATCCGGAAAAACTCCTCTGGCTGAACCAGCATTACATCACGGCATGTCCGGAAGAAAAACTGCTGGAGCTGGCGATTCCGTTCTGGGTAAAGAAAGGCTTCGATGTCTCGGACCGCCGGTACGTCGCGCAGGCGGCGGCCAACCTCCGGACGCGGTCGAAGACCCTCGTGGAGATGGCCGATTCCGGTTCCTTCTACTTCCGGGAGGAGGTGGATTATGATCCGGAGGCGGCAGCGAAATTCCTGACGCCGGAATATGCCGGCCACCTGGAGGCGGTTGCAGAGAGGCTTCCCGGCGTCGCGGATTATACGAAGGACGGGCTGGAGGCGTTTCTGCGGTCGCTCGCCGAGGAGCGGGGAACGAAGATCAAATGGATCGCCCAAACGCTCCGCGTCGCCCTGACCGGCAGGACCGTGAGCCCCGGGATCGACGAGGTCATGGTCATCCTCGGAAAGGAGCGGGTGGTCCGGAAGATCCGCCGGGCGATCGATCGGATCCGCGCCGGCGGTTGATTTTGGCCTTGACAATTTTTTCGGCATTCATTAAAGAACAAAGCCCCCTTTGGGAAACAACCGTGGGGGTGCGGGGCGGAGGAAGTCCTGAATTCCGGTTCGGTTTCGAATCCCGATCCCCAGTCATCGATGGTCCCATCGTCTAGTGGTTAGGACGCTGGCCTCTCACGCCGGAAACCGGGGTTCAAGCCCCCGTGGGACTACCATAAATTAATCAAGTGGTTACAAATTTATTTGTAATCACTTTTTTGTTTCTATTATAAACTCCCCTCCTGGAATTCGTTATAACCTGAAATCGTCTCTTGTTTTATACCTTTAGCTGTCCTCTTTCCCCTGAAACGCTTCAATTTTGTAACCGTCCCCAACAAACAAGCTGAAAAACGGGAAAAGCAGCCCACGTAAAATCAGACGGCGGCTTCAGGTTCTCATATCGTCTGGCGTATCCGCCCCATTTTGTGCTAACCTGAATCTGTGCCGGGTTGATTGCACGCATGATTCGATCACAACAAGAGGGGGGGGTAAAATGGGTCTGCTTCAACTTCTCATCCAGGATCCGCTGACTTTTTTCCTGCTGGCGATCCCGCTTCTGTATTCCATCATCATCCACGAGCTGGCCCACGGCTGGGTGGCTTCCCTCATGGGGGATCCTACGGCCAGAACCATGGGCCGACTCACCCTCAATCCGCTCCGGCACCTCGATCCCATCGGCACGGCCATGCTGTTCATCTTCGGCTTCGGCTGGGCCAAACCCGTTCCGGTCAATCTCAGCCTCATCCGGAACACCCGCCTGGGGCTCATCTGGGTCTCTTCTGCGGGGATCATCGCCAACCTGCTGTTCGCCTTTCTGGCCGTCCTGCTGCTCCGCCTGCTGTCTCCGCCGCCGTCGGGATCGATCGGGCTGCTGCTCTATTATCTGGCGCAGATCAACATCATGCTCGCCTCGTTCAACCTGATCCCCATCCCTCCCCTGGACGGATCGAAGATCGTCATGGGGTTCCTGCCGGAACGCGCCCGCTACGCCCTGGCCCGCCTGGAACCTTACGGATTCTTCGTCATCATCGGGCTATTGTACCTGGGGGCTCTGGACCCGGTCATCCATTTCTTCCGCTGGATCATCCTGACCCTGATAGGGCTTCTGCTCCCCTGATCCGGATTGGACCGGCGACAAAGAAACCGCGGCTCATCGCCCTGCCTGCCCCGGGCGATGACCGGGGATTCGGATCGGTGGAAGCCGGTCCGCCGTAAAAAAGAAAAGCTTGACACCCTCCCGTCTTCCCTTTTACACTGCCGCCATCAAAAACAGTTCCGCTCTCGTTTCAGAACCATACGGCCCGGGGCTTCCACCCTGCACGACGGGGTGAGGATGAATCGCTTAAAAAAACCTGAATCGTTACAAATCCATCAACTTGATCTCCGCCTGAAGAGCAAAGGGCTCTATGGACGATTTGCTGAAAAACCTGACCGCCTGTCTTCAGGACCAGGGAGAAGCGATGCGCAACGCCCTCAAGCGCCTGGTCCTGATTCAAAGCGGAACATACAACAAGGCCGGCGTGGACCGGGTCTGCCGGGCCGTCTACGATCTGCTGGAACCCTTGCCGCTCGAAAGGCGGATACTCCCGCAGGAAAAATACGGCGACATGTTGATCGCCTCTACGGCCGCGGGCGGTGGAGGCCGGAGGATTCTCCTTGCGGGGCACATGGATACGATCTTCCCCGCGGACTCCCCCTTCAGAGGGTGGCGGGAGGACGGGCACTTTTTCTACGGCCCGGGCGTCATCGACATGAAGGGGGGCCTCGTCGTCGGGATCTTCGCCCTCAAGGCCCTCGCGACCCTGGGATTGCTGCGGGATCTGCCCGTCACGTGGCTCTTCAATTCCGAGGAGGAGATCGGCTCGCCCGCCTCCCGGCCACTCTTCCGGGCCGAGGCCGGCCGCGCTGCGATGGCCTTTGTCCTCGAATGCGGGGGGATGAGAGGCGAGGTCGCTACCGGGAGAAAGGGACGCCTGGGGCTGAGGCTGTCCGCCCTCGGCCGGGCGGGCCATGCCGCGAAGGTCGTGGAGGGGAAGAAGAGCGCCATCCTGGACCTGGCCCGGGTGATCGTCGAGTTGGAGGATGTGAACGGCCGGTTTCCGGGCGTCTCGGTGAACGTCGGTCAGATGGCCGGCGGCGTCGTCCCGAACAGCGTCCCCGAAGAGGCCTGGGCGGCGGTCGATGTTCGCTTCCCGAGCGCCGAAGGGATCTCTTTCTTTCGCGAGCGGCTGGATGGGCTCATGAAACGCCGTGAGGCGGCGGGGATGGAACTCTCGGTCGAGGTCGTGAGCCAGACGCCGGTGATGGAAGCGACGGCAAACAACAAGGCCATGTTCGCCGTCATCGCCGAGGAGGCCCGGAGACTGGAGATCCCCGTTGTGGAACATTTCCGCGCGGGGGCGTCGGACGCGAACACCATCGCCGAGGTGGGGACCCCCGTGATCGACGGCCTCGGTCCGATCGGGGAGCACGACCACAGCGACCGGGAATACGTGGTCCGGGAGAGCCTCCGACAGCGGAGCGCCCTTTTGGCCCTGTCGCTGATCGCCGCCTGGCGGAGATACGAGGCGGGAACGCTGTTTTCTAACGGATAGGGCAGAACCAAAAATGAGGTAATTGCAAAACTTTTCCATATATGTTCCCCCTCCCTCGAAAAAGAAAAAGGGGACAGATTTATTTTTCCCGGGAAAAATAAATCTGTCCCCTTTTTC
>Ga0208046_1000251_pt1 | contig 11691 bp, 12 predicted proteins | sample PL_2010_300m_FD_184161 | JGI IMG/M metagenome (GOLD analysis project Ga0208046, IMG submission 184161) | Freshwater microbial communities from Powell Lake, British Columbia, Canada to study Microbial Dark Matter (Phase II) - PL_2010_300m... | ecosystem: Environmental > Aquatic > Freshwater >... | reverse complement strand
ACCAAACAGTTTCCCAATCGCTCCAAGGGGGTTGAACCCTTCGGTGATCTGCTTTTTCAGATCAAGGGCATCATTATAGGACTCATTTGCCTTTAAATACGCTTCCTCTGCTTTTTCGCGGGCACGTTCATAGTTGCCGGCAAAGATCTCATCGTTGGCGGTGGAAACGAAGCCCGCTGCGATCTCACGCTTTGTTGAAATCTCGGAGAGCTTTGTTTTGTAGTCACCGCTGGTCGCATTTGGTTTAATGAAACTGATCAGTTGATCAACCTCAGCGATGGGTACTTGGGCATCCAAAACATCTTTTTCTGCCCAGGCTTTATCAAGTTCTCTTTCGCCTTCGGTAATAAGGTTCTGTGCATTTGTGAGGCTCGCAATAGCCGCAGTGTATTGGGATGATGGCCTGGATTTTGCATCATTGATTGCTGCCCTGGCGGCACTGTATTTTTCATCGGCGGATGAAGTATCGATGTCAAGGGCTGCCTTTTCATCGATGTGCGTGCTGAAGATCTGGAGTTCGGATTCCCGGGCCGCAATCAGGTCCGTAACTTCGGCGGTATTGATAATCTGGCGGCTCACGGTCACTATCGAACCACTGACAACATTGTTCCTGCTGTCGAGTTCCTGGATACGGACAATCGTTTTATTGGTCGTCGACGTGACCGCCGGTGCGACGCCCTCGAGGTTCATCCGCAAATTTTCTTCAACATCGGTGGATGGGTAGGACAGGATCCAACCTGTCAGGTAGACATTCTTTTTATTTTCAAGGGGCTGGGGATTATCGATATTATTGAGTGCAAGAACTGCATTCCATTTCGGGTTATCAAGATCGGTATAGAGATCAAGCGTACTGTCTGTGGAGAATGTCTCACCCCCGGAAGAAGCAAACTGTATGGTAAACAATACCGTAACCGGAGTTCCCGGCGTCAGGTCACCTGCAGGATTCACCGATATCTGGGATACAGTATATGCAGATACGCCGGAAATAACGGCAAAAAGACAAATAAATACAACAGACCAGACCAACAATCTCTTCATCATAATCCTCACTCAAACAGGGGTTCGATGCCCTCATCAAACATAGTCGATTTTTTCTCCTTTGACTTAATAACATCTTCCTTTGTCTCTTTAGCGATATCAAGAAGTTCCTTGATCCGCGGTGCGTTACCGACCGTCGCGAGCATGACAACAGCGGCCACATATTCACTGTCCACGGGATAATCCCCGCCCCTGACCTCAACACCGGCAATATTTTCTTCAACCCAGCTCTTCGCCTTCTCAACACCCTTGCGGTCCATCTCATTCGGAGGGCCTGCAATGAGCACCAGTGCCCGTTCGGCAGTGGAATAGTCACAGGGCATCGTGAGCCTCCCGAGCATCGCCCTCCTCACAAGTGCGACAATTTTTGCAGATTTGTCCTCCCCCAGCAGCACTTCCTCGGTGTTCTCCCGTTTCCTGAATTTATCCTTCAGGTTGCCAAAAATCCCCCGTTTCTTCTTGGTTTGCTTGCTCATCACTTCGCTGATCGCGTACCCGACCGATGATATGCCGCCTCCCCGGAGGGTATTGATGATCTCGCTTGAGTCGACGACCATCTCACCAACGCCCATTTTGCTCACTTCTCCAGCACGGAAGAGCACCCCGAACCTCCGAACCACCTCATTATTCAGGCGGTGGAATGCACTCTTGACACTCTCACCTTCATTTTTCCAGGCACTGTTATCGAAGATGAAACAGTTGTCAGTCTCATTGACAAGGGTCGTCAGGCTCCGGGCTGCATTGTATGAATAGAGGCGCCCCTCTTCCGGTGCAGGTATGATGCCAAGGGCATACACCGGTTCCCGGTAAATTCTCTTTAAGTGTCGTGCGAGAACCGGGGAACCCCCTGAACCGGTGCCGCCACCAAGGCCCGCGACGATAACAAACGCATCCACATCGTGCGTACCGCGGGTATCGATCGCTGTAATAATGCTGTCAATCTCATCGGCGGTTACCCGGGCCCCGGTGACATTGTCAGTTCCGACGCCATGGCCCTTGACCAGTGTCTGCCCGATGAGGATCCGGTCACGCATCTCGATATTTTTAAGTCCCATCAGGTCAGTTCGTGCGGTATTGACAGCGATCCCCCGGAAGCTGTTGCCCCCGAGCTTTTTGTCCTGTTCAATGAACATATCGACAATTTTTCCGCCCGCCTGACCGAAACCAATGAAAAATACTTTCAAACGGAGACACCATCCATTGGGCTGAACCTAACTATGATCATTATTAGTTTAAGTCCTTTTGTTTAAAGAACTTGAATTCTGCAGTACAAAAACTTTCTTATAAATATCCGAGGTATTTCAGGGAAAAAAATGAAAAATGTCGGAGGGTTTTTCATTTAAGCCAAAAAAATAATACAGATACCGTTTATGAAGATCTGCATCATCGGGGGTGGCCTGACCGGCCTTGTTGCTGCCCATGCACTATCGGGCATGAATGAGGTTGATCTCTTCGAGGCAAAATCGCATCTTGGCGGGTGCCTTTCCTCATACCAGGTCAACGATTACCGGATCGAACAATTCTACCACCATTGCTTTTCCGGCGATGATCATTTTTTTTCATTGCTTGATCAGCTGCAGCTGTCGGATAACCTTGAGTGGCTGAAAGGGACAACAGGATATTATGCCGGTGAGAACATCTATCCCCTGAATACACCTTTTGAGATCCTGAAATATCCTTACCTGTCTCTCCTCGACAAAGCAAAACTCGCGTGGGTCACCTTCAATGCGGGAAGGACAGATGTGAAGCACCTCGATAATGTCCCTGCAAGGGAATATATCATAACAACGCTTGGCGAACCGGTCTACCGCTCATTCTTTGAGCCCCTGCTCAACAGCAAATTCGGGGAAAACCGCACGAAGGTATCAGCGGCATGGCTGCTGAGCCGGATTGCAATCCGGTCGAACCGGGGGCTCCACGGGGAGCGTCTCGGGTATCTCAAAGGGGGATTTTACCAGTTGATTTATGCGCTTGAACAGTCTCTACGCAAGAAAAGCGGCAGGGTTTTTCTGAAGTCCCCGGTATCAAAGGTTATGAGAGTCAATCGTGCATGGGATGTGAATGGCGAACGGTATGATACCATCATATCAACAATACCGCCCCAGGAATTGAAGAGGCTGGGCGGCCCGGACGTCCCCTCTGTCCCGTACCAGGGTGCCGCGTGCATGGCGATCGGCCTTGAACGTGATGTGACCAAGGGGATTTACTGGCTGAACATGAAGGACCCTGCACCATACGGGGCGGTGATCTCGCACACAAACTTCGTTCCCAAGGAAAGGTATAGGGAGCATATCATCTATCTCGGTTCGTATTTCAGCGGGGACCTTCCTCTGAACCTTGACCGGCAGATGCTTTCTGATTTCTGCCGCCGTTTTTCTGTCAGAGATAAGGAAATCCACTGGACACGGATGGCGGTCAACAACTGGGCAGGACCGGTTTACATACTCGGGTACCGCTCGTCAATCCCGGAATACTCACACGGCGGACTCTTTATGGCAGGCATGTTCTCGCTCCCGAATTACCCGGAGAGGAGTATGGAGGGTGCAGTCAGGGCAGGATACGAGGTTGCGGCAAGGGTGATGGAGGGGGGTCGTTGTGGCTGAGATTGAATTAACGGCAATTATCCCGGTCTTTAATGACCGTGCAGCCCTTGAAACTGCGATCCCGCGATCGATCGGGGCATTGTCTTCCATAGCAGAGAATTTCGAGCTGATCATTGCTGAGGACGGCAGTACCGACAATAGCAGGGATTTTGTCCAACTGCAGGAACAACGGGACCACAGGATCCGTCTCCTCCATTCCGATGAGCGGCTGGGACGCGGGAGGGCCTTGAACCGTGCTATCTCCGAAGCAAAAGGGACCATTGTCTGTTATTACGATGCCGATCTCGCAACGGATATGCAGCACATTTCCGAACTTGTCGGTGCAATTCGTGGGGGTTATGACATCGCCACCGGTTCGCGGCTTATGCCAGAAAGCGATACCAGAAGGAGTGGGTGGAGGGAGATTGAGAGCCGCACGTACAATTTCCTTATCAGGATTCTCCTGAGAAGCTCTGTTTATGATCACCAGTGCGGGTTCAAGTCGTTCAATAAACAGAGGATCCTTGACATCATTCCGGAGATACAGTCACAGCACTGGTTCTGGGACACCGAACTTCTGGTTCGGTGCCAGAGGCAGGGGTTCAGGGTGAAAGAATTTCCCGTCCGCTGGCGTGCCGGCAAAGGCACGACCGTGCAGGTAAAGGATATTTTTCTCATGGGATCATCGATCCTCAGGCTCTGGTGGCAACTCCATGTACCGTAAGGTAAGTGCGGTTGTGATTCCCGCCCTCATTGCGGTTGGAATCATCGCCTACATGCTCCTGCGTGTCTGGGATGACCTCCTTGTCGCCGTCGAGCATATGGTCCCTTCATATCTCATTGCGGCAGTCACTATCTGTGTGTGTGCATGGTTTTTGAGGGGGTGGCGGTACCGCATCATCCTCAATCGCCTGAACTATGACGTCAGCCTTACCGTCACCACTGCCTGTATTTTTGTGAGCCAGACCGCAAACCTGATCGTGCCGGCACGTCTCGGGGATTTTGTCCGGGTGTTCATCCTGAACCACGAGTACAACACGACGTATTCTGAGGGGGTATCGTCGATTGTTGTCGAACGCGTCTTTGATATCATCATGGTCGCGCTGCTTGGCGCGGTTTCGCTGCCCTTTGTTCTCAACGTTCCGCCATGGTTCTTTACGGTCATCATGCTCCCCCTAGTTGCAGGAGCACTTTTCTTTGGCTTTTTACTGGTATTCAAAAAAGTCACAACCCAAAACCGTTATATCCGGATCCTCCTTACGATGCTGCACGAGATCCGCCGTGCATCGCTCACGGTGCGTTCAGTTATTTCACTCTCGCTATCCTCCCTTTTCATCTGGTTCCTTGACGTGCTGGTCTGTCTTGCAGTCGTAATGATGTTTGAGCAGCAGATCCCGTTTGCGGTTATCGTGCTCGCGATCGTGATCGGCAACCTTGTCAAGGCAGTGCCAATTACGCCTGGAGGGGTCGGGACCTACGAGCTCTCGCTTGCCCTGACGTTTGAACTCGCGGGGATCTCGCCTGCTGTTGCGACGCTGATCGCGGTGATCGACCACCTCATCAAGAACCTCGTGACGCTTGCCGGGGGCATCCTCTCAATCTTTCTCTTCGGTGACTGGGTCGTGCCCAGCATAAAAAAAGCGCTCAGTATGCGGCTTGGTGGGGGGGGAAACACCTGATAACTGAACTGCAGGTCGTTTCGGTTGCCAGCTGGTTCTGTATTCTTTCACTCCTGCAGTTCTCCCTCTATCCGTCACTCAAAAAGACTTTTGCCTCTTACGCGTTCCCCGTCTCATTCACGGCATCGCTGTTGTGCTTCACGTTGATTACGTGGTACTGCGGACTGATGCGGTTCCCTATTCAGCTTGGCCTCGTGCCATTTATTCTCCTGTTCCTCTACCACCTGTACCATCGCCACTTCACCGTTGAAGACTTAAAAGAGCAATGGCGATGGGAACTGGTCTTCTGTCTGTTCTTCTTTTTCATGCTCGAGCTGAGGTTTGTGAATCCCACAATCTCGTACGCGGAAAAATTCATGGATCATGCGTTCCTTGCATCAGTGATGCGGCAGCCGGTGGTCCCTCCTCTTGATCCCTGGTTCTCCGGCGGGTTTTTGAATATCTATTACTATCTCGGGTACTGGATGTTCGGCTGCCTTGGCATTGTAACCAACGTTCCTTCGAACATAGTATTCAACCTCGCTCTCCCGACCGTGCTGGGTGTTGCGGCAGTGAACCTGTACGCGATCGGGGATCTGCTGCTCGACCGGTTCCGCTGGCTCCCACTCCTGACCCTGCTGCTGCCCAATCCGTCATTCTTCTACCAGGTTGTGCAGGGAGAAGGGATGACTGCTGTCTTCTGGGACAGCACCCGTACGATCACAAATACCATCAACGAATATCCCCTGTTCTCATTTATATGGGGGGATGTCCACCCGCATGTCATCGCGATATTCAACCAGCTCTTTCTTATCTTTGTCCTTGTCTTTGCATTAAAACGCTGGAGTTCCCTGTCTTCACCGGGAAAGTGGGTCCTCTGCATTCTTGCCGCAGTCAGCCTCGGCTCGATGCCTCTCTTCAACACATGGGATGTCCTGATCTATGCACCGGTCACAGTGCTTTTTGGAATCTTTATCTGGAGGGAGAACCGGTCGGCCCGTCCACTTTTTGAGGGAACCCGGTTCCTGATTTTTGTCCCCCTGCTCTCTCTCGTATGCTATATACCGTTCTACCTCCAGCTCAGGACCAACACCGGAGGTTTTGCCCTTGTCGAAACGCCTTCTGATCCTGCCCAGTTCATCCTTGTCCACGGGTTCTTCATCATACTCCTGCTTGCGATCCTCGCAAACGAGATCGTCAGGCACCCGTACTGGCTCCTCGCAGCAATTCCCTTTTACCTTGCCGGGTATCCCGCAGCTGCAGTTGCTGTTGTACCACTGGTTTTCCTGCTCAGAAAAAGAGAGCACGATATCCCTGACCTCCTTGCCATACTCGGCCTGACTCTCATCATCTTCTGCGAACTCGTCTACCTCAAAGACAACATGGGTGAGGTATATTTCCGGATGAATACTGTCTTCAAGTGCTACATCGCTGCATGGCTGCTGCTGGGTATTTCCGTCTTTGCGATGGCAGGGCAGGCGATCTCACGATGGGAGCATGTCCCAGTAATCTCACGCGAGTCACAGGCGGGGATCATGATCATCGTGGTCGCATTGCTTTTTATCATCCCGGTTTCAGTGCCGTTCGACCTCAATTACGGAAGCCGGTCCCTCGACGGTCTTGAATACCTAACAACCGCACATCCCGGGGACGCTTCCGCTGTCGCATACCTGCGGACGCTTCCCGGCGACCTGCGCATCGTGGAAGCGGAAGGGGGGGACTACACCTACTATTCACGCATCTCCTCGTTCACCGGCATACCCACCATCATCGGCATGCCGTTCCATGAATTCATGTGGAGGGGGGATGAGACCGGCTGGTACAGTGAGCGTATTTCCGATACTAGGGCGATCTATGAACAGCCGGACCGGGCACGTTCACTCATGCAGAAATACAATACGACACTCATGATTGTCGGTGAGCCGGAACAAAATCGTTATCGCGTGAATATCTCGTCCTCGGGATTCGATCTCATCTTTTCACAGGACAGGACCAAAATTTACCGGATTTCCTGAGAGCCGGCAAACCGGCAATGCTGGAATGCGGTGGGGGGATGGTTCCACGCTGCAATAACCTTTATTGCTCTTATTGTCGATTTCATATGGCACATCATCAACTGACTGATGAGTAATGAAGGAGTGCTCCACTCCTGAATGAGGTGAGTTATGGCAAAAGGCTACGTAAAAATCCAGGCTCCGGAAGAGCTTCAGAACAAGGCGCTTGAAGCCCTTGAGGTTGCACGGGATACAGGAAAGATCAAGAAGGGATCAAACGAGGCAACGAAGGCCATCGAGCGAAGCATCGCCCAGCTGGTCCTGATCGGTGCTGATGTCGAGCCCGAAGAGATCGTGATGCACCTCGCCCCCCTTTGCGACGAAAAGAAGGTCCCGTACATCTTTATCAACAAACAGAACGATATCGGTGCCGCAAGCGGCCTTGATGTCGGTTCTGCCGCTGCTGCAATTGTGAAGTCGGGCAAGGCAAAAGAAGTCATCGATGATCTGGCAAAACAGCTGGTTGCCCTGAAGGCGTGAGGCTCTTTATGGCAGACGATGCAACGCCAGCAGAAGTTATCGAGGTCGTCGGTTCAACCGGCATGCACGGCGAAGCCATGCAGGTAAAGTGCCGCGTTCTCGACGGCAACAACAAGGGACGCATCATCACCCGTAACACGGTCGGGCCCATCCGCGAGGGGGATATCGTCATGCTCCTTGAGACCGAGCGCGAGGCAAAGAAACTGTCGAGGCGGTGAACCCGATGGTCGAACAGCACACCTGCAATTTCTGCGGGGAGATAATCGAACCTGGGACCGGCAAGATGTTTGTCAAAAAAGATGGGACCATCTTCTTCTTTTGCAGCTCCAAGTGCCAGAACAACAACAACCTTGGCAGGGTCCCGCGGCGGGTCCCGTGGACAAAGGCAGGAAAGAAGGCTTCAGGTAAGGAGTGATGGGCAATGGAGCGCACCTTTGTGATGATCAAACCGGACGGTGTCCAGCGCGGGCTTGTTGGCACGATCATCGCACGCCTTGAGGCAAAGGGCCTGAAACTGGTGGCAGCACGGTTCGAGGTGCTGACAGAGAAGCGCTTCATCGGTCAGTACCGCGAGCACCTGGAAAAACCCTTCTTCCCGTCGCTCAAGCAGTTCATCATGGGCGGGCCGGTCTTTTTAATGGTCTGGGAAGGAAGAGACGTTGTCCCTGTCGTGCGCAAAATGGTCGGTGCGACCAACCCGCAGGAAGCGGCGCCTGGCACCATAAGGGGCGACTTTGGGATCGACACCGGCCGGAACGTGATCCACGCGTCCGATTCTCCAGAGAGAGCGAAACGCGAGATCGCCATTCATTTCAAACCGGCAGAACTCTGCACGTACACCCGGATCGATGAGTCCGTGATCTATGAGTATTAATCCTTTTTATAAAAAACGGCATAACTGCAACTATTTTTTCACCTGTTCCGGCATGATCTTCACCATTGTCCGGGTTTTTTTCGCATGTTCTGTTTTTTTTACGTGACATACCCGAACTTAAAAAACCCGGAGAACAAACGCTGATCACCCATGAAGTGCTGTAGTGCCCAGATCGCCAGCTGCTGGGAGAAGCCGGAAAAGACCCTTGCAAAGGCGGAGGTGTGTATCAGGAGAGCAGCGTCCCTTGGTGCCGCCATCATCGCGTTTCCCGAGCAGTTTTCCACCGGGTGGGACCCGTGCTCGGACAGGCATATCCAAGACAGATCGGGCCAGATCGTTTCTGCACTAAAAAAGTATGCTCATGAATATTCTGTTGCAGTTCTCGGTTCTTTCCGCGAGCGGTACCAGCCGCTCCCGAAAAATACGGCATTTGCGGTTGATAGCGATGGTTCTGTCCTCGCATGGTATGCAAAGATGCACCCGTTCACCTCTGCACGCGAGGAGCGGTATTTTGCAGCAGGTGCAGATATTGCCGTGTTCGATCTTCTGGGCACGAAATTCGGCATTGCGATCTGTTACGACCTCCGGTTTCCGTCCCTGTTCCAGCTCTACGCCGCAAAGGGCGTGCACGGGGTCTTTGTCCCGGCAGCATGGCCTGCCAGCCGCGCCCGGCACTGGGAACTGTTCATCAGGGCACGGGCTGCAGAGAACCAGATGTACGTGATCGGTATCAACACGGTAGGAAAAACCCCGGTTGATATATATAGCGGTGCTTCGATGACTGCAGATCCTGATGGGACTGTCATCACACGGGCCGGGGGTCATGAGGAGCTGGTGGTATCCGAGCTGGACCCGTCACGTGTTGAGCAGACAAGAAGCTGGTTTCCCGTCCACAAAGACCACAGGACTGAGCTGTATCACCAGCTGCACAACAAAAAATAGCGCCGCCTATATCTAATACACGGACAAATTGTATAACATGGAGCGGCTCGTATGCGTCAACTGCGGTGCTGTGTACCAGGCTGACGAGATTCTGTATAACTGCCAAAAATGCGGTCATCTCCTTGAGGTGCGCTACAACCTTGACGAGGTTGCCGTATCAAAAAAAGCATGGCAGAAGCGCCCACTCTCGGTATGGAGGTACCGCGAACTGCTGCCGGTACACATCGAGCCGGTTACGCTACAGGAAGGAGGGACACCCCTGTACCACCTCAGACGCCTTGGGAACGAGATGGGGGTAAAGGAGCTCTACGCAAAACATGAGGGTATGAACCCCTCCGGTTCCTTCAAGGATCGCGGGATGACCGTGGGCGTCTCGATGGCACTCCAGCTGAACATGAAGAGTGTTGCCTGCGCAAGCACCGGCAATACGTCAGCGAGCCTTGCGGTCTACGCGGCAAAGGCTGGGATCCCGGCGGTGGTGCTGCTGCCTGCCGGCAAGGTCGCGGTCGGAAAGGTGGCACAGGCGCTGATGCATGGCGCACGGGTCATCTCGATCCGCGGCAACTTTGACCGGGCACTGGAGATGGTGCACGAGCTCTGCCTGTCTCACGGTCTGTATCTCCTCAACTCGATCAACCCATACCGGCTCGAAGGGCAGAAGACCATTGGATTTGAAGCAGTCGACCAGCTGGGCGGCATGCCTGACCGGTTCGTCCTCCCGGTCGGCAACGCGGGGAACATCTCAGCGGTCTACAAGGGACTCGCCGAACTCCGGGATCTCGGATTTGTCGATTCCCTGCCGATGATGACCGGTATTCAGGCAGTTGGGTCCAGCCCGGTGGTCAGGGCCATCCGCGAGAATTTGCCTGAGGTGATCCCAGAACTGCACCCCGAAACGGTCGCAACCGCAATCCGCATCGGCGCCCCCGTGAATGCAGAGAAGGCGCTCACCGCGATCCGGAAGACGGGCGGCCTTGCAGAATCGGTGACCGATGATGAGATCCTACGCATGCAGCGTGAACTTGCACGAAAGGAAGGGGTCGGCGTCGAGCCCGCGTCCGCTGCGTCGGTTGCGGGCGTGCGAAAACTGGTGGAGAGCGGGGTGATCGACCGTTCCGAACGGATTGTCTGTGTCGTCACCGGCCACCTCCTAAAGGACCCTGATACGGTGATCAGACAATGCGAACCCCCGACCGAGATCGACGCGGATTTGCCCTCGCTGCTCTCTGCACTGCGCTTGTAGCTGCCCTGCTGGTCCTGCCCTGTGCGGCGCTCTACGCAGAGTACCGCGTACTACCAAACGGTACGGCGTACAATGCGTCAGTTGATGTTGCCGGTGTGCAAAAATTCGAGTTCTTCGAAACGGGAATGCTGGGGGAACGGATACCCCAGAAAGTCAGCAATATCGAGGTTACGGGGAACTGCTCGCCGTGCCTGTTCAATATGAGCGGCGCTTCATCGATCACCTTTTCTCAGGGGAACTACACCATCCGCTTCACGGCACCACTCCGGGATTTCCACCTTGTGGCAGCGTTCGAGCAGCCCTATTCCGTCAACGTTACCCTTCCGGTGGAGTTTGATGTCAGGAACCCTTTGCTTGCTGGCATGAACCCTGGGGCAGTCATTATTCTGGAAAGCGACAACTCGACAACGGTACAGTGGAACCGTACCATGTCGGTCGACCTCCGGTTTTACGACCAGAACCGGGAAACACTCCTCTACCTGTTCGGCAATTTCTGGATCATTATTGCGGTTGTCCTGCTGCTGCCGTTCATGATCACGGCAAGAAGGAAACAATGACTGGTAAAATCCCGTTTGCAGTATCAAAGGTCTGGCACTTTAGTTTTTTTCGCGAGTATGAAGGTGTGGTTCACCCTGTCCATCAGAAATCTTTATCGCCACGATGTGGATTGCATTAAGAGAATGGTAAAATCACGTAAAAACGAAGAATAATTTATCAGTTCATCACTGTCAAGAAAGATTGAATTTCATGTGAGCATTATTATCCGTAAAAAGACCAAAAGCAAAACCGACATATTAACCTTTTTTTGCGCATCAAATGC
>Ga0208046_1000250_pt1 | contig 11698 bp, 10 predicted proteins | sample PL_2010_300m_FD_184161 | JGI IMG/M metagenome (GOLD analysis project Ga0208046, IMG submission 184161) | Freshwater microbial communities from Powell Lake, British Columbia, Canada to study Microbial Dark Matter (Phase II) - PL_2010_300m... | ecosystem: Environmental > Aquatic > Freshwater >... | reverse complement strand
CCCGTTGCCCGCTGGACGAGCCAGAAGTACGGGTCAGTGATGTACGAGACGATGCATGCCCCCCCGCTGATGAGCAGGATGAGCGTGACGGGATGAATCGATCCAGCGATACCTGTCCCTGCGATGATCTCTCCCGTGATGACCGCAGTCACCACCCGCGATCCCTGGGCTGTCTGGATCAGAGCCGCGATTAGGAACGGCACGACAAGGGCAGGAAGCGCGAGCGTGAGCAGGCCGTATGCCTGAGTACCGAGATTGCTTGCGCCAATCACAGCGCCGAGCGCCCCGGCACCGCAGAGGTCGAAGATGATCACACCGGCATGTTTTGCGCCCGATGTAAAAGCAGTCTTTCGCACGTCCCCGGGTGCGAGGGCAAGGGCGGTCACGACACCGGCGAGCATCACGATCTGGATCAGGCTTGCAGGCGAGAGCCTGAAGATCGCAAGCCCGATCAAAAGAGCACCCCCTATCGCAAGGAACGGGTACCATGCACGTAGGCGGAATCCGGATGAGGTGTGCACTGCCGGGGCCGGATTTTTCTGTTCGTCAGGATCAGGCCGGGAGTACCGCTGGTGCATCAGGAGGATCGCACCGGCAAGCAGCACGACCGCAATCGGCAGCATGTACAGGTCGAAAATAATTGGCGAAACTGCCATGGCTGGCAGTGCGGCAAAAAGGGCGATGATCACGGGTGTCGGATAGATCAGCGCAAACGAGATCAGGCTCCCGAGTGCCGCAGTGTAGAGCAGCCCTTTTGTTTTTTGCAGACCGCTACCGAGTGAGTTGAGGATGGGGGTCAGGATGATGAACGCGGTGATGCAGCACATGAGCGGGATAGCTAACAGAAAGCCCGCAACACCGGCAAGCCAGAAAGGTCTTTTCATGACGGACTGGATATCTTCCACCACCTGTTCGACCTGGTGCTGCTCCTGCATCACCTTTGCAATCACGGCGCCTGCAAGGATCACGAGGCCGAGGAGGGCAAATACCCTGCCCATACCGGCAGTTGCTTCCCCAATCAGGTGATCCAGCGGCATGCCGGATGCGGCACCGAAAAAAAGTGCCCCGCCAACGAGCACCAAAAACGGCGGCGTTTTGTATTTGATTGCAACTGCCGTGATCAGGAGAATGGTCAAAAGAAAAATCAGGATGGAGTACATTGCACCTGCAAATTCTGGTACTCGAGGATATATAGAAGATTCGACATGTCGTCCTGCGCAAAAGTTCCCTGCTCCGGATGGGCCTGACAAAATTGCATCCTGGAAAGTTTTCTTCGAAACTTTTTAGTTTGTTTCGTGGTTTCCTTGTCAATGTCCATCTCCGCATCATGGGATCCGGAGCGGAACGAGGCGGACGCAATATTGAATGCGGCATTCACATCGGCATGCACCACGTAGCCACAGTGCGGGCACTCAAATCGTTTACGGTACCGCCTTCCGAAACCGCCGCACCGGCTGCACTGTTTGGACGTGTACGCCGGGTTCACATAGATAACAGGGATGCCGGCCTTTTTCGCTTTGCGCTCCACCTGGCACTGGAGGTGGAAGAATGATGCGTTGTCAAACGAAAATTCAAAATAGTTCGATGAATCTTTCGGGGGATCGATCCGGGTGTTGAAGAGTTTTTCGAATTTGATGCCGGAACCAACCGACTCTGCAAACGACACGATCTGCTTGCTGATGGTGTGGATCGCACCTTTGATGATTGTGCGTTCACGGCTTTTGAGTTTTTTTAATTTCCAGAATTTTCCGGATTTCCATAGCTTTGTACAGTTCTTTAAACAATGACTGTGAACATACGGTGCATTTTTTCCCAGTTTCATGACCTTTCCGCCGAACGGGTCAGCAGCCACAGCGACATGCCCGGTGGTGTTTAAGTCAACACCGATCCAGCGGGTTCCAGAAATCATGGCTGAATGAAATTCGATCACCTTTCCTTTCACGATCGTTCAACTGCTGTACAATAACGCGGGATTCTTTGCTGTTTCTGGTATCGCTCCCTCCTGCTCCTTACAATGAGTAATCGCACGCAGTTCCATAAATACTTTTTTTAAAAAAAGCATGAGATTTTCGTGTTTTTTTTAAATGAAGAGTGCTACGCTACACAATCACGATATACGCTATGAGTGAGAGCAGGAATGCGAGCAGCAGCATGGCAACTGAGAGTGGTGCAACATAGATCAGCATCGCGTTTACAGTGCTGGCAAGCTGGGAGATCCGGTTCGAACCAAAGACAACAATGCCCTTGCAATGAGCCGTACCAGCTGCGACGTGTGCAGGTGCGAGATCTGCCAGTGCAGCCTGTACTGTCTGCATGATAAGCGGTAGGAATTCTGCTGACGGTACATGCATGCCCACCGGGTTCTTGCCGGTGATTGTGTTTACGACGTGAGAGTCGGTGGTCATCACTTCAGCGGCATCCACCAGCGTCAGGATCTCACTGACCAAGATCTCCCGCACACCCTGTGCCATATTGTTGCCGTCGATTAGCACGTATGCGGTTGTCTGCCCGCAGGTCTCGACCACGAGGGCCTGGATTCCAAGGTCGCCAAATCCCTGCTCGCGGGAGTACGGAACGGTCTGGTGAGACACCCCGATCGCGAATGGGTACATCTCTGCTCGGTGGCAGTTCTCCATCGCAGTCTCTGCTGCACGCTGGTATTCCGTGGCAGTGAGTGTCGCTGCATGCACCGGTGACGAGAGGTCGGTCATGCAGTTGTGAGCGTCCACAAATGCGACGTGGGGATACCAGCGGTGACCCTCTGCCATGATCGCCATTCCAACCGAAAAGTCGAGATCCTCGGTTCGCAGGGGGGAACGGGTGGAGACCAGCAGGATCGCATTCCCGAACCGCTGGAACAGGAGATGCACTGAACCGGAGGAGAGTCGCCGGGACGGGGTCGCGGAGCTGGAATAGACGAGGCTGGCTTTGGATTCCTGCACCGCATCGATCACCTTGTGGATCTCGCTTTCCGATACAGGGTTGAAGTCATGCGTCGCGCACCCGTGCGGCACCAGTGTCTCCTCCGAAAAATTGTCGTGCAGGATCTTGGGCAGGTTGCCGGCGCCAATCTCACCCATCGGCCCGGGGTGCAGGTTCGGGACGGTGAAGAGCACGCCTTTTTTATTTTCACGACGGAAAAAGAGGCTCACCTGCGGGACGTAGATCTCCTCGCCGATCTCGCGGAAGAAGTCTTCCATCCCTCTGGAGCCGTCCGTCGTGTGGGCGATGAATGCATTGATGAAGGCGAGCCCGCGGATATGGAATGCCCGTTGGAGCGGGCGTTCGATCAGCCAGATCAGGATGGCAAAACCCAGCCCGAAGACCGCGTGGAGAACAAGTGCAAGAATGCCAAATGATGGTGAGAAAAGGAACATCCCTGCGAGTATGCCGGCACCGCTCTGGGTAAATGCAGGCACCAGCATGTGGGGAATCCGGTAGTCAGCGATCGCAACGAGCACAAAGAGCCGGAGCCCGAAAACAAACCCGAGCGAGATCGCATAGAAGAACGAGACGGGTACCATCCTTGAGATGAATGCGGCGAGCGTAATGATGACGCCAAAGACCGTGCAGCTGAGCGCGAGCAGGGCAGAACGGTTCCAGGTCATTGCCTTTCCACCGGATTCGATGAGCGGTTTTGTGAAAAGGAACCCGATGAACGCGGGCAGGGTGAATGCTATGGTCCCCGAAAACGGCAGGTTTGAAACCGGCAGGATCACCCACGCACGGACACCCGCACCATCAATCAGAAGACCGAGGAACGCGATGATGACGAGCGAACGCTTCCATGAAGGTGCGGTGAAGATGTACCGTGTCAGCTGCCCGAGTTTGACATCACCGCCGGTTGCCATTATGCAAAACCCCTGAGCACGAGTTCACTCCGGTCGACAGTCTTTTGGATCTCCGCATGTGTGTAGGTGATGGGGCGGGTGTAGAACGGCGCGTTGAGGGTGAGACTTTCATATTCGCCTCCTTCGCCCGCAAGGTTGATCCGGTGGCGTGACGCAACCTTTTGTAACCGGCGGATCAGTTCATCATCGATCCTGGCCCCAAGAAAGCTCTCGTCAAGCCCTCCGGCGGCAGCAACGACAATGATGGCATCCATCCGTATCGCCACCTCCTGCAGGAGCGCCACTGGATCCATCTGCCAGAGTGGTGCAAGGACGGCAAGCGAGAGGTCACTGGCAAGTGCTGCGATCCGGTCGTTCTGGTAGACGGAGGCGACCGCCCCGGTTACGATCCCGTCGACCGGGAGGCAGGAAAGCCCCTTTCTGAGATCGGCAAGTTCTTCCTCTTTTTTGCCATGGGTACGGATCTCAATATATTTCATTCCTGCAACGCGGGCGATGACAGGTACAGCATCGAGGTTTGCCGAGTGGAACATGAAGGACTCGCGGTTCTCCGGCCGGACGGTGACGAGGAATTCAACCTCTTTTCCCGCATCAATCGCTTTCTGGCATGCAAGGATCGAGTCCTTTCCACCAGATGTGAGCACCGCCCAGCTCATGCAAACCTCCGTTCCTCTGGTGTATCCGGTGCACGAAAGTGCCTGCGGAACCGCGCCAGCATCTCATCCCAGTCCGGCAGGTGTGTCTGGCACCCGGGGTGCTCAACGACAAACGATGCAGTGACAGTCCCCACCCTGCAGCAGTCCGGGAGTGCAAATCCCCGAACATACGCGGTGAGGAACCCGGCACGGTACGCGTCGCCGGCACCGGTCGGATCGGCAAGAAGCACCGGGACGGCCGGTACAAAGTGTTCCTTTCCGTCATGATAGAGCATGCTGCCGTCCCCGCTCATGGTAAAGATGGCGGTCTTCACCCTCCCGATAAGCGCTTCTTTTGTTATCTGAAGCGTCCTGCACATTTCCTGCACTTCATGCTGATTTGCAAACAGGATATCGGTATTGGAAATGATCGAGTCGAGCTGTTCTTTTGTGTACCAGAACACGTCCTGGCCGGGATCGAACGAGACAAACTCGCTCTTTTCTGCGACCCGGTAGTTGAAGTCCGGGTCCGCAGTTGCCATGTGGACAAAGGGGAGTGAGGGGGCTTCTTCTGTGGCAAATGCCTTTGAGGCGCCCCATTCGAAAAAGGTCATCTGGTCGCCGGCATCGTCCGTGAACATGAACGCTGTCGGCGTGTGGGTACCAGGCACACAAAAAAACTGCTGCCGGATGCCAAGAAGTTTCATCCACTGGTCGTAGTCAGTACCAGAAAAATCGTCACCCACGCAGGAAACCAGCGTGCATGGTTCCCCGAGCGTCGCGATACCTGCCGCGATGTTTGCCGCACCCCCTCCAAAAAGGATCTTTCGGTCGGTGATGTGCGTCGAAGTGTTGGGGTTCGGCAGGTGGTGGACGGTGGATATGTGATCGATTGCGGTATGCCCGACAACGTGGATCATATCTCCTGCACATCCATAAGTTTGAGCGGGACGTCCCGCAGCGCTTTTCCCACGACAGATTTTGCGATCCTCACCGCGTGCTCTTCTGACTCTGCCCGGAATACTTTCATCTCCAGCGAAAGGCCGACAAGCCCCGTATCGGCGACCACGATCGCGCTGGAGAGTTCCCCTTCACAGTGCGGGCACGAGAGCATCCCCGCCTCAACTTCGACGTATTTCGCTGACGGGTTCAGCCTTTTTCCCGCCTCACTGATCGCAATCCCGATCGCATCATCAAGTGATTTGACGTCCCGTATGATCCATGCGGATTCAAGCGTTACCAGATAGTCAGGCACGCCCATTACCCCCGTCTTTACCATCGTTCGTAATGCACATGATCAGACACCGCCATACGTTCGGTGAGTGCGGAAGGGGGATGCCCCCTCCCGACAGCGAGCAGGCAGACCGGCCGGATGTGGTGCGGCAGGCCAAGAATCGACCGGACCTCCTCCTCATCAAACGCGCCGGTCCAGCATGAGTGGAGGTTTCTTGCATGTGCTGCGAGCATCATGTAGGTGCCGGCGATCGTTGCGTCCTGCACCGCGTACAGGATACCCCGGTCTCCGTACCGGGACATCGAGCGGACGTAGTTTGCGCAGACCACAAGGATTGCCACCGCCTGCCTGATATGTTCCTGCCCGAATGCCGCTTCCTGAAGTTCCAGCCTGGTATCCTCATCAGTTACAACCACCACGTCCCATGCCTCGAGATTACCGGCACTCGGGGCGGTGCCTGCGCAGGCGAGGATATAGGTCATCTCCTCATCGCTGACCGGTACAGGTGTGTAGTCCCGTACAGACGACCTGCAGGTCAGAAATCCCAGGAATTCAGAGGAGTCCATGTCCCGACAATACCTGCCATGCCTCCTGTGCAGATGTTGTTGAGGCACTGATGGCAGCAGCAATTTTTTCCGAGGCCTGTTCCGGCTGGTTGCTCTCAAGGAGGGATATTGCATCATTGAGGGCGTTTGTGGCCCGTACAAAATCCTGCTGGTTTGTGCTGTTGTACGCGAACTGGAGTTCAGATCGCACAGATTCCATCAGCATGAGCAGCATGCGCCTGCCGCCTGCCCGCTCCCGCTCCACAAATCCTGAAAGCGCGACACAGAGCTGGGATACAATGATCATCTCTGACTTTGCCCGTTCTCCAAACTGGTAACTTTTCACTGCGGTGGGAAGATCCATATTCACCATAGATAGTCTCCATAAAAGATTGTTGTCATTGTAAAATTTTCCCTTCGAGCTGAAAAAGGAGGTTGAATATTTTGGGGGGTTTAGAATCACTTTGCAATATTTTTATGGTATCGTTGCGGGCACTTTGTTCCCTGTGCTAATTTTTTACCGCGCGGACTTCGGCTTGGTGCCCATCGCTGACACTTTTGCGCGGCGCATCCGGCGCCTGACCAGCGGGTTGCCGGTCCTCTCGGGAGTGCCACGGTCGCCGCCCCGGCTGCCACCGCGGCCGCCTCGTCCCCCGCGCCCGCCGCCGCGCCTGCCACCACGCCCGCCAAACTGTTGTTCGGCAGCTTCATCAACCTTCTTTACGTTTGCCCCGGCCTTGAACCGCTGGTTCGGTCCAGGGGTCTTGAGCTCTGCCTCTTTTTTTGGGACGAGCCTGATCTGACCCTTGACCCCTTTCACCTGTGCCCAGATGGTTGTTCCTGTCTTGCCCATGGTTAAACTCCTTATTTAATTCTGCCGTGCTGCTGATAAATGTTCGCGCAAGTGCCGGCTATCCCTCGAAGTGTTCCTAAAAAAAAATAATCACGTTGATTTTCCTGCCAGAATCTTCTCGATTTCACGCTTGAGTAATTCGCTTACCACTTTGCCATCAACCGAGCCCCGGACCTTTGCCATGACAACACCCATCAGAGGGCCAAGTGCAGATTTGCCCTTCTGCGCCACAAAGTCGGTGCGGTCCGTGACAATCGTTTTTATGATTGATTCGAGTTCATCGCGGGATACTGCCGGGGCAAGTTTTGCGATCGCATCGTCCAGCGTGGAACCGGATGCAACGGAAAGGAAGACGTCTTTAATCGCTTCTTTTGCCATCTTCCCGCTCTTTACTGCATGGAGGATCTTTACGTCAGTATCCTGTGCAAACAGTTTATCGGTATCGATCCCTTCCCGCTTGAGTTCGGTAGAAAACCGAAGGATTGTGGATGCAGCGAGATCGGCATTGATGCCATCATCAATTGCCCGTTCAATCCGTGGCAGATATTCTGACGAAGCGACCTGTGTGGCAAAATTGTTGTTAAATCCGTACTCTTTGACAAAAAAGGCTGCTTTTCGTTTAATTTTTTCCGTCAGCAGCTCGGGCACAACAACCGCGTCCCACCGCTTCTGATCGATCATCACCGGCAGCACATCAGTCTCCGGGTACATCCTTGCAGCACCAGGGAGCGGGCGCATGTAGGCGGTGCTGCCGCTTTCGAGCATCTTCCGTGTTTCCTCGGGAACCGGATTTTTGTCCAGTGCTTTCTTTGCCCGTAAAATAACCTGTTGTACGGCACAACCCGCCTGTTTTTCACCAGCACCCGCCACAATCACGATGCAGTCCTGATCATCTGCGTTCATGACCTGCCGCAGATTTACCACCTCTTCCTTGGTGATCCCGTATGCCGGCAGTTCGTCCGTGTGGAAGATCCCGCCGACCCCGCAGACCTTCGCATAATCGGACATCTCGCTCCCGAGTCGGCGTTCCGGCTGGATTTCGCGCCCGACCAGCCTAGCAAATCCCGTGAGCGTGATCGCTTCGATCCGTTTTGCCTTTTTCAGGATCCCCGATTTCGTTTGTTTGAAGAGTTCGGTAACGTTATATATTGAATTGGGACTTACGGATGCCCCTCTCTTTTTTAATTCATCCCGGGTCTTAATGAGTTCTTGTTGCCGCTGCACCTCACGTCTCACCACTTCTGAAATGAGGTCAAGCTCCTGCACACCTTTTATCTCCACGCGTGCCCCACCGGCGATCGAAATATTCACGTCCTGCCGGATTGTGCCGATCCCGCGCTTCACCTTTCCCGTGGAGCGGAGCACCATGCCAATGTATTCTGCGACCTGCTGCACCTCTTCGGGAGTATGCATGCAGGGAGATGTTGTGATCTCCACAAGCGGGATCCCGAGCCGGTCGAGCGAGAATGTATCGTCCTTCACCCGCTGTGCGGCCTCCTCCTCAAGGCAGATCGTTTCAATCGCACCGCCGTTTCTGAGTATACCGGTTGGGATCGCACCAAGTAATGCGACAAGTGCGGTGCGCTGGAACCCGCTCGTGTTCGAACCGTCGATCACGAGTTTCCGCATGGTATGCACCTGCGCGATTGGGGTCATGGAGAACATCTTTGCGATGGTAAGACAGACAGACAACGCCTCATCATTCAGCGGTGCCGGTGGTTCCTCATCGTTCTCGACTAGGCAGGTGGTGTCGTAGGTGTAATACCGGAACTTCCGCTCGCGCTTCATCTCCTCCTTTGCCGCCCGGTCGATCTCACCCATCTCGCTCTCGGTCGCCCGCAGGTACCGGAAAAATTCTCCTGAATGGTCGGCCGTGTCGCGCAGCGAGGTCGGACAGGAGCAGAAGAGCTTCTTTGTTGTGTCCAGCTGCTGGTGGATCTCGATCCCGGCGACAAGGCCGATCGCCTTATAGTCCATGGAGGCTCCTCTGGTTCCACTCTCCGGTGAGATCGGCCTGCACCATCCCGGCCGCCTTCTCCGGATCTTTCTCGTTGCCCAGCACCCACATCAGCTTGACCAGTGCCACTTCGGGGAGCATGTCGCCGCCTTCAATAACCCCTGCATGTAAGAGGTCCCGCCCGGTGTCATAGACACGGTCACACACCCTCCCGTGCATGCACTGCGAGGTCATGACCACCACCGTCCCGCCATCGATCAGGTCCCTGATCAGGGGGATCAGTCCTGTGCTGACATGGCCGAGCCCTGTGCCGGAGAGCACCAGCCCTCTGTATCCCTGGCAGGCGGCGAGGATCCCGGGCGCCATTCCCGGGTAGAACTGGACGAGCCCGCAGCGTTCCTCAAGTTTTTCATGGAGTTCCAGAGAACGGGTGCCGCGCCGCACTGCATAGGGTTCAAGGGTAACCTCGCGGGAGGGGTATGAAACGGTGCCCAGCGGCGGTATCCCGATGCTCCGGAATGCATCGCGGCGCGACGTATGCATCTTGCGCACCCGGGTGCCCCGGTGGATCGCACAGCAGTCATCATTCGTCGTTGCATGCATCACCACCGCCACCTCGCCGAGATCGCTTGTCGCCGTGCTCGCTGCGCAGACTGCGTTCATCGCGTTGTCGCTCGAGGGACGGTCAGCGGACCGCTGTGAACCGACAAAGACAACCGGTACGGGTGTTTTCAGCATAAAACTGAGCGCCGATGCACTGTATGCCATGGTATCTGTGCCATGGGTGATGATAACCCCGGATACACCCGATCTGATCTCTTCATACACTGCACGGGCAAGATCCCGCCAGATTGCCGGTGTCATGTTCTCAGACAGGATCGTTGAGATAGACCGCGTCCGGTAATTTGCCACGCCTGAAAGTTCCGGGATCGCCGATAAAATTTCACCTGCGTCGAACTGGCTTGTTACCGATCCCGTACGGTAATCGATGCGGCTTGCAATGGTGCCTCCTGTTGATACGATTGAGAGATCGGGAAGATTACGGTCCGGCTTCACTTCGGGCCTTACGAGCGTCACAGGTGACGGACGTTCAATACATGTGCAGGAAGCCGGGTCGACACCGATGTTGTACCCGGATTCAAGTTTTATGACCGCCCTGCCGTCACGGTGGGTGATATACGTCCCGGTTTTTCTCTGCCCGGCAACTTCGCAGGCAACGACATCGCCGGAAACAAATTCCGGAATTATGCTACCAGCCTCCGGGCGTCTGCAATCAACTCGTCCTTTGCCCGTGCGAGCCGTGCGAGCCGCTTATCAATGAGCGCAGAATCGGTGTCAAGCTGCTTCTTGCGTTCTTCAATCGCGATTTTTATTGCAAACGGGGCCGGCCCGCCGGGGGCTTTCCGGAGCGCGATTGAATAACTGACATCCAGCACCTCATTGATTTTCTCCTGTGTCAGCCCCTTGTCTGCAAAGGAGATATCAACCTCGAGTTCACGCGCCGCCGTATCCAGAGTTTCTAGGTTGAGGTATCCTTTCTGCACCGCCCTCCCGACAATATTGTGGGCAGTGCGGAACGGGAGCCCGTAGGTGCGCACCAGCGTATCGGCGAGTTCAGTCGCCGTGGAGAACCCCTTGCCGGCCTCCTCCTTCATCCGTGCGGTTTCAAACGTCGCACTGGAGAGCATGTCGATCAACAGGCGCAGGCTCTCCTTTGCATCCCGCATCCCGCGCCAGATATTGGGGGTGAGCTCCTGCAGGTCCCGGTTGTAGCTCATCGGGAGCCCTTTGATCGTGATAAGTGCGCCGGTATACGCGCCGAACACCGACCCGGTCTTTGCACGCATGACCTCTGCAATGTCCGGGTTCTTCTTCTGGGGCATGATGGACGAGGTGGAACAGAATGCGTCATCAAGGGTGACAAACGCGACAAACGCGGTGCTCCAGAGGATGAGGTCCTCGCAGAGCCGGCTCACGTTCGCCATCAGGATGGAGAGGTCGGCAAGCGCCTCCAGTGCAAAGTCACGGCTCGCCACAGCATCCATGGTATTATTCACAAGCCCATCAAACCCGAGGAAGCGTGCGGTGAGTTCGCGGTTGATAGGGTAGCCCGTGGAGGCAAACGCTGCTGCGCCGAGCGGGGACTGGTTTATCCTGATATACGCGTCCCTCAGCCGGTCGAAGTCCCGGGAGAATGCCTGTTCATAGGACAGGAGGTGGTGGGCAAGAGTCGTCGGCTGGGCGTGCTGCATGTGGGTGAAACCCGGCATGACGCTTTCGATATGCTGCGAGGCAAGGGCGACCAGTACCTCGCGCACTTTGAGGAGTGCTGCCATCTGCTTGAGGATATCGTCACGCAGCTTCATCCGGATGCAGGTGGCGACCTCGTCGTTTCGCGACCGCCCCATGTGCATGCGCCCGCCGACCTCGGCACCGACCGCTTCGGTGAGGATGGACTCGATGCCAGCGTGGACGTCCTCGAACCGGTCATCGAACACCTCGTCCGGTACCCCCTCGTCGTGGAGTTCAAGGAGTGCCGGGAGGAGCTGCCGTGTGATATCGCGGTCGATGATCTTCTGCTTGTCAAGCATCAGCACGTGGGCGATGTCCACAAGCACATCTG
>Ga0208046_1000248_pt1 | contig 11707 bp, 12 predicted proteins | sample PL_2010_300m_FD_184161 | JGI IMG/M metagenome (GOLD analysis project Ga0208046, IMG submission 184161) | Freshwater microbial communities from Powell Lake, British Columbia, Canada to study Microbial Dark Matter (Phase II) - PL_2010_300m... | ecosystem: Environmental > Aquatic > Freshwater >... | reverse complement strand
GTCGTGAGGGTGTAACAGGTTACGAGTGGATTGTCGAAGAACACGATCAAGCGACGGTCTTCGGTATCGATGAAATGCTCGGGAAGGTACGGGACGCAGCGTCAGACGACTGGCGGGCCGCAGCCTGGGTCATTGAGAGGCGCGGTGGGGCCACTTGGCAGAGGCCACAACAGATTGCCTTAACCGGCGGGCTAGACGTCAACCTGAGCAAAATGACAGATGCGGAGCTGGAAGCCGAGCTTCGGGCGTCAGAGGCAGAGTTGAAACAGTTGGAGGAACCATGACCGGCAGGCATCAACTCCCGACGCTACTCGGGCGGCACATGTGGAAGAAACTCAACGAACCTCGCAACATCTGCAAGGGTGACAACTGGCGGGCCGTGAGCACGGATGAGATGTGGATGAACATTCTGACGGAGGTCGACGAGCTCAGGTGCGCGATCATGCGAGAAGGGCCAGAGGCCATCCTGGCCGAGATTGCGGACGTGGCAAATTTCCTTGCCATGCTCGCGGACAAGGTCGAATCGGAGGCGTAATTGCTCGGAGGCGTAATTGCTCGCAACGCAGATCCTACAACTGCCCCCACATCTTCGAGTCCTCGCGCTCCGCAAAGAGCGCATCAAGCGTCTGCGCGAACGTACTTCACGCCCCGACTGGCGCGTGACCCTCGTGGATTCCCTTTTCCCTGCGCAGATGGCTTTCGTTCTCAGTGAGGCCAAGGCGATCATTGGGCAATGCACACGGCGAGCTGGTAAGACCCACGGGGCCGCGGCCAAGCTGATTCTCGCAGCGGAGCGCAATCCAGGGGCGACGGCGCTCTATCTCGCCCTGACTCGCAAATCCGCCAAGCGCCTCCTCTGGCCAAAACTCAAGCAGATGAAACGCGATTACGGGATTCCCCTGACCTTCAACGAGTCAGACCTCATAGCCGAACTCCCGAACGGTGCCCAAATCGTGCTGTACGGGGCAGACCAAGAAAATATGGCCGAGCGTCTGCGCGGTGATGCCTACTGCATTGTGCTGGTGGATGAGGCGGCTTCGTTCGGTAATAACCTCGAGTACACCCTGACAGACGTGGTGGAACCTGCGCTTCTCGACTACCAGGGCGCTCTGTGCATGATCGGTTCACCAGGGCCCACCCTGTTCGGGCCGTTCTACGATGCGTGTTCTGACCCTGGGCGGGGTTGGGAGATGCACAAATGGTCTGTGCTCGACAACACTCATCTTCCCCATGCCGGCTCGTGGATTGAGGAACTGAAGAAGCGTCGGGGGTGGGACGACGACAATCCCACCTACCTGCGCGAGTATCGCAACGTGTGGGTGTCAGATCCAAATGCTCTGATCTACGGCTACAACCCAGTGCGCAACGACTTCGCCCAACTTCCGATAGGGCCGCGGTGGGAATACGTGTTGGGGATCGACCTCGGCTTCGACGATCCCGCCGCATGGTCTGTGATTGCCTGGGCGCAGGATCATCCCAACGCCTACGTCGTGCATAACGAGGCACATCAGGGGTGGATACCCTCGCAGTGGGCGCAGCGAACCCAGGAATTGCAAGAACAGTTCAAGCCGATGCTCACCGTTGCCGATGCCGGGGCACTAGGCAAAGCCATCGTCGAGGAGATGGTAACGCGGTGGGGCTTACCCATCGAGGCGGCGGAGAAATCGGAGAAGATGTCGAACATCGAACTGATGAACGGTGATTTCCGTTGTGGGCGTTTGCTCGTCGACGAAGGGTTGACGGAGCTGAAGACGCAATATCTCACGTTGACCAAGGATCGCACCGGCAAGAAAGAAGACCCGTCGCTTCCAAACGACCGATTGGATTCAGTTTTGTATCCGTGGCGAGCCTGTAGAAACTACTGGTACAAAGACAAGCTGCCCGAGGCTGAGTTTGGATCGGAGGAGTATTGGAACCAGATGGAAGAACGACAAATCGCCGCGATGGTGGCACAATCCGAACAGTCAAGCAATTGGTATGATGAACTCATGTAGGAGGCTTTATGGAAATCGACCAGATGGAAAAGATCATCGATTTGATGATCTCGAAGGGCGTGGCCGGGTTTGAAATTGGCGACTTCAAGGTATCATTCTGGAGTCAGCCAGTGGGCGTCCCGCAGACCCATGCCGAACGCACCAAGTTATATTCCGAGGACGAAATCGACGCCGATTTGGGCATCATGGACGAGGAGTATTGAAATGGAACCATCACAAAACACCCAATGGTGGAAGGCCGACGACGACGAATCAGCACGTCGCGCTATCTCCATGATCACCGCAATCAACACATCCCAGGTGGCATGGCACGCCGACAACCTGCGCCACACTCGCATGTATGAGAACCGCGACTACTTCGGCACCGCCGTCGCCTCGCATATGGTGAGAACCTACAGCCAAGCCAGACGGATGAGCCACACTCAGAAAACTACGAGGATGGCCCTGAACATCACCAAGTCGTGCATCGACACTCTCACAAGCAAGATTGCGAAAGAGAAGGTCAGACCTGTTTATTTGACGACTGGAGGCATGATTGAACGCCGCGAGCGGTGCGACAAACTCAACCAGTGGTTGTATGGGCAGTTCGATTCGGCTGGCGTTTACGAGTGGAACAAGCAGGTTTTCAGAAACGGGTGCATTTATGGGAAGGGCGCTTCGAAGACCTTCATCACCAAGGTCAATGGCAAACCAGTCATCAAGAGTGAAAACGTATTCACTCCGGAACTTTTGGTTGACCCATATGATGCGTACTACGGCAATCCGCTGTGCTTGTATCAGCAGAAATTCGTCACGAAGGACTCCCTTCGTTCCGACCCAATTCTGGGAAAGAACTCTCGAGCCATCGACATGGCCACAGGCTTGTCATCACTCGCTGGGGCGACTGCCCACGACACGACAATTTGCTGGGAGGCTTGGCGGCGCAAGAGTGACCGGGAGATGGGACGTCACCTGATCTTCACCGACGCCGGTGTGTTGTTTCAGGAGGATTGGGACGACGACCAGTTCCCAATCGATTTTTTCGACTACACCAGGCCAGTCATCGGGTTCTGGGGCGTGGGCATTGCCGAGGAGTTGATCCCCATCCAGATCGAGTTGAACCGGGTGAGCAACCACATCCGCGACTGCATGATTCTGGGGGCCAACCCTCGCACCTACGTTCCCATCGGAGCGCAGATCGACAAAAACCATTTTACGAACCGCATCGGTGGAATCGTGCCATTTGCTGGCGGTCAACCTCCAATCCAAGCCACACCACCCAGCGTCAATCGCGAGAGCCTGGAGCGAGAGAACACCCTGTTCAACCGTGGATTTGAGATTGTCGGTCTCAACCTCATGAGCGCGTCGGGGCGTAACACTCTAGGGGCAAGCGCCAGCGGTGAGGCCATCCGCAGCTATAACGACATCGAGACCGAACGATACGCAGAAACCCAGCAAAATTGGGAGGACTATCACGTCAGGTTGGCAAATCGGTATCACCGTACCGCACGTCAGATCGTCAAGGACTACCAGCATTACATCGTCTCGACTGCTACCGATGACCGAGGCGTGGGTTCAATCGATTTCGCAGATATCGATATCCCAGAAGATGCAATGACCATTCAGAGGTTCCCGCAGAACGCGCTACCGCAACAGCCTGGGTTCCGGTTTGCCACCATCAAGGAATATAAGGACGAGGGCTACATCGACCAGGACGACGCTCGAGACCTGATGGATATTCCAGACATCAAACAAAAGACGCGCTATGTGCTCGCCCCGCGCAGGGTCATCGAGAAACTGGTCGAGAAGATGGCATACCAGCCAACCCCGAAAGACGGGCGGTGGCTTTCGGTCATCCCGGAACCCTACATGGATGTCACCTATGCGCTGATATTCGGAACACGCATGTATAATTTTCTTCTTCTCGAACTGCCAGAAGACGACGAGGCACAGAAGAAAGCGAAAATGCAGAGGCTCAACCTCGTGCGCCAGTGGATCGACAAGGTGAATCAGATGAGCCAGAAGCCACCACCACCGATGGACCCGATGGCTGGGGGCGGTACGCCGACAATGCAAGGATTGCCCCCTATGGGAGGGGGTGGGGCAATGGGCATGCCGCCACTACCACCGATGGCAGGGGTTCCCGCCTGATGTGAGGCCTTGACATTTGCTTTTAATCGTGAGGAGAGACAGAATGGACACAGGCAATCCAGTAGCGGTCGGGGGTGGCACCTCCAACGCAACACCGGGCTCAGATGACGGCAGCCGGGGAATGCACGATGATGGAGCGAGTTTTTGGAACTCGAACGCTGAATACCTGCAATCTATCGCAGCGCGTTTTGGTGGTGGATCAAACCAATCGACACCGACACCACAACGACAACCGAGTAGCGCGGGAGACGGAGACGAGTACCAAGAATTTGCCCGTTGGAAGGCGGCAAAAGAGGGCAAAGACCCTCGTGCGATTCTTGAGTTGAGCGGTATGCAACCGGCGGATCTGTTATCCGCTACGCTGTTTGGTGGCCCTCCAAAAGAGGAACCGAAACCAGACCCGGTGGAGTCAATCCGCGGTGAGCTCGCCAAACTCAAGGGCGACTTGGAGGCCGAGCGTAAGCAACGGCAATCCGAGTCGGAGAAGATCGCAGAAACCAGGGCCAAGCTCAAATTCGTCGAACAGGTGGGGGCAATGTCTGACCTCACTCTCCTGCAAAAATGGGGCACCGAAGCCACCGACACGTCATGGAATCTCTATATCAAGGACGTGGAAGAGGCATTCGAGGCGAAGCGTCGGGGCGAACAGGTAGCAATGCCTAGTCTTCGTGGCGCGGCCATTAGAGTGGAGAACTATCTGAGGGCCCAAGCCGGGAAACTCAGTGACGTATTCGGAGGTGGCGGGGCTGCGTTGGAGCCCCTGTCGTTAGACTCCAAAACCGAGGCGCCAAATCAAGCGGCGACGGCCCCCACAGGTAATGTTCGGGGGATGAGTCCAACTCTTACAAACGTCGGTGGAGAAACCGGCGCTCGACCCACGGGGCCCGCTACTCCAGATGAACTGAGAGCACGAGCCCTAGCCGCAGCGAAAGCATTGCGCGGCAAGTGAGGTCAAGCGACCGACCACCGAAAAGTACGAGGTCGCTTGAAATGTTTGATTTGACTCGCGCATCTGCAATTGTCAAAGAGCGGTATCCCGACGACGAAATTCAGCGAATGAGTTTCAAAAATCGTCCTTTCTTCGCCATGGTCGCCAAGGACGAGTCCTTCACCGGTGAGTTGATGAAGGTTCCGCAGCAATACGGGAACCCTCAGAACCGCTCAACCAAGTTCTCCCAAGCCAAGGCAGGCACGAGTTCCAGTTCCTACGAGGCGTTCAAAATCGAGCGCGTCAAGAACTACTCGTTCGCCTCCATCGACAACGAAACCATTCTCGCCACCGAGTCTGACGATGGTGCGTTCCTCAAGGCTCTTGAGTCTGAGATGGACGGCGCTTTCGACGCTATCGCCAATGACCTTGGCCAGACTATCTGGGGCCCAGGAACTCACCAAATCGGCAAAATCAGTAGCGTCGCTGCGAACGTGATCACGCTTGTCGATGATAACGATTCTGTGAACTACGAAGTCGGAATGAACCTCGATTTCAGTGACGTGCTGACTGGCACGACTGTTCGTTCTGGTTCTGCCGCTGTCTCCGCGGTTGACCGTGAGAATGGCACGGTTACCTACACAGGTACCGTTGCCGGTATCGCAGCCAGCGACTACATCTTCCCCGCAGGCGACAAGAACAGCGCCCTTTCCGGCGTTGGCGCTTGGTGTCCTTATGGTTCCGGTCGTGCGACTGCGCTCGCCGCGTCGTTCTGGGGCGTGACCCGTACCGTCGACCCTACTCGTTTGGGTGGCTGGTATCAGGATTACTCGAGCCTGCCAATCGAGGAAGCTCTTTCGAAGTTCGTCGCCATCCTTGGCCGCGAAGGTGCCAATCCCGACGTGATTTTCCTCAACCCAATGGATTGGGATGAGCTGAAACGATCGCTCGGTTCCAAGGTGCAATACGTCAACAAAATGATCGCTCAAGTCGGATTCCAGGGTATCCAGATCATCGGCTACAACGGCGTTCTGGAGGTCTACGCTGACCGGTGGGTGCCTTACGGCTACGCCTCCGTCATGCAACTCGACACCTGGAAACTGTGCTCGCTCGGCCCCGTGATTCGGACGTTCAACACCGACGGACTTCTGATGCTGCGAAGCCAGACTTCTGACGGCGTTGATATCCAGATCAATAGCTACGCGCAGCTAAAGTGTCGGGCAGTCGGCTGGAACGGTTGGGTAAAACTCCGCTAATAACTGAGCGGGGTTTTTCCCCGCTCCCATGCTTTGGGAGATAAGGGCTATGGTAGCTCCTAAGAATCATTTGACGGGTGCGGCTCAGTTTCCGCTCAAGACTCTGTTTGTGGACATTGTGATCGGAGCCTCCGGCGCAGTGACTTCTGCCGCTGGTTTCGGTGTGACTGCGGTTACGGTCACATCAACCGGTCTATACAACATCGTTCTGGATCAGGACTATGTGAAGTTGGTTGAAGTCGCAGTGACTCCGATTGCCTCGACCCTCGATGGGTTGGCGTTCTCAGTCAAGGCTGAAGACGTTGACGACTCGACCGACCCAGAGATCGACCTGTTTGTGTTCGACCCTGCCGTTGGCGCGGTTGTTGCTCCAAACTCAGGAACAATCCTGAAGGTCAAAATCGTTGTTCAGGACACTTTGCTTTAAGAGGTGAGACATGGGCGCTAATCGCTGGGCTCAACAGTTCAATTACACCTATTATGCGGGTGTTCACTACATTTTTGGCAAGACGACGATTGGGGCCACCGGTGCGCCCACTCTCGTAACCGCTCAAAGCCGAGGCATCACATCAATCACTCGCACGGCAACAGGCAGATATCGCCTGGTGCTTGATTCGAAATATCCATATCTCTTGGACGCTGGCATCAGTCACATGTCGTCTAGCCTCCAGAACACGGTTATCAAACTGACCGCAGAGGATACCGACGGCGCAACGCCGTATGTTGACTTCGCTGTCACGAATCCGTCGGCAGCAGCGGTTGACCCTGGTTCCGGTGACTCGCTGTATTTCTCGCTGGCGCTCCGCGCAACAGACGTCCGATAGGAGGCAGGCAATGCTGAACATGATGGGTAACAGCAACAAAGAGCGCGGCGGAATGATGGGGGGCGTGATGCAATTCGTTCTCCAGGAACTCGCCGGGGAATGTTGCGGGAAGCCAGGGATGGCTGGAACACCGTCGCCCTCTAATCTTAAGGATGCCGGTGGCGCCGTCATGCGAGCATTGCAAGCCGAAGATACCGAGGCTTTCACTGCGTCTCTGGCTCGATTCATCGAGACGATGGACGAGCTGGGAGACTCGATGGAAGACCCCTTTGACCTCGAGGTGGAGTAATGGGCATCCTACGCAACATGGCCGACATGATCGCAGACGTGCGCAAATTGTCGGATATGGAGGACACGGATTACGTCAGTGATGACGAGATCACTGGGTACATCAACGATGCCAATCGCGAAGCCACGATGATCTTGGGTGAGTCCTACGAGGATTGGAACCTGTCGAGCGACGACATAACGACAGTGGCCGGTACGCGCGACTATGGCGTAGCGGCGGATTTCATTCGTCTTCGCAAGGTGATGTATGTGCGTGATTCCGGTCTGTCGACCGAACGCGAATATCCGTTAAGACGGGCGAACTGGAGCGAGACGGATGGTGGCCCACTACTGGAGCGGATACCGAGGAGGTTTCGGCTCCAGGGGTCAAATATCAGGTTGTTTCCGATGCCGCAGGCGGTGCTAGATTATCGCTACTACTACCTGGCGGCACCAACCACCCTCACCAAGACACAGCTGAGCGTCGAGTTCCAGTACGGGCTTGACCGATTCTGTGTTTGGGATGCGGTGGTGAAGTGTCTCATCAAGGAAAAGAGCCCTTCGAAGGAAGCCACAAACGAACGCGATAGGCATCTAGCCATGGCCGTGCGCAGCGCAGACAACCGTGACGCCAGCGAGGCGATGACTGTGCAGGATGTTCAATATGGCTCGAACGACGATTGGTGGGATCTCTCATGGTAGTAGTTCCCGGCATTCTCGATAAAACGATTGAGCAATTGCAATTCCAAACGAGACGGCTCTCGGATTTTCTTCAGAGGGACAACTTTTTGCGTCGGCGTCTTATCGATGACATCGACGTAGGTACGACCGCTGTAGCAGTGCGGCACGGCCTCAAGTACCAGCCAGAGGGCTATTTGGTGATTCGTAGATCAGCAGGAGAAACCGTTTACGACACTGCGATAACGAATGAGCAAATCACCCTGGTAGCAACTGGGAGCGCGACGATTTCAATCATAGTTTGGTGAGGTGATAGATGGCTCTTGAGTTCACGATGGTTCCGGTAAACCTCACCGGCATGGATACCAAAACCGACACATTCGTCTTGAACCCTGGCGCAGCCAGCGAAATGAAAAACATTTGGATGGACAGATCCGGCAAGTATCAAAAGCGGGCCGGGTATGTTGAGTTGGCAGAGTTGGTCTCGGACGGTGTCACTGTCTCCGACTGGCACGGTGACATCCTCCGATGGCGTCAAACTTCGGTCGAGAAGATCGACACGGCAGGGGTGCGACAGACGAACGTCACGTTCCTTTCCGGCAAATACGAGATGAACGACATCGGCGGAGACCTGACCGTTACAGACGAGTTCTCGTATGCCGAGGGCCCCGATTATGGCGTCTTCGTCAAATGCTGGTCAGGGATATCGGTCGAAATCCAGTTCATCGACCTGCAATCTCGAAAATGCTTCTACAACGAGGTCATTTCATCGAGGACGATAGCGGGACCAGTGATCTTCAACACTACGAAAATCCAGGCGGTAGCGACTGCTACGGGTGTGGCGGTTGTGATGTGGGAACCCGCTTCGGGAACCGCTTACATCACCCTGGATCACTGGGTCGGGTTCGATGCCTCTGGGTATCCGACGCGAACGATTGAGTCTTTGACCATGGACAACGGCACTGTATTCGGTCGGGTGGACATCTGCCACATCGACGGATACGTAGCCGCTGCATATGACAGCGGAAGCTCGGTCTATCTGGCGATTGCGAACCTTGCCGCTGGGACGGCGTCAAACTCTCAGGTCACCACCGATGCGCCGACCCGACTCACCATTGCCAAAAAGGACGCGACCACCGGGGTGGTCCTTTGGTGCTTCGGCACAACCGATCGCGAGTTCGAATACCGAGAGTTCGCAGTCAGCTCAGGGCCCACAGGTTCGGCCACCGCGTTGAACACCAAGGCAGGGTACAACTACGACCCCTCGCGCATGACATTGCTCTGGGATGGCAGCAAATATCATTTCGCGTGGGATTGGGACGCCGACGCCCTGACGGCTACCGGTGGAGCACCGGGGCCGAACTACGTCGAGCATTACATTTCGACCACAGCAACACGACAAGACCTCGATACCCGAGCGCAGATCGCGTCGAGGATGTTCATCTACAACGGCGAGGTGATGCTTTACGAGACATCGGCAGAGGTGTCGGGAGATGACACAAACATCTCTGCCAGCCTGCGCACGTTCGGTTCCCCGACTTGGCCCAAGTGGTCAGACCAGTTGCTTCAGGGGCGAACACGACCAGCCAGCGTCGATGGATCAATGAGCGGTATCGAAGTGTTTAGCGGGGTCATCATCGGGGCGCTTCCGTGGGCAGGGAACCGAAAGACCCAGGCGAAATTGATAGAACGGACAGTTTCCGGGAAACCGACGTTCTCGTATTTCAACAACGTTCTTCTCAACAACGTCACGCCGCACCTGTCTGCATACGATGGCCGAGACATGTTCCCGGCCGGTTTCCCGTCGTGGCCAGTCATCACAGCGTTGACCGCGGCAGGGTCAGGGTCGTTCTCTGGCACCTACGGCCTTTCTGCGCTATGGGAACGCGTCGACAACGAGGGTAACGTCTGGCGGTCGGCCCCGAGCCTCGTTGCGACCGTCGTCGCTAGTACAAACAGCATGTTCAACGTCACAGTTGCCCCTCCGCCGTTCCATGATGCCACCACCGACCAGTTCTCGCTGGTCATCTATCGCACCACCGCCAATGGGACAATCTTCTATAGGGTGGGGTCATCAATCGCATCGACGACATCAACCACTGTGGTTGATGTCCTCCCCGACGCGGATCTGTCCGACAACCCGCTCTTGTACGTCGACGGCGGGGCTCTCGAAAACGTGATGCCGCCAGCCGTCGAGGCGTGGATCGTTGCCAGGGAACGGGTCTTTGTAATCTCGGCAGAGGACGGAGACCTGTACCCATCGAAACTGCGCATCTCAGGCGAGGGTCTTGGGTTCAGTGATGCTCTTCGCATCTCCATCGAGTCTGATTCCGGTCTGACCGCCCTTGGCGCCATGGACGAAAAGGTCATCGTGTTCGGGGAAGAATCTTACTCGGTGCTTTACGGCGTGGGCCCGGACGACTTCGGGGCGGGGCAGTTCGAGTTGCAAATGCTCAGTGATGCCCTCGGGTGTATCGAGCCCAGGTCGATCATGCTCGGTGACGCTGGTCTGTTCTTTCAATCCAGGAAAGGTTTGTGGCTTCTCGGCAGGGATCTCTCCTCGAAGGGTATCGGCATTCCTGTCGACTTGTACAAGAGCGCGACGATTGTCGGGGCAATGAGCCCCAGCGATCGCATGTTCCATTGGTGGTATCTGTCCACGGGCACAATCCTGGTTTGGGACGAATACCACAGCCGATGGAGTCGATTCCTGACAAGCGGGGCGCTGGGGGCGGTACTGGTCGACCAGAAGCCGGTTTTCCTCACTGCCACTGGGCAAGTTTTCCGCGAAGACACGACGATTTTCCAGGACGACGGGGTCGATTATGAGTGTCAGGTCACTTTGGGATGGATTTCGTTCGCTGGCCTCCAGGGTTTCCAGAAGGTGCGCCGGGTATCTATTCTCGGTGAGTCGCAAACTCCGGCCTTCTCCGCCGTCTGCAAACTCGCCTACGACTTCGTCGCCACCGCCACGGAGACCATCACCGCGGCCAATGCCACCGTCAAACCCACCGGGACGGCCTACCAGTGGGAGTTCAAGCCGCAACGACAGAAATGCGAATCGATACGGCTCGATATCACATGGACATCGACGGGAGCGGGCGCGTCGATTACGGGACTAGCGTTTGAGGTAGGCGGGATTCCCGGCATTGCTCGGAGAGTCAAAACAGCAAAACGAGTGAAGGGGGTCTAGATGGGCTGGCTAAATGATGCGTGGGAAGGGACCAAGGGGGCCGTCGAAGGGGTCGGCAAGGCCATCGATCCATGGTCGGATCTCTCAATGGGAGAACGAGCCGAGAACATCGGGCGCGGTGTGCTCGCAGCAGGGAGCGTCGGGACGAGCGAACTCGCACGGGCTGGATACAAGAACCTCAAGGGGTTCTCAGATGTCAAACCGGCCGACTATGGGGCGGCCGAGGCTGCCCAGACGGGAGTGAAGGACAACCAAAATTGGCTCAAGGCAATGATGGATGCCAACGCCGCGCGCACTGCCCCACAGGCCGCCGCGCCGACCATGATGAATCGTGGCGACGTTCGGAACGTGACCGCTCCCGCTCTTGGAAATGCTCCGCAGGCAGGGATGACGAACATCGACCCCCAGGCGATCGAGCTGCAACGCCAAGCAGCTAT
>Ga0208046_1000245_pt1 | contig 11787 bp, 10 predicted proteins | sample PL_2010_300m_FD_184161 | JGI IMG/M metagenome (GOLD analysis project Ga0208046, IMG submission 184161) | Freshwater microbial communities from Powell Lake, British Columbia, Canada to study Microbial Dark Matter (Phase II) - PL_2010_300m... | ecosystem: Environmental > Aquatic > Freshwater >... | reverse complement strand
ATTTACATCTAAATAATCGTAAAAAAATAGTATATTTTTAGTCTTTAAAAAGTGCACTTTTGAAATGTAAAAGAGTGCACTTTTGAAATGTAACTAACATAGAAAGATAGAAGTCAGGAGCCTTATTCGTATCTCGTATCTCATGAATCCTATCTCGTACAAAATACAGCAATAAGTAATAAGATTATATTTATGAATGTGTAAAAACAAGTTACTTGTCTCATATTACACAATACCTAACTTGCTGGCAGATTAGCTAACTAAATAATTTAATTAGAGAATTAATCATATTGACTTTAAATCTATAGGTATATTCTCTTTCCGGTAATTGAAGATTCTTTAATCGCTTCAACAACTCGAAGAGTTTCTGTAGCATCATATGCTGTGACCCTTGATTCAGCCTCGCCCTTTATTAACTCGCAAAAATGCTTTAACTCTTCTTCAATAATATCAAAACGATCAACCGGAAGATTTTGTCGTTTAAAGGGCTTGTGCCACCCTTCTCCAAAATTTTTATCATAAGAGAACAATTCCATGGAGGGAAACGCGAGACTGGCTTTTTTACCAAAGAAAAAATAACAATTAAAATTACTCGGATAGAAGAAAGAATACTCTTGTGTGCAAGCTTCATAAAACCAGGGAGAAGGAGAATTATCTGTTAAAAAAATTGTTGCTATGGCTCTATTTTTAAATCTAAGATTAATAACGCCTGAATCCTCTACTTCATTCCCTCTAAATTCATTAGTTACATATGCTTGAACCATATCTATATCGCCAATAATATATCGAAGGTCATCTACATCATGAATAGTATTGATCAATAATGGACCTCCGACTTCTTTGTCTATTCTCCAGGAACGCGTAAAATAATCATCAGGTTTTTTTGCAGCCCAAATAACATTAGCTCCGATAATTTCCCCTAACATACCATTTTTAACTACATCCTTAGTATGATTTATTAATTTTGAGAATCTTCGGTGATGGCCCACCATAAATTTGATTTGAGATTTTTCTACAATTTCTTTTATTATTTCTGCATCAGAAACATTGCAAGCGATAGGCTTTTCAAGCAACAAATTTATTCCTCTATTAGCAGCTTCTTTTGTTACCTCCACATGTAAATCATTTGGCAAAGCAGCGATTACTCCATCCAATTCGCTTCCCATGTCTTGTAATAAATCTTTATAATCTTTATATATTTTAACACCTGATAATTTTGATTTTTCATTAACTTCCGATTCATTTACACTATAAGATTTTAACGCTGTTTCAATTGATAAATCTGCTACCGCAACCAGTTTTGCAAAGCTACAATTTTGTAGTTGTTTTACAAACTTATACCCATGTGAAAGTCCCAATACTGCAAGCTTTGGACACGACATTTGGCTTTCTCCTTTTAATTTTTTATATTATTCCTTAATCATTTATTTTGGAATGGCTTATACCCTTTCTTTTTAGGAAAGTTTTTACCGCTAGTTTTTTATTCTTTGTATTTTAGGTATAAAATCAGGTAAATTTTAACCTCCTCTTCGATTATTCTAATAGTATTTACTCTGAATAATCGTTTAAAATGCGAATTAATATTAATTTTCGAAAATTATTGCACCTTCTCTACCATCTTTGAATACTTCAATAGCTTCTTCGGCTTGTTTTAATGCAAAACTCTTTGTAATCACAGGCTCGGCTAAAACCTTTTTACATTCTACCCAACGCAAAGCACGAATAAAATGTTTAGTTAAAATTGCAACATCTCCGTAAATAGTTATCCCCTGTCTCAGCAAAGTTAGGGGTGCGATTGTAGCTTCCGGGTAAAGTCCAAATGTAGATATACGAGCTCTTGCGCCTGCTAAATTAATGGCCATGGTAAAACATTTGGGAGAATTAGCAGTCTCTATTATAATGTCTACTCCTCGACCTTTGGTTAAATCCTTTACTTTTTCAATTGGATCTTCTTTGCTTCCATTTACTATAAAATCAGCTCCTAATTTTTTAGCGATTTCAAATCTTTTTTTATCTTTATCAAGCCCTATCATAAATATTTCTGTAACTCCAGATGCTTTTAAGGCTTGTAGATGAAACAAGCCAATTTTACCAGGTCCAATTATCGCCGCTGTCTCTCCTAATATTGGTTTAACATGTTCCAACGACCTTACAGTTAATCCAATAGGTTCCAAACAAGAAGCATTCGCAAAAGAAACTTCATCGGGTAGCTTGTGAACCATGTCGCACGGAACAACTACATACTCAGCATAGGTTCCATCACAAGTAATTCCTAAATGTTTCCAATTTTGACACATGTTTTTATATCCAATTTTACAATTAATACAATTACCACAACCTTGTAAAACCTCAAATCCAACTCGATCACCAATGCTAAAAGAATTCACTTCTTTCCCAAGCTCAGCTATAACTCCCGCTGCTTCATGGCCTACTATCAGCGGAATAGGTACAGGTTTCCGCCCTTTATATTTATTATATAAGATAGATATATCTGTACCGCATATGGCAGTTGCTTTCATCTGTATCAGAACCTCGCCTGCTCCAGGTTTGGGAACTTCTATTTCTCTTAACTCATAGGCTCCTTCTGCTTCGCCATATTTGACTAATGCTTTCATATTATTTACATCTCCCTTCATAGAATAATTTTTAACTCAATGCTATCTCTTCTAGAATTTTACACGTTCTGCTATGCCTTTCTTACTTATTTCAAACCTTGGCTAACATACAACTTTAAAATCCTCTAGGCATATTTATTTAAGTATTCACCTATAATGCGCTTGCCCTCTTCAATATCTTTTGCCTTACATGCAAGCGTCATTCCTGTTCTAATTTCTTCATCTCCCAATACTTCTTTTAAATAAGAATAATCTTGATTCCATCCCCAGGTATAAATTGCTCTTTTTTTGCTTTTGTTTATTCTATATATATCCTTTATATCATGTAATTCCGGATTACCATAATTTATTCCTTTGACATTTTTATGTTTATCCAGAAGTTTATATATATGGTCATTTATTTTACCACAACAATGATAGGTTCCTTTAAATTCATCAAATATTTTCTTATTATACTTCCAACCAAATTCTTCATACATTTTCGGAGATAAAGAAACTTGGGGAGTATCATCCTTGATTACCACTTTTCCATAACATATATCTCCATGAATATAAATCATTTCTTCATCTGCTTTATCACTTAAATAATAATTATCTTCTATAAATTTTCTGTATTGAATATAAGTTTGCGTAATTAATTCTAATAATTCATGGATTAAATCTCTTTTATCATACAACATAAGAAATATATCTGACCCAATTATTTGGTGTGCAATATCAAAAGGTCCTTGCATATCAGGGTGGGTAATTTTAATTCCTCTAGCACATTTAGGATACTTTTTTAATTTTTCATGGTAAAATTGGTGGCTATTATATACTCTTTGCCCCAAACCTGTTTTAAAATCAGGGATTCCTCTTTTGACTATTTTTTTTATTTCATCTTTGTCTTGAATAGGTATTACGAAAGGTAATGTATCGTTGAGTATTCTCGTCTCCATACCAAACATTGAAGCAATTATCCCTATACCATGATTACTTCTAATCTGCAAAGGGAAATAATCCTTCATCTGAATACTGCTATATATACTACCTGCAAAAACGGTTTTTATCAGTTCATTATACATCATCTTTCCCGGATCATTAAAAGCCTCCTGATAGGGATGTAAATTACTTTCTTCGTTATATTGAAAAAAATCACCACCTTCAGGTATTATTGAAAGGGGTAAAAAGGGGACTGGCTTAAATTTATTGACAGCTACATGTAATTTTTCAACATCTTTTTGATGTTCAAGGTCTATATTCTCCTCAATAAAAAGAAGTAGCTCATCTAGATTCTTATTTTTACTTGAAAACATATTTTTACCGCCACCAATTCTTTTCAATATTGTTACAATTAATCAATCTCTTACACATAAGACTTTAGTCTAAGTTGAAATTACATTGCCCTTTTTAGCTTGCAACCTCAAGCAGGTGACTGATATTTTATGTATCAAAGAAACCATTTATTGTATGTAATGAAAAAGACGAGAAATCAGCGTTAGTATTCATGGTTGAAATTTGCTTATTTTTTTCTCTAATGATTTGATTTATAAGCAAATCTTTCTATACCCTTTTATATGAACAACACAGGTAAAGAATAACCTTACCCAATGATCGTGTTAATAAGCTTATTCAGAGAAGATATCTTTCGTCATCTCACTAAATTCGTCAGGAACAGTACCGTTTGGGGGATATATGTGATAATTGCGAGTGCAACGAGTAGCACTCCTATAAGTGGCATCGTTTCTCGTATCAGATCCTTCATTGATACCTTGCCGATGCCGGCTGTTATAAACAGCAGCATCCCAAACGGCGGCGTTAGGAGACCAATCATCATGTTCAGAACGATCATCACACCGAAGTGAACCAGATCGATATTGAAGTGATGCACCAGCGGCAGGACAATTGGAATAAAAACCAACTGGGAAACATTCACATCTATCAGAGCGCCAAGAATGAGGAATAAAATATTGACTGCGAGCAGAAATACCCAAGGGCTGCTTACGACACTACTCATCGCCTCCACGACCACTTTTGATACTTGCTCGATCGTAACAATAAACGAAAAACCGAAAGCACCGGCTATGACCAAGAAAATGGTTCCTGTTGTTCGTATCGTGTTCAACAATACCTTGCCAAGATCCCTCAAACTCAGAGTTCGGTAAACGATGAATGCAATGAGTAGTGTGTAGGCAGCGGCAACCGCACCGGCTTCTGTTGGGGTCATTATACCTGTATATATTCCCATCAAAAGAACGACCGGTGTCATCAGGGCAGGTATGGCTTGAAACGTGCTGCTTAAAAAATGCCTAAAAGTAACTTTGGCTCCGATGGGGTAATTGCGCTTCTTGGAAATAAAGTACACGTAGATTCCCATAACGATGCAAAGAATAATCGCCGGAATCATACCGCCCATAAACAGCTTACCTACCGAAGCACCGGAAAGCATAGCATAAATGACAAACGGGATGGACGGAGGAAAGATAGGCCCGATCACTGATGTTGAAGCTGTGATTGCACAGGAAAAAGGCATATCATATCCTTCCCTTTTCATCTGGGCAATCTCCAGCGTTCCCAGGCCAGATGCATCCGCCACTGCACTACCGGTCATCCCGGCAAAAATAAGTGACGCCAGTATATTAACATAACCGGTCGCACCGTGTTTGCGCCCGATAATCGATCTGGCAAAATCAAATATCTTATCCGTTACCTTGCTGGCATTCATTACATTAGCAGTAAATACAAACAGTGGGATGGCAATAAGAATATATGAGTTCGTTAAACCGTAGCACACCGTATTAACAAATGAACCAATACTGATCCCCTTTGCCAAATAATAGGCGATTGATCCAACAAACATACCTAAACCGATGGGCATGCGGATGATAAAGGCAATGATCAAAATACCAAACGGTATAAAAAGATACCAACTCATATCAGCCCCTCCTCTTTATCGGTGTTGTAAAGTTGAATATAAGTCTTATTCTTAAATGCCTTAATATCCATGACCAGTCGGTATGCAGACCGAAAAACAGTAGAAATCAGGAGAATTGGAAATGACGAAAAAATAATGAAAAGCGGTATTTTCATAATCGATGTGACGGCATGAAGTTTAATTAGATATCTGATAGATCCCGGAATGGCCATTGAGAAAAATATAATGACGAGGACATATGAAATCATGCGAAAAATGTTCTTACTTTTTTCATTTACCCTGGTGTACAGTAAATCAAAAACCACGTGGTCTTCTGTTCGATAGGCTGTGCAGGCTCCCAGAAGACCCACCACAAGAAATGAGTTGACAGAAAACTCGAAAGTCCAGTTTTGAGGATTATGAACAATGTAGCGGAAGAAAACATTGATTAGGAATACAACAAATAAAACGACAAACACGGCTATAGGCAGATAAACCTCGATAAAATCTGTAAACCAATGGGCAGCTTTTTTCAATTGCCCCATAAACTATACCTCCTAATCTACAACATTGCTTTATTGCCAAACAGGCGCTGCTAGGCAGCGCCTGTTTACCTTTTATAGTGCTGTGTTATTATATTACTTCAGTGCCTGGACACCATTGTACAGATCCATATCCCATTCTTCAGTGAGGCCATTTTCAACATAGTAATCGTAGGAAGCCTTCTGGAAAGCATCAACATCCGGATATGTAATGATCACGTAATCTTTCAAGAATCCTAAGAGTTCTGCCTCCTGTGCGTATGTTGTCTTACTGCCCTCTGCGCAGGCATAGTGTGCCGCTTCACGCATAGCCAGCTGCTGTATTGCAGTCATTTGGTTCCAAACATCATTATTGATGACTAACAATTTCACGTCAATGATATGCTTGGTGAGAGAAATTTGCTTGGTTACCTCATAAAACTTCATGGCATAGGTTCCGGGTAACGGGTTGTCCTGTCCCTCAACTGTACCCATTTGCAAAGCAGTATAGACCTCAGAATAGGCAATCGGAGTAACATTGGCACCAAGGGATTTACCTGCATTAATCCAGGCCGGTGCATTGGGCATCCGAAGAATCATTCCCTTCATATCCTCCGGTGTCATAATTGGTTTTTCCCACTTCGTATTGATTGTCCTTGACCCCTGGGTCATTGCTGCAAGCGGCGTATACCCGCAGGCATCGGAAACCATCTTGTAAAAGGCGGCAGCAACCTTCGAATCCCTTGCAAAGACTTTTTCCATGTGTTCATAACTTGTAAAAATGTATGGAGCTGCAAACATGTTAGCTGCAGGGAGATATGGACCCATGTCCTGGAAAGCGAGAGTCGACAAATTTAGATCGCCGGCCATTAACGCGGTGACTTCCCCTTCCTGAGTAAATAGCGAACCGCTATAATAGGTATTAACTTTTATCTGACCATTGGAAAGCTCTTCAATCTTTTCAGCAAACTTCGTCTCCGTAACACCCTGTGGATGTGCTTCCGGTTCAAGCTGGTTGTAGGTCAGCACAAAGTTTTTAGCAGAGGCCATCGGTACCATAATCAATAACGCTAATGCAATCACAAACATCGTGACTATCAGTTTCTTCATTAAATTTTCCTCCTTATTTCTTTATTATTGTAATATGATAATACTCTAGACATATTATATCATCAATCACCTCCTAATAGGTTATAATATTTTATAATATATAGTAGTTATATATTAGACTGGGATGTCTTAATCCCAGATCGACCTTCTTTAAAATTTTGATATAATATAATCATTACTACTCGCCTATGGAATAGGACCTTCACCTCCTCGTTCTTTTGTGAGGACCGACAAAAGACTGTCCATTTCATAGGCAACCTAGAAATATCTACCACCAATAGAGTGCCGTCCTGAAATAAGGACCTTTTCTATTAGGCCGTCGGTGATATTTCACCATAAGACCAGTAAAATTTAATAACAGGAGGTATTCACTATGTATTATGTTGGTATCGATTGGGCTGATGAAAATCATCAGGTTTTCATCACCGATGATTCAGCACAGCGTTTAAGCGCTTTCTCAATTAAAAATTCTCGTTCTGGTGTGGAGGAATTGTTTGAAAGAATCAGATATTTTGTCAAAGACCAAAAACAAGCACTGTTTGCGTTAGAAACTTCCAAAGGTCTCCTGATCGATTCTATCTTAGATGCTGGTTACACCGTTTATCCTATTAACCCTAAATCTGTTGACCGTTACCGAGATAGATACAAAGTTTCAGGCCACAAAAGCGACGATTTCGATGCTATGGTGCTTGCTAATATCCTTCGTACTGATAGACATAATTACAGACCCATTCTACCTGATAGCCCCATAACCCGTGAACTTAAAATTCTTACTCGAGAGTGCTGCTCACTGATTAGGCTTAAAACTATGCTATCTAACCAGCTGACTTCGTGCCTGAAGGATTATTATCCAGTAGCACTTGAACTTTTCTGCAAACTTGATCAGCCAATCACTCTCCTCTTCCTGAAGAATTTCCCTACTTATCAACAAGCAAAACAAGTATCACTACCACAATGGGGTAAGTTTCTCTCTAAACATCATTACCGCGTTGGAGTTAAGAAAAAAGCCCATGAGATTTACCTCAAGCTCCAAGAACCGCAATTTAATGTTGAACCTTTTGTTGATAATGCTAAGGCACGCTATACCTTGGCACTGGTAGAACAGTTACAATTGTTACTATCACAAATTAAGTCTTTCGAAAATAAGATCGAACAACTGCTCAAACAACATACTGATAGTGAGATTTTCCTTTCTCTACCAGGTGCAGGTATAACATTAGCAGCAAGAATGGTCTCAGAATTTGGCGATAACAGAGAACGCTACAAAAAAGTTTCATCTGTTCAGGCAGAAGCTGGAACTGCACCTATTACCGAATCAAGTGGTAACTGGAAGTTTGTACATTTCAGGTCAGCTTGTCGTAAATCGTTCCGTAACACTATGCACCAATTCGCATTCTGTAGCATCAAAGAATCACCATGGGCTAAACAACGCTATCAGCAATATGTTGCTTCTGGTAAAAAACATACTCAATCCATCAGATGTCTGGCTAATGCCTGGCTAGAAATAATTTTTCCTATGTGGAAAAATTATATGCCATACAGCGAGCAGCGCCACCTGTTGAAATATGTCAAAGAACAAAAACCTGTGAATTATTCTCGAAATCTCAATTATTTATCAGTATGAAAAAGGCCAATAATAGAATTTTTTTATTTATCTATTTACATAGAGTGTCTTTAGGTAGTAATTTTTTCAAAGAACCTGTAATCATCGACCTAAATAGATTAAACTCTACTTTGAGATTATGACGGCCAGGCAATAGTATAAATATGCTTTCCACCGTCTGACGGTCCCTTTAATAATTTATCTATTTCTTCTTTATCTCTCTGTGTCATATATTTAGCCTCTGGTAACACTCCTGGAGGAAATTTTTCCAAGATATCATCATGCAATTTAACTACATAATCTAAATATGTTTCTATTGCTTTATATGCTTTTTCCGCTTTAGCAAGAGAAGGTTTACCTAAAACTCCCTCCGGATAAATAATACATTCAATGCCACCGCCACCAATGTGACTTTGACCGGGGATCGGATAATTATAGATATCTCCGCCCTTATCTATATGTCCCTCTGGCAAGAAACCCCAGGTTTTTGTATCTACTGCATTTTCCATTTGAACAAATTCCGGGAATAGAGCTAAACAGATGGAATTTTCTGCTTCATCGCCATGGCGAAATACGGTTTCAAATTCACCGCCATGGGCTTTATCCTTCAATCCTTCGCCCATGATCTTAGGTACATCTAAAAAGATAACGACTGCCGGGACTTGATACTTTTTGCCCCACTCCTGAATGGCAGAAGGAATAATATATTCTTGTCCATGGCTACTCATAAATATCTGTTTTCGAAATCCAGTGTTCCAAAATCCTGATATTATTGACCTAATGTAGGCAGAATTAACTTCATCAGGTATTGGAACGGTCCCTTTTTGTCCTAAATGGGAAAATGGATGTGACGCATACCAAACAGGCTCTGCAACTGTACAACCAGTTTTTTGAGCAATTAGTTCAGCCATCCTGGTTACAATAAAAGTATCCTCTCCGTATGGTTGGGCGTCTCCATGATTTTCGGTAGAACCTAAGGGAATAAGAAGTATATCGTTTTTCTTTAGTCTCTCTTCCACATCTTTTTTGGTCATGGTTTGATAATAAATTTTATCGGGTTTTTCCATATGTCCCCCTTGTGGGGGTAATTTCCAATTATTCATATCTATTTACTCCTTCTTATTTTTCTTTTTCTTTTTTATGACTTGGCAATTGAGGGGAATATATCCAGACAAACCTTAAAACTTCATCTCCTGTATTTAGAATCTTATGTAATTGTCCTGGTGGATTGTATATTACTGTTCCTGGGCTTAAATCGATTTCCTCTTCTTCGGTTACAAATTTTCCTTTCCCTGCAATAAAATACATTACCTCCTCTTCAGTTTCATGTTTATGTTCCGGGACCATACTGCCAGGATAAGTTTCATTAACTCCCATGGCAATATTTTTTGAACCAACTGTTTTTTCTGAAATTAATATCCATGAAGTTCTCGGTGGTTCTCGTTTTATTCCTTTAACATCTTCGAGATGAATTGCTTTGACTTTTGACATATTTATTCCTCCATTTAAAATTATTTCATTAAAATTCCACCGTTAACGTCAAGCGTTGCACCGGTGATCCAATCTGATTTATCTGACGCAAGAAAAACTGCAGCCTCAGCAACATCCTTTGGTAAACCATCCTTAGTTATTGCACGGCCAGCATTCCAGCTTGCAAATACTTCTTTTGAGTATTTTTTTGTCTGCTCGGTTAATATCGGCCCCGGGCAAATAGAATTAACATAAATTCCACTAGGCCCAAGTTCGCGTGCTAAAGTCTGAGTTAAACCAATGATTCCTGCTTTGGAAGCTGCATAATTCACTCCCACCCCCGGGCGACCTGTTCTACCGCCTAAAGAAGCAATATTAACAATTTTGCCTCTTTTTTGCTTTTCCATGTAAGAAATGACACTCTTACTGCATATAAACGGACCATTGAGATTAATATTGATCACCTTGTTAAAATCTTCCACTGACATCTCTTTGGTTGGTTTATGCAAAGAAATACCTGCATTATTTACCAAGATATCAATCTTACCAAATTTATTAAACACCTTTGACATACCATCTTTGATCATCATTTCATCCGTCACATCGGCTTTAACGGCCATAACCCTTTCCCCCGAAGAATCCAATTTCTTTGCAAGGTTTTCTACTAAATCATATTGAATATCGAATAAGGCCAAAAGAGCACCTTCTTTAAAAAATTCTTCGGCAATGCCTTGACCCAAGCCTTTGCCTGCGCCGGTAACAATGGCAACACAGTCTTTCAGTAGCATCATAAAGCTCCTTTTTTTTCCTTCAAATATTTATTAAAACTCATCAACAGGAATTTTAACATCCCATATTCTTATCATTTCTTCTCGAGATATATCAAATACGGTATCATTCGGAGGTAAAGGTTCCTCTCTCATAAATTCAGGAAAAGACCAAAATTCTTCCGAGATGCCCGCTTTTTTATTAAACTCTCTTTCCGTCTGTAATACATCTTCGGCAATGTTTTTGATATCTTTTAATTCCAATTGCCATCCATATCTACCTTTTAAAAGAGATGTATAAAATTCAGGGTGCTTTACAAATGGTGGTCTTATAAATAAACAAAGTCCAAGTGTATCTAAAAGTGCTACTCGTAATTGTAATTTTTTAGAATCTTTTATTTGCTCCTTACCACTTAAGGGATTAATTTTCCCCACTGATCCAAAAGTATTTCCGGCTGTATGGTCTGCTCCCATTGGGGAAGTAAAGTAAGTAACTCCATTACCTTTTAGGGCTCTAGGGTCATAACCGGGAATGGCTTGTCCCTTTATTGCAGGAATTCTCTTTGCTCCAAATACCTGACCTGTTAGCTTTGTTCCGTTTCCTATTATTCGACCAATATAGGTCCCCTTGCCAATCTGATTTATAATATCTTTTGCTGCTTCTGCATCCCCAAAATCAATTTCTCCTGATTCCATTAATACGCCTATTGCAGCTCCAGTCTCTATTGCATCTACGCCAACTTGGTTACACAAATTATTCATTTCTGCTATATCATCTAAATTACCAATACCACAGTTTGGACCCAAA
>Ga0208046_1000244_pt1 | contig 11789 bp, 10 predicted proteins | sample PL_2010_300m_FD_184161 | JGI IMG/M metagenome (GOLD analysis project Ga0208046, IMG submission 184161) | Freshwater microbial communities from Powell Lake, British Columbia, Canada to study Microbial Dark Matter (Phase II) - PL_2010_300m... | ecosystem: Environmental > Aquatic > Freshwater >... | reverse complement strand
GCACGGTTGTCTGATGTTCCCGTTGTCTTTGTCACCAACCAGAACCATTTCAACGGTCCGGGCGGTACGACAAATCCCGTCTGGAAGACGCTCAATTTCCTGATCCAGCGGTATCTCCGGCTTGCCACCCATGTCATCATCCCCGATTATCCGGCGCCGGACACGATCAGTGAATATAATATTGTCGTCCCGAATAATGAGGAGCGGAGGTACAGCTTCACCGGGCCGTTCCTTGATGTGAACCCGGAGGGGTATTCCTATTGCATGGAGTGCATTTTCGCCAGTTTTGGGGGCGAACCATACAAGCTGCCAATGTATCAGATGCTCAAGTCTATTGCCGACCAGAAAAAGGATCTGATGTTCGATGTGTTCTATACCGGCCCAAAGCTTCCGGATTCGTCGGACAATTTCTTCTCTCACGGCTATGTGCCCAATATTTACGAACATCTGGCAAAAGCGAGGATTGCCATTGTGCATGGCGGGCTTACTACCCTGCACGAAGCTCTGCTGTTTGAAAAACCCGTCCTGATCATCATGGACCCGAACCACCCGGAACAGCAGAACAATGCAAAGAAGATCGTGGATATGGGAGCCGGGACCTCGATCGACGGCAGAAAGGTGACAAAGGATGTGCTGGAGAAAAAAATTTCAGAGACTATGGCGATGATCCCAAAACCGTTCCGCGCAGAACACGCACGCGTTAACGGAAGGCAGAATGCATATGCGATCATCACAGCACTTGTCCGTCGCAGGCAACCTTAATGCCTCTCGATGATGAAAAAGGATGAGCAACGGTGATTCATGATGCCAGACCCTGGGGAAATCAGATCTCTGAAAATAGGAAGTGACCTCAAAGCATGCCCTGCCTGTGGCTACAAGCTCGGGTTCCATACATCATTTCTCAATATCAATGCGGGGAATGCCTCGGTCCCCATCAGGTCAACCCGGGAAGTGTACCGCATAATTCTCATCTGTCCTGAATGCGGGGCGCGGTATGATGTGGGATGGAAGGCCCCCTTGAGCGAATGAGACCACCTGCCCATGCCCATCGGATTCCCCCACGTCCATTCCGTCATGAAATCCGGGACGTGGAAGCGGATGTCTCGTACCATCTGAACCGGCCTGTCATGGTGGTCCATGGTCCTGAGATTTTCGATACCGGTGAGGCCAGCTGGCTCATCGACCGCATCTGTCCCTCCCGCACGATCGTTGCTGGGGTGATGGCGAGAACCGCCGCAGAGGAATCCTGCCTTAACGTGGAGTTCCAAGGTGAGCCGCCAAGTTCTGTCATCAGAAAGATATCTGATCCTGTTTTTCTGGCAAACCATGGAAAGACCGCAGAGTCGGGCCGGGTCTTTGGCGATATTGTTGCCTCACGGCTTCCACAAAACGGGCTTGTGCAGGTTGAGTGTTCGAACCGGACAGTCTACGTGTGGGACATCGGTGACCGGGCACTTGCCGCCACACTTTCACACGTCACAGGCTTCGAATTAAAGAGTGGAGTGAGTACACGCTGTGGTGATATGCGGGAACGGACGATTCGCGGGTGCATCCCGGGCGAACCGGTCTATGTCAATGGGCTCATCATAGGGCGGGCTACGGCAGACACCGTTGTCCTCCGCGACCGTGATGGCGGGGGGATTGAACCGGTCAGTGGGCTTTCACCAAAAATCCACGGGATCGAAAAGCTTGGGTGGCGGGGAAAGATTGATCTAAGCACCGCGTGGTGCAAGAGCGGATCGATCCGGTCTGCCCCCCCAAAACACAAAGATCAACCGGTCCAAAGAGGGAACGTGGTGGTGATCGATCACTGCGGGCACGAGATTTATCAGCGGGTCTTGCATGACTGCTGCGGTGTGCTTGCGATTGGAGATGATACAACAGCGGTCTGCGGGCATATCTGCGCCCACCGGGGCATCCCGGTGCTTGGCATTGTTGACGGCGACCGCGATACGATCGTGACCGAGTCCTTTGCCCCGGGTTCCGTTGTGGTGATGGCACAGGAGGAACGGGACGACGATATCGGAGTGGAGGTGGCATCGCTGGCCCGGAATATACCGGTCGTCTGGGACGAATGGGTGGATTGTGTACTCCGTGTTCTGGAACACCGGGTCGTGGTGGTGGTGGATACCCGGGTGAAGAGTCGTGCGGTGCGCTGAGTGCAAGGGAAAGGGGATGTGCGGACTGCCCCGCTGCCCCATCATGAGCCGGTTCTATGCCCAGCTTGCGGTGAAGCCCGCGAGCAGGTATCAGGGCAGTTCTCCGTCGATCTTCATCGGCAGTTACGGGTTTCCGGAGGTGCGGGGCGGACCGTTGCTCAGCAATGACAGTGACCATCCCCCTGACTGGCTGTCACAGGGGCTTGCAATTGACGACGTCGTGAGTATCCGTGCCCGCACGATCCGGGGAAGTGGCGGTATACACCGGTTCAGTGACGATCTCCAGGAGATTGCGCTCTCCAGCAGACCACTCGATGTGGATGTCGCGTTTGAAAAGCCGGTTGCCTTTTCCCTCGCTTTTGACGGCACCGTTGCACCGGTCGGGCTTTGTGGGTCCATCAGGCAGATGTCTGTTGCCGGCAGTGCCCGTGTGGATCGTGCTGTAGACAGGGTTACCTCGGATACTGATCTCGGGGCAACCGATGCCTGTGTCACGCTCATGGAATCTGATATTGATGTCTACCAGATAGCAAAACTGATGACCGCGGGACTGCTGGGCCGCCGCCGGCACTTTGTCCCGACAAAGTGGGCGATCACGGCGGTCGATGACACCCTTTCTGTCCGGATGAAAAAAACAATTGCCGCATCCCCCCCGTTGGATGGAATCCAGATCTTCTCTGCGGAACTGTTCGGGAACAGGATCGCCTGCATCCTCGTTCCCGGAGACTGGAAGTACGAGATGATCGAAAAATGGGGGAAACATACCCTGTGGGGCGGTGACCAGGATATCATTGTTCAGGACCGTGAAGGAATGAAAAAGAAGGGGTACTCACCGATTTCGGGTGCGTACTATTCAGCCCGGCTCGCGGTCTGCGAGTACCTGACACGGGTGCGGCGGTCAGCCCGCGTGATCGTTGTCAGGAGTATTTCCAGCGACTACTGGGCGCCACTGGGCACTTGGGTGATCCGCGAGGCAGCGCGGCGTGCCATGGCACAATCTCCCTGTCACTGTGCCACCCTTGATTCAGCCATAAAAGTCGCATCGGCACGGCTGGGTTTTGACCAATGGGTGCATTACAGCACCCTGATCCCTGAGATCCGGACCCAGAGGACGCTTTTTTCCTTCTAGTGAACCTGTGGCGAGTTTGCCTGACGCTGGTAACGATCCCGGATACTTTCGAGAGTCTCAATCTCCGAAATGTCCTTGTCATCCCGGATACGGACGAACCGCGGGAACCTGAGCGCAAATCCGCCGTCATACGTCGGGCTGACCTGCAGTTCAGAATACCCTACTTCGAAGACAAGTTTGGGTTCAAAGGTGACCTCTTTTCCTGATTTTTTGGTGACAGTATCCTTTAACAGGTCATAGACTTCGGCAAGCTGTTCGTCAGAAAATCCTGTTGCAACGCGGCTTAAGGGTATGAGTTTTCCCAGGTCCTGGCACGCAACCAGGAATGAGCCGAACACGTGCGCCCGTTTTCCCTCACCCCATTCAGCACCGATGACAGCGAGATCAAGGGTATCGACCTCCGGTTTGATCTTGATCCAGTTCTTTCCGCGCTGCCCGGGGGTATAGGGTGAAGAGAGCACCTTGAGCATGAGCCCTTCGTGCCCGGCATCGAGAGCTGCCCGATATGTCTGTTCGATGACGTTGCGGTCATCGCTGATGACCTGCGGGGCAAGGAAAAATTTTACAGTCTCCTGGAGTTTTCTCCTGCGCTCGTTTAAGGGAAGGTCGATCAGGGTCTCACCATCAAGGTACAGGATATCAAAGACATGAGGGACCAGTTTGATCTCCTCGCTTGCCCCGGCAACATCATGCCGTCTCCGGAACCTCCGCAGAACTGACTGGAATGGCATCGGGCGCCCCTCTTTGATGGCAATCACTTCCCCATCAATGATAAGGTCATGATCGGTTGCCCCGAGGAGCTGCCCGATGACATCCGGAAGTGCACCGGTCACATCTTCAAGCCTGCGGGAGTACATCCTGCACCAGTTGCCTTTCTTGTGGAACTGGAACCTCGAACCGTCATACTTGAACTCAGCGGCAACCTCCCCGTGCTCTTTGATCATGTCAGGGATCGTTCCCGCCTGCGCGAGCATCATCCGCACCGGGTGGAAAAGCGTGATATGGATATCCCTGAGGGCATCAGGCCCGACCTTTGCGAGCCGCGCCACTTCGCCGAGATCGTTCAATGCCTGCATCGCATGCTCGACCAGTCCTGCATCCACATTGAAGGCCTTTGCGATGGCTTCCCGTACACTGCCCTCGCCCACCCCGATGCGGAGTTCCTCAAGCATGATCCGTGCAAGGTACCGCCCTTCAAGAGGATGGGCATTGCCAAGGAGCTTGCGCACTAGGAGGAGTTTTTCCCGCTGGGATTTTTTCCCCTCCTGTGAAGCGATTGTCATGAGTTCACGGTATACCCTGGCAAGGTCGAGTTCCTCATGGAAAAACGTGGTCTGGGATTTTATTAAGAGAAGTTCCTCCACTGCTTTCCCGACATCGCCGGTCACATTGATCTTTTCGACCACTTCCTCCTTCTTTGTGCCAGCTACATACGCTATCGCCTCGTACAGGAGGTTTGGCCCGATACCCAGCTGTGTCTGGCTCCAGTCAGGAAAGATCCTGCCCATCACAAACCTGACAAAAATCGGGAGTTCCTCGGCCGAGAGCCCGGGAAGCTCGCGGCTGATCAGATCGATCATCTCGAGCCTGCCCGAGAGACCCTCGAGCCGTTCGCAGCAGCGTGAAAATTCAATAAAGAGCATTGCGTCTTCTCTCTCATCTCCGTTGGAAGAAATTAAATTACCGAAATCACTCCAAGGTTGGGATTACCAAGCCAACAGGTCTTTTGGTTAATCCCCGGATTCAACTGATACCGGACTTTTCTAAAAACTTATTATAGCACAGGGGGAATCCTAGTGTATGGCCGAGGAGTGGCGACCGGATGCGGTCCTCAAGGCAAAGACCAGCCAGATCAAATTGGAATTTTTTGATTACATTGATAAAAATATCGACAGGATCGATGCAAACATCCCGGTCTTTTTTGGTCAGGTTGCAGCCACGCTTGACAGTTCGTTGCCCGGGATCCCGGATGATATGCATGACCAGTTCATCAACTCCCTTACAATGAAGGTGCTGGAAAGCAGTAAAAAGCCGGGCGATATCGCAGCTGTTGAAAAACTGTTTGATTACGCTATCCGCAACATGCGGGGCAGGAAAGGCAGGGCTGTCTACGATATTATCCTTGGGCTGCGGATGGTGACCGATGGCAGGTTTGCCGATGCAATTGAGCACCTCAAAAGATACCGGAATGTTGACGCCATTCTCTGCCCGGCAATTGCCTATTGTTACTATATGCTCTCGACCCAGCAGCCGGCCAGTGAAGGGGCTCCGTCACCTGCCCTGCCCGGCGATCTCGCGCTTGCAGCACGTGAGCAGATGATGGAACTTGTCACCCTGAAACCCCCGGTGAGCCGACTTAAGAACTACGATGTGGCAGAAGACCCGGGGATCACCAAGATCTTCTGGTTCATGCTGAAACATGCGATTGAGTGGTTTCCGAGTGAGCGGGAGTTCCTCCGTATCGGTCTCGAGAAAGCGACAAAGGACAGGAACGCTGACATCAGGGAGGAACTGTTGACAATCGCGATCGAGCGGTTCTGTAACGATATGCACTTCCTCCGGGAGATGTACTTCCTTAAGCTTGAACTGCGGGATGCCGGCGGCCTTGCGGGAGTTGTCAAACAGATGACCCAGCAGTTTCCTGATGACATCGAACCGGTATACTACGGTCTCAGGCTCGCGGTCATGGCCTCGCGGGGTGAGACCTATTCCCGGTTCCGCAAACTTGCAGTTTCCAGGAATTTTCCCTCCAATGTCCTTATGTTATCAGATTTTGCATTCGAACTGATGAGTGGAAGACAGTACGAAGCGCGTGCCTGTCTGGACGAGATCAGACAGAAATTCGGCCCCCACCATTTCTATGTCATGATGCTTGATTACGTCGTTTCCGATTTCTTCTCGGATGACCAGAAAAAGGTAAAAAAGGCAAAGAAAGTATTGATCGATTCACTCGACCAGTACTGCATGAAGATTCTGAAGATTAAACCAGCCTAAGGAAACCTAAAAAGATTTTTTGGGGCCTTTTCAGAGCCTCATAACCTGCGGGCAGGTATCAGACGTCCCGTCCTGGGTTGCGATGATGAGAGACGTCTCTTCATACAGGAGGCCAAGCCCGTCCCGGGCACTGATCCTCACTTTCTCAGGCGTATTGTTCACCTCGCTTACATGCCCGAGTATGATCATGTGCACATCTCTTCCCAGTGTCCTAAGGCACCGTGCCGCCGCAACGTTGGAGAGATGTCCCCGTGCCGACTGTATGCGCCGCTTTAAGGATTCCGGGTACGGCCCTTCTTTCAGCATGACCGGGCAGTGGTTGCTCTCGAGCATAAGGCCGTCGCACCGCTGCAGATGGGACAGCATTCCTGTACTGACGATACCCGTGTCTGTGCAGCACCCGATCCTGGTATCATCTTCCCTGATGCAGAACCCGCACGGCTCATTCGCATCGTGCGAGGTGGCGAACGGCTCGATACTAAAATCGCCGACGCAAAATTCGCTGTTGTACCGGCAGGTGCGTGTTTCGATCGGGCGTGTCGATCTCCTGCGGTGTATCAAAAAGTCGTGCAGTGTCCCTTCGGTTGCATAGACCGGGACATTGAGCCTTCTGGAAAGGACATCGACTCCAAGAATATGGTCCGCATGCTCGTGGGTCACGAGGATCGCACGGATATCATCGGGCCGTTTCCCGGCACTATTGAGGCGGGACACGATCTCTTTTGAGGATAAACCGGCGTCAACAAGCAGTGAACCGGATGCCCCTTCGATCACGAGACAGTTGCCTTTGCTCCCGCTCGCGAGGATCGTACACTGCATTGCATGAAGTGGTATGATCTGGTGGTATTTACCTGATGGCACCGGTAAAAAATTATATTATAAATACAATGTCCGGAGCCCGGCTCTCAAACATCCGGTCGTGCCAGGGCCCGGGGAGGTACGTCACTGCCGATCCTTTGTTCCATGGGGCGATGGACTTTCTGGTTCCTGATCAGGGATCACGTGGATCGCGGTGGCTTTTATGGTCGCATTCACCCGGGCACCTGTGGCAAGGTTGAGTTCCTCGCTCGATTGCCGGGTTACCAGTGCCGTAAGCGGCACACCGCAGTCGACATGCACGCGGGTGAAGGGGCCATAGGGCAAGAGGCGGGTAATGGTGCCTGCAAGGCAGTTCCTCGCGCTGCTGGCAGGGGCACATGTACCCGGCAGCGAGAGTGTTACCTCTTCCGGCCGTATGCAGAGTGCCACCTGCTGTCCTTTCTCAAGTGCGGTGACTGCCTGGATACTCGTGCCCTGCACTACAATTGTGGCAAGGTTGTGGTCATTTGATAGTACAATGCCATGACGGATGGGATCAATGCCGACAAACGTCGCGATGGCACGGTTTACCGGATGGTGGAAAATATCGTAGATTTCACCAGCCTGGACAAGCCGTCCTTCCATCATAACCCCAATCCGTCCTGCGAGGCGCTGCCCCTGTCCCATGTCGTGGGTGGCGAGGATGACGGTGGTTTTTCTCTCGTGGTTGACCCGAACAATGAGGTTTTCGATGATCCCGGTGGAGAGCGGGTCAAGGTTTGCGGTGGGTTCGTCCAAGAGAAGCACTTCCGGCCGGGTGACAATCGCACGGGCGATCGCAACGCGCTGCATCTCACCACCGGAGAGGGTGAGTGCCCGTCGCTCAGAAAGACCGGAGAGCCCGACCATTTCCAGCACCGATGCCACCTGTTCATGGACCTCCCCTTTTTGCATTCCGCGGAACTGGAGCCCGAACGCGATGTTCTGACCAACAGTCGCATTCAGCACACCGGGTTTCTGGAAGACCATCGCCATCCGCCTGCGTACCGTGCGGCGTTCATGTTCGGGACCATCAGTCGGCGAATTGTCAAACATGATCGAGCCGCTGGTGGGGCGATCGAGAAGGTCGATGAGCCGCAGCAGGGTGGTCTTGCCGCTGCCGGAGGGGCCGATCAGGGCGAAGATCTCTCCCCGGCGGATCTCGAGGTCAATCCCGCTCACGACGTCGCGTTCGCCAAATTTTCTGGATGCACCGGATAATCGGATCATGCCATTGGCCCCCCGCGGATCCTGTCAGAGTCCGAAAGTGCTCCGGAGGTGATCAGGTTCATGATAAGAACCACGACCAGTGCAATAGCGAGCAGGACGATGCCGAGTGCGATGGAGAGACCGAAGTTGCCCATGCCTGTCTCGAGAGCGATCGAGGTGGTGAGGACCCGGGTCTCGCCCCGTATGTTGCCGCCGATCATCATCGCCACCCCCACCTCGGAAATCGCACGCCCGAACCCGAGGATTACCGCAGTCAGAATCGCAAACCGTGCTTCCCGCACGATCTGGGCGATGGACTGGAACTCGGTTGCACCGAGTGAGACAAGCGTGTCGCGGATATTCCGGTCCACACCGGAGAGAGCAGTGATCACAAGCCCTGTCATGATCGGCAGGATCAGGATCGTCTGGCCGATCATCATCCCCGTGGGGGTAAAGAGCAGCCCGAATATGCCCAGCGGCCCGGACCGTGAAATGAGAAGGAAGACCAGCAGTCCGATGATGACCGTGGGAACGGAGTAGAGCGTCTGGATGATGGTGATCAGCACGCGTTTTCCAACAAATTCGCGGAAATGGATCAGCCCGCCGGCAGGAATGGCAATGAGCGTGGCGATAATGGTCGCGGACAGGGAAATATACAACGAGAGTGCAGTGACCTGGAGGAGTTCGGGGTTGAGTGTGACGATCAGCTGGAACGCCTGAGTAAAACCGTCAATAATCTCCTGCATTTCAACCACCCCTACTGCTGATAGTCATTGGAAAGAAGAAAATAAAAAGAGAAGGTTCTGCAGGGACGCACCTTTCAGGCGTCCTGCACGGTCCTGATACCAGGAACCCTTCTCTGGCTGTACTGCGAGACCGGTTATCCCTTAACGGAGACCACCGGCTTGAGGGCATCCGGCACGCTGCCGTATGCCTCAGCCGGTACGACCGGGGTCTGACCATCTGCATTGAGCACCGCCTGGCCATCGCTGCCCAGCAGCAGTTTTATGAATTCATATCCCCTCGCGGGCGAGCGTGCACTCACCGGGACGGTGACACCGTACACGATTGGCATGCCAACTTCGGTCACGGTGGCGGTTCCCGACGGGCGTTTCACCTGAACGGTCTTGTAGGTTGCCTCCATCTTCGGGTCAGAGAGGTCAATGTCGGTGGGCAGCGTGATATACTTCAGCCCGCTCTGGATCGCGACGCTGCTGTACTCAAAGGCATAATCGACCTTTCCGTCCTTGAGCAGGGGGGCGATTTCCGGCCCTGTTGCGGTGATCGTCAGCTTCTTTGCATCCGGCGAGGGATTGGTTGCATCGATCGTCCAGACATCACCGGCGACGGTCTTGGTCATCTTGCTGTAGGGCGTCACGAGCGTCGAAAAGATCGTTGCGTCATTGTATTTTTTTTCTGCAAGCGCGATGCTCATCAGCGAGCGGTACCCTGCCGGGTCCGACTTCGGGTCGCTGATCGCGTATTTCACATCAGCCCGTCCGAGGATTGTGTACCAGTTGTCTGCATTAATCTCGTTTGCGTACTTGCTCGTATCGGTATAGACGAGCACCATGGCGTTTTTGGCAAAGTCTGCATAAAACGTCGCATTGTTTGGGACAAGATACTTGGGAATGAGCGAGTAGTCCGCGCTTGCCAGTACATCGGCTTTCTGGTTCTGCTTGTTGACCTTGTCAACGATGGCGCCACTGCCGCCCGAGAAGAGCTGCACGTCCACATCGGGGTGCGCCTTCTCAAACATCTTTTCCAGTTTGCCAAACGAGCTTGCAAGGCTTCCCGCATGGTACACCTTCAGCGGCTGTGTAGCGGTCGCAGGCGTCGTGAAGTCTGCGGTTACACCGGCAGGGACCCCTGCGGTCATGGGTGTGAACAGTCCTTTCCCGTACTTGTCCTTACCATAATTGCCGATGTCTGTCATGGTTTCTGATGAGATAAGCCAGTTGACAAAGTTGTTTGCCATCGCGATTTTGTCCGGCTGCGGGTTTGCAGGATAGACCGTCATCACGCTGTACAGGTTCATCAGGCTTGCCCCTTTGTCCACAATCGGAACAAGGTCCAGCTTCCCGGCATATGCAAGGAAGGTGCCCTCATCCGTGTAGGTATAGGCGCCCTTCTCACTTGCCATCTGGAGCGTCTCTCCCATGCCCTTCCCGGCTTCAATATACCAGTTCCCGGATTTCTGGACGTCCTTGGCATAATCATACCCGGCTTTTTTCCATATTCCCTGTTCCGATGTATGTGTGCCGGATGCATCTCCGCGGGAGACAAACATAATCGTCCCGTTTCCTGCTTTCCCCTGCGTCAGGATTGCCTTGAATGCCTCTTCAGGAGTTTTGCCCTTGATGCCTGCGGGATCGTTTGCCGGACCTACAATCAGGAAGTAGTTGTAGGCAAATGTTCTCCGGTTCAGCCCGTACCCGTCCTCAAGGAACGTCTGCTCCTGCGAGGGGGAGTGGACGAGCAGCACATCGGCGTCGCCTTTCTTTGCCAGTTCGATTGCCTTGCCTGTACCCTGCGACGTGATCAGGAGGTCGACGTTATACTTTGCCTCGAACTTCGGCTCAAGGTAATTGAGCAGCCCGGTATCGTACAGGCTGGTGGTTGTCGCGAGCAGGAGCTTCTGTTTTTCAGCAGCTGGCGTTGCCGGCTGGCCGGGCGTCGTTGTCGTGCAGCCTGCGATCAGCACTCCCACGGCAAGGAGGAGGATCACAAGCAGGATCATGGAATGTTTCAAAGAATACCTCATACACTTCAGTCCTTTTGTAATCAGACTGGGATTTATTAATAGATATTATTTCTTTTTTGGATTTGTATAATGAAATTATTTAACCAATTGATAAACAGGTGGTATACCAGCATTAACTGTCGAAATCAGAAATATAAACGGTAATCCGGACTCGGGCGCGATGGATCGTTTTCAGACTTCGCACTTTTTTGCAATCTCTTCAAAAATTTCGTGCCCGAGAATCCCCTCTGAATCCCGCTGGTACCGCGCCTTCATGATCCCAATCATTTTTGCGCTCCCTTTTGGAGTTGTCATGATACCCACGCGTTCGGCCCGCGTCACGAGTTCCTCCTGCTCCATCATCGCAAAATAGGGGAGCACGTAATAATGGGGTACTTCGAGAAATTCCGCGAGCCTGCGCGTGGTCGGAAATTTTATCCGGACGGTGTTGTCGGCAAACGATATGGTGATGGATCGTTCCAGCAGCTGAATACGGACAGCTGCATCAAAGAGGACATCAACAGAGAGCGCGATCATGGGATTGTGTCATGAATGTATTAGGTGGGATTGCATAAAGATACTCATAACCACAGGTGGTTTTGGGATAACTCTGGAGATGTCTGATATTTCTTTAAAATATTTAACGGGGTTGCTCAATTCACATGTTCTTGATTGGTTTTTAAAAAATGTAAGTACAACTTTCCGAGAGGGCTATTTT
>Ga0208046_1000243_pt1 | contig 11792 bp, 12 predicted proteins | sample PL_2010_300m_FD_184161 | JGI IMG/M metagenome (GOLD analysis project Ga0208046, IMG submission 184161) | Freshwater microbial communities from Powell Lake, British Columbia, Canada to study Microbial Dark Matter (Phase II) - PL_2010_300m... | ecosystem: Environmental > Aquatic > Freshwater >... | reverse complement strand
CAGCTGCATCTGCTGCAGGGCGTCAGGTTATTTCAACACGTTTACATGCATCCCCCCCTCCATGATTATGCATGAGGCTGATCCGGGCACCTGCGATCGGGCGGGCACACGAACTTGTCGTGAAGATGATCCTTGAGAAGGGGTGGGTGCTCCGGACGGAGGATGAGGAGGCAACCATCGAGTTCGAAGAAGTAGCACTCCAGGTGGACACCCCGCTCTCTGAGCCGATGGTAAGCCCCCATTCCCGGTTCCAGCAGAGGTTTGTCGAGCAGTACGCCCGGGATCTGTTGCAGGGATCAAAAGCCTCCTTTGAGTATGATTACCACGGTCGCCTTTTTGACTGGGGGGAGCGGCTCACCAGCAAGGGGGAGGATGTGCACGTAGACCAGATCGCCTACATCACGAGCAAACTCCGCCAGTCCTGGAACAGCCGGAGGGCAATCGCCATCACGTGGAACCCGGTGATTGATGAAACTCTCGATGACTGCCCCTGCCTCCAGCTCGTCCAGTGTGTCCTGCGCAACGGCATGCTCCAGATGCGGGTGGTGTTCCGGAGCAATGACATGCTCACTGCAGCAGGTGCCAACATGTACGCGCTTGTCCAGCTCCAGAACCATATTGCCGGTCACCTTGGCGTGCCGTGCGGGACGTACACCCACATCTCTCTTGTCCCGCATGTCTACTACATCAGGGACGTCCACGATATCGAGCCGTTCTGCGGGAAAGGGGCGTATATCCAGCCGGTTGCGGAGGTATGCCGGGCGTGCCGGCGGTGCCCCCGGGGGTCCTCGGCATGAGGGCACGCGCTGTCTCCGTCACCTTAATTAATTAACAACGCTAAAAATGAGAGGCACACAGCCCGGTAGTGTAGCGGTCAATCATGCGAGACTCTGGATCTCGCGACAGCAGTTCGAATCTGCTCCGGGCTATCCCTTTTTCCGGTCGTATCGTTCACGCAGTGATCCGGAACCCGGACTCCTGATTTCAGGCAATCAGGGCTGCAAGGAGCCCGCAGAAAAAGACCGCACCGAACATGCCCGCTCCCCCGATACTGACCCTGCTCACACTGCTGTTTTTGATTGCGGGGAGGGTAAAGACGCCGGCGCCAAGCACAATACCCGCTGTACCCCCGGCAAATGCAACCACCGCGGCAGAGAGCCCGGTGCCACCCGTCACCAGAAGCCCGAGGGCGAGAGCCGACACGGCGGGGACAAAGAGAGGGGCACGGATGCCGTACCCGGGGATGATGGTCGTAAAAAACCGTGTAACAACTGCGACGATGAGGAGGGCGATGCCTGCCTGCAGGAGCAACGATTCCCCGGTCAGTCGCTGCACTTCGACAAGAAGGAAGCCCGATACAATAAACGGGACCACTGCCCCCCCGAGGTTGATTGATAGTTCGGTGGTCAGTCGTTCGTCGGGCACGGGTTCACCGGTGAACGCATCGAACACCGCTGGTGTGCCTGTCACGGTGTTGTCCTCACGGCGCTGGAATGTCCAGAGGGGGATATTGACAAAACTTCCCAGAAACATCAGGAGAATGACAGCAACCGCCTCGATCCACGAGAAGCCGAGCCGGCTGAATGCAGCGCCGATCAGCCCGAGGATGAGCAGCGGGATGACAAGCACGATGAGCACGATAAGTGCGATGATCGCAAAGACCGGAAGGGAACCAAGCGGGGAGAGCCTGTATATTCCGTTCATGATAGCATCACGCGGTTGTCCGTTCCTTTGCGCAGATGATCGCGGCATGGTCATGATGGTACGGTGCAAGCCATGTACTGTCCCTGACCATTAGCCCGGCAGACCCGAGCTCTGATACGGCATCGCTAAAGACCAAAACCGGCTCCCTGCGGACGTCAACACTTCGCGTCTTGAGCATGAGGACCAGGGTACCCCCGCGCCTCAGAAACGCACAGTTCCGCAGCGCGATCGCTGCCTGGTCAGGCTGCGCGACATCCTGGTAGATGAGGTCGACGGGCTCAAGGAGGGGAGCATACTGTTCGGGCTGTGCCGCGTCCGCCATGATCGGGACGACATTGCTCCGCCGCCGCGCCACTTCGAGCAGGTCCTGGACAGGGCGGGGTGCAAATTCGACAGCATACACAACCTCGGCATAATCCGCCACATGGGAGACTGTCGTCCCGTGGGCAGCGCCGAGATAGAGCACCCGCATACCAGGTTCAAGATCGATCCCTTTTCCAAGGTAGTAGAGCGCCGCAAGTTTGCTCCGGTACGGGTCCCACACGCGGAGATCACCAAGCATCCGCTCACCGTAGACACCTCCTTCACCCCGCGAAACGAGAACGCCATCGACCCGGATCATGGCACCCTGCCTGCAGCATCGATGCGTGCCTGCGCCTGTTCAATGAATTCAGGGGCGATGGCCCCGCGGTAGAAGTCAACCCGTGCGGCGATTGCCAGCTGTGCAGCCAGCACACGGGCGACCCTTCCCCGCACCTGCCGGGGGGCATTATGCACGCGCCGGTGCTGGAAGATGATGCCGTGCTTGGGTGACGGTGTACCGGCACGGAGGTGGGAGAAGAGCGCAGTCCGTGCCCCCAGCACCTGGATCGCACTTCCCGGTAACCGTGCGAGCGGCCCGAGCCCGCCGGCATGCAGGAGGAGCCGGGCGGTAACCAGACCCCCGATCAGGGCGCTGCAGTTCGGCATGACCGCATCTGCCCGCCCCGATACGTCCCGTGCGAGCATGGTGCGTGTTTCGGAGAGCCGCTCAACATCGCCAACCACTCTGCCCAGCGCCCCCCCGCTGCGCTGGCCAATGGTCCTGACAAGACTGCGTGCCGGCGTCCTGCGGTATTTGCGGGAGAACGATGGCTGCCGGATCTGGTACCATTCCATAACGCGTCCGGAAAGGAGGTTGATGACCGTGTCCAGTTCATCGAGCGTCCGCACCATCTGCAGCAGTTCGGTATCTTTCTGCCGGTATTTTTCCCGGATCCTGCGTTTCGCGACGACAACGCACACATCCCTCAGTTTTGCGAGGTAATCGGCACGATCCCGGCAGAAACCGCAGTCACGTGCGATGGTCCAGTCAGGCGGGACAAACCGGTCCATGCTGGTATGGAGCGACAGGAGCCGGTCAGCAAGGTCTGCCGCATTGCCGCTGCAGGGGCGGCACCTCCCGTTCTCCATATCGCCAAACCAGTATGACTGCATCATACAACCTAGGAAAGTGCAGGGTATAAACCAATGGGAAAATCAGGTCAATGCGATCCCGAACGAATAGAGCATGACCGGCACCATCACTGCACCGATGCAGTACATCCTCGGGACATTGACAAGATACGGCACGAACCCGACCAGCGTGGCGAGAAGGAGAACAAGACCGCCGAACGGCCCGGTCAGCAGCAGGCATACCGCAACCACAAACACAATCACGGCACCGTGGAGCCGCCGCCCCTCAATCCCCGAAAGGAGGTGCGCTGATCGTGAAAGGGTCACGGTGATGATATAGGCAGCGCAGGCGGCAACCACACCCGCGACAAACAGGGCGCTTGCCGGTGGGAGGGTGATCGCGGAGAGAGCGACCATCACCCCGTTGCGCATCCTTGATAACGCAAAGAGCGCCGCAAGCCCGATGAAGGCATTGGCAGTATTTGCGGCACTTGTCGCAAGGATATAGGCGCGGCGATCCTTCTGGTACCCGATGACGGAAGCAAGCACCCCGTTTGCCGTTGCATTTGACAGCCCCGGCAGCCAGCCTACGGCAATACCGGCAAGGGTCCCGAGCACCGAACTTTTCGCAACCGATCCCCCGTCGATCGAGATCCCGGTGAACCTCTGGACCGGCATCTTCCCATGGGAAGCAGTGAGCAGGACCGAGATCCCGAACAGGCCGGTCAGGAGCGGCATGAGCATCGCACTCCCTGCCCCCGTGGAGTGCCAGCCGAGGAACCCGTAGCTGAGAGTAAAAATTCCGAGGATGCCGGATGTGAAAAACAGTGCAATGGCCCAGCCGGGCGATTCGCTCGTTACGATCAGGTACCCGATGACTGCAACGAGGAGCAGCCCGATCCCCCAGTCAAACAGCGGCTGGAGAGCAGGGAGGAGGAAATAACAGAGCACCGACAGCGGCACGGCGATGACCATGGCACACGCGCTTCCCAGTGCCGCGATCCGCACCGCCTCCTCGCCGTTCCCCTCGAGGCAGAGGGCATGGGCAGGCAGTACGGCAAGTGCGGTATCAGCATCGGGGATTCCAAGAAATGTGCTTGGGACGCTGTCAACAAAGGTGTGGGTGATCAGGGCTGCAAACATCGTTGCGGCAAGCGCTGTGGGACCAAGCACCGGGAGGATAATAACCTGCAGGCTGAGCAGGGCACCTGCCAGCGTGTTGGCGTGGATGCCGGGGAGCAACCCGCTCACCGTGCCAAGTGCAACCCCGAGCAGCGTGCCGGCCAAGATCCCGATCATTGAACAGATGTCTGGCACAGGAGGGATAAATGAACCGAAATGGATACAGTCATATCCTTCATCGGGTAATGATCCTTCAATGAAGATTGCGGTCACGCGTCTTTTGGGGAAAGAGGGCAGCGATGCGGCACGCTGTGCACAGTACGGGCACCGGTGCTACAGTGTCCATCCCCTCAGGTCTGAAGTGAGGCAGAGTGCCATCGCTGCGTTTATCGATGTGGTCGATCGCGGCGAGTTTGACTGCCTCTTTTTCACAAGTGCCCTGCCCGCAGTGATCATTGCACCGCTCCTCAACCGCTTCCCCCGGGTCATCGCGATCGGCCCCCAGACAGCCAGGGCACTCCGGAGCTTTGAGATCGAGTGCGAGACGCTCCCGGGATTTTATTCGCGCGACTTCGTCCCGTACCTCGGGGACTGGATTGTGGGAAAACGCATCGGGATCCCCCGGGCAGACGTCCCGAATCCCGACCTGATCAGCGCAATTGAAGCTGCCGGAGGTACTGCACATGAGTTCAGGTGCTATGCGCTTGAACCGACCGACGAGCCCCTTCCCCTTGACGGGGCAGATGCCCTGCTCTTCACGAGTGCGATGTCGTTTTCAAAAGCGGTATGGACACAGAGGGACGGGTTGTTGATCATGGCAATTGGTGACGTGACTGCCGCCGTGATGTGGAAGGGGGACGTATCTCCAGCTGTTGTCGGTGACGGCTCCCTTGAAGGGGCGCTGAAGGCATTGAACGCGTACCTGGAAACAAAGAGGGACTGATGCAGGCACCTGAAGGTGACGGGACGAATCCCCCGTTATGGAGCGGATCCGGAATGATCGTGATCGACAAAACGCGTGGCCCGTCAAGCCACCAGGTGACTGCATGGGTGGGAAAGATGCTCGGGTGCCATGTGGGGCATTCCGGAACCCTCGATCCCCAGGTCTCCGGTGTCCTGCTCGTCATGCTCGGCAATGCCGTCCGTCTCGCACCGCACCTGCTCAGGCACGACAAGGAATATGTCTGCCTCATGCGGCTCCACGGGGATGTCCCAAAAGAACGGCTGGAAGAAATTGCGGGAGAATTTACCGGAAAAATTTACCAGCGTCCGCCAAGAAAGAGCGCGGTGAAGCGCTCGCTGCGGATCCGCAGCATCCATACCATCGGGATCCTCAGCCATGAGAACCGGCTCGTTCTGTTCAGGGTGCACTGTGATGCAGGCACCTATATCCGCTCGCTCTGCCATCATATGGGGCTGGCACTGGGTGTCGGGGCGCATATGCAGGAGCTGCGCCGGATCCGCTCGGGGCCGTTTGATGAGACGAAATCATGGACGCTCCACTCCCTGAACGATGCCTGTTCACGTGCTGCCATGGGGGATGCCGCAGCACTCCGCTCCATGATCGTGTCAGTCGATGCAGCGGTTCCTGACCTTCCCAATGTTATCATCCATGACAGGGCAATCGATGCTGTCTGTCACGGGGCGAAGCTCGCGGGCGTCGGGGTGATCAGCTCCGATCCTTTCAAAAAAGATGACAGCGTTGCGCTTGTATCCCGCAAGCGTGAGTTTGTGGGCCTTGGCAGGGCACTCGTCTCTTCATCTGACTTCAGTCCAGGAAAACCGGGATTCGTGGTTGCGCCTGTTGCCGTATTCTTAAAACCAGGCACGTATCCGAGGGATTGGAAAAAAAAGGCTGAAAAAAAAGAAAAAATCCACCCGTTGCAGAAGGGATAGCATTAAAAAAATTCCCGACCAAGAGGTACGATACATTTTTGCTGAGGTAGTCTAGCCCGGTAAGGCGCAGGCCTGGAAAGCCTGTGGGGCATTTGCCCCTCGGGGGTTCAACTCCCCCCCTCAGCGTTTCTGCCGATAAAAAAAATTCGCGGAGATTAAAAAAATCCCTTTAGAAAGAACACTGTGCTGCTGCCTGCCTTCCCATCCCGAATGCACGGGCATTGATCTCGATGGTCTTTTTTGGCACAAGGCTCTTGACGGATTCAAGCACCGATTCTGGTTTGAGCGGCATTGCATGGGAGGCAGCCCCCAGCATCACAACGTTCTGGGAGAGTGGGCTCCCTGCTTCCTGCGCGATCTGGTCAGCATCAAGGAGGCAGAGCCTGAACCTTTTGAGCGCAGCGATGATCGAATCTTCTGTGGGCGCCTCAAGGTTCTGCATGTAAACCGACGTAGGGAGCACAAGGTGGCGGTTGACAACCATCGTCCCGCCCTCTTTTACGTAGTGGGAATACCGCAGTGCCTCAAGGAGGTCAAAAGAGAGCAGGAGGTCTGCCTGCCCGGGTGCAATAAGCGGCCCGAACAGGCAGTCGATCCTGATATGGCTCTCGACCGATCCGCCGCGCTGTGCCATGCCGTGGGTCTCGGCACCCTTCACGCTCCTGCCTTCACGCAGGCACGCCTCCCCCAGAATGTTCGACGCGAGGATCGTCCCCTGCCCGCCGATCCCCACAATCAGGATATCAAAACTGCGTTTCATCTCTTCCCCTCCCGCACAATCGCCCCGGCAGGACAGAGCTGCGCACATACCGCACACCCGCTGCACAGGTCGTTGATCCTCGCCTTCTCGTCCGCAAATTCGATGGCCGGGCATCCGAAGCGGACACAGGTACCGCATCCGGTGCAGGTATCCGCATTGACCGTGTACCGCCCGCGTTTCACACCCGCCCGCCGTGCGATGATCACGCACTGCTGCTTTGCAATAATGACGTTTACCCCCCTGCGTGCCTGTGCAGCCCTCAGCACATTCATCATGCCGGTGATATCATACGGGTCGACCGTCTCCACAAATGTGACGCCGCAGGCACGGCAGACCGCATCAAGCGAGACCGGCGGGCTTTGTATGCCGCAGGCAGTTACCCCGGTATTAGGGTTGGGCTGGTGCCCGGTCATCGCGGTAATCCGGTTGTCGAGGATCACCACCGTGATGTCCGCCCCGTTATACACCGCGTTCATCAGCCCCTGGATGCCGGTATGCAGGAACGTTGAGTCCCCAATCGTGCAGATGACGTCACGGGGTTCGCCGGAATGTGCGATCCCGCTCGCGACGGTGATCGATGCTCCCATGCAGATCGTAGTATCAACAACCCCGAGCTGGAGCCCCAGCGTGTAGCAGCCGATATCGCTGGGGTAGATCGCGTCCTTAAAGACCCGTTTGATCGCATAGAACGCGGCGCGGTGCAGGCAGCCGGCGCACAGGATCGGGGGACGCGGGGGTAAATTCTGCACCGGGCTCACCGCAGGATACGGGTTTTTGGCAAGCACGCCACCGTTCACCATGATCCGGGCAACGGCAGGCAGGGACAGTTCACCTTCGTAGGGCACATGCCCGTTCTTCTTGCCAAGGACCTTTACCATGCCGGCGACCTGCAGCACCTGCTCCTCGATTTCAGGGGCGAGTTCTTCAATGACAAGAACAGAGTCATGCTTCCGCACAAAATCAGAAAGCCATGCTTCATCAATCGGGTAGGCACCGATCTTCATGAATGAGATGCCGTCTGGGATGAGTTCCTCTACATAGGTTGCTGCAATCCCGCCTGCGATCACCGCAGTCCTGCCCCTGACAAAACACGTATTGTACCCGAGTTCAACCAGCCGTTTCCTGATGGCAGGCTGTTTTTCGTTGAGTTTTTTATGGAGGATTCTGGTATGGGCAGGGATGATCACATACTGCCTGGGATCCTTTTTGAACTCTCCCTTGCGCGTGGACGCGACGGTCTCATTCAGGCTGACATCCCCCTTGGAATGACAGATGCGGGTGGTTGGGCGGAATATCACGGGAAGCCCGAACTCCTCGGACACGGCAAATGCGCTAATCAGCATGTCGTGCGCTTCCTGGATCGTCGAGGGGTCAAGACACGGAACGCGTGCAAAGTGTGCATAGCACCGGCTGTCCTGCTCATTCTGGGAACTGTGGGCAAACGGGTCGTCCGCGCTCATGATGACAAGCCCCCCGGTCACGCCGGTATAGGCACTGGTCATCAGCGGATCGGCAGCCACATTCAGCCCGACATGTTTCATGGTGCAGAGCGCACGCAGCCCGCACCATGCTGCGGCAAGCGCATTTTCCAGCGCCACTTTCTCGTTCACGGACCACTCGATATAATACCCGCGGTCGGATCGTGAGCGGAGCACATCGATCACTTCCGATGAGGGAGTACCGGGATACCCGCTCACAAAATCCACGGGAGCCTCGAGGCACGCGTGGGCGATCGCTTCATTGCCGAGGAGATACTGTCGTTCCATAATCCCATTTCCTGCATTGTTGCACTGTATTATAGTTTGAGCCATGGATGACTATGTATTTAACGAGCTCGTGATCCGAGATTCACAACCTATAAAAACTCCGGTGGGATACTAATTAGGGGAAATTTCGCGAATTTTTGGGCCCGTAGCATAGCCCGGTGGTGCGCCCGGCTGATAACCGGGAGGTCATGCGTTCGAATCGCATCGGGCCCATACCAGAATCGCTGTAGTGTATTTTGATATAGTCACCGCACCCAAACTTTGGGATATGGATACGCGGTACAAGACCATCCTCGCAGCAGGATCAGTGCTCTTTGTCATCATTTTTTTCATCGATGTCTATTTTTTTGCTGATTTCTATTTCAGTGCAATCGCGGCAGTCATCCTTGTCACGCTCGGGATGTCGTTTTTTATCATGCAGGATTCGCGGTTCCTCCCCGAGGTCGTCGTTTTTCTGCGGGACGATGCAAAGGGTATCGTTGTCACCAACCGGGGAAATGATGCTGCAAAGAACATCCATGTGGCAATCGTCCCCCATAATATCGAATTTGATATCCCGGCACTCGCTGTCGATGCACGGTATGAGTACCTGCATCATGAGATGATCAGTGAGGCAAAAGCCGCAGTGACCTACCAGAACTCCCGGGGGCTGGCCTCCTCGCAGACGTTCAGGTTATCCGCCCTTGGAAGAAGTGATGACGATCTCTTAAAGCCGATCATCCCCCTCTTCAAATGGAAATGAAAAGGAAGAAAAGAGGCAGGTCTCATTTTATTTCGGGGAACACATAGGAAATAATTTTTTCGAGAGCATCCACCAGCCCTTCTTCTCCTTTGAGGTAATCATGCAGGGCCTGGTAGAGCATATACATTGCATCATACCCGTAGGTTTCGAGAACTGATTCGGTATCGAGCGGGTTCAGGTACGAATCGGTGATAAACCCGTCGGTGCTGTACATCAGTTCAAAAAATTTTCCCTCTTCTGAGAGGACACAGTACTGGTCGGTCACCTTTTTTGACACATCGTCAGGACGGTATGGAGAAGGATCTACCTTTCCCAAAAGGATCATTTTTCTGGTGTAGTAATTTGCATCATATAATTCCCCTTTTGTGTCCTGTTTGCCCATCTGAAGCATCACAAGCCCGATCGATTGTATAACCGGGATCGCGGACTGTGCCATGCGTTCAAGGAGCGCGGCATCATTCTTCCTGATCTTTTCCGCAAGAGGTGCCTTTTTCCCTTTTAAATCCTCTATTTTTTGCAGGATCTTCAAAAAACCAGTCTCGATCTCGTCCATACTGTCGTAACCCTCCGGGAGAATGTCTCAAAGAATATGGATTATTGGCGTTTGGCAATAATAAGCATGTGGAATTCTGCGAATTGGGTCCGTGGACGTAAACCCGGTCTGCTGCCAGAGTAAAAATCCCGGTGATTCGTTCAGGGAATGCGCTGTACACACAGGGGTTTTCTCAGGTTTTTTTTCCCGTATCGCCAGCCCCGCGGTTCCCGGAGAAATAATACATGTGTTCTTTGTCGAGACGCGCCTGCCCTGTACATCCGACAGGGAGGTCCTCGTCAAGCACAACACCAAGGTATGACGGGGTCCGGGCCATCACAGATCCATTCCGGATCTTTTCTGTGACGACAAACTGCACCATGTGTCCCAGCAACGGTGCATTGACCGCGTGATAGATCTCCTCTGTCCTCGAATTCATGATCCGTGAGCGATCTTTTTTCGTTGCATCAGGCAGTTCCTTTGTGTCAGATATGGCGGTGAACGGGCGTTTTGAAAACCGTGTCACGTTCACCTTGTTCGGGCGGATGCGGCCGAGAAGCTCAAGGGACCCTAAAAAATCTTCGTTTGTTTCGCCGGGGAACCCGACAATCATATCGGTCGCAAGGGTGAGTGAGGGATATTTTTTCCTGAATGCCGCCACGATCTGCTCGAAGTCGTCACAGCAATACCCCCGTCCCATGGTTCTGAGGACACGGTCAGAGCCCGACTGGACCGGGATGTGGATGAATTTGAATATGGTTTCATGGGCGAATGCTTCGATTATGTCATCGAGGACCGGGAGCAGCGTTGCAGGGTTCATCATGCCGACCCGCACATAAAAGTTCCCGGAAAGGTCCGCACACGCGTTGAGCAGGTCTGCACATGAGGTGCCGGTGTCCTGCCCCCAGGCGCTTACGTCCTGCGCTGTCAGCTGGATCTCTGCAACGCCCTGCCGGATAAAGGCACGTATCTGGGGAAGGATCTCCTCTACCGGATAACTTTTCAGCGCCCCGCGGGCGATCCGCGTGACACAATACGTGCAGTGCCCACAGCAGCCCTGTGCGACCTGGACAATTCCCACCGGATCGGGACTGACGGTTCCACAACGTTTGTAGTATTGATGAATTGAACCCGGGGGAATGATGACGGGTGAACATACTGCTTTGATCGCATCCTGCTGCACCATGGGCATGCAGCCGGTCACATAGAGTTCCCTGTCACAGAACCGTGACAGTCGCCTCAGCATGCGCCGCTCGGTAGCCGCGATCACCGTGCAGGTATTGATGATGACGGCATCGGCACGGTCGTCTGATGTGACCAGTATGCAGTCACGGTGTTTGAGGACCTCTTTTAATTTCGCCGTGTCCCCGAAATTATACCGGCACCCGTATGTCTCGATATATACCCGTTTCCCCTTCAGACCCTCAAAACCCGCTGGTGTCATGGACGTCTGGTCCCAAAATCATGGTTCAGGCATACAGTTTTTTCTTTCCCTTCATGCATTATCACCAGAACACTAAAAAAGGCATGCCAGTCTCAATGCACCGCAGGAGGAAAATAACAGCCAGCACAATGCTTAACCGATGATACCCACTATCTGTTTATCAATGATCAGGATTGGTCTCATCGGCTGCGGTAATATCGGCCATATTATTGCAGGGCATGCCGACGGGATCAGGATTGTTGCCCTGTTCGATACAATTTTTGCGCGGGCACAAGACTTACACAAGGTCACGGGTGCCCGGGCACATGAGCATTTTGAGTCCTTCATCCACGATGAGTTCGATATCCTCGTTGAGGCTGCCTCGGTGAATGCTGTACGGCAGTATGCCATGG
>Ga0208046_1000242_pt1 | contig 11818 bp, 9 predicted proteins | sample PL_2010_300m_FD_184161 | JGI IMG/M metagenome (GOLD analysis project Ga0208046, IMG submission 184161) | Freshwater microbial communities from Powell Lake, British Columbia, Canada to study Microbial Dark Matter (Phase II) - PL_2010_300m... | ecosystem: Environmental > Aquatic > Freshwater > Lake... | reverse complement strand
GCAGTGGTGGCTGCCGGGAATCGTGTTCGGTCTGGCATCGCTCACCCGGCCGAACGTGCTCGTGTTCCTCGCGGTGCTGCCGGTCTGGCTGTTCCTCGAATACCCGGGCCGGAGCAAGAAACCGCAGATTACGCCCAAGGAGCAGAGGAAGCCCGATGAGAATCCGCAGATTACACAGATTGGCCGGAAGAGGTCCGGACGGCAGACGCTGTGGACTCGGCTCGCGCTGGTCTGGGGCGCGGCTGCGTTCGTGATTCTGCCGGTAACGGTTCGCAACTACGTCGTGAGCAGGCAGTTCGTGCCGATTGCGTGGCAGGCAGGTACAAACTTCTACATCGGCAACTCGCCGCAGTCGGACGGCATGACCGCAATCCTCCCGGGTACGCGCGGCAGTTGGTGGGGCGGCTTCGACGACGTCAAGCGGCTGGCCGAACAGGCCCTGGGCAGACCACTCACGGGCGCGGAGATTGACCGGTACTGGCTCGGCAAGGGTCTTGAGTTCTGGCGTCAGCAGCCGGGCAACGCGCTCGGGCTGCTTGCGCGCAAGACCTTCCTCTGGTTCGCGGGCTACGAAGTCGGCAACGAACGCGACCTCTACGCAGTCAAGCACTACTCATTCATCAACTACCTCCTCTTCAACACCCGGTTCCTCAAGTTCCCCTTCGGCATACTGCTGCCGCTGGCCTTGGCGGGTGTGTGGCTCTGGCGGAGGGAGTGGCGCCGGTTCCTGCCGGTTTACCTCTTCGTCGTGGCGTACTCGCTTTCGTTCATCGTTTTCTTCGTCACCAGCCGCTACCGGACGTCGATTATCCCGGTTGTCGCCATCCTTGCAGGAATGGGACTGATAGGCCTCATAAGGTCTATGCGGGGGCGCGGAGTCGCGCTGGCCATCGCCGCCGCCGCGTTCCTGCTCTTCAATGCCAATCTCGCCGGGGCAGGGAGGCAGGTCAGCCCGGCCCAGAATCATGTCGCCGCCGCAGTCGGGCTGCACGAACAGGGCAAAGACGCCGAGGCGCTGGCCGAAGTGCGGCAGGCGCTCAAGGTCGATTCCGCGGGAAACGTCCTCTCGCTCGAGGCGGCGCTGCTGTCAACCCTGGGCGACTTTGCCCGGGCCGAGAGTGCGGGCCGAGCCGCGGTGCGGCTGTACCCGTCAGACCCCGACGTCTACGAGGCGCTGGGCGGCGTGCTGGCCACAGCAGGTCAATTCGACTCAGCCGTGGTCTACTTCGAGATCGTTCGCAGCCGTTCTCCGTACTCGATTGACGCGTGGAGCAACCTTGGCGACATCGCCGTGACCCGCGGTGATTATCCGAAGGCCCGCTATTATTACGAAGGCGCGCTCAAGATACGGCCGACCTACTTGCCGGCGATGCTCGGCCTCGGTTTCTGCGACTACTCCGAAGGCAAAAAGGCCGAGGCCCGTGCCCGATGGCAGCAAATCCTCGCACTAGACCCGTCATTTGTCAGAGCTAGGCAGGCGCTCGAACGACTGAAGTAGCGGGAACCGCCTGTCCGCTGCGCACCGGAAAACCGGGACAGTACCCTGGTCGGTCCGGGACTGTACCGGTCTTCCATCGGCGGGTGGAATGGGTACAGCCACGGTTCTCCTCGACGGAAAGCCGTGGCAGTCCCAATGCAAAGCGGCAGCCCTGCTGCCGCAGTCTCCAAAGCGCTGACCGCCACCTATATGTAGTGGTGCGTCGATGCTCGGCCACAATTCTCCCGTGGAGGGGGCGAACCACCTACTGCCTGGGGGGCTGCAGTCAAAGAAGGATTCGAAGAAGGAAAAGGCTAAGGTTTGGGTTGAGGTTTAGAATGAGGAATAGGTTGAGGTTTGAACCAAGAAACAGGTTGAGGTCTAGAACGGCAATCGAGCCGAGCGATGAGCGAAGCAATACGAGAAGCTTCTGAACGGGCAATGCGCTAAGCTATGAAATGAGCTTTGGAATGAGCTTCTGAACAAGCTTTCGACTGAGCTTTCGGGGGAGGTTTCTGACGAGCTTTCTAAAGAGCTTTCCGACGAGCTTTCAGAGCTGTTTTCGACTACCGATTGTCGATTGCACCTTCCCTCCCCTCACAGGGGGGGGCAGGGTCCCACTGCTTATGCGGAAGTCGGCAGTAGCAGGGCTTGCTACGGGCAATCTTGCCCGGCTCAACCTCTACTGGTGAGCTGACTCACAGCTTCAGACAATCCGGGAGGTACTCCCCATGATGCGCCGAGGCGTGCACTCTGACTACGCCTTGAACGGTTCCGCTCGCCACCCCAGGTTGTCAGGGCAAGGCTACATCGAGCCGTGCAGCTGGGCACGGCGAGGTGCTTTCCCCCCGAAGCCGAGGCGGTCGTCGAGGACAGCCCCGTGCTGGCTGCGCCGGCTGGCAGGATCACGGGCAGGTCGAGTTCGGGTGTGAGTTGTCTTGTGACTTGGGCCGCGGTTCGCTACGTGGCTCGCCAGGTTGTCTGTCAGGCGGACTGCGCGGCGCTCTACACCGGCCTTCAGTAAGAAGAGGCGATCGCGGCCGAGAGCCGTGCCCGGCCTCAGCCGAAACCGCGGAATCGGACTAAGAGGGCTGTGCTATTTCGGCCCGGTCGCAACCGGCGTGTCGGCGGCATCGGACCACTCGCTGAAGCTGCCATCGTAGACCGCGACGTGTTCGTATCCGAGTATGTGCTTCAAGGTCACATACGTGGTTATTGAGCGGTACCCTCGGTTGCAGTAGATGATGATATTCTTGTCCGGTGTGACGCCGAGCTGTTCGTACTCCTTCTTCAGCTCGACCGCGTCGCGCCACGTGTAGTCCCCGCTCAGGTCTTTCAGCCATGGCCGGTTGATGGCGCCGGGGATGTGCCCGCGCCGCTTCGTGTAGCCGGCGTCTCCGCTGAACATGGCTGGCGACCGCACGTCAAGAATGACCGTCTTCTTGTCTCCGAGCGCGGCCTTCACGTCGGCCAGCCTCACCCTGATACCCTCGTTCAGTTTTGCCGGCAACTTGTAGACCGCCGTCTGGATTCTCGGGAAGTCCTGGGTGAGAGAACATCCCTGTGCCCGCCACCGGTCCAACTCGCCCACGAGCAGCGCCTGCCGGTTGTGGCCCACGTAGTCGAGCATCCAGGTCAGGTAGGGCGACAGCGAGTCGACTACCTCGGAATACGCCACCACGGTCGTGGTGTCCGTGATGCCCATACGGCCGAGTAACGCCGCGAACATCTCCGGCGGTATCGGCTTCGACGGCACGCCATTCTCAGGCCACGTCAGCGCGTCGGGGTAGAGGTGGACCGCGCCCGGCACGTGCGCCTGCCAGTAGTACTCGATTCCGTAGCGCAGGTCAACGATTCTGACGTCAGGACGATTCAGGTTGGCGGTAAGCCAGTCGGTAGTCTTCAGCAGGTCGGAGGGGGCGGCGGCAGCGGCTCCGGCTGCCACCAATGTCAGAAGGACGGAGGTCAGCAAGCAGGCACCGCTCCCGCCGAGCGAACGGGTCGACAACAATCCAGTCTTCAAATGGTTCCGCATCATGCAGAGATGATAGATGTCGAGCAGTCGCCAGTCAAGCAAGCCCTGCTTGACAAGGAATGACATTCGTGCTATCACTAATCATTAGCGATGTGCGGTTCCGACGCGCACGGCAAGACCGGACATCGGCCGGTTATGTCTGAAGCCCGGCATGTTCGTGCCGGCGGTGTTCCAAACAAAGGAGGCAGCCTCATCAGGATGTTCATCATGGGTTTCGTGTCCGATTCGTCCTTGACGGATTCGGTCAGCCACGTGCGGTCGGTTTCAAGGACAAGAGCAGGAGTTGCACGTTGTGCTGCTATTGCCGCAGCACTCCTCTTGCTCGCGGCAACCGGGTGTCTCCTCGGCGCCCCCGTCACTTTTGATGCCGTTGCCCCGCGGCCGGGTCAGGAGAACTTCAAGTACCTCTGGGACATTACGGTGCACAACCCAGACCCCAAGACCGTCTCGGTTTCCTTCGAGGTTGAGGCACGCGATGTCGCGGTCGGCTCCGTGTTCTCCGCCAAGACCCAACCGCTGGTACTTGCCCCGGGCGACAGTAAACTCACGGCATCCGACATCAAGTTGACCGAGGTGTCGTGTAAGAAGGGATACGAGGCCTTCACTCGACCGGGTCGCGTACTTCCTTATGGCAACTACACTTACATCATTACCCTCGATCCCAGGATGCCGCAGGCCGCTTTCTTCCTCAGGGTTCGCGCCACAAAGCCGGTAGGGCTCGTCTGGCCGCCCAACGGTGCTGTTGTCACCGACACTCAACCCGTTTTCGTGTGGACGCCGCCAGTGGTATCCGGCCCCGTTGTCGCCTACGACTATGCGCTGCGCGTCGTGGAAGTGGGGCAGGGTCAGGCCGGGCAAGCGGCTCTTGCGCGCAACCGGCCTGTCTTCGAGGATCGTGGCGTGTCCGTAGCAGCCTGCCGGGTACCTGCCGGTGCCAGCGGGCTCGTGCCGGGAAGAACCTATGCCTGGCGTGTGGGGGTCTTGGACACGGCCGGGGCAGTTGACACCATGCGTACCCAGAGCCAAGCAGGAATGTTTGTGTACAGGCCGGGCGCAAACAGAGCCGAAATGCATACCAGTTTCACTTTCCCTCGCGACGGACGATCGGTCACCGGCAACGCGTCGCTAGTGGTCGCATCTGACGTCCCCGATGCTGAACTCTGCGTGCTGGAGTATTCACTCGGGAGCGATTCCGCCAGCCAAGTCTGGCACGTGATCGGTTCCTTTCCCCGCGTGCGGGGTACCTTTATCGGGACGTGGGCCTCTGACTCCGCAGTCGTTCGCGCGGGTAGGACCTTCCCCAGTCCGTGCGTCGTGAGAGCCACAGTTCTGGGCCGCAAGGGACAGCGCGGCGAGTCCGTGCTATTGCGGCTGATCATCAACCCGCCGCCCCCACCCACCAGGCGTGGGTGCGGTTGTTGAAGTCGACACCGGGACCTTTCCTTCCGTAGTCCGAGCCGCCTCGTCCCCGGCAATTGACGAAGCGAGACCGAACCATCGGCTCTCGGTTTTGACAGGGGCACGTTCGCCTCTATAATACCCACTCATGCCAGAAGCGAACACAAGCGATTTTCCTTCCCGGTACGACCCGAAGCCGGTCGAGGGGAAGTGGTACGAGTTCTGGGAGAAGTCCGGGTTCTTCACCGCGGACGCGGAGTCGCCGAAGCCGAAGTTCTCCATCGTCATTCCGCCGCCGAACATCACCGGCTCGCTGCACGTCGGGCACGCGCTGAACAACAGCCTGCAGGACGCGCAGATCCGGTTCAAGAAGCTGCAGGGGTTTGAGACGCTCTGGCTGCCCGGCACCGACCACGCGAGTATCGGCACGCACACCCACATTGACCGGGCCCTTGCCGCGGAGGGCACGGACCGGTTCAAGCTCGGCCGTGAGGAGTTCCTGAAGCGGGCCTGGGCATGGAAGGAGAAGTACGGGACGCGCATCATCGAGCAGCTCAAGCTGCTGGGCTGCGCCTGCGACTGGACCCGGACCCGATTCACGATGGACGAGATGCTCTCACGCGCCGTGCGCGAGGCGTTCGTGCGTTACTACGAGGACGGGCTGATCTACCGGGGCACGCGTATCGTAAACTTGTGTCCGCGCTGCCACACCGCGGTCTCGGACCTCGAAGTCAAGCACGTGGAAGTGCACAGCCATTGGTGGTATGTCCGCTATCCGATAGCGGATGAGGAGTCGAGGGGTCAAGGGATCAAGGATTCCAGTTCAGATACTCGACCCCCGGAATCCTCGAATCCCGGGCCCCTTTCCTACGTCGTCGTTGCCACGACGAGGCCGGAGACGATGCTCGGGGACACGGCCGTGGCCGTCAACCCGAATGACGAGCGCTACAAGCATCTCGTCGGCCGGAAGCTGGGCCTGCCGCTGGTCGGCCGCATCATCCCGATTGTCGCGGACGAGTTGGTGGTAGCAGAGTTCGGCACCGGCGCGGTCAAGGTCACGCCGGCGCACGACGCCACCGACTTCGAGATAGGGAAGAGGCACAACCTCGAGTTCATCACCGTCATCAACGAGGACGCGCGGATGACCGACCAGGTTCCCCAACAGTACCAGGGACTTTCCCGCGAAGAGTGCCGGAAGCGGGTGGTCGAGGACCTCGATGCGCAGGGGCTGATCGAGAAGACCGAACCCTACAAGTTGAGCGCAAGCGTCTGCGAACGGTGCGGTACCGTGGTCGAGCCGCTGGTTTCCGAGCAATGGTTCGTACGGATGCAGGAACTGGCCAAGCCCGCAATCGAGGTCGTGGAGTCGGGCCGGGTGAAGTTCATCCCCGAGCGTTGGAACAAGGTATACCTCGACTGGATGTACAGCGTCCGGGACTGGTGTATCTCACGTCAGCTCTGGTGGGGTCATCGGATACCGGTCTGGTATTGCGAATGCGGGGAGATAATCGTTTCGCGGGAGGACCCGACCGAATGCGCGAAGTGCCATGCGAAGAACCTGAAGCAGGACGAGGACATCCTCGACACGTGGTTCTCTTCCGCACTCTGGCCGTTCTCGACCATGGGTTGGCCGCAGAAGACGCCGGACCTGGCCAGTTTCTACCCGACCGACTTCCTTTCGACCGCGCCGGATATCATCTTCCTCTGGGTGGCGCGGATGATATTCTCCGGGCTGAAGTTCATGGACGACATCCCGTTCTCGCGCGTCTACTTTCACTCGTTCATCCTAGTCGAAACGGGCGAGCGGATGAGCCGGTCCAAGGGTATCGGCATCGACCCGGTGGACATGTTCCACAAGTACGGCACCGATGCGGTGCGGTTCACGCTTGCCTATCTCGAAAGCCAGTCCCAGAGTTACCGGTTGAGCGAGAAGCGGTTCGAGTTCGGACGGAACTTCACCAACAAGGTGTGGAATGCGTGCCGGCTGGTTGCGCCAGCGATAGGGGCGAGGGACGAGGGGCGAGGGACGAGGGGCGAACCCGAACTGCAGCCCGAGGACGCGTGGATTGTCAGCCGGTACAATCGGACGGTCGAAGCGGTGACCGGCGGACTTGACGCGTGCGCCTATTCCGTGGTCGCGTCACGGTTGTACGAGTTCTTCTGGCATGAACTCTGTGACTGGTACCTCGAGTTCGCCAAGCTCCGCCTGAAGGCTGACGACGCGGCCTGTCGCTGGACCCTTCACCACGTCCTGCGCGGCACGCTGCAACTGCTTCACCCGTTCATGCCATTCATCACCGAGGAGCTGTGGCAGAGGCTAGGTTACGGCAGGGCTCAAGGGATCGAGGGTTCAGGGGTTCAGGCCGAATCTCGAACCCCAGAACCCCAGAATCCCGGGACCCAATCTATCATGCAGTCCGATTGGCCGGCACCGATACCGGTCGACGACCGCGGAATCGCGCGGGTCGAGACGATGCGCGAGCTGATTGTCGCGGTCCGGAACATCCGGGCCGAGATGGAAGTGCCGGCCAAGACCGATGTGCGGTGTATCGTGAACTCGGCCGACGACGAACTCGCGGAGTTCCTGAGGAAGAGCGAAGGGCTCGTCCGGGAGCTGGCCGGGGTTTCGGCGCTTGAGTTCGGGTCGGCGCGGCCGGAGAAATCGTCGGTCGCGGTGCTGCCCGGCTGCGAGGTGTACGTGCCGCTTGCGGGCGTGGTCGACGTCGAGAAGGAACTCGAGCGGATGAAGAAGGAAATCGCGAACCTGGAGAAACTCGTCGCCGGCATCGACGCGAAGTTCGCAAACCCCGATTTCGCTTCTCGCGCCAAGCCCGAGGTGGTCGAGGCCGAGCGCGGCCGACGGGTCGAGTTCACCAGCAAACTGGAACGTCTGAAGAAGCAGCTTGACGCGTGGAAGTGAGACGCGGTCGGAAGTGCGCCTGCTCGCTTGTATCTCCACCGCCGTTGTGTTAGGATTCTAGTATGAAGTCGTTCATGTCGAGCCTCGGTTGGATCATGTTCCTGGCGCTGGCAGTCAGCTTCCTGGTATTCTACAACTTCGCATACGCGCCCCGCGCGGACCGAATAGTCAGGCAGCAGAATGAGATCAACATGTGGATGAGTCAGTTGCAGCAGGTGAACGACAGCATCAAACGGGACGAGGCGGAGCTGGACACCGTGTTCAGCGTGTCGTACTCGTTCGACGAGCTGTTCGGCGGAGCGACGGACCTGAAGCTCGCGCCCTCGGCCGAGTCATTGCTGCGGACGTGCGTCACCTCCCTGCAGTCTTACGCGGGGCCGGTCGAGGTTATCGGCCAAGCCGGAGGCGACCAGACGCCGCAGGCGGCAAGGGACAGGTACCCGGGTAGCTGGGACTATGCCGCGGCCGCGGCCGGGGCGGTCGCGAGTCGTCTTGCGGCGTGGGGCGTGGCCACTAACCGGATCCGGGTTTTGAGTATCCCGGCTTCGCGCGCGACCGGCGCGGGTGCCAGGCCGGGTGCCGGTTCCACGACTCCCCGAGTAGAAATCGTCATAAGGAATCATTGACCATTCGCGCGCTCGTGGGCCTGGCGCTGCTGGCCGGGTTCGTCCTGGCGCAGGCGCCCGACACTTTCAAGCCGCAGATGAAGCCGGCCGACAGCACGTCCCAGGTCGACACGGTCGGTCCCTATCGCCCGGCCAAGTCGACGGGCACGGCAGTCCTGCTTTCTTTCCTGCTGCCCGGCGGCGGCCAGGTCTACACCGGCAACTGGTGGAAGGCGGCGCTGATTGCGCCGGCCGAAGTCACGTTGGGATACTTCTCGGTCAGAGAACACGTGGCCGCCACCGACGCATGGAACAGCGGGGACACGACCGGATACGTGCGGCACCGCGACCGGCGGACAGCGCTGCTATGGTGGACCGGTGCGGTGTTGGCTTTCTCGATGGCTGACGCTTACGTCTCAGCCCAGATGTACGGGTTCGACCGGGAGATGCGTTTAACTCTCGGCCCGATGCGAGCCGGGATAGCGATGGAGTTCTAGCCGTGAGCACGTTGATTGCCGCCGCCGGCAGATTCCAGATGGACGTCCTTGCCCGGGCAACGCGTCAGGCAGCGGACGTCGACTGTGATTCCGGCGGCTGGGGCGTGGCTCACTGCTACGGCAACCGGCTGGAGACCATCAGGTCCGTGCAGCCGTGCGCGCAGGACCCGGACTTCGGCAAGCTGGATGAAATCCGCACCGACATGGCACTGGTCTGCATCGGCGGGATGGCCCCGGCCTCGCCGCGCGAACTCAGACCATACATCCGGCGAGAGACCGGTCATGTCTGGGCGTTCGCACACTCCGGCCTCGTCAAGCACGAGGACCGGCTTGACACCGGCGGCCGGATCACCGATTCCAAGAACCCGAGCGAGCGGTATTTTCTCTATCTGCTGAGCAAGCTTGACGAGCAGTCCCCGGCCGAATCCCTGACACGCGCCATGGCCGCGCTGGAGGATGAGGATTCGCTATCATTCTGCATGATGTGTGCCGACATTATGCTGGTCGGCTGTTGGTACGGGGATGCGTCGGAATCGACCGGACGGTTGTGCTCGGGAGAAAGCGCGTTGGTAAGGTACTTCAGCACCAAGCCGCTCGCTTCCCTGCCCGAGGTCGCGTGGCATGCTGTGCCGAACCGGATCGTGCTCGCTATCACGCGCACGCGACGCGAGCTGCCGTAGCCGGGATTTGACCCGGTAGCCGCAACGGCTTCCGGTTCGCGTCAGGTCTAGAGAATCCGCAGAAAAAGAAAACGGCCGCTCGGCCGTAGTCATGCTCGAGCGGTAGGGGGCTACTTGCGGCCGGATGTGCGCTGGCCGAATTCCACGAGTTCGCGGAATCCCTTGGGGTCAGACGCGGAAGCGATGGCGGTTTCGTAGGTAACCTTGCCGGCACGGTAGAGCTCGGACAAGTACATGTCAAACGAAATGCTGCCTTCGGACGAACTGGTCTGGATTGCTGACGCCAAGTGCTCAGTCTTGCGCTCACGGATGAGGTTGCGGACCGCGGGCGTGGCTATCATTATCTCGTAGCAGCCGACGCGGCCCTTGCCGCCGGCCTTGAGCAGCAGGCGCTGGGAGACGACGGCCAGCAGCGAGAGAGAAAACTGGATACGTATCTGGTCTCGAATTTCGGGCGGGAAGATGTCGATGAACCGCGTAATTGTCTCCGGCGCGTTGGTGGTGTGCAGGGTGCCGATGACCAAGTGCCCCGATTCTGCGGCCCAGATGGTTGCTTCTGATGTCGCCAGGTCCCGAATCTCGGCAACGAGGATGACGTTCGGGTTGGAGCGCAGGCCCTTCATGACTGCCTCGCGGAAGGACGAAACGTCAACGCCGACCTCGCGCTGGGTGATAAGGCCGTTCTTGTGGTCGTGGTTGAACTCTATGGGGTCTTCGATAGTGAGGACGTGGCGCGGGCTCTCCAGGATGTAGTCGACGAAGGTCGCCTGCGTCGTGGTCTTGCCCATGCCGGTAGGGCCGGTCACGAGGATGAGGCCGTGCGGTCGGTCGAGGAGGTTCTTGATGCGCGGGATGAGGTGCGTTGTCACGAAAAGCTCTTCGAACGAGAGAATGCGGCGCGGAATGAGCCGGAGGGCCATGCCGAAATAGCCCTTCTGCTTGTAGACGGCCACACGGAAACGGGCCATGTTGCGGAAGTTAAGAGCGAAGTCGCCGCCGCCGCCGTTGTCGATCTGGGCGCGCAGGTGCCGCAGGTCTTTGGTGGCGATATTCTTGAAGCTGTCGGTCATCTCCGGGATCAGTACCGGGCATCCGGCGATTGGGTGAAGGTAGCCGTCAATGCGGAGCGTCGGCGGCCGCCCTACAGTGAGGTGCAGGTCGGATGCGTTCCGCTTGATGCACTCAGCTAAGAGAGTATCGAAGAACTCTTCGTCGGTCATAACCTGCACAAATATAGGGCCTCCCCCGCAGCAAGTCAAGTTTTGTTGCGACAGCGCTCATGGTTTCTTGACAGTATGTCCCAGCGGGTCTAAGATTTTAGTCCACCCATGGCGACAGCCTATTCGTCGGCTGAACTGCTCGAGCAGGTTGAGACGCTGAGCGGTCAAACCGTCAGCGACTGCTATCAGTGCGGCTGCTGTACATCGGGTTGTCCGATAGGTGAGGCGATGGACCCTCCGCCCAGCAAAGGAATCAGGCTGCTGCAGTTGGGCAGGGCCGACGAACTGCTGGGCTCGGATGGGATATGGATGTGCGCGAGTTGCCTTGTCTGTGGGACCCGCTGCCCGAGGGGGGTCGACTACGCCCGAATCGCCGAGGCCTGCCGCGCGCTGATCCTACGGTCCAAGTGTAGCAGGGTAGACCCGGACACGGTAGGCGCTCAGGAGCTTGAAGAGATACCTCAGCAGGCGTTCATCGCTGCCTTCCGCAAGTCGTCGGTATGAAGAAGTACGTCTACTACCCCGGTTGCACGCTCTACACCAAGGCGCGGAGCTTGGACCTGTGCGCGCGCAAGGCAGCCGAGAAGGTGGGGTTCGAACTGGTCGAGATGCCGTCGTGGAATTGCTGCGGGGCCATCTACAACGCCACGAGCGATGACCTCGCCGCGCAGGTCGGGCCGGTCAGGAACCTGGCCAAGGCCAGTCAGATAGGCGACAAGCTGGTGACCTTGTGCGCCGCCTGTCACAACGTGCTCAAGCGGGTGCAGAACCGGCTGGACCAACCGGGCAACGAGGTCGAGAGCGAGCGTCTGAAGACTTTCGTGGACGAGAGGTGGGGCCCGCAGGACGCGCCCCAAGGTCATAGTGAGCAGTCGGTCAAGGTGCTGCACTACCTCGAGGTGCTGAAGCAGGATATCGGGTGGGACGCCATCAAGGCCAAGGTGGTCAAGCCGCTGGCCAGACTGAAGGTTGCGTCCTACTACGGG
>Ga0208046_1000239_pt1 | contig 11977 bp, 8 predicted proteins | sample PL_2010_300m_FD_184161 | JGI IMG/M metagenome (GOLD analysis project Ga0208046, IMG submission 184161) | Freshwater microbial communities from Powell Lake, British Columbia, Canada to study Microbial Dark Matter (Phase II) - PL_2010_300m... | ecosystem: Environmental > Aquatic > Freshwater > Lake... | reverse complement strand
TCCGGGGGGAGGAGCTCCTCGCCCGGGCGCACAACCAACCCATTTCTTCGAACGATCCCTCGGCCCATGCGGAGCTCCTCGCCATCCGGAGGGCGGCGGCCGCGGCGGGAAATTACCGCCTCTCCGGAATGACGCTCTACACGACCCTCGAACCCTGCATCATGTGCGCGGGGGCGATCCTTCATGCCCGGATCGAACGGCTGGTCTTCGGGGCCTCCGATCCCAAGAACGGCGCTGCGGTCAGCCTGTATCGCCTCTTCGAAGACCCGCGCTTCAACCACGCCGTCTTGGTGACGGGGGGGGTGCTCCGGGAGGCCTGCGCCGAAATTTTAAGTGGATTTTTCCGCGGAAAGAGGCTACCATCGCGCCCGTGAAGGGATACAACCGGAGAGATACCGAAGTGGTCGTAACGGGATCGACTCGAAATCGATTTGGGGGCCAAAAGCCCTCACGGGGGTTCGAATCCCCCTCTCTCCGCCATTTTATTTCAGAAAAAGGCTGACCCGCACCAGATCTTCGGAGATCCGCCGGCGGGTCATGCCCAGCTTTTCACAGAGGGCCGTCATCCTGCCGTTCGTCGGTTCCACAAGCCCATAGAATTCCTTGAGGCCGCGCTCCGTGGCGATTCCGACCAGAACGTCCAGGAGTTTCGAGGCCAGTCCTTGTCCCTGGAAGTCGTCGTGGACGATGACGGCAAATTCCCCGGCGGGGCCGCCGTTGCTGTCGACGATGAGGCTTCCGATCCCGACGATCCGTTTTTTCTGATCGGTTCGCATTTCGGCCACGATGGCCATCTCCCGATCGTAGTCGATGTGGCAGGAGCGCACGTGCATGGCATGGCTGATGTGCTTGAGATTCTGGTAGAACCGGGAGCGGATGGTCGCCTCGGAAACGGTCGTGAGCATGTCGTGTTCCAGGGGTTCATCCTCGGGGCGGATCGGGCGGAGGATGACCTCGGTTCCATCGGTCAGCCGCCAGGGGGTGATGTACCGCGTCGGATAGGGGGTGATGACCAGGTGCGAATAGGCCGGGGCCTTTTCGGACAAAGCGTTCTGGTCGAGGAAAATCCGGGCGTCCAGGGCGATGGCCTTTCCCTGACAGACGGCGAGGGGATTGATGTCCATACACCGGATCTCGGGGAAATCGATGATCATCCTGGAGAGGCCCACGAGGATCTTTTCCAGCTGGTGGAGATCGGCGGGAGGTTTCCCCCGGAAGCCCTGGAGCATGCGGTAGACGTCCGTCTCCTCCATGAGCCGCCGGGCCAGGGTCTGGTTCAGGGGCGGCAGTCCGACGGAGAAGTCCCTGAGCAGCTCCACGCTGATGCCTCCCCTGCCGAAGAGGATGACGGCGCCGAAGTGGGGGTCCTTCTTTGCCCCAATAATGAGCTCGTAATCGATGTGCTCGACCATCTTCTGGACGGTCACGCCCCGTACCGTCGCCTGCGGGGCGAACTGGCGGATCCCATCAAGGATGCGCTGGTAGGCGGTCTTCAGGGCCTCTTCGCAGTCGATCGCCGTGATGACGCCGCCCACGTCTTGGCGGAAGATGATGTCGGGAGAGGCCACTTTGAGGACCACAGGGTACCCCATCTCCTGGGCAATGGCCAGGGCATCCTCCCGGGTGGCGGCCATCCGTGAAGGGATGACGGGGATGCCGTAGTTGCGGAGGAATTTCCGGGAGTCCTCCTCCGTGAGGATCAAGATGCTCTCCCGGCCGGCGCGCCGGATGAGGGCCTTGAGGTGGTTTTTCGGCGGCGCCTCGTCCAGGGGAAGCTCTGCCGGGGTTTCGTGGAGAAGCTGGAGGTTCCGCTCGTATTGGGTCATGTAGATGTAAGCGCGTACGGCGGCCTCGGCCGTTTCATAGGAGGGGATGCCCTTCTTCGCCATCCGCTCGCGCCCTTTCTGCACCTCCCGTCCCCCCATCCAGGCCGTCAACATGGGCTTGTCCGTTTTTGTCGCCACTTCGACCAGGGCCTCTGCCAGCTCCTCGACGCGGGCGAAGTCCTGAGGGGTGTAGATGGCCAGGAGCCCGTCCACCCCGGGATCCTTCAGACAGATGTTGGCGGCCTCCACATACCGGGGGGTATCTGCGTTACGAAGCAGATGAACGGGGTTTCCCCTGTTCCAGCAGTGAGGGAGGAGTGCATCGAGATCCCGCAGGGTCTCTTCGGACAGGTCCGCCAGCGCGCCTCCGGAGCGCAGCAGCTGCTTGCCGGCGATGAGACCTATGCCGCTGGCGTTTGTGATGATGGCCAGCCTCGGCCCACGGGGACGGTTGCGGGCGTACAGAACGCTGGCGGCGTTGAAGAGATCCTGGGCCTCCTGGACCCGGACGACGCCCAGGCGGCGGAAAAGGGCATCGTAGACCCTTTCCGGGCCGGCCATCGTGCCCGAGTGGGTCTTTCCGGCGCAATCCCCATCCGCCAACACCGGTGGCTTGAGCAGGATGACGGGCTTGCTGCGGGCGAAGCGGCGGATGGCGCTGACGAAGCGCTTCACATTGCCGACGATCTCCTCCATGTAGAGGATGATGCTCTTGGTGTGGGGGTCCTCGAAGAGAAAATCGATGACGTCCCCGAAATCCACGTCGATGGCCGAACCCAGGGAGACGACCATGCTGAAGCCGATGTGGGAGCTAATCCCCCAATCGAGCAGGGTTCTGCCGAAGCTTCCCACGTCGGAGACGAAGGCGATGTTCCCGCTCTCCGGATTCTCCCGTAGGAAGGTCGCGTTGAGATTGACGGGGGGCCGCATGATTCCCAGGCAGTTGGGGCCGATGATCCTCATGCCGTAGGGTTTGTTCATCTGGAGGATCTCCTCCTCCAGGCGCCTCCCCGCATCGCCCGTTTCCCGGAAACCGGCGGCGATGACGATGAGGCCTTCCACCCCCGCCTTTCCGCAGGCGTTGACGATTCCCGGGACGGTGGAGGCAGGTGTCGCGACAATCGCCAGATCGACCGGTCCGGGGAGGGATCCGATGTCCGGCCAGCAGGGGGCTCCCAGGACCGTCTTCCGGTTCGGATTGACCGGGTAGACCGTCCGGTTGCCTGAAGCGAGCGCGTTTTCCAGGACGGCCCGCCCGAACGTCCCCTCCTTCTCCGTGGCGCCGATGACGGCGATCGTCGCCGGATTGAAGAGCTTCTGCAGATCACCCATGCCAGTCCCCTCCTTTGAGTGATTGAGCAAAGCACAGGAATCTTTCACGGTAGCAGCCATTTTAGCGGCGGGAGCGTAGGAATGCAATCTTTTTTCCAAACCGGGCCCCCTGATGGTAAATTCTCCCGTGAAACCATTTTCGATTCATGTTATAGGGTGCGACCGGATGGTCCGTTCCGATGCCTTTCTCCTGGATCATCGTAGGTGAGCCGTTGCCATCGGGGTTGAAAATAGCATAGACTGCGGGGAGGAGAATCATGGGATTATACGCGGACAGGGCGGGGCGTATCGATAGTGAGAATGCGTTCAAGGTGGGGCCGCATATCCGTTTCCTCGAAGAGCAGGGGCGGGACGTCGTCAAGTGCAACTTAGGAGAGCCGGATTTTCCCGTTCCCGCTTTCATCAAGGAGGAGATCAAGAGGCAGATCGACCTGGACAATACCCATTACTGCGATCCCCAGGGGATCCTTTCCCTGAGGAAGGCCGTCGCGAGACAGATCTCGGAAACCAGGGGGATCCGGGCCGAAGCGGAGCGCGTCGTCGTCTTTCCCGGGGGGAAACCCCCCATCGGTCTGTGCCAGCAGACCTACTGCGGTCCGGGGGACGAGGTGGTCTATCCCAGCCCAGGCTTCCCCATCTATGAATCCTTCATCCCTTATGTGGGCGCCACGCCGGTGCCTGTCCATCTCAAGGAGGGGAACGCGTTTTCCCTCTACGGCGAGGAGCTGGCAGCGAAGCTTTCGGAGCGCACCAAGCTGATCTTTCTCAATTTTCCCTCGAATCCGACGGGAGGGGTCGCCTCTCCGGAGCAGCTTCAGGGGATCGCCGATGTGATCCGCACCCGCTGTTGCGGCGATGTTCGCATCTTTTCCGACGAGATCTATGAACATATCCTCTTCGATGGCCACCGTCACCACAGTATCGTCTCCTGCCCGGGCATGGAAAGAAACACGATTATCGTCAGCGGCGCCTCCAAGAGCTTCTCCTGGACGGGCGGCCGGATCGGATGGGCCCTTTTCCCGACGCGGGAGGAGGCGGAGGTCTTCAAGAACCTCAACATCAACTATTTCTCCTGCACCGCCGCCTACAACCAGGAGGGGGTGCGTTTGGGGTTGGAATCCCCCGAGGGACCGGTGGCGATCAAGGCGATGGTGGAGTCCTTCCGGATGCGGCGGGACCTGGTCGTGGAGGGGCTCAATGCCATCCCGGGGATCCACTGCTTGAAGCCGAAGGCAACGTTCTACGTCTTTCCGAATGTGGAGGGGGTCTGCCGGAACCTGGGCATTATGAAGGCCTTCGAGAGCCTCCCGGAGGGGATCCGTTCCAAGACGAGCCCCTCGACGCTTCTGCAGATGTTTCTCCTGTTTGTCCATGGGGTGGCAACCCTGGATCGGAAATCCTTCGGACGTATCGGCGCAGATCCGTTTCATTATCTGCGGCTTTCCATCGCCACCGGCACAGAGGAGCTCAAGAAGGGAATCGAGCGCATCGCTGTCGCCGCCGGGGACCGGGAGGGGTTCCAGCGCTTCTTCGCCGCCGGGGAGCATCTTTTTTAAGGCCCCGGAAGTGCATCCCGGAGTTCTCCCTCCCGCGAGGCGGGCATCGGGATATTGAAGCTCTCCGCAGCAAGCCGCGGGGAATGTGCTCGCTGGCGGATTCAATGGAAAAAAGAGGAGGCCCGTCGGGGGCCTCCTCTTGCGTTGCCGGGGATGTGCGGGCGGTTAGTCTTCGTACATGATCTTGCCGAAGAGCTCTTCATCGGTCGGCTGCGTGCTGGGAATCGGATAGGAGACCCACGTGTAGTTGAGCATCTGTTCCCAGTTGATGTTGGCGCTGGAGGCGTTGCCGCCCCACGTTCCGCAGCCCAGCGTCATCGTCATCGGCATGCCGTTGGTCCAGGCGCCGGAGTTGGCCAGGCACTGGGGCTGACGGACCATGATGCGCGAGATCCTCACCTTGAGGGCCAATTCTTTGGTCCGCAAATGGTTGGTGGTGTGGATTCCGCAGGAGTGGCCGGTTCCGGAGTAGGCCGTGATCCGGTTGACCAGGTCAATGGCCTCGTCGAACGTCTTCCATTTATAAACGGCCATCGTGACCGAAAGCTTCTCACCGGAAAAGGGATAATCCTTCCCGATGCCGGTCTCGGGAATCATGAAAAAGCTCTTGCCTTCGGGCAGTGCGATCCCGGCGACCTGCGCAATTTTTGCGGCCGGCTGGGCGACGATTTTTCGGCTCAGAATGTGTTTGTCGGGATCCCACATCGCGGCTTGAAGCTGGGCTTTTTCCGTGGCGTTGACCAGGTACCCGCCGACGGCCTGAAGCTCCTTGATCATCTTGTCATAGATGCCTTCCTGAATGGCTATGGCGTTTTCAGTCGAGCAACTGGTGGCGTGGTCGAACGTCTTGGAGCGCATGATCTTGTCGGCCGCGTCCTTCAAGTCAGCCGTTTCGTCGATGATGCAGAGCGAATTGCCCGCGCCGACGCCGTAGCAGGGCGTCCCGCTGGAGTAGGCCGCCTTGACCAGTCCGCCCCCGCCGGTTGCGACGACCAGGTCGCACTGGCGCATCAACTCCATGGAGGCTTCGATGGAGACCGGGTCGACGCCGAGCACGAGATCCTCGGGCCAGCCGGACTTCTTCAGAACGGCGCGAATCGCCTCCACGGCCATGTTGCAGGTCTTCTGACCTTTGGGGTGGGGTGCCAGAATGATGGCGTTGCGGGTCTTGATGGCGCCCAGAACCTTGACAAACGGTGTGGCTTCGCCGTTGGTGATCGGCAGGATGCCGCCGACGACGCCCACGGGTTTGGCGACCTTGATGATGCCGGTCGTGGGATCATCCAGGACGATGCCGACCGATTTCTTTCCCTTCATATCGCGCAGCGTGCCCTTGATCTTTGTCATCATCTTGGCGAATTTGTGCGGGGCATAACCCAGACCGCCCTCCTCGACCAATGTATCGGCAAGTTTCTGCGCAAAATCGGACTTGACGCCCGCCCAGGCGATCCGGGTCGCCAACTCGTCGACCTGCTCCTGAGTCGCAAATTCGATGACCCCCTGAGCCTTGCGGGCCCGCTGGATCAATTCTGAAATCATTGTGACCATTTCCGGGTTCTCTGTCACGACTCAAATCCTCCTCAAGTTCCTCAAATTAGTGATAGGGCCAAAGAACAGGGAGCGTAATATCATAAAATATAATACTGTCAAGACATAATCCAAGTCAATCATCCACAATCTTCCTATCATCTCAACTCACCTCCCTCGAGAATACTGTCGCGCCTCCTGAACTGTGGGCATATATCTTATGCAAAGGCCTCTATTCTTGACGGCTTCGTAAAAAGTCCGGATGCTGCGTTGCGCTTCATCCCTCGTCATTGCGGCGTACGCCAAAGTACGCCTCATTCCTCTGGATTCGCGCGCCTTGCCTGCGGCCTTTTTACGAAGCCGTCCTAAATTTGCGGCTTTTACGACTTTTTACAAGAGCGTCATTCTTGGATTATCGCGGCTATGCGGCGCTGGTCATCGACGGCGAGGTAAGGGTGCATCGGGAGGCTGAAGATCCTCCCGGCGCAGTCGTCGCTGATGGGGAAGTCGCCCCCTTTGTAGCCGAGGGCGGCGAAGGCCGTCTGGCGGTGAAGCGGTTTTTTGTAGTAGACCGCCGTGGGGACGCCGGCCTCGTTGAGGTTTGCCATGAAGGCGGCGCGCTCGACGGCGTCGCGGGCCAGGATCGAGTACTGCGCCCAGGCGCTCCTGCAATCGCCGGGGATGGCGGGGGTGACGACGGCGCCGGCGAGAAGCGCGTCATAGCGCCGGGCAACTTCCTGGCGCAGTTCGATCTCCTCCGGGAATATCTCGAATTTCGCCATGAGGATCGCGGCCTGGAGGGTGTCCAGCCGGCCGTTGATCCCGATCCGGACATTGTGGTACTTGTCGCTTCCCTGGCCGTGGTCTCGGATCGAGCGGAGGATCCCGTTGAGGCCGTCGTCGTTCGTGAAGCACATTCCCCCGTCGCCGTAACACCCGAGCGGCTTCGCGGGGTAGAAGGAGGTGCAGGCGATGTCGCCGAAGGCGCCGGCGCGGCGGCCGCGGTATTCCCCCCCGAAGGACTGAGCGGCGTCCTCGATAACCTTAAGGCCGTGGCGGGCGGCGACGGCGCCGATCGCGTCGTAGTCGGCTGGGAGGCCGAAGAGGTCGACGGGGATGACGGCGCGGGGGCGCCGTTCACCGATTTCGTCCGGCAGGGGATGCAGGGCGGGATCGGCGTTCTTTACGGCCTTGATCGCCCGCTCCAGTTTCGCCGGATCGATGTTGAACGTTTTCGGGTCGATGTCCACGAAAATCGGGGTAGCGCCGAGAAGGCTGATCACCTCGGCCGTTGCGACGAAGGTGAAGGGGGTCGTGAAGACGGCGTTGCCCGGTCCGATCCCGAGGGCCATCAGCGCCATGAGGAGCGCGTCCGTCCCAGACGCGCAGCCGACGGCGTGCTTCACGCCGACAAAGCCGGCCAGGGCGCCTTCCAATTCCCGGACCTCCGGACCGTTGATGTACTGGCCGTGGGCAAGGACACGCCCGATGTTTGCATTCAATTTTTCCGCGATGCGGCGCTGCTGTGCGGCGAGGTCGATGAAATCCATGATCTATCCTTACAATGGGAAGGGAAAGCGCCCCGACCGGAACCTCCCCCGTTCATAGGTTCCACTCACTATCTCATTCCACCGGAAAAGACAAGCGCCGATCATCGAGGACGATCCTGCCCGTTTTTTTAATTCCTTGACAGACCGGCGGGCGCCTCTCTATAATGCCGCGGTTTTCAAGGGAGGAGCGGGGAGAGATGTCCGAGCGGCTGAAGGAGCACGACTGGAAATCGTGTGTATGCCCCCAAAGGTGTACCGGGGGTTCGAATCCCCCTCTCTCCGCCATAATAGATAAAGATAGCCGGGCCCCGCGCGACGGCGGCCTGTGAACCCCGTCAGGTCCGGAAGGAAGCAGCGGCAGCAGTCACCGGCGTGTGCTGCGGGCAACCTGGCTATCCCTTTTCCCCCCATACGTCGCAGGAGAGATGAGATCGTAAGTGGAATACCTCGTTTTGGCCCGAAAGTGGCGACCCCAGATCTTCGAAGATGTCCTGGGACAGGATCATGTGATCCGGACGCTGAAGAACGCGATCGGCCAGGACCGCATCGCCCACGCCTTCCTCTTCAGCGGGCCGCGGGGGGTGGGGAAGACCTCGATGGCCCGGATCCTCGCGAAGGCCATCAACTGCGACCAGGGGCCGACGCCCGCCCCCTGTAACCGGTGCGTCCATTGCCGCGAGATCACCGACGGGATCGCCCTCGACGTCCGGGAGATCGACGGGGCCTCCAACGCGGGGGTCGACGAGATCCGGGAGCTCCGCGAAAACGTGAAGTTCGCCCCGGTCTCCTGCCGCTACAAGATCTACATCATCGACGAGGTCCACATGCTGAGCCGGGGGGCCTTCAATGCGCTGCTCAAGACCCTCGAGGAGCCGCCCGTCCACGTGATCTTCATCTTTGCCACGACCGAGATTCAGAAGGTGCCGGCGACGATCCTTTCCCGCTGCCAGAGCTTCGAGTTCCGGAGGATTTCGCTGCGCCTGATCGCCGACAGCCTCAAGAAGATCGCCGCAGCCGAGGGGGTCCGGATCAGCGACGCGGGCCTCGCCTGGATCGCCGAGGCGGGGGAGGGAAGCCTCCGCGATTCCCAGAGCATCTTCGACCAGGTCATCTCTTATGCGGGCTTCGATATCGAAGACAGAGCGGTCGAGGAGATTCTCGGCCGGTCGGACCGGCGGTTCCTCTATCTGCTCTCCGAGGCGGTCCTTGCCCGGGACGCGGCCGGCTGCCTGAAGATCATCGACGAGGCCTTCTACGCCGGCCTCGACATGAAGTTCTTCTACCAGACGCTCCTCGGCCACTTCCGGAACCTGCTCCTTATCGGAATCTCCGGCAGCGGGGAGGGGAACTCCTCTGTCGATATTCCCGCGGAGGAACTGGACAAACTCAGGGGGCAGGCCGCAGGGGCGACGCAGGAGACCCTCCAGCGGTTCCTGGAGATCCTGATGGCCGAGGAGGAGAATGTGCGCCGGAGCCAGAACGCGCGCCTGAATCTGGAGGCGGTCCTCTGCCGGCTGGCCTGGCTGGAGCCCATGATTCCCGTCGATACGCTCCTCTCCCGACTGGAGGGACTTGAGAGGCGCCTGGCGGGCGGAAACGATAGAGGAAACCGCGGAGGAGCTGCAGCGATCGCGGGAGGTGCGGCGGCTCCGGCGGCGACGAAGGGGGAGGGGACCAGGCGGCTTCCGGTTCGTTCAGCCAACCGGACGGCGTATCCCAACCATCCGAGAGAGGCGGCGGGCAAGCTGTCGGAAGAGCGGGCGGACTACCGGAACGATCAGGTGGAAAGCCGAAACGGGGGAGGGGGGGAGTTCAAGGCCTTCGTCAAGAGACAGGATGCCGCCCTCTGCGCCAAGATCGAGTCGGGGAAGTGGATTGCCGGCGAGGAGGGACGGTTTCGGATCGGCTTTGTGAAGGGGTACATTTTCCTCGACGACGTCCTTCATCGGAAAGCCGACCTCGATGGGTACTGCCGGCAGTTCTTCGGGCAGGAAGCGGTCCTGGAGATCGTCACCCTCGCAGCGGACGAAGCCGGACCGGCGAACAACGGAAACGGCAATGGAAACGGCCGGGCGGCCAAGAACCGGATGCTCCAGGAGATCCGCCGGGAGGCGCTTTCCCATCCGCTTGTCCAGAAAATCTTGGATGTCTTTCCCGGGGCGGAGGTGCGGGATGTGAGGTTGCGCGAAATCCCGGCGCCGGAAACGGCTTCGATTACACCGGCGCAGCCGGAGGAGGATCTGAGATCTTCCGAAGAACCGCCGCTGCAAGTGGAGCCCGCGGATGACGAATAAAATGAATCATAATGAATCATAAGGAGGTTGCTCCAGGGTGCAAAATTTTGGAAACATCATGAAGCAGGCGAAGAAGATGCAGGAGCGGATGATGGAGCTCCAGGAGGAGTTGGCGGCCAAGACCGTCGAGGCGACCGCCGGCGGCGGGATGGTCTCGGTCACTGTCAACGGGAAGTTCGAAGTCCTCTCTCTGAAGATAGAGAGGGAGGTGGTCAACCCCGAAGACGTCGAGATGCTCCAGGACCTGATCGTGGCGGCCCTGAACGAAGGGATCCGCAAGGCCCAGGAGATGGCCGCCTCCGAGATGGCGAAGGTCACGGGGGGGATGCAGATCCCCGGCCTGACGTAGCGGGGGCGATATGACCGGCTACGCCCTGCCCATCAAGCGTCTCATCAAGGAGCTGTCGCGCTTCCCAGGCATCGGAGGGAAAACCGCGGCCCGGCTCGTCAACCATATTCTCCGCGCCACCGAAGAGGATGCGCGGAGACTTGCCGAGTGCATCCTGGACGTGAAGCGGAAGATCCGCCTCTGCCGCGTCTGTTTCAACCTTGCCGAAGGCGAGATCTGCGAGATCTGCGCCGACTCGGCGCGAAACAGAGGCGTCATCTGCATCGTCGAGGAGCCCGATTCCCTTATCGCCCTGGAGGAGAGCGGGGAGTACCGGGGGGTCTACCATGTTCTGCACGGGGCGCTTTCCCCTCTGGACGGCATCGGGCCGGAACAGCTGCGGATCAAAGAGCTCCTCGATCGGGTGGCGGCGAGCGTCGTGGAGGAGGCGATCGTGGCGACGAACCCAAACGTGCATGGAGAGACGACGGCCCTTCTGCTTTCGAAGCTCCTCAAGGAGCGGGGCGTCAAAGTCACGCGGATTGCACTCGGCGTTCCCGTCGGGGGGGACCTCAAGTACACAGACCGGATGACGCTCGCAAAGTGTCTCGAATTCCGCCGCGGCGTTTAACAGGCGGACAGAATTTTTCCCAAAAATTTTTCCCAAAAATTGTTGACAGCGTTTGGCAAATGAGATAGCAAAGGTCTGTTTTTTTACTTAAGCCAATCACTACGGGAGATTTGACGAATGTTAGAGATCAGATGGCATGGAAGGGGCGGTCAGGGGGCGGTCACATCGGTGGAGTTGCTTGCCCTGTCCGCCATTGAAGAGGGGAAGTATGCGCAAGGCTTTCCGAGCTTCGGAACGGAGCGACGCGGGGCGCCGGTGACGGCGTTCAACCGCTTCGACGACAAACAGATCAAGATCCGCTCGGGCATCTATCATCCGGACGTGGTGGTCGTCCTCGACGCGAGCCTCGTTGCCCTGGTCGATGTGGCCGAGGGGCTGAAACCGACGGGGATACTGCTGGTCAATACCACGAAATCCCTGGCCGACCTGAAAAAGATCATCCATTTCGAGGGGAAAATCGCGACCTGCGACGCCACGGGGATCGCCTGGAAAGAGCTCGGCGTGCCCATCACCAACACCACCATGCTGGGTGCCCTGATCAAGGTGACCGGCATCGTGAAGCTCGAATCCCTCGACAATCCGATCAAGGAGCGGTTCGGTAGGATCGCCCCGAAGAACATAGCGGCCGCCAAAAGCGCCTACGATCGGGTCAAGATCATCAACTGAAGATCAAAATAACCCTTTGAGGATATCACGATGACAGAAAAGAAATGGCCAGAAACCTGGCAGGAGGTCAATCCCGGATGCATGGTTTTCCGGCCGGGCAGCGCTTCGGAGTATCATACGGGAAGCTGGCGGGCGAAGCGCCCGATCTGGGACAACGCGAAATGCATCAAGTGCGGCGTCTGTTACATCTACTGCCCTGAAGGATGCATCACCGAGGATAAAGACGGATTCTTTGAGGCGAACCTCGACTACTGCAAGGGTTGTGGC
>Ga0208046_1000236_pt1 | contig 12023 bp, 8 predicted proteins | sample PL_2010_300m_FD_184161 | JGI IMG/M metagenome (GOLD analysis project Ga0208046, IMG submission 184161) | Freshwater microbial communities from Powell Lake, British Columbia, Canada to study Microbial Dark Matter (Phase II) - PL_2010_300m... | ecosystem: Environmental > Aquatic > Freshwater > Lake... | reverse complement strand
GGTGATGCATGCTGGTATGAACGATATCGAAGACTGCATCAAAAAGGGCAATGAATTATTTGAAAATAACCGGTTTCTTGAATTTATTTCTTTTTGCAAAAAAATAACGAAAAAGGATATCCCGGACGAGAAAAAGGCAGAAATATGGTACAAGATTTCAATAGCGTTTCGCGTACTGGGAAGCCATGCCAATGCAGTCAGTGCAATCAATAAAGCTCTCTCGTTCAATACGGACAATCCGGTGTACTGGGTCCACAAAGGCGATTTATTGCAGTCAGAAAAAGGTCATCGCTATGATGACGCGATCAATTCGTATAAAACAGCTGCCCGGTTAAGCCCGAAGAACCCCGACCCCCTGATGAAACTGGGATTATTGTATGAGAGCAGGAATAACCATCAGAAAGCGATTGAGACGTACAATAAAGCCCTTGAACTGAACCCGGACAACCCCCAGATCTGGTATAACAAGGGTTTTTCCCTGAATTCAATCCTTGACAGAAAAGAGAGAGAGAGGAAATTGTTACAATTAACCGGCGATCTCTCCAGCGAGATCCAGTTCATGAATGAAATTCTCATTACATTTAAAAAAGTGCTTGAGCTCGATCCCCGGAATTCCGATGCCCTGTATTCGATAGGGGTCCTCTATTCCAGAATGAAGAGATATTCCGATGCACTGCAGTATTTTGATGAGGCATTGAAATATTATTCAAAAGAGGACGAAAAACCAACACAGATCTGGTACTCGAAAGCCGAGGTGCTCGATAAAGTCGGGAAAAAGAACGAAGCATCCGAATTATTTGAAAAATATGAAGAGGAACTCAAAAAGGACTTCGAGGATTTTTTCAGGCACCACCGTATCGGCTATCGCGTATAATTTTTTCTTTTGACCGTGCGTGAGCGCTTTTATAATTCCGGTCCGGTTGCCGTCACGCACACCGGCTCGGTCGTGAACGTCTCTTCGTTGCAACAAAAAAAATTCCTGTATTCTAAAAAAAGATTGCCATAATCGCGGGACGATTGTCTTTTGCGGGTTGGATCACGAAATCCACGGTGCAGCCCGGCATCCCGTGCGCACGGACTGCACCCGGTATTCCTCATGCGCGACCATGCGTTTCAGGGGACGGTATGCCGGGTCCTGCATCCCTTCGGATTATCTGCAGCTCATGATAAAAGATCATGATTTAAAAACCCTTAACAAGGGCAGTATACCATAGGCCCGGATAGAAATCTTTAACAAATCTGAATGTTAAAAAAAGTGAGGGACATGGATCAAAAAGAGAGAATCTTACTGACATGCGGGTTTCTCCTGCTCTTATTCCTGACCGTCATCCTCACCCTGTTTGGCGCGTTAAAGATTGTCGTCGTCTACCATGATCTGGCCTATGTGACCCTCTTGATCCTCGCATCTCTGGGCATCACCGCAATCGGGTATTTCCTCATCCTGCAGGTACATATCGAACAGACAAGCGGGACGCCATTCTCAAAAAGGCTGCTGTTCTGACCGGCTGTTTCATTGAACCCTGCCTTTGTTCCTTTAAAAAGTGCCTGATTTTTTTTCCATGAACGTAAACAGCATGCCAAAGTCCTGCTGTTTTTTCATTCAGACAGGAAAACCGCGGTGCAACCCTGCGTCCTTCGCACACTGGATGGCAGACCGGTACTCCCTGCCCGTGATCGGGCGTTTCAGGCCCTGGTATACGGGTTGCTGGTCTGCAAGCTGCCAGGCATGCCACGCGGGGCGGTACTGCGCCATGATGTTGACGTACGAATCCTTCGATATCTCGTCCGCGATGAACCTCATCACAGCCCCGCTGTCCGCATAATTTTCCGGAAGGACAAGGTGCCGGATGATCAGGCCCCTGACGGCAATCCCCTGTTCAACAACAAGATCCCCCACCTGCCGGTGCATCTCCCGGAGCGCTGATTTCATGACAGGCACGTAGTCAGGTGCATGGGAGAGGACACGGGCAGCCTCGTTGTGACCGTATTTCGCATCCGGCATGTAGATGTCGACAATCCCGTCGAGAAGCTGCAGGGTCTCCACCGCGTCGTACCCGCCGGAGTTGTACACGAGCGGGATGCAGAGCCCCCCTGCGGCAGCGATCCTGATGCCTTCGAGCAGCTGCGGGACAACATGCGATGGCGTCACGATGTTGATGTTATGGCACCCCTGCCGCTGCAGGGAGAGCATCATCTTTGCCAGGTCCTCTGGCCGGACCTCTTCTCCGTCCCTGCACTGGCTGATCTCATAGTTCTGGCAGAATTCGCAGGCAAGGTTGCAGTGCGACATGAAGATCGTGCCCGAACCGCCACGGCCGACCAGCGCCGGTTCCTCACCGAAATGAGGGCCATAGCTGGAGACCTGCGCGAGGGCGCCCGTTCTGCAGAACCCTGTTTCACCAATGGTGCGGTCCACATGGCATGCCCGGGGGCACACGGTACAGTCCTCAAGGAGAGCCGCTGCTGTTGATACGCGGTCTTCCAGTATGCCGGTTTCGGACAATTCACAATACCGGGGCAGGGTTCCTTTTGCAGGCATTGGAATTGCCCCCGGCACCAGCATCGGCAAGGGAGTATTTTATCGCTGTCATGGACGGGAGGTCACAGGTCCCTTTCTTTCATGCGGATGGATCCGTTCCGCGCAAGCACGACGGACGGGTCGTGGAGGGCAGCGCTGACAATACTCTCTAAATCAAGCTGCCGTTCGCACGCGAGGATCTCTTCGGGATCGGCTGCGGTTGTCGGCATCCTCGGGACCGCCCGGCACGCAAGGTCTTTCGGGTGCGCTTCAAATGTCCCGATAGCGCGGGCGATATCCACCGTTTCCCGCTTGTCGTACGTGATCAGGGGGCGCAGCACCGGAACGTCAGCCGCCGGTGCAATCACAGCAATGTTGGAGAGTGTCTGCGAGGCAACCTGCCCCAGGTTTTCCCCGGTCACCAGCGCCAGCGCGTGCTGGCGCCGCACCAGCCCGCTGCCAACCTGCATCATGAACCGCTTGCAGATGACACAGCGGTTCCGCCCGGGAATGTCGTGGTCTTTCATCGCATCGTAGAGCGGTTCGCTGCAGACCACCAGCATCGGCAGGGTAAAACCCCGGCACCAGAGCGAGAGCCTGCGGTGGTTCTCGATTGCTGCGTCCTTCACGTCCGGGCCCGCAAAGCACCCTGCATCCATGTGCAGGTGCGTGACCTCGCACCCCCTCTTCATCATGAGCCACGAGGCAACGGGCGAATCAATGCCTGAAGAGAGCAAGACGCAGACCCTGCCCTGCGTGCCGAGCGGCAGCCCCCCGGGCGCACCGATCCGCTGGTCGTACACAAAACCCCCGAACTCCCGCGCCTCAACAAAGATCTCGTACTGTGGACAGGAGAGGTCAACGGTCACACCCGGCACGTGGTCCGCGACTGCCCCGCCGATGACCTCGCCCATCTGCTGGCTCGTGTACCCCTCTACCCCCTGCCGTTTTGCCCGAATCGCAAAACTCATGCCGGGTTTTAAGGTTCCCTTCGCAGTCCGGATCGCCGCGGAGCATAGGTCCTCCATGGAGGCTGACGTCCGGGTGCAGACGCTCACGTCGACGACCCCGAACACCCTTGACGCAACTGCCGCGATGCGTCCGGGTTCCACACCTTCGATCAGCATGCGCCCGCGGAAGAGGTCGAACCGGGCAGGGAGCCCCTCTGCATCCAGCGCCTTCTTGATATTCCGCATCAGAAGGCCGATGAAATGGCGCTTGACCGGCTCGCTCTTTAAGAACAGCTCGCCATACCGCACCATCACGCTCTCCATGCGTCAGCACCCCGTGACATTCATTGTCACGTGGATCATTGACCGTTGTTTCACATAACACTTGGCTGTTCGTTGCGCAGGGTACACGTGCCCTTCCTGACGGGATTTCGCGCATACGCAGGAGAACGGGAGCGAAAATGCTTTAATCAAAACAGGGGAACATGTGTACTGAAATGGCAAAAAAAGGAGATAAAAAGGCGACAGAATCCGAACCGCTCAGGTTATTCTATATTTTTTACAACCAGGAACGATGGGACAACTGGATAAAAACCCTCAGGGAATCCAGTTTTGAGCCGGATCCAAAGGGGAAAGAGATGCCGGAAGGCTTCCGGGTGCTCGACAGTTTTTCCGTTGATATCACCCTTGAAGTCCTCAAGATCATCAGGTTATACCAGAACAAACGGTTCTCAAAGGAAGAGTCACTTGAGAAGCTCGGGCAGGTTGAACTGATCGTGATGTCCTCTGCTCCCGACGCAGACCTTCAGGAGGTTATCGAGATCCTCCAGCTGCCAAAGCTCGTCCTCTTTGCATCCTGCCGGAAATACCTTTCCGGCACATTTGAAAAAGACATCAAGTCGATAGTCAAAAAAGGCCGGGACGTACTCGAAAAAGACATGGAACAGGCGCTTGATGCCGCAACGAATATCGGTGCGAGCGTGATTGACGGTGCAGCATGCTGCGCGAAATATGTGAAAGAAGACATCGAGCACCCGACCGTCTTTGATGAGTGGCTGATCGAATGTGAGCGGATGAGCGAGGCGATGGCATCGCTCAAGAACTTTGACGAGTCTGTTGGAGACGAGGATTGATCGCTGACAGGGCACGGTTCCGCATCGCAAAACGTATTGAACGGCTTGCCGGGTACCGGCTGCCCGATCGCGCATTTAACGGGACGATGCTCGAAGCGCTCTCTTCAGGCATCAACTTCGACGCGTTTGATTTTGCGGTGCGGGAACAGCTCCTTGCGTTTTTTAACGATTTCCTGCGCTGCACCTGCCGGGACTCGCCTCTCTGCGGTTGTCCGGAAAAGAAGTTTGCGCAGAAGGTTCTGGAATTGCGGGAAAACGGGCTTGACCACCGGCAGATCTCTGCGTTCCTGCTGGACGAGTACGGTATCGAGATCTTCCCGGCTGATATACTCTCGTTCCTGGAAGACTCAGTGCACGTCCTCGAAGCGATCTCAGACGTCGCGAGGTTGAAAGGGCGGCAGGAGCTGGCAAAAAAAACTGACGACCACATCAGGCTGATCGAACGGTAACCGGCACGTTATTATATTTTTCATCCGAATCTCTTCTATATACCAGCCGCACAATGCCATCCTGGCACGGAATTTATTATCAGGCGGGGGTAACGATCATACAAAGATGCCTGCGGGCTCGACCGGTCCAGTATTGAACGACTGAAGCCCAGAAGAATCACCAGGTGTGACAGGGAGAGCCCTATGGCGATCAGGAAAGAGCGTACGGTGATGGTTGACTGATGGCATGGGAAAACGTTCCTGTCGTCCTGCTGCTGGTCGTATCCGGAGGCATGACATCGCTTTTTTCAGCCATCTTCTGGCAGAGAAGGGCATCCACCACCGGTGCAATGCCGCTGGTCATCATCATGGCTGCAGCGGCAGTCTGGTCATGGAGCGCAGCTTTCGGGTTCGGAAGCCACAACCCCCTGCTCATGATCGTTGCCAGTATTGTTGAACAGACAGCAATTGCCATCATTCCCGTCGCGTTCATACAGTTTTGCCTGCAGTATACCGAAAAGACCACCCGGTACGGAACCTTCAGCTGGGGGCTTCTTTTGATCATCCCGACCCTTATTGCGGTGCTGCTCATCGCAAATATGGTCCTGCCGGTGATGATGAGCGGCATACCCCCTCAGCCCGACCTGTCCTCACCGTACGGTGCCGGCCCTGGGATTGTCTTCTGGGTCTTCTATGTCTACGGGTCATTCCTTGTCCTGACCGGGGGTGCGATTATCCTCCAGCATTATAAGTCCGCAACAGGGGTGTTCCGCGGGCAGCTCGCGTGCCTCCTGGTTGCCTCCATCCCTCCCGTGCTCACCTACACCGGGTTTGTCTTCCAGATCAGACCCTTTGGCTACCTCGACCTTACACCGATCGTTTTTATCGGGTCGGTTGTTGCACTTGCCACCGGGATCGAGCGCTTTGCACTGTTTGACCTGGTACCGGTCGAATGCGGCGCTGCCCTTGAGGAAATACCGACCGGCATCGTGCTGATCGACCGGTTGGGAAGGATTGTCGAGATGAACGAGGCTGCGAACCATTTCCTCGGAACAGCAGGCAAGGTCATCATGGGTTTTTCCATTCACGAAGTCCTCCCGCCCCACGAGATCCCGGATCCCGGACAAAAGGGAGCGGCAGGCGGGCACCGGCAGACCCTCAGGCGGGAGCGGGATGGCATGGTCGAGTATATCGACCTCCAGTGCATCCCCATCAGTACCGTTGTCGGAAAGCGCAAAGGCTACGTCATTCTCCTCCGCGAGATCACCGACCAGCACCTCACCGACCAGTCCCTTGCCATGGCACGCAAGAAGATCAACCTGCTGACAGGGATCACCCGGCACGACATCCTCAACCAGCTGACCATCATGATGATGCACAACGAACTGCTCAGGGATGCGATCAAGGACCCGGTATTTTTAAAATCATTACACGAACAGGAAAAAGCTGCAGCAACCATCCAGCGGCAGATCGCGTTCACAAAAGACTACGAGAAACTGGGTGAGAACCTGCCCCAGTGGCTGGATATTCTAAAAATATTTACCCAACACAAGGATGATTTCGGGCACGATTACATTCGATACAACATCCAGATGGAGGGGCTGGAGGTCTTTGCCGATCCGCTGATTACCCGGGTCTTTCACAACCTGCTGGAAAATTCCCTCCGGTACGGCGAAAAGGTCACCTCTATCAGCCTGTACCATGAACAGCACCCGGACGGGCTGACCATCGTGTACCAGGACAACGGGATCGGCATCAATGCCGAGGACAAGGAGAAGATCTTCCGGCGGGGTTCAGGGAAGCGGAGCGGCTTTGGGCTGTTCTTCTCCCGCGAGATCCTCAGCCTCACCGGAATCACCATCAAAGAGACCGGGAAACCGGGGATTGGGGTGCGGTTCGAGATCAACGTCCCGTGGGACATGTTCCGGTTCCGCAAAGAGAACGGGTCTGATGCGGGCGAATAACCGACGAGCGTTCTCCATTCAGCCGGATCGCCCTCATTCATCTTGAATGGAATGAAATGAAATTGTGCTTCGGTTATCTGGTGCATACACACTTTTTTTCTAGAGAGATATTGGACACCCGATTTGTGCAATATTTTTCGACCTGAATCATGAAAGGATCCGGGGCACTACAGCACGTTATCCTTACAATATCGTGAGGAGGTTCATCCCAATGCCCACCACCTTTGATACCCGCGTGATTCCGAATAAATCAACCACCTCACGTACTGGACCAGGGTATCCGGAATGCTTTTACGGATAAAAATTAATAATATCCATTAAATACTGGTTAATGCTGTCACATCCCGGGCAGGGCTGACATAATCAAAAAAAAAAGCTATCAGGTGAACCTGCACCTGCGGAAACATCCGGAAAGAACAGGGTTCTGCAACCATGGAAATTTCCGTTTTTCCACGCTGGTCAATGACTGAAGCTGTCTGGAAAACAGTTATTCTGTCCCTGATTATTTCACTTCTGATCCTTACGGTATTTTGTCTTTCCCGCGGCATCGACACGGTTTTCATGCACCTGTACTATTTTCCCATTGTCCTGATGGCATATCACTACCACAGGAGGGGGATACTATATACCGGGGTATTTTGCGTTCTCTATCTCGCACTCGTTTATTCCTTCACCTACCCGAACCAGATTGAAGCGGAAGTGGGGATTATCCGCGCCGTAGTCTTCCTGTGTATTGCGGCAGTCGTTGCGCTCCTTTCGGAGAATCTTGAGAGGCAAAAAGCCGGATATGTTGCACTATTCGAAAGCGCAGAAGAAGCTCTGATGAAGGTGGATCTCGCCAGTCTTTCTGTTGTGGAAGCAAACCGCAGGCTTTGTGAGATGCTCAGGTGCACACCTGACGAAGTGAAAGGCAGTCATCTTGACCGGGTCTGGCCTGATGATAATGCACGGAAGGATTTTATCCAACAGCTTTCCATGAATAAAGCTGTCCGAAGTCACGAATCCATCATTAGTGCACAGGACGGGTCGATGCATGATGTGATCGTTTCGGCAGGGATACTTCCCGGTAATAATGCAATCTTCACCCTGACAGATGTGTCTGAACAGAAACGGGCTGAAAAACGGATGCAGGCTCTCATGCAGCTGCACGAGAGCATCATCAAGAACGCAAACGTCTGGCTCATGGTCCTCGATCCGATGGGAAAAGTCCTGATATGGAATAAGGCTGCCGAAGATATCAGCGGGTATCGCTCCAATGAAGTGGTCGGTACAACAACAATATGGAAATGGATCTACCCGGACAAGGAATACCGGAAAAAAATTACCGGAAACATCGTCAACATCATCCAGACAAACAATTTTTTCGAAAACCTGGAAACGACGATCCGGTGCAGGGATGGACAGGAAAAGGTAATCTCGTGGAACACGCGGGGACTCATCGACACTTCCGGCGTTGCCACGCAATTTATCGCCATCGGGCGGGACATTACCACGCTAAAGCGGGCGGAGGAGGCACTGCGGAAAAGCGAGGAACGATTCCGCACTATCATCCACTCAATGCAGTTGGGCATCGTCATCATCGATGAACAGACCCATACGATCCTTGACGCTAATAAAAAAGCTCTCGAAATGATTGGGGCGGGCACCGATGTTATTGCAGGCTCGGTGTGCCACCGTTTTATCTGTCCGGCCGAATCGGGCAGATGCCCGGTCACGGATCTCGGGCAGACAGTTGATTCCTCTGAGCGTGTCCTTATTACCCTGCAAGAGGAAAAGATACCCATCCTCAAGAGTGTTATCACCACAACTCTGGGTGGAAAAAAGGTTTTGATAGAGTCCTTCATTGACATCACCGAGCGCAAGCGGGCTGAGAAGGCGTTGCGGGAGAGTGAGGACAGGTATCGCAGGTTTTTCAGCACGTCCCGTGACAGTGTATTCATCACCTCAGAAGATGGGAGCTGGATTGATCTCAACGACGCCGCGGTGGAACTGTTCGGGTATGCAAGCAGGGATGAACTGATGAGGGTAAAAATCGGGGATCTTTATGCAGATCCTGACAAGCGGAAAGAACACATCAGAATAATTACAGAGACTGGTATCTCGAAAGAATATCCGGTCGACCTGCTTAAAAAAGACGGCACGATCATGCACACCCTTGTAACAACTGTTGCCCGGAAGGATGACCACGGCAACGTGATCGGGTACCAGGGCACTGTCAGGGACATCAGCGAACTGAAGCGGGCAGAAGAAGCGCTCATTTTTGCCGGCAAAAAACTCAATCTTCTCACCAGCATCACCCGGCACGATATCAATAACCAGCTTTCGGCGCTTAACGTGTTCATCCAGCTCTCCAAAGACATGACAAATAACCCTGCCATGCGGAAGCTGTTGGATAAAGAAGCAAAAATATCTGCAATAATCGCACGTCAGATCGCGTTCACCAAGGACTATCAGGAACTGGGTGTGAAAGCCCCGGGATGGCAGAATGTGCAGGCAACCATCATGAAAGCGGCGGCGGCACTGCCGATGCGAAATGTGCTCATTGACGTGGATTGTGCCAACATTGAAGTGTTTGCCGATCCGCTCTTTGAAAAGGTGTTTTATAACCTTATTGACAATTCCCTCCGGTACGGTGGGGACAGGATGACAACCATCCATGTATCCTCACATGACACCGGGGAAGGGCTTGTGATTGCCTTTGAAGATAACGGTGAAGGAATCTCTGCAGATGACAAGAAGCACCTGTTCGAGCGAGGGTTCGGGAAAAACACCGGGCTGGGGCTCTTCCTTGTACGGGAAATCCTCTCAATAACCAGACTGTCCATTGCGGAGACCGGAGAGTCGGGCAAAGGTGCACAATTCGAGATTTCCGTGCCCAAAGGGGCATTCCGGTTCCACATTGAAAACGGGTCTGATGCGGGCAAATAACCAGAGATGTCCGGCACAAATCGGTAATTATTGCGTGCGCTGGTCAATAAGGTGCCCTATCAAAAGTTTGGCAGGCGGGGGGATCCGGATCCTTTCGTTCCGGCTCCTGCCATCCGCTTCACGTGAATGGGAGATCCCTTTCCAGACAGACCCGTATGCGTTCAGACCAGTGATGTTTTGCATTATGCACAACAGGGCTGCGTGGCGTGCAGCCGGCCGCGGGGGTATCAGCCGGAGTGTCGTGGCAGGACAAGGGTGAACGTGGATCCTTGTGACAGCTCGCTCTCGACACGGATCTCGCCGCCAAGGAATTCAGCAAGCCTCTTTGCAATCGGGAGCCCCAGCCCGATCCGCCCGTACTTCCGGGATGTTTTATTCCCGTTCCCGATATAAAATGGCAGAAAGATAGCCTCTTTTGTCTCACCAGTCATGCCGATGCCGTTATCCCTGACAGAAACATAATGGTTTTTCTCATCCTGCCGGTATGAGATCCGGATCCGGCGGGGGGGACTCGAGTACTGGACTGCATTGGAGCAGAGCTCAAACAGGATCCCGTAAAAGATATCCACATCGGTTTCAATGGTCAGGTCAGTACCGACCGCCACGTCGATTTCAGCTTCAGTGCGGAAGCGGTTGCTGTCAAGGATCACGTCAATGACGGTACGCGGGGAGAAGATGCGGGCGCGGGGCTGGACCTTTTCCTTGTCGATCGCGAGCACGCTGTACTCGAGAATCCGGTTCACGATCCTTTCTTCGTTTTTTGCACTCCACAGCATCAGGTCAAGCAGCCGTCTGCCCTCGCCATTCAGCCCGTATTTATTTGGGTCTGAAAGGATGACATCGAGATAGCCAAGGATTGGCACAAGCGGGGTCAAAAGTTCATGCGACGCGACAGTGATAAAGTCTTTTTTATGCTGCAGTTCCTGTCGTAATTCCTTTTCTGCTTTTTTCCTTTCGGTGATATCATTCAGCACACCGTTGACTGCAGGCTTCCCAAGGTACTGGAGACGTGACCCGTATACCTCCACATGGATGATCTCCTTATCCTTCTTCACGCAGCGGAACTGGTAATAGTCTTTCTCGATCTCCCCGATCAGCCTCTTTTGGGATTTTTCATGGATATGGGGGTAGTCTTCCGGGGAGATCACGTGGACAGGCCCGAGCTTTTCGACAAAATCGTCAAGGCTATACCCGAAGATCTCCGCCATCCTGCGATTCGCGTACGCGAATTTTCCGTCCTGGACAATATACACCCCGACAAACGCCTGCTCGGCGAGGTTTTGGTATTTGATTTCTGATTCTGCGTCTTCGTCACGCATGGAAAGGTCCCCATGTAGTCCATCGGAGTCTGGCACCCGGAACACCCTCCTCAACCCCGAATTGGAGATCTGATTATAAAAAAGTATTTATTTGAAGGGTCCCGGTTCTGCGATGACCTGCCTGCACCCGAAGGGATTTTTTTGGGATGGAAATCCAGAACCGGCGTGTATCAATGCATGCTATGCTCCTGTCAATTTTTTATGTGCGACCACTCTTTTGCATCGCTCTCACTGCCGTTCCGACATCTCGCCCGGGCTGTAGTTGCTCCGCTCTCTGCCCTGCTTTCGCAAAAAAAAGATCCGGTGTCTCATTTGTCCTGTTGGCGAGCCCCTTTGGCCCCAATGTGTCCCCTGTGATCTGCGGTGATTCCGTTACGGTGATAAGTCATTTCAATTCTTTAGTCAATTGCCACGCATTACTGAAATGCTGGGCGGGAGATGCTGCTCGGAAGCACAACGTTCACCGTAGTGCGAAGAACAAAGAGACCGGTTCTGGTTATCCGGACCGGGCTGGAAAACAAAAACATCTGAGATTATCGGGTATCTGGTAACGTTTCCCTTTGCGATGTGGGATAGCAGGTGGACATTGCTGCCTTACTGCGCCGGTCGCGATCACGGACAACAATTTTCTATACTTTATGTAAGGCAGGGAATCCGCCCTTCTCTTTATTCCGGAATTTTCCAATGAATTTGTACGCTTCCATCACCGCGATCAGGATGAGCGCAATTCCGAGGAAGATGAGCCACTCCTCAAACGTTACCGGGGAAACCCCCAGCACATCC
>Ga0208046_1000234_pt1 | contig 12071 bp, 10 predicted proteins | sample PL_2010_300m_FD_184161 | JGI IMG/M metagenome (GOLD analysis project Ga0208046, IMG submission 184161) | Freshwater microbial communities from Powell Lake, British Columbia, Canada to study Microbial Dark Matter (Phase II) - PL_2010_300m... | ecosystem: Environmental > Aquatic > Freshwater >... | reverse complement strand
TCCATACAATCAGTAATAATTATACCTGTATATCCCAATTCCTTTCTTAGTAAATTTGTTAAAACATTGTATGATAAAGTTGCGGGAATATCTTCTTTTGGTTCTATGGAAGGAAAGCAGACATGAGCAGTCATAATACTGTCAACCCCTGCTTGTATGGCTTGTATAAAAGGATAAAATTCAACTTTCTCTAAATGATTCCTATCATGTTTAACAACCGGAAGGGTTAAATGAGAATCGGCAACCGTATCGCCATGTCCAGGAAAATGCTTGCCACAAGCAATAACTCCTTCTGCTTGTACCCCTTTAATAAAAGCTACGCCCAACTTGGCAACCCAAAAAGGATCTTCGCCAAAAGACCTTACACCTATAACCGGATTCAAAGAATTACAATTAACATCTAAAACAGGAGCAAAATCCATATTAATTCCTAACGTTTTTAGTTCCTTCGCAATTGCTTGACCCATTCTTTCAGCTAATTCTGTATTTTTTGTAGCACCTAATACCATATTCCCTGGAAAATGTGTTCCTCCAATTAATCGGTGTACTATACCACCTTCCTGATCGGTGGAAATCATTAACGGTAATCCTACTCTCTGTTTTATTGATATTGCTTGTAGTTCATTAGATAATTTAGAAACTTGTCTAAGTGATTTTATGTTACGCCTAAAATATATTATCCCACCTACATGATAATCTCTTATCATCTCTGATATTCCAGAAGTGATCTCCGCACCGCTAAAGCCAACTTGAAACATCTGCCCTATTTTTTCTTCCAGAGTCATCTTAGAGATTAGCTTCTTAAAAATTGTGGTATCTTTTTCCAATTTGCTTTTGTTTTCATTTCTCATTATAGAAGCCCTCCTCAATAATTGATGCTATTAAGTAATTATAGATATTATTAATATTTTTAATAAATAAGTAGATGCTTTATTTCTGGATCCCTCATATTGTAAATTTTAACCTCATACTTAAATTTTTACTTATCTATTCATAATGAGATATATTTTTTACATATTACCTTATCTTTAAATATGATTAAGTTAACAAAGGTTATCCCTTTACTGCCCCTCCAGCTGGAAATCCACGGGTTATCTGCTTATGAAATATTGCATATAGTATAATCATTGGTGTCATTCCAATAACCAGAGCCGCGAACTGCATCCCATACTCAGTTGCAAGAGGACCTGAGAAAGAATAAATGCCTACAGGAAGGCTTCTTGACGAGTCAGAACTGGTAAAGACAAGAGCAAGCATAAATTCGTTCCAGCAGGCAAGAGCAGTAAAAATAAGAATGGTCACCATAACCGGTTTGCACATGGGCATAATGATTTTTATAAAAATTGTAAAATAAGAAGCACCGTCAATCTGTGCTGATTCAATTAAAGAGTCCGGTATTGCTTTTACATATTCTGTCCCTAAAAAAATCGCCAGAGGTAGATTGATGGCTACATAAATCATTATTATCCCCAAGCGGGTATCTCTAAGTCCAATCCGTGTCATAGAAATAAACAATGGAATTAAAATAGCCTGTATGGTGATAAGTAAACCTATCAAAAACGAATTATATAAAAATGGAGTTGCTCTATTTTTTATTTTAGCAAATGCAAAAGAGGCCATCATAGAAAAAATAATAACCAACCCTGTAGAAACAAAGGTATAAATTATACTGTTTACCGCATATATATTTAACTTTCCAATTTTTATTGCCCGGGTATAATTGCTAAATATCCAGTCTCTCGGCAAAGCAAGACTATTCCTGATAATTTCAAGCTGCGGTTTAAATGAAGAATAAAAAAGCCAGATTAAAGGAAAAAGAGTAAGTATCGTAAATATTATGAAAATGATATAAATTAACAACTTGTTAAAAATAGCCTGTTCTTTTCTTGTATTTAAAGTAACATTTGACACAGTTTACGCCCCCATAGTTTCAACTTTTCTTCTTACAAATCGCACCAGGATCACCAAAACAATTGATAAGAAAACCATAACCGTAGAAACAGCAGATCCTACACCATAATCATAAAATATAAAAGCTTTTTGATACATATAAAGTGCTAACAAATTTGTATAATAGGCAGGTCCACCGCCAGTCATAGCAAAAAGTAAATCAAAACTCTTTAAACTACCCGATATAGCTAAAATCGAGGTTAATACTATTACGCCATAAAGTTGAGGTACAATAATTTTTATAAAAATTTGGCCATCTGTTGCTCCGTCTATTTGAGCAGCTTCAATGATATTCGGATCAATATTCTGCAGGTTAGCCAAAAAAATAATCAGGTAAGTTCCTGTATACACCCAGAGAAGAACAAACCCAATAGGAATCATCGCCAGTTGTTTGCTGTTCATTATAGTCATTGAATAATTAGGATTGTTAGTAATAGATTGAATAATCCTTGGTACAACTCCAATCGGAGAAAACATTCTTGACCAGAGAATTCCTACAATAATAGTGGAAATAACCATTGGGAGAAAAACCATAGCCTGAAAAAAACCTGAACCTTTTACACTCTTTCTATATATAAGGTATGCCAGTCCAAACCCGAGTGGTATTTGACCAAAAACAGATACGAAGATAACAATAAAATTATTCCTCATTGAGAACCAAAAAACCGGGTCTTTGAATATTTTTATATAGTTTGCCAACCCGGTCCATATAGCCAGGTTTTTATAAATATTAAAATCTGTAAAACTTAAGCCCACAGATGATATTATTGGAAATGCGATTATTGCCAGATAAACAGACACCGCTGGCAAAACAAAGGCCATATATATTGATACTCTTTTGAATTTTTCCATTTTTTATATTCTATCTCTCTAATATATTTAATGGGCACCGCGTATACGGTGCCCATTATCGGTTACCTTATCGAGCAAATTTCATTGCAGTTTCTATCTTTGCCGCTAGTCCTTCAGGTGTAATATCACCTAATGCCAATTGCTGGAGACCACTGTTTATTAAATTGATTGGGTCACCAGTAATAACAGCATCAAGCACAGATGTGATGGTACTGACTTCAGCATAAAAAGCTGCTCTTTTTACTACAAGTGGCAGAACATCCTCATATACTGAAAGATCCATAATATAATTAGGTATTATTCCCTCTCCAACAAATCTGAGCTCTGATGCTTCAGGCCCTGCAAAGAAGGAAATCCATTTCCATGCAGCATCAGCTTTATCCCCTGTAAGACCTGCTTTCATACCAAAACCGGTTGATGCAACGCCAGCGGTGGAACCGGACTTGCCTTTTTGCCCTGCAATATCAGGAAATACAGTAAGTTCAATATCTGCCTGTTCCTCTGCAGTTAAGAGAGGGGTTAGTGCGCCTACTCGCCAATCTCCATCAATCATAAACGGACTTCTGCCGGTTACAAACAGGTTTGGAGCATCTCCGTACTCTAACTGGATGCTTTGAGGTGGAAGTAAACCAGTATCATACATATTTTTTACAAGTGCAAGAGAGTCAACAAACTCCTGATCTGTAAAAGAGGCTTCTCCTGTAATTACTTTATCTATCCAATCCTGGCCGGCTATTCTTCCTACCAGAGCGCTAAACAGGCAAGACTGCATAACCCAGGCAGCTTTATTAGCCATCAAGATAGGATAAAGGCCAGCATCACTTATGGTAGGTCCCATTGCAACAAGTTCCTCATATGTAGCAGGCATGCTGAGGCCGAGATCGTTTAGTATTTTGGTATTAACATACAGCACATGGCATGCACTTCCTGCTGTTATAGGAAGTTCATAAAGTTTACCATCATATTGGGGAGCAACAGCAGAAGGAGTATATTTGTCTTTATCTGCGCCTAGAAATGGATACAGATCTTCAATAAGCTCATTTTTATAAAGTTCAAGACTTCGTCCACCTGGCCACAGAATCATAACGTCAGGCAAATCTCCTGCGCCAGCCAGTGCAGCAAGTTTCTGATGGTATGCATCACCGAAACTATTTTCAATTGTCAGTGTGATATTAGGATATTTAGTATTAAATGCTTCTACAGTAGCATCCCAAACTTTAGCTTCAGGAGAAGTAATATCAAGATAATTAAGCATCTTTAACTCCACTTTTCCCTGAGCAAAAACACAAACTGATATACTCGAAACAAATACTAAAACTAGAACGAAATAAAATAATCTTTTAAACATTATTTTTATCCTCCATTAATTTTTATTTTTTCTTTTAATTACAAGAAAAGCAGAAAAATGCTAGATTTTATTTTAATTTTATTTTAAATAACCTCCTTTTTATTTTTTTCTCCCTTCCTCTAGCTAAAAGGGGATTCCAATTGTTTTGACATACACATACATTAAATTTTTATTTTAAACTTACTTTTGTCAGTGACTTTATTAAGTAATTTTAAAAAAAATATGTAACTTTATATTTCCCTGAAATCAGGAAAATAGCGAAAAATGAAATATCTCCTGTAAAGGAATAGTTGCAGCAGCAATTACTCTAAAGTCTTCTCCTAAAGAAGTTGGACATATTTTGAGCTGCTTAGTTAAAATAGTCAGAGCTTGTTCAAACACCAATTCTTTTACCCGAGAAAGCAGAAATCTATTATTATATGCGACCTTGCCCCCCAAAATAATTATATCTGGGTTTAGCAAGTTAACCAGATTAACAATCCCAGTGGCAAGATATCCTGCAACTTCCTCCATAATTTCTTTGGCCAATTGATCATCTTTTTCTAACGCATTGAGAAAAATAGAAGGAGTAACCCGATCTATATCTCCTTTCGCTAATTCCAACACCATTGTATGTTTTCCCTTTACTACTAAAGACGATAGTTGGGAGTAAATAGCTGGCCAGCTAACATAATTCTCCAGACAACCCCTATTCCCGCAATCACAATACAATCCATTTCTATCTATGCTGGTATGCCCAAACTCTCCCGTACCGCCATTACGGCCACGAAAGATAGACCCGTTTACTATAATTCCAGCCCCTAGCCCATCTCCTATAGTGACATAAACTAAATTTTTAAATTTCTTATAGGCGCCAAATTGTTTTTCAGCCAAGGCAATTGCATTGGCATCATTTTCTAACCAGGTTTTTAATTTAAACTTTTTTTCCACCATTTCTTTCAGAGGAATATCTTTTAATTTCAATTTCGTGTTTTCATAAATTATTCCCTTGTCTACATCAATAATTCCGGGTGATACAATCGAAATCCCGATGCATTTTGTTAAATCAGAATACTCTTCTAAAAACTGGCCAATTGACTTTAAAAAATAATCAATCAACAATTCACCCGTTAAATTATAGATAGGAAATACTTTTTGTTTACGAGATTTTGCTTCCAAATTCATTTCAGCAATTTTAATGGAGGAATTAGCAATAGCAACTCCAATAATAAACCTGCTTTCTGGAGAAAATTGAATAAGAATGGGTTTTCTGCCACCACTAGATGCCCCTACACTCGCTTCACACACCAACCCCTGCTGAAGTAATTTTCTTACTGCAGCAGTCACCGTTGTAGGGCTTATTTTATTCCTTTTGGCAATTTCACTGCGGGAAATAGGACCATGATGCCGTATCGTCCTAAGTATTATAGATCTATTTAATTCTTGAATTAATTTCAAATCCCCGGTTCTCTGCATTTAATTAGTCCTTTATTCATAAACTTTCTTTTTCCAATGACTTTATTAAGTCTCTTTAAAAAAGAATACACTATCTTATATTTTTTGTCAATAATAATTCTTAAAAAAATCCAATAAACTTTTGATTTATTAGCTACTACCAAAGCTTGACAATATCTCTGATTTTCTTTATGCTATTTGGTAGTAAATAACTTATTCCTATATTAAATTATTATATGGGACAATGCCGAAGTGGCGGAATCGGTAGACGCGCTACGTTCAGGGCGTAGTAGGTGTATGCCTGTGGGGGTTCAAATCCCCCCTTCGGCACCATCCCTCTCCCTTTCAATCTTTCGCAAATCTGCTTCTCCTAAACCAAAATAATGCCCAATCTCATGAACAACCACTCTTCTAACAGATTCCTTTATATCTTCTTTATTTCTACAGCGTACTTCTATAGGTTTTTTAAAAATAATAATTTTATCAGGCATAACATTCCTATACCAGATACCTCTTCTGGTATAAGGGACTCCCCGATAAAGACCTAAAAGGCCATAGGGTGATTTGATTTTCATCTCCATAAGAAGTTCTTGAGAAGGCAGATCTTCAATGACTACGACAATATTTTCCATCTTTTCTCTAAATTTTTCGGGAAGGGTACTTATTGCCTCTGTTACTAATTCCTCGAATTCTTCTTCGGTTACTTTCATTTTACTTTTTTAGCTCTTCTTTTAAATTTTTTATAAATTCTTTAACTTTCTGTATATATTGGTCCCTTACCACTTCTCGGGAGGTCAGTTCAAGCAAAGCAAGTGGGATTATTTGGCTAAGGTTCTTCATATCAGTAAATACTTTCTCAGCATCTGAGCCTAATCGGGTACAGAAAAAAGCTATATTTTTAAAACCTTCCTTATGCAAGGAAAGATAGGTTCTGACAGGGGTAGAAATGTTAGAGGACCAGACAGGGGTTCCGATAATAACCAGATCATATAAAGATGGATTATTTGTTATCTCCTTAATTGCAGTTAGCCTTCTCAAGTTAGCATCAGTCCCGGCGCTTAAGAATCCCAAAACTCCCCTTCTATCTTTTATATCATAAATTTCTTCAATATCACATTTTAAAATATCTGAAATTGCTTTCGCTACTCTTTTAGTTTTACCGCTTCTCGAATAAAATGCAACCAATATTTTCATTAAAAATCTCCTTAATTTTTTATTTTACCGTAAAATATTCTTTTAGCGTAAAAATCTTTGTTTATCTTACACGATTTCGTTTCGTTTATTATATCCCCGCCAATAACAACTGAAACTCCATCCTAAATTTACCGTAGGAAGACGATCTAATTTAGAACCCCAATTTTCAATTATCTCTCGAGCTCGGATAAAATATTCATTAATTTGTTTTTGATTTAATGTGATTAAACTGTTCTCGATAGAAGAAATTATTTCTTCCTCATAATTAATTAGTAACGGCTGAATTTCAACTTGTGCGGAACTAAAATTTAATAAAGCCTTTCGATGAAAACGTTCACTTTTCCACCAATAGGATTTTGAATTATAATTTACACTTCCTTCAGTATACTCGCTGGGAACAGTGGTATCGGGAGAAAAAATGGGGAAAAAGGGACTTATACAGGGGTTAGAAGCTCCGGTAGTATAAAAGAATTGCCCGCCCTCACCAACTTTTGTTACCAGAGAACAGACTGTTTGGGTTCGGCGAAATAACTTGTCTGCTGCATGCAGACACAAGGTTGCACCAGGACCACGATTGGGAGTCCACCTGGAACTTTTTCCATGATCTCGTAAAATATTAATAAAATTTTTGGTAGTCAACTTTTTCTTTCTTTGCGAAAGCAAGCCTCGGGAGTGTTTTTCCCGTTCAACCCCCTTAGCCGCCCAGGTCATAAATTTGGCAGAATAACATTTTCGAAAATTAAAATCCTTTTCGTTTTTACAGTAACCCTTTTTAATTGCATTTTCTATTAATCCTTCAGAGCAAGAATCATAATCTTTTTGTAAAGATATTATATTAGATATACTCCAAATATCAGTAATTTTCTTCCAGGCCCACCAAGTTTTCACTGTCTCTAATACATAGGCTTCTTTCCCATCCGCAATTAAAAAACTATTCATATACTTTAATTTAAATCGGTAACCGCAATTACCTCCCTGTCCATACTTTTCTAATAATTCAATGATTACTTCTAAAGCCTGTCGGGCAGTTCGACTTCTTTCGAGGGCTAAGCGAACTAAATCCATGCCGGTTAGACCTATTTTATCCGGCTTTTCTTTAGTAAATATTGCTTCATTGCCAATAACCACTCCATATTCATTGGCTCCCATCTCTGCACCAAACATCCAGAAAGGTTGACAGAGTAATGTCCGAGCGGTTTCTGAAACCTGAGGGATAGTTAAGTAGAAACATTGAACAGTTTCGTTTGAATCATGCTTTTTACGGGGGGTTATAAGGATGTTTTGTGCTTCATCGGGTTCTCGATCACTATTCTTCCCAAAAAGGGTAAAACCCTCTTCGGTTGCAGAACCTAAAGCTACTATAGTATCACACATAATTTCACTCCCTTTCTATTTAAAAGGTTGGAGAGAATAAATAAATTAGTCGTTAGCATATCGTATTGTGTATTGCGTATCGAGTATCGCGTTAAAGAAATTAGGATTCAGGTGTAGGGGCACAAACCAAGTAACTAACTAACAAAATAAGAGAATCAATTGCATTTAAACTTTTCTCTTATTTTTTCTTTCTTACATTTATTAAAATTTTTTAAATCCTGTTCAGATAATTCTAATTCATTCTTTAAACTCTGGATCATCATGTTATTTTCTGTTTCGGGATTTACCACATAGATAATCCACTTGCCCTCTCGCCGATTAACCACAAGACCTGCTTCTTTTAAAATCCTAACACCGTGTGAAATTCTTGATTGTTCCATATTTAATATATTTTCCAATTCGCAGACACACAATTCACCTTGCAGTAGAAGCAGATAGATACGCAGGCGGGTTTCATCCGACAAGGCCTTGAACATCTTTATAGCTGCTTCCATTGTTATATTCTCCTTTATATATGAAGATATCCTGCTATTGCTTTAAAAATATTTCTCTTAAATGTTTTATATTTTTTTAATTTTTATTAACCTTGGTAAAACAATTTACTATTTATCGATTACAATAGGGATGGCAACGGTTAAATAAAGATATTCCTGAATTTTCCCTTCCTGTATTTTGTCTTTAAGTTTGTCTCTTAATAGCACTACCTGTAGATTTTCTTTTTCTCCTGAGTTTAGTCCAATTTCAGATATTAAGGGAACGAGATAATCTGCTGAAGTTTTTATGGAGGTGATTTTTATCTCCCCTTCTCCTGAATTTTCCAGAATAAACTTTCCTATCGTTTCGACTTCAGAATCATTCCCTAAATTAAAACTTATTCCTACCGGAGAAATACTTACTGTTGGGGCGGGTTTTTCTTTTATGTAACCATCAACACGCAGCGAAAAAGCCTTTCTCCTGGGGTCATTACAGTATATCCGTATGCTTTCCCTTACTTCTCCTAGCTCATGCTGGGTAGAATCATAGATAAAGATTACTTCTTTCTTTTCTCCTAGAGAAAGAATTATAGGAATTTCTGTATTATATTGGATATACTCAGAAGCATCTATCTTATCAACTATCAGTTCCAGCTCTCCCTTATTTTCAATAGTAAAAGTAAAGGTGGGCAAATCCCCCTGAGAAATCAATCCTAAATCCCATTGAGAATTAGAAAGGAAAGCTAAAGGAGAAGGGATAGGTTCTACTTCAGCAATTATAGTTATTTTTGTGCTAGGGAGTTGAGGGTCGTTGGATTCGATATGGATATCTTTTTTCACTATGCCATTAAAACCGGTAGGATTAAAAGTGGCCTGTAGTTCAGCTGATTGTCCGGGTTTTATATTGTCAGAAGAGAGCATGGTTGCTGTACAGCCACATGCGGCTCGCACTCGGCTGATAATCAGCTCTTCTCTTCCTGTATTCTTTATGGTAAAGATGTGAACGGGTCTTTCGTCTTCTTTTATCTTTCCAAAATCCCATTCTTCTTCTGAAAAAGAAATAGTCGGCGGTTGGGAAGGCTTGTTTTGAATATTATAAAATATTAAAAAAGCTCCTACTACAACTGTTATAATTATTAAGATAATAATAATTTTATTTTTACGAACCATAACTTTATCCTTTGTTGTATATTAATTAATTTACCAATTTGCCGATCCACCGATTCTCCGATTTACCAATTAAATTAGTCGTTAGTATTTAGTTAGCGTAGAGCGTACAGCGTTTAGGTGCGGGCTACAAGTGTAAGTAAAATACAATTAAAGTTGCAAAAGATTACAAATTCTAAGATGCAAGTAGGGGTAGACCTTGTGTCTACCCTCCGCAGGATAGGCATTCCCTGTTTTTACAGAGCCTGTCCTCGTGAAAACGGTGAACAGTTCCGTCTGTCTATTTAATAATACGTTAGTATTAAATACGAGTTACAAATTCACGCTTTTAGTAAAAAATTCCGCTGTAGAGCAGCAGCACAGCTAATCCGAAAAACAGTAAGGTCATTGCCATTTTGATTTTCCCAAAATTCTTTTGAGTAAGTGCCGCCCATTGTGTTGAAGTAGTCCCCCAGTAAGCAAAAGAAAAGACCAGGATTAAAGGCACTACAAACATTAGATTATAGAACAAGAGATAGAATAAAGTATTAACCTTTAAGTCAGGGATAGTACTGATAAACATGATAGTAGGAAGATAAATCTGACCGGTACAGGCTAACTCTAAAAGAGAAACTATAAATCCAGTTACTGCAGCCATTAATATAAAATTACTCAGTCTTACATTCTTGCGAATAGCAGAATGAATCATATTTTTTAAAAATGAGGGTAATTGGAGTTTAGCATCTTTAGTGGTCTCTTTTTTCTTGAATTGCAGGTAGTCATATAGGCTAACCACCCCTAAAATTAAGGCCAGTACGGCGGTAACCAGAATGAATATCTTTCGGACTAAAGGTAAAAAAGATAAAGAAGTAATCATCTTTAAAGCCCCGGTACCGATTAAGAAATAGGTCAGAAAGACGGATAGAGTAAATATTCCTCCTACCCAGAGAATTTCTCTTCCTTTTCGGTTGACCAGGGTGAGATAAGAGATAAAGAAGATGATGGAAGCAAAGGCACAGGGGTTTATACCATCAATCAAACCGCTCACTGCCACTGCAGCCAGACCGAAGGACTGAAAACGAGTTATTAATCTATCTTGAGCAGTAAGGTCTTCTTCTTTAATTTTTTCCCAGGGAGCGATAGTTTCTGTGGTTGAATACTTTTGAATTAATTCCTCTAAATTGTCAAAGGTAATAGCATCTCTAAAAAGGTAATCATCCCCTATAAATATAATCGGGACCAAGAGTCTTTCATCCTCAGGCATCTGATATAATTCGCCTAATGCTTCAGCTAATTCCATATTCTCAGGCAAAGATATATCAAAACTTTTTAAAATTATATTATCAGGATATTTTGCGGAAATATCGTTCAGTATAATCTTGACTTTATCACAATCATGACACCCCACTTCGTAAAAATAAGCCAAGTAAACCGGAGAGCTTGCCGAACTTGATGTGCCGGCGGCGAAAGAATTAATTGTATAAGGAGAAGAAAATTGACTAACAAAAATCACAAAAAATAATGAAAGCAAAATAAAAGTTAAAGCCAAATAATATTTTTTCTGATTTATATTGCTTAATATGTTATTTATTGATTTAGCCCTCACGATAATTCTTCCCTTCAATTATATCAAAATATTTAAAATATAACGATTTGTAGCAATTCGCTCAACCATTATATTTTTACAACAAATTCTTCACAATAAAATATGCGGTTAAGATTTAACATGATAAACCTATCATACGTATCTATAATTGTCAAGAATTTAAATTTTCACCATTCTCCCTATTCTTTATCTATAAAAATACTCCTTTTCAATTTTACCATATTATTTTATTAAGGCAATCAAAGTTTTACTACATCATAAAAACTTGACAATAAACATACGTTTATATTACAATTTAAACAAGATGATAAATGGTGTTTATATAATAATTATAGCAAATTATTATATAAATTTTTTAAAGGAGGCCAATCATGTTTAAAGAAGATTCCCTTGACCCAAATCATGAAAAGACTCTTCAGTTGATTCAAAAAAACATTAGAGAAAACGGTTATCCCCCCACTGTTCGAGAAATCTGCAAAGCCGTGGGAGTAACTTCCTCTGCTACTGCCCATAAATATCTTACTATTCTGGAAAAGAAAGGCTATATCAGTCGAAAAAAAGAAAGGTCTCGAGCCATCAGAATTATACCCCAAACCAATAAAGTGCCCGTAATAGGAAGTGTGGCAGCAGGAGAACCCTTGTGGGCCTTAAAAGATATCACCGAAGTTATACCTATACCGGAGCAGCTCTCTGG
>Ga0208046_1000233_pt1 | contig 12076 bp, 9 predicted proteins | sample PL_2010_300m_FD_184161 | JGI IMG/M metagenome (GOLD analysis project Ga0208046, IMG submission 184161) | Freshwater microbial communities from Powell Lake, British Columbia, Canada to study Microbial Dark Matter (Phase II) - PL_2010_300m... | ecosystem: Environmental > Aquatic > Freshwater > Lake... | reverse complement strand
CTACATAACTATATGAGGGCGCAAAGGCAGAGTGCTCCAGTGCACCAGTGCTCAAGTGCTCCGGTGCGACCGAGAGCCTACGCCGAAACTCGCCTCTCGAAACTCGTAACACGTAACCGACGAAGGAGTTACACTATGGAAAGCCTGCTCGAACCGGTCGAATTGAACCGGGAAACCGCTCAGACGCTGGACGAAATCCGCTCCGGCGCAGAAAACGCGCTCTACGGCGCCTCCTCGGCCGAAGCCGAAGAGAAGGTCAACCGCTACGTCCTGCCGCTGATTGAAGGCTCGGGCCTGCCGAACCTGCACGTCATCCACTACCGCTGGTACCTGCGCGAGCTCGCGCGCCTCTGGCGTACCCGCAAGGGCCGGGACCTTGCATTCCACCTCGAACTCTGCATCAGGAAATGGGTCAACCTCGGACTCGAACCGCGCACGCTCCAGTTCCTCATCTGCGAAGCCCACCAGCGCCTCAAGGGTCAGGAGCCGGCTCAACCACAGAGCGCACAGAGTTCACCGAGTCAGGACAGCCAGACGGAGAGCGCCCAGACTGAGGAGCCGTCATGATGACCAAAGACACGAGGCGGCTCATCGCAGTAGACCGCGCGGTCCGGCGCTACGCCGCCACGCTCCGGCAGGGGACAACCCCCTGCCGGGCCGACGGCAAATCAGCCAGCCAGACCGACAACTACCGCGACGCCGCCGAGCGGGCCGAACTCCGCTACTCGCAGATCAAAGAGGTGCTCTGCGACTCCGGCGTCTCCCCAAGCCAGTTCGTCGTATATCGCAGCTTCGGCCTGCACGTGGACAAACTCTGCCGCGACTACTCTGGCGAGACCCTCCGCGAGCGCGCCCTCGACGCGGTGTTGCGGTGGCAGTGTTATGGCTGCAGCCCGGACGTTCTCCGGGCAATCGCCGCCACGGTCTTCTCCCTGGACCTGCCGAATCCGTCCGAAAGCGGAAAGCTGTGAGCTGTCGGCTGTGGGCGGTCAGCAAACAGGTTTTCGCGTTGGAAGCGGACTGAATGTACGTCACAGCAACGTCCCGGGGAAGCGGCCAGGCACGGTGCGCCTGAAGACTGGGCCAATATCGTGAGTGCCGCGGTCTTGCAGAAAGAGCTACCCTTACTGTCATGTTCGAGCTTGACATTGCAGTCTCCCCGCTGTACATTTCACGCAGCCACCAAAGAGTTGCATGGACTATCTATTAGAAGTTGCCAGAATCATAGACGGTGCCGTAAAGGGCAACACGCTCAAGGTGTCGGCCTACGCCGAACAGCTCGCACGGAAACTGAGGGAGGCGGGCGACATTAGCGCGTCCAGACGAATCGAGCAGGTCCTGCACTCCACAGGCGTCTCTGAAGTCGCCGCCTCCAGCGTTGCAGATGGGGGGAGGCTCCCTGTAGACGGTGAGTCACGGATGACCTTGGCGGACGAACTGCACGTCGGACCTCTGGATGTTCAAGTGGTGCTCGAGCCCGGTCATCAGCATCGCGTGGACGAGTTCGTGCGCTTCGTGCGTGCTTCCGACCAGCTCGCCGCAAGCGAGGTCGGAATGTCACCGTCAATGCTGATCTACGGACCTCCTGGCGTGGGCAAGACCGAGTTGGCGAAGTACGTGGCCGCTCAGCTCCATCTCCCTATGCTAGTTGCGCGGACTGACTCCCTGATATCTTCATTTCTTGGAAGTACTGCAAAGAACATACGCCTTCTCTTTCAGCACGCGAAGAACCGGCCCTGCGTGCTTTTCCTTGACGAATTGGACTCTCTCGCCAAACTGCGCGACGACCAGCATGAACTCGGTGAACTCAAACGCGTCGTCGTGAGCCTTCTGCAGAACGTCGACTCGCTGGGCAGCGAAACGGTTCTCTTGGCGGCGACCAATCACGAGCACCTGCTTGATCCAGCGGTGTGGCGCAGGTTCGCCTACAAACTGAGACTCGAGCTGCCCACTCAACCGTCACGGCTTGAGATGATGCGTATCTTCATGCGGGGTCATTCGTTGGATGATGACATGGATACGGTTGCCACTGTATCAGACGGACTGACAGGAGCCGACCTCAGGACACTATGCGAGAACGCCCTACGGCTGGCGGTGGTGAACGAACTGCGGGAGGTACCATCGGCTGAATTGTTCAAGGCTGTCCTGCGAATACGTTTGGCGGATAACTTCGAGTTCAATCCAGACTCTACGGGGGAAATGAGAAAAGTTCGTGACCTGAGCCCGAGTGTATTCACCATGAAGCGTCTCGCGAGCGTGTTCGGCACATCTGAATCCACCATATGCAGACGGCTCCAGGGCGAACGGGGAGGCGGAGATGCTACCAAGACAGACTAGACTGCCGATCAAAGTGGTCATCCCACGTGACAGCGACCTACGTCAGAAGCCAGCGGGCGGTGGTCCCCGTAAGGTCTTCGGCGAGGTGGGCAGAGAACAACGTAGCGCTCTGCGCCAACAGGTGGCAGAGGTGCGCAAGTACTTTGGTGCTTCTCTGAGAGATCAAGGACTCCCAGCCGTAGCTAGGGTCGTGCTGAAAACGGAGGCTATTGCCAAGAGTCACAGGCCGACAGGGCTACTTAGCCCAAACACCTGTCCTGTCATCGGTGGTGAGGCCTTCGGGCACTTGCTCGTCAGTGTCAAGTCCGAGGGACTGGAGAGATTGGATGATGCGATCGCGGAAGGAGACTCTACGTCCACCATCGCGGACATATCCACGATCGAGCGGATTGAGCCGTACAAGGCCAGCGATGCGCTTCGCGGATTCCCACAGGCGGACCGACTCCGCCGGGTTGGTCTGCGGGAGCCGCTGGCCGTCAAGCTAAGGGTCTTCCAGCACCTCAAACCCAAGTACAACAAAGAGCTGCTCAACGCCCTGCACTCGCTGACTCGCGATCTCCAAATCGACGGGCTGACGGCCTTGCGCTACCAGCCGCTGGTTCTCATCTACAAGGCGCAGATCGCCAACGGCAGGCAACTCTCCTCTCTGGCGAGCTTCGTCGGAACGCAGAGCCTTCAACCGATGCCGAAGTATCGGCTGTTGGCGCAATACCTGCCCAAGGGTCAGCAGACCGCACGTTCATTCCCTCCTCCTGACGGGGATCGCGACTACCCTGTCGTGGGGATGCTCGATTCAGGGACGGATCCCGACAACATGCAGCTCAGGGCGTGGCTCGCCGGCAGAGACGAAGCCGATGTGCCTAGGCCAATCCAAGACAATACTCATGGCACCTTTGTGGCGGGCCTCATCGCGAATGCCCGCAAACTGAACCATGACGATCCCAGGTTCCCAGATGCGCCAGCAAAGATTCTGGACGTCGTCGCATTGCCTGACGATCGCACGGGAATCAACGAGGATGAGCTTCTAGATACTATCAAGCGCGCGGTCCGGCAGCATCCAGAAGTCCGCGTGTGGAATCTCTCGGCCAGCAGCTTGGGCCACCTGTGCGTAGACCATGCGTTTTCCGACTTCGCGATGGCCCTGGACCAACTGCAGTCAGAGCACAACATCACGTTCGTGGTCTGTGCCGGCAATTATGACACCCCGCCGCTACGAGGGTGGCCTCCCGAGCAGCTTCAAGAAGCGGACCGCCTGTTTGCGCCCGCGGACTCGGTTCATGCCGTCACCGTAGGGTCAGTCGCGCACGCGGACCACCCGCGCACCAGGGTTAGAGCAGGGGAGCCTTCTCCCTTCACCAGGCGGGGTCCAGGCGCTGCACACGTCCCGAAGCCGGACGTGACTCACTACGGCGGCAACTGCGACGAGAACCTCGACTGCAGCCAAGTCGGCGTGTTGTCGCTTCACCCAGACGCCCAAATCGCGGAGGCAATTGGGACGAGTTTCTCGACTCCACTTGTGTCGGCGATGCTGGCCAATATCATGCACGGCGTCTCGGAGCCAATCTCTCCTGAGCTCGCACGGGCGCTCCTTATTCATTCCGCTGTGCTGCGTTCGGGGCCGATCACGGCAGAAAGCCTGCGCTACCGTGGCTTTGGTACACCGATGGAGGTCCCTGAGATCCTCACGTGTTCTCCATGGCAGGCGACACTCGTATTCGAACCAGAGTTGCCTCCTCACAAGAAGGTCTTTGCCAAAGCGGATTTCCCCATACCACGGTGCTTGCGGACTGCGGACGGCAACATCAGCGGCGAGATCGTGATGACCTTGGTCTATGCCCCGCCTGTCAACCCTCGAGCCGGTGCCGAATACTGCCAAGTGAACGTCGATGTCTCGCTAGGTACGTTGGCAGCAAGCGGGGCTCATAGGATGCAAGTGCCGCTCGAACCCTCCGACATCTCCCAGATGTACGAGGAGCATCTCGTTAAGTACGGGTTCAAATGGTCGCCTGTGAAGGTGTACCGAAGGACGCTGCATCGAGTGTCGGGCTCGCGATGGGAGATCCTTATGAAGTTGCTTTGTCGGGAGGGATTCGAGATTCAGACGCCGCAACGCGTGGCCCTTCTAGTGACCATCCAAGACCCCAGCCACAAACTGCCCGTATACGACGAAGTCGTGCATGCCATGTCTGCAGCGGGCTGGATCACTCAGGACCTCAGAGTGTCCCCGCGGGTGCAAGTCCGAGCCGCTACGCAGTAGCTGGCAACTCAGTCACGACGAACCAGTCCATCTAGCCCTCGACGCGGGCCAGCGTTGGCAAGCCTACTGCTGCAAGCCGGAAGGACTCAGGGAGCTCTGCGAACAGGTATTTGGGTGAAGCTAGCCTAGAGGGTTCGGTCGACGACGAGTTGCGACCTATCGCCCGGTAGTCCGCCCGCGTTCGAGCCGGAGACTCGAAGTCCGCGGCTTTGTGACTCTCGGTCGAGGAGACTTAGCACTTTGTGTCGGCCGTGGCAGCGCCTTGCCCGGGCCGACGGGTGCCGCAAGCAGCCGTGGCAACAGTATTTGGATTCCACTTGCTGCGCTCGCCATTCCGAAGTGCGGCATCGGTTTGCCTGTCTGCGACTCTGCCAAGGGGATTGTGCGAGCCATTCCTACCGCCGCTGTCCCTAGTACCAAGAGAATGGCCTTCGGTTTGGCCAGCCCTATGATACCTAAGGCAATCAGGCCCAATGTAGCCCAATCCTTCGCCTTCTTGTTTGCGTTCGGGTCGCGGAACCAGTCGACGACAGACCCCACCCAACTAGTCATCAACTCTGCGCCAGACGCAGCCATGCTATGCCCGAAGTCAACTGGCGCGACATCCCCACCGTATACGCCCATGAAGAAACCGCTATCTGAGAGCGCGTCTCTGATCAATATCACCTGAGGGAGCGCAAAGGCGTGGACGCCGAACTCCCAAACAGGACATGCGAGTGCTTGGTCGGACCTGGAGGAGCCCATCTGCCAGTAATACTCGATGTGCCGCTGCGATGCATCTTTGCCCGCTACTGGGTGCGTATGGAACTGGAATGGAATAAGCCCTTTTGTGTAGACCAGCTCTCGCAACGCAGCGGAGAACTCCTTGTCATCGTAGGCAAACGTCTTCCATGGCGTTACAGAGATGTTCTTGACCGCAACGACCTCCTCTATCACCAATCTTCGCGTCATGCCTGCCTGGACAGGACGGCATCCAAGCAACCCGCCTCCCTCGGTTTTGACGGGAGTGACCTTGAGTATTCTGGACGCGACCTCTCCAGTGCACGTCACGACAACGGGAGTGGCGATGCGGAGACCTGCCTGTCCATTGACAACGGTCGGCTCCAGGAATCCACCCGCGACCCAGTCGGCGAAGGCACCAGTTGCGGGCCTGGGAACCCTAGGAAGGGCCACGCCTACACTTCTGCCGTTACCAGCACTTCTTCGCCCAGCATGTCGGTCATCTTGACCGCGACGGTGGTTTTGCCTTTGGGCGCGGGGAGTTCGTACTTGCCCTGGACGAAGTCGTCTTTCTTTTCGGGCACGTCGGACAGGGCGATGTTGAAGACCTTGCCGTCGTAGGCGGGGTCTATCATCACCGAATCTACCATCTGGCGCCAGTCGTCAACCTTCGGCGCGACCACGCCTTCCTGCTGCGAGAGCCGCTCGACAATGGTCGGTGAGATGAAGTCCTTGATTTCGATCGCGATAACGTCCTTCTTGCGCTTGATGTCCACTCTCGCCGACGCCGGCTTGTGTTCGAAGAACTTGCCGTACTTAGGGTCGGTGCGCAGTTCGATGACTTCGAGCTTGTTGGGCACGTCTCCACGCTTGCGCAAGCGGTTCCAGTTCTCAATCTCTGCGTCAACCGCGGTCTCTTTGCCCAGGCAGACGAGCACGATATCGCGCTCCTCGTCGGGCCGGGACTTGAGCTCGGACTTCACTTCCTCGACGTCGAGCAAGGTCAGCGGGTGGTTGAACGCGACAATCTTGACCAGCCGTTTCCCCATCGTCCCGTCGAAGTACCGGTCGGCCTTGCTGCGCGTAACGCCGATGTGCTCGCAGGCCAGTTGCACCGCTTCGTTGTGCTGAACCTGCAAGTCATAGTCGTTCACGCGATACTCCGCGAAGGAAAGCTGCGCGGGTCCAGGCTCAGCATCCTGAACCAGCTTCTGCTGCTTGCCCTTCTTCGTCGCCGTACCTATCTGCTCCAGCATGATACCCTGCAACCGCTTCGCCGTGGTCTGGACAGCGCCCTTGTTGATATCGCAGCCGATCCAACGCCGGCCCAGCCTCTGTGCCACAGCGGCCGCCGTGCCGCAACCGATGAAGCAGTCCAACACAACATCCCCACGGTTTGTGGTCGTGTCGATGAGTCGCCGCAGAATTTCGTCAGGCTTCTGTGTCGGGTAGTTCATCCGCTCACCAGCACGCGACCCAACGATTGGGATGTTCCAAACGTCGAGCATCGCCTTCACGTCCGTTTCCACGTATATGATGTTGCCATCTTCATCACGTGCGTTGACTCTCTCTCCATTCACCTTGATTACCTTCTTGTTGCGCACGGGCGCGGGACGGTTCTCGAACGGGGAGTTCCATTTGTAGCTTGCGGACTTGCTGAACCCTAGGATACTGTCGTGGGCACGCTGGAAGATGTGCTTCGTACTGTCGGTGATCTTGTTGGAGTAGTACCAGATTACCTCGTTCACGAGGGAGTCGTCCCCGAAGACTTCGTCCATCAGACAGCGAAGGAGATGTCCCTTGGCGGCGTCGCAGTGCAAGTAGATGCTGCCGGTTTCAGCCAGCAACTCCTTGAGCAACAACAGCCGCTCAAACATGAACTGGAGGTAGTTATCGTTGGCCCAGATGTCGGTGTACTGGATTTGCTCGCCCAGTGTGTAACCTTCGCCGACGAGTTTGGCGGTTCCCGTCTTGCCGCGCAGGCTGACTTTGCGGACATAGTCTGCGCCGGAATCAAAAGGCGGGTCAATGTAGATGAGGTTGACCTTTCCACGGAAGCCGTTGACCAGCAGATGAGCCAGCACGTCTTTGTTGTCGCCGTGGAAGAGAAGACCGGACTTGGGGTAGCTCGCCGGCCATTCGCGCCAGATCGAGTTATCCTGAAGCTCGACGCCGGGTGCCGGCGGCGTGAACGACTCAATGTGCTGGGCAGGGAATGCGGTGACCCGGCGCAATGGCTGCTTGTCGACCCACTGGAGCCAGGGCCGGCCTTTGGCGGGCTTGATGCTGACACTGGTCTTGTTTTTGTCCTTGTTCCTCATGGCTCCTCCACGAATGCCTGAACCTCGCGCACTTTGCGTGGGTCGATAGTATCACCCTTAGCGAAGATTATCTGGTACCTTAGCCGGTCGGGGTTAAGCCTCTCGAGCTTGCGGAGCGCCACAGCCTTGCGACCTTCGGGGTGAACCGCAGCAGTGCCTTCGCTTCTAGCCAGATCCTCACTGACCGCTGACTCGAAACGGGCGTCCTTGACTTCCACGATCAGGCACCGGCCGTCTTTTCGCCGGATGACGAAGTCCGGGCTGTACCGGTGCATCTGGCCGTCCTCGCCCTTGTACTCGATGTAGAAGTCGGTCTTCCTTGGGTCGGTAATGGCACCGGTAAAGTAGATGTCTTTGACCTCGGACGGCTTCTGCTTCAACTGGCGCAGGAGTTGCTCAAGGAAGTTCATCTCGGGATTGGAGTCGAAATTGTACGGGTCGTAGTGGAATGCAAGGCCATCGGCGCGGTCTTTCCACGCCTCCCAGCTAGCCAGGAGTTTCTCCCGGTCCACAGGGTAGGAAATCTCCGCCGTGTATGCTACCGAGCCGTCCGGCTGCTCTTCGTGCGTGAAGCCTTCGAGCTTGACCAGTGCCAGTGCGCGTTCGACTGTTTCCTCGTGAATCTCATACTTGCGGGTCTGCGCCTCAAGCTGTCGGCGCAGGTCCGCCACGTGCGAAGCAGGTATGGTTGTCCGGCCAGAGTAGATGCGGCGGAGTTCGTCATATAGCAGCCACATGTCCAGACGATAGATTGCGGCCAACTCGACCGCGCTTGTGTAGATGTCTTGTTCGTCTCCGGCTATCTTAACACGCTCCGACTTTTTCTCCTGCAACACCAAACGAGTGGATTTCGCGTCTGACACAGTTGTGAGGGTCGTGACCTCGATAGACCGGGCTTCAGTTGCCAGGGGCAGGCGGAGCTTCAGACCGACCGTAGCGCGTTGGCACGGAATCACAGTTCGGACCTGCTCCCGGACCACGATTGGCGGGATGTCCACTTTGCGCAGTCTGATAGTTCTGCTCCTGCTTTGCTGGCCGGCACGGTTCAGGTCGGCAATAGTCTCGCCGTAGGTTTCCTGGAGCTCGCTGTCCAGAGTCGCCCGGTTGTCGGATGAAAGATAGATGCGGGCCTTGGTCGTGTTGCCCGGAGTCTGGCGCAGGCAACGACAGGCTGCCTGTAGGACGAAGTTGTTGCTGTGCCTCAGCCTCCGGGCAAGGGCGCAGGCATACAGGGCCGGCACGTCCCAGCCTTCGGTGCCGCAGTTGACGAGCAGGGCGATGCGATGCTCGGTGCTGGAGCGGAACCGGTCGAACTGCTCTTTGTGCTCATTCTTGGAGTCATGCCGGAGGATAACGGTCGGCGGGATGCCGAGCGCGGCAAGCTTCGCCTCAACGGCCGGCCGGAGCGCGTCCACGTCATCGGTCTGCGGGAAGTACATTGCGAGCTTAGCCGGGGTGCCGTCCGGCAGGGACACTTTCCAGTAATCGCGCACGAAGTCCTCGACCACCAGACCCACAAACTCATCCGCGCTGTCGTCGTCGAAGGTGTAGGCCAGGATGTTGTCGGCAACTTCCTTCAAGATGCCGTCATGGATGCCCTGGGACAGACCGTACCAGACTACTACGTCGCGCAAGGGCTGGCGCTGGAAGTATGGCGTGCCGGTGGTGTTCACGACGCAGACGACCTTAGTCTCTTGGGCCAGATAATCAACCGTCTTGCGCACCTTCTTAAGTTCTGTGCCCAGGGCCTGACCGTAGGTGTGATGGGCTTCGTCGGAGAAGATGGCGAGGTGGGGCAGAGATGCGACACACCGCAGCCGGGCGTTGGCGACTTCGGCCCGGGCCTCGTCGACCTTAGGCTCAGAGGCGAACAGGGACCCGAGCATGGATTTGCGGATGCTCTCTTTCTGGATGCGAATCTTCTCGGCATTCGTCACGACAACGTTGAAAGAACTGCCCGCAATGACCGGGATGACTTTCTCGCCTTCCTTGGTGAATGTCATCTTGACCGAGGCCGCGAACTGCTTGTGTAGCCGAGGCGGCAGGATGCGGTCGTAGGGCAGGCTGAGAAGCTCGCGCAGCGACTGTATGATGGTCAGGCCGGGCGCGAAGATGAGCGCATTCTGGACAAAGGGGCCGTCCGGGTACTCCATTGCCATCGCGAACTCGGTCGCGTAGATTGCGCCGATGAGCGCAGTCTTACCCGCACCCATAGCCAGGGCGAGGATGTAACTCGGGTACGAGAGGGAGAAGGTCTCGCGCAGGGCGTCGAGCTTGAACTCCTTGGCGAAAGCGTCGTCCTCCTTGGTCAAGGCGAACAGATTGTCAATGTCGTAGTCCGCTCGCTTGAACGCGTCGTCCGGAATGCCGAGCGCCATGACGAGATCTGCCTTCTTGGGAAAGAGGCTCTTGTAGAGGTCCAGGATGTGCGGAGTCTTCTCCTGCAACCGTAGATACCAGTAGGTCTCCAGCGCCCGCTGCTGCGGCGCACGGAGTTTGAACCCGCCACCGTCGGGATTGGCAGACCACTCAAGCATCTCGGCTACGGCCGGAAAGTCTGCCTGTGCATGGCGCTGTGCCCGCCATGTGGACACGCGCTCGGCCAGCTTCTCATGCAGCAACATGGATCACCCTAGCCTTGAGCGGCATACTCGACACGGCGCCATCGCCCGTCAGCTTACCGACAGGCCTGCCGATGTCAAGGCTGCGGTCCGCCGCTCAGGAGTTCGCCGCAGCGGCCAGAGATGGCGTAGTAGAGCAGCATGGCAACGATGACTGCGATGGCAATCGGCAACCAGGAATTGAAGTCTGCCTCGCGCTTCGGGAACAGGACAAGTCCGCCCTAGCCGAAGTCAAAGCGCGGCTGCTGGGCCTAGAAGCGCAGGGATATTATTCCCACAGAAACCCACCGAAAGTGCGCAGGTTAGCCTTCTGAAAACCAACAAGATCCCCAATTGCCAAGATCGGACTATATTAGATGCCGGGACGGGGCGCTGACAACCGCACCTGCCTAGGCCGCGCAAATAGCTAGGCCACAACCTGCTCGTTAGGCCCGATGGTCTGGAAGTCACGTCGGCGGCCCGCCGTGCAAGAGTTCGCAGCACCGGCCGGAGATTGTGGGAGTTCAGCCGGAGCGTGTCGAGCACGGCGGTGGCTATCGGCAGCCAAGACTTGAGATCTGCAATGCGCGTCGGGAAGAGGATAGACTCAGCCGCAGGCGGAGTCGAAGCACGTCCACAATGCGAATGGCCATGTTCCTGTCTATCTGATCGCGTCAAGACCACGACGTGTTACCGAACCGACACCGGTCAGATGCGAATGCGAAAGATTCTGCGCCCTAGCGGACCGCGCCACCACAATCAAACAGCTGTTTACCGCGCATGTTCGACGGAAGTTGTGTATATTGTGTGTATAACTCTGTGGATAAGCCCACGAGGCGGTGGCCTTGACTGGCACTAGGCGAGAGCGCTAAGAAAGGTTGTGACTCAGGCGGAGCGATGGACTAGGGCGAGGCTAGTGCAGTAAGTGTCTATTTAGCAAATACTTACATAATTGAGGGGATGGTATTGCTAGGTATTGACTACCAGCTGTTGAATGGTAAGATGGCTCATGGTTTGTATAGAACGCTATATGTCGCACTGGATTTGTCGCACTTGCGGCAACTTCGGAGGAGTACGCTCATGAAGTTGTGCCCGAGACACGAGCCGGCCCCGAGAAAACGACAGGCTCTGCCGGCATCGGGCTCGGTCTGCGCAGTCGACCGGCCCGATCAAGTCGCTGCAGTAAACACTTGAGGCTATGCCCTACATGGAGGTGAACAGAAGAGCTAAGGACGAGACCACGACTGTGTTTGAGATGGGGCCCCGCCGGAAGTCCGCGTGCATTTGTGCGCGGCAGGTGGCGCCCGGTGCCCGGAAGCGCGCCGGTCCGCTGAGAGGCTTCCAGAACGCGTTCGGGGCTGGACCTGCTACCAACGTGTACACCAGCCCAGGCGCACTGATAGGAGAAGAGGCAATGGTTCTCAAACTCGAACCCGACGGAAGTCGGAGATGAATAACCTAAACCTGGCACTGCTCAACGCTGATTCCAGCAAGAATGCAGTTGCCGTGGCAAAGAAAGGTCGGAAAATGGCGACAGAATCAGACAAGGACAAGGAAACCCAAGAGGCCATCCAGAGAGTTAAGGATGGCGAGGAGAATGCGTATGAGATAATCCACAAACGGACCGATGGCTCGTTACGCCTGTTTATCGGCTCGCGAAACAGGGGACGGGATACCGACTTCATCAACGAAGTCGCCGAACGCACGCACGAATACGCCCTCGAACATCTCAAGGAATACAACGCAGAGAAACGCGCGTCGTTCCAGACTTGGCTGAACTGGCAATCACGCAATGTTGCCAGGAGAGTCAGGCTCGAGCGGGACGACCGCAACACGGTCAG
>Ga0208046_1000231_pt1 | contig 12112 bp, 10 predicted proteins | sample PL_2010_300m_FD_184161 | JGI IMG/M metagenome (GOLD analysis project Ga0208046, IMG submission 184161) | Freshwater microbial communities from Powell Lake, British Columbia, Canada to study Microbial Dark Matter (Phase II) - PL_2010_300m... | ecosystem: Environmental > Aquatic > Freshwater >... | reverse complement strand
TCCGTCGCCTCAGCACCGAGCGAACCGAGTATGTTTGCGATCCGGGACTGAACATCAACATCGTTGTACTGGAGGGCTTTGACCAGACCCGCAATATCTTTTCGTGCTGCCAGTCCTTCAATATCCGGTTTTTTCCGGCTCATCAGGTTAAAAAAATTCATCGTGACCTCACCCCGCCATCTCTGCCTCGCGTTTTACCATGAAGTACGTCTGCGTGGCGAACACTGCCGTGACGGGATAGGCAATGAGAAAGGGCATGAGCGGCCCGAGATCCAGTTGCGCGAGCGTGATCAGGGTCATGTAACTCATGAAGACCAGAAAACCCCACCATCTTCCGATGTAATTGTACCCCAGACCCAAAAAGAAAAAATTCAGAACCGCTGAACCGATTGCGCTGGGCCCGCTCTTCTTGCGCCCTGACAGCTCCCTTGGCAGGTGCGTGATAGGGATTCCGCACTTTTGGGAGGCAAGGACAGCCCTCCAGCGGACGCCCTCGTCAGGATCCCTCAGGACACGCTCACAAACATTACGCGCCTGAACGCGGCTGATATCGCCAAGGAGATCGATCATTTTTTCCCGTAGTGCCGGGTTTTTGTCCTGTAAGTGATGGATTAAGGGTTCGACGGCGCCCCTCCCGAGTTTTTTTATACTGTCCCAGTCCTGCATCGCAAGAAGGAAGTACGCTTTCTCTGCTGCGGTGTCGGGCTCCCAGCCAAGTTGTTCGAGTGCTTTTGCAGCACCATACCTGACATAGCGGTCTTCATCACGGAGCGTGGGAATGAGGTACCGGATGCTGTTTTTGTCTCCGATCTCCCCCAGCGCAAGGGCTGCCGCCCAACGGTGCTCGCTGGTTTCATCCGACGCGAGGAGGGTTGCAAGCGCCTCGATCGCACGGGGATCACGGATGGCGCCGAGCGCCTCGATCGCCCCGAGGCGGGTGTTGATGCCGGGGTGGCCAAGGACATGGATTAATGGCAGCGTTGCGTCTGTCCCCATCGTTCCCAGTGCACGTGCAGCATGCCACTGGACGTCAAAATCCCCGTGATCGAGCAGCATGATCAGGGCCCTGATATCACGGGCCTGTGTTAATGCACGGATATCCGGCTTTCCCCTCGCAAGAAACCGTCCCACCGTCATCTTGGGATCCTTTCCTCCTTCAATCAATATGGCATCCGGTCATTATTGTAATTAATGGACAATGATGTATGTCCTTACGATCTTCATGACATGGCAGTATGGACTACGGGTTATGAATTCCAATGGGAAGGCCGCCCGTTCTCTTAAAACAGAACTTTTTATCATTCCAGGGTGATATGCACTGTCTGGAACCATCATGCGATGCTCTGCGATTACGGGGACACAGTTCTCTCTCCATGATCTTGCCGGTCACCCGGAATGCAATGCCCGCCTTGAAACGGCATGCAGCGGACTTGATCCCGGTTGTCCTGTACACCCGCCGGTACACTGCCCGACAGAGGAGCTGGAACGGGTTCACTCACGCATGTACATCGACATGCTGCGGGAGCGGTGCGACACGACCGCGACAGCGATTCATCTCGATCCCGACACCTACATCACCCGTCACTCCTTTGACGTTGCATCCCTTGCAGCCGGCAGTGCAATTGCCGCTGTCGACCGGGCGCTTTCCGGTGAACACTGCTTTGCCCTTGTACGCCCGCCCGGGCACCATGCAGAGCACAGCCGCGCGATGGGCTTCTGCCTGCTGAACAATGCCGCGGTTGCGGCGGCCCATGCCCTGGAGAATGTTGACCGGATCGCGATCGTGGACTGGGACAATCATCACGGCAACGGCACGCAGGCCAGGTTTTATTCGAGCAACCGCGTTCTCTACTGTTCTGTCCACCAGTGGGACGCATTCCCTGGTACCGGAAGCTTACAGGAGACCGGGCGCGGGGATGGTGCCGGGTTCACCATCAATGCACCACTCCAGGCCGGTGCAACGATCGATGATTACTCGTTTTTGTTCCGTGAAGTATTCGTGCCGGCAATCACGCGGTTTGAGCCGGATGCGATCCTCATTTCTGCAGGGCAGGATATCCTGTTCGATGACCCGCTGGGGATGATGGCGATACAACCGGACGATTTTGAAGTTCTGACCCGGATCCTTGTTGAACCAACCGGTGTGCCGATTGCCCTCGTGCTTGAAGGTGGATACAGCAGGTCCCATGGCGCAGCGGTCGCCGGCATCTTCCGGGGGCTGAAACAAGGACAAAAGAACGGGGCAGAAACCGTACAGCCACGCCAGAGCACTGCTGGCACAGTGGCCCTGCTGAAAAAGATCCACCGGCTTGGATGAAAAAAGGTTCCGGTGCGTGTGCGTTTTCAAAAATTTCCTTTGGGAAATTTTCTCTACGCATGTACGTTTTCAAAAATCTCCATAAAAAAATTTTCTTTTGTCGCCCCCGACCTTTGGCGCCGCAGACACCCGACATACGATGCACTCCACCGGAATGTCTCGAGATCCTCAATTCGGCATGAGGTACTCTGGAGCCGGTCTCCGATAATCATGAGCAGACAATCACGAAAAATTAGTTCCCTGAGGGTAGGACTTCGATCTCCATGGTGCTGGCCTTTTCGTAGACTTTTTTTGTCTGGATGATGGGCCAGAGCTGGTACAGCAGCACCGTTATGGGTTCCCACATGGCTACCCAGCCGAAGATCAGGAATGCATCGGCAAAGAACTGGGCGAAAAACTGGTCGCTTATGTGGGAGACCATCTGCCGGGCAATCAAAGCGACCCCAAGGAACGAGAGACCAATGACCAGGCTGATCCTCCCATGCCTGAAGTGGCGCCGGAAATTCCGTTCTGCAACCATGGTTCTGTACCGGAAATGGTTGTGGATCGCCAAGCCGAGTGTCTTTGCCCCTTCGCTCCCTGAGACTTCCGGGGGCAGGTAGATGACCAGTTTTACTTCCGTTTTTGCCGGAAGGTCCTTGATGGTATCGATGATATACTTGTCTGCATCCGTGTCCAGCTCTTTTTCATGGAACGGGGCGGGATCAAACGAGTTATAGAGCTGAATGATGGAGGAGAGCTTGATCTCGATCAAGACCTTGCCGTCAACCTTTTTGTAGAGCGATTCAATATCGGCCACCATGCCCATCGTTCCTGATGATCAGGTAACGCTGGAAAGCCCAATAAACCTGCCCTCCGCTCATCCGGACTTCCTGCCCTATCCCGTGGCATCGGGGCAGGAACATGCTGAACTGTCCTTCAGCGCAAAAAAAATTGCAGGTTTCTCTTATTCTCCGCTCATTTTGCGTTTGATGGTTGCGATGGCTTCCCCGATGGTGTCCTGCTGGTCCTGTCGTTCAATGCGATAGAGCTGCCGGAGCGGGGCGAGCGCCCGCGGATCCCCGATCGAGCCAAGTGCCCATGCCACTTTCACTCTCACCCGTGCATCCTCGTCAAAAAGTGCATCGATGAGCGGGTCTGTGCCGCGGGGATCCTTCAGCCTTCCAAGGGAGTCTGCGGCTTTCCAGCGGTTGGCGACATCGTCATCCGAGAGCATCCGGAGGTAATGCGCCAGCCGCTTTTCGGATTCTTTTGCAGTCGTACTGTCTTCACCGTTCAGGCGTGAAGTCGTTTCAGGTTCCTTTTCTTCCGTCAATCCATCATCTCCTGCTGCAGGGTAGGGGGTGCGAGGAGAATACACAAAAAATTTCCGGAAAATTCATTCCTTCTCCATTCGACGGATAATTCCCCGGCGTGACGGATCGACCTTCCCCCTTATCCAGCTCTTTTCCAGATCAGCAGGAGAACAAGACCAAGGACGGGTATCATCCCGGCAGCTGCCTGTGTCGTGGGCGCCTGCAGATCCGGCGCGACGGGAGCGGGACCGGCTTGGATGGCAGATCTCGCGATGGAAAGGTGAATTCCTGAAGGTTTAAAGATGCTCGTCGATCCATAGAGAGTGAACGTTTCAGGGATGTGCTGAAATCGTCAGCCCTGCACCGTGATTCTACCGGTCTATTGGAACTGGTGCTATGAAGTGGCAGTACAAGGTATTATGGTACAAACGTGTTATATGCTGACAAAAGAGGCAGGTTGATGAGATCGCTCATATGCTATGTTTCCGTGCACCACGGGAATACAAAAAATGTCGCCGAAGCGATGGCACAGGAACTTGGTGCCGAATGCATACCGCTCAAGGATTTGAAGGCAAAGGACATCGCACCCTACGACCTGATCGGTTTTGGTTCCGGCATCTACTTCTCAAAGCACCACAAGAGCCTTCTGGATGGAATCGATACGCTCCCTCCAGCCACGGGTAAGAAGGCCTTTGTCTTCTCGACTGCCGGATTTCCGGCAGGAAAATTCATGTTCCACAGGGCACTCAAAACGAAACTGACAGAGAAGGGGTTTATTATCGCGGGGGAGTTTTCGTGCAGGGGACTTGACACCTATAAGATCTTCGGGACGTTTGGCGGGATGAACAAGGGGCACCCGGATGAGAATGATATAAAAAAGGCACAAGAGTTTGTGAAGGGAATTGCTCAAAATCTACCCTGACTGGTCAATACGTTCAGGCAACCTTTTCTTGTAGTTACTGCATATCAGAACGGAGCCTGCCGGCTTTGCCGATATTCTCCGGTTCATGCTCGTCGATCATGATGGTGACCAGTTCCGGTTCAACCTTCAGCGTGCGCACGAGCGTATCAGTGAATTCCTGTACAATCTTCCGTTTCTGGTCGACCGACCAGCCTTTTTTCATCTTAACGATAACGACGGGCATGATGGGACCTTGGTATCCAAATGGATAGGATGCGGTAGTATTTAGCCACAGCGATAAAGAGTGATGAGCAGCGTTTGAAAAAATCCGCCCCGCCTCTCTTTAGACTGAACGGAGTTTCTCGCCGAACCAGGGCAGGAGATCCTTCTTTCTGGACATCATGTTCTCCAGCCGCACAGGCTGGTTTTTCAGTTCCAGTCTCGTGAGGACCTGACTCTCTGCGGCGGCGAAGAGCTCGCTCCCGTTCTCGACGACGCTTGTGAACATCCCAAGGTAGAAGTCCACGCCCTGCTGCATGCGAAGCCTGGCAAGCTCCAGCCGGATCTCATCAGCGTGCGCCAGCGGGAACGAAAAAGAGGGCACCATCACCTGCGCGATGACCCCCTTCCTGCCAAAGAGGTCGTAGCGTTTCGTGTCCCGCATGAGGAGTTCCTCCATCGTCGCGCCATCAAGGTTCATCCCCTTCTCCAGCAGTCTCTCGCCGAATGCTTCCGGGTCCACGCCGGCGATTCCTGCAAGGTATGACACCGCTTCCCGGTCATCCGCGGTGGTCGTGGACGTCTTCTGGACAAGCGTGTCAGAGAGGATACCGGCAAGAAGAACACCCGCAACCGCGGGTGACGGGGTGATACCGCCCTCGCGGTATTTCTGGGTAACGATGGTGGATGTTGAGCCGACAGGATTGTTGAAGAACTTCACCGGCTTCAATGTTGACATGGCGCCAAGCCGGTGGTGGTCGATGATCTCGAGGATCTCTGCATCATCGATCCCGTCCACTGCCTGCGTGAACTCGTTGTGGTCGAGCAGGATCACCGGCCTGTGCACATCAGAAAGGAGCGATGTCCTTGTCACGATGCCGCGAAGCGTCCCGTCCCTCTCCACGATGCAGGCGGAACGGAACTTGGAGCTGTACACGGACTGTTTTGCCTGCGCAACAGTGTCATCAAGCGAGAGCCGGGGTATATCCGTTTCCATCACCACGCGGGCGGGGAGCGACAGATTGATCATCTTTCCGACCCCGAACGCATCGAAGTCAGTGGCAAGTACCAAGACCCCCCGTTTCTCTGCCTCGCGGATCACCCGTTCGCCCACCGGCGCCCCGTCAACGACAATGAGTGCCGAAATGCCCGATGCGACCAGCACGAGCTGCAGAGGCTCGTTGTCGCCGGCCACCGCAATATCTTTTCCTGTCAGCTTCTTCCTTGCGATATCGGGGGCATCAACCGCGAGAAAGACCCTGCCTTCAAGCGTGTCTCTTGCCCTCACGACCACACGGGCAGAGATGATCCGCGCGAAGGTGTCCAGTGGGAGCGGGGCGATCACGATCTCCCCGATCTTCAGCCTGCGGACGTACGCACGGGCAAGGCCATGTTCGCCTACAACACCGACAAGCCTCCCCAGCTCATCGGTGACCGGCACGTTCCGGATATCATGCATGTCCATGAGTGCGGCAACATCAGCCACAGGTACGTCCTGTGTCACGCTGATCCGCGCAATGTTCAGATCGGAGACCCGGGGTTCCACGCTCTCGACCAGAACAGGAGGTTTCATGCTGAATGTCTCGAGCGCAAAACATGTCTCCGCGTTCAGCTCACCGCAGCGGGCCGGAATGTAATGGTCGGGCTCCGCGTGGTTTTTGAACGCCGCGTACCCGATCACGCTCGCGATGCAGTCCGTATCCGGCTGGCGGTGACCGATAACCAGGATCCTGTCCATGACCTCTCCCTCGTCATTTAACTTTTTTCCTAGTATTGGGAGTTGGCGGATAAATAGTTCCGGAAGGGGGAGAGAGAAAAAATCGTGGAAGTCCTGACCACGGCTATGCCATGAAATATATCTCTATAAAGTCCGCAACCGATTGGTACAGCACACTGAGCATGAAAGATATCATTATCAAAGGCGCACGCCAGCACAACTTAAAAAATATCAATGTCGAAATACCCCGCGACAAGCTCGTCGTGATCACCGGTGTCTCGGGTTCCGGAAAATCGACGCTCGCGTTCGATACCCTCTATGCAGAGGGGCAGCGGCGGTATGTCGAATCGCTCTCCACGTACGCCCGCCAGTTCTTGGGGCTCATGCACAAGCCGGACGTGGACAGCATCGAGGGGCTCTCGCCCGCGATCTCGATCGAACAGAAGACGACGAGCAAGAACCCCCGCAGCACGGTGGGGACAACGACTGAGATCTACGATTACCTCCGCCTCCTGTATGCCCGGATCGGGACCCCCTACTGCCCGGATCACAACATCCCGATCGCGTCCCAGACACCCGACCGGATCGCCGACCGGATCGCTGCAGAACACCCCGGCATGGTGACAATCCTTTCCCCGGTTGTCCGGCAGAAGAAGGGTACGTACCAGCAGCTCCTCCGCGACCTCAACAGGGAGGGCTACACGCGGGTCCGGGTGAACAGGGAGATCATCCGCACCGACGAGGAGGTCAGCCTGGAGCGGTACAAAAAACAGGATATCGAGATCGTGATCGACCGGCTGGATACTGCCGACCGCTCGCGGCTTGCCGAGGCGGTGGAGAACGCGCTGAAAAAGTCAGAGGGGCTCGTGCTCGTTGCAGGTGAGCAGGGGGACGAGTCGACCTATTCCTCGCTCATGGCGTGCCCGGTCTGCGGCCTGGCGTTCGAGGAACTCCAGCCACGAATGTTCTCGTTCAACAGCCCGTTCGGTGCCTGTGAGGGATGCCACGGGCTCGGTGTCAGGATGGAGTTCGACCCCGACCTGATCATTCCGGACAAGCGCCGCTGCATCGCGGACGGCGCTGTCGCCCCGTACCGGAACCCGATGGACGGGTTCCGCGGGCAGTATCTCGCGACCGTGGCAAAGCACTTCGGGTTCGATGTGCTGACGCCGATCCAGGACCTGAACCCGGACCAGTACAACGCCCTGATGTACGGCTCAACGGAGCGGATGAAGTTCTCGATGAGCATGAAGAACGGGGACGCGCACTGGTCTCACACCGGTGAATGGGAGGGGCTCCTCCCTCAGACCGCGCGGCTGTATGCCCAGACTCAGTCCGAGTACCGGAAGCGCGAGCTCGAGAGGTACATGAGGGTCTTTGACTGCCCGACCTGCAAAGGAAAGCGGCTGAAAAAAAAGGTGCTCGCGGTACGGATCGGAGGGAGGTCGATCATCGATGTCACCGACCTTTCGGTCAGCGGTTGTATCGCATTCTTTGAGCACGTTACGCTTACCGACAAGGAATCAGAGATCGCACGGCAGATCGTAAAAGAGATAAAAAGCAGGCTGGACTTTTTGGACAAGGTGGGGCTGGGGTACCTGACACTCTCGCGCAATGCCGGCACCCTCTCCGGCGGGGAGGCGCAGCGGATCCGGCTTGCGACCCAGATCGGCTCGAACCTGATGGGCGTCCTCTACGTGCTGGACGAGCCCTCGATCGGGCTCCACCAGCGGGACAACCGGAAACTGATCGGCACGCTCCGCACGCTCCGTGACCTCGGCAACACCCTGATCGTTGTCGAGCATGACGAGGACATGATCCGTTCCGCAGACCACGTGATCGACATGGGGCCTGGTGCAGGGCTCCATGGCGGGGCGATCGTCGCGGAAGGCACACCGCAGCAGATCCAGGCGTGCAGGCAGTCCCTCACCGGGCAATACCTCGCCGGTGCAAAACAGATCGAAGTCCCGCAACAACGGCGGAGGGCGGAACGGTACCTGACCGTGAAAGGCTGCCGGGAGAACAACCTCAAGAACATCGATGCGAGGATCCCGATCGGTCTCCTCACGGTTGTTACCGGTGTTTCGGGGAGCGGGAAATCGACGCTCATCTACGAGACGCTGTATAAAGGCATGATGCGCCTCCTCCACGAGTCCCGTGAACCTGTCGGTATCCATGATACAATCCTGTTCGGCTCGGCGATCGACAAGGTAATCGTGATCGACCAGTCACCGATCGGCAGGACGCCGCGATCCAATCCTGCGACGTATACCAAGGTCTTTGATGAGATCCGTGCGGTCTTTGCAGAGACCAAAGAGGCAAAGATGCGTGGCTATAAACCCGGCAGGTTCTCGTTCAACCTGCGGGGCGGGCGGTGCGAGGCATGCGAGGGGGACGGGCTGATCCGGATCGAGATGAACTTTTTGCCTGACGTCTATATCGAGTGCGAGGAGTGCAAGGGAAAGCGCTACAACCGCGAAACGCTTGAGGTGAAGTACAAGGGCAAGTCAATCGCCGACGTGCTTGACATGAGCGTGGAGGAGGCACTCGCGCTCTTTGAAAATATCCCCGCGATACGGGGCAAGCTCGAGGTGCTCACGCGCGTCGGGCTCGATTACATCAGGCTCGGGCAGAGCGCGACCACGCTCTCAGGGGGCGAGGCGCAGCGGATCAAGCTGACCCGGGAACTGGCAAAAAGGGCGACAGGAAAGACTCTGTACCTCCTCGACGAGCCGACGACCGGACTCCACTTTGATGACACGAAGAAGCTGATCAAGGTGCTCGACGACCTTGTGGCAAAGGGGAACACGGTGGTCGTGATCGAGCATAACCTCGACGTGATCAAGTCCGCCGACCATATCATCGACATCGGTCCTGAAGGAGGGGATGATGGCGGCAAGATTGTGGCAACCGGGACCCCCGAGGAGGTAGCCCGCGTCGCGAAAAGTTACACCGGGCAGTTCCTGCAGCCGGTTCTTGGCAGGACGTGATCGTCGCTCCGGTCTGACCTGCAGCTGCACGGTCCCGGATCAGCACTGCAGCTCCCGGATCACATCCCTTCTTCTTCTCCGGTTTTATCGCCAATCATGCAATCCATACTTTCATCATGCCGGACACCATTGTTATAGAGATCGGAGTTGTTCAAATTAGGGATACCAAAGGAAATACCAACACTACAGAATTCAACGCAGATGGCACACCGGTAATCCGGGTGCGGCTGCCAAAAAAGAAGAACCGCGAGCAGTTTGCCTGCGCCCGGCTGATGATGGGGGCAAACCACATCCGTGTACAGTGCGCCGATGGCATTGACCGGATGGGCAGGATCAAGGGCAAGATCAAGAAACGGGCATGGATCCGGGAAGGCGACATCCTTATTGTCATCCCATGGAGTTTCCAGGACGAAAAATGCGACATCCTGCACCGGTACCTTCCCCCGCAGGCCGAATGGCTTCGGAAGAATAATTACCTGTAACCTGTTTTTTTTAAGAGCCATTTTTTACGCATCAGATAATGATACCTGAAAACCCATTATAATACAATGAATACCTCTTTTTCATTCGGGCAGTTTCAACTATCCCAAAAAGTCCTGCGGGGCATAGAGGACATGGGCTTTGAAGAGCCCACCCCCATCCAGACAAGCGCAATCCCCGCCATCCTTGCCGGCAGGGACATCACCGGGCAGGCACAGACCGGCACCGGCAAGACCGCTGCATTCGGCATACCCGCGCTTGAACGCCTTGACTTTAAAAGCAGGAAGACCCAGGTGCTCGTGCTGTCCCCGACCCGCGAGCTTGCCATCCAGACCGCAGAAGAGATCTCCCGGCTTGCCCGGCACCTCCCCCACACGTCCGTGCTGCCGGTGTATGGCGGACAGCCGATCGAGCGGCAGCTGCGAGGGCTGGCTGCCGGTGCGATGATCGTGGTCGGGACACCGGGCCGGCTCCTTGACCACCTCCGGCGCGGCACCCTGGACCTCTCCTTTGTGAAGATGGTCGTGCTCGATGAAGCCGACCGGATGCTGGACATGGGATTTCTGCCCGACATCGAGACGATCCTGAAAAAGACATCGGAAAAGCGGCAGACCGTGCTCTTCTCTGCAACCATGCCGGGACCGATCATGGCTATCTCACGAAGGTTCCAGAAGAATCCGGAGTTTATTGCGGTCTCAAGGGAGAATCTGACTGTTCCGCAGGTAGACCAGCAGTACATCGAGGTGCATTCCCGTGACAAGCTGGACGTGCTTTGCCGGCTGCTGGACCAATACAACCCAAAGCTCGTCCTGGTCTTTGCCAACACGAAGCGCCGGGTCGACCAGATCACCCGCCGCCTGCGCGAGAGGGGAGTACGGGCTGAAGGGCTGCACGGCGACCTGAAACAGAGCCGGCGGGACCGGGTGATGGCGCAGTTCCGTGACGGTACTATCGACCTGCTCGTCGCCTCCGATGTTGCAGCCCGCGGGATCGATGTGCAGGACGTGGATCTTGTGGTCAACTACGATGTCCCGCAGGATGTGGAGTACTACGTCCACCGGATCGGGCGGACGGCCCGTGCAGGCAGGGCGGGACGGGCGGTGACATTTGCCGGACCAGAAGACATCTACCGGCTCAGGGAGATCCAGAAGTTTGCGCCGGTTAAATCTGTATCCCTAGCTGCATCCCTGCCAGTGCCGGCAGTCGGGCAGAAGGAGACGACGCCTTCGGTCGGCCTTGCCGACCGGATCAAGCAGGCGATCGATGCCGGCGGCCTTGAACGGGAAAAAGCCATTGTCGAACGGATCATGGCAGACGATTACACGTCACCGGAGATCGCATCTGCCCTCATCCGGCTCATCCAGACGAGGGTACCAGATGGAGTGCCGGAGCACCGTGATGATATACCACCGTCCGCCCGAGGGGCAGGGGCAGTCCGGCAACGCCGGCGCAGGACTATGTGAGTGGGATCGCATCGCCAACGCCGGGTTCCTGTGCCTCAGCCCCCTTGGGGCACGACTGGTTCCAAACCCTGCGTACCAGCCTCTTTTTCGCCCTGTATGGTGAGCCGGTGAATGACCGGACCTCATGGCTTATCTTCCCGCTCGCCAGACATGATCAGCATCCGATGGTCGGGTACTCCACACTCCCCCATGCCCCGGGCTGCTACCTCTTTGCCGATGAGTACGGGACGATCCTGTACATAGGCAAGGCAAAGGACATCAGAAAGCGTGTGGCAAGCTACTTCCAGAAAGCAGATCACGATCCAAAAACCCGTGCCCTGATCTCCCGCATCGCGTCTGTCGATTTTGTTGTGACGACGAACGAAGTGGAGGCTTTCCTCCTTGAAAATAACCTGATCAAGAAGCACCAGCCAAAGTACAACATCGATCTGAAGGATGCGAAACGGTTCGCATACATCGAGATATCCGGCGGCGAGTTCCCCCGGATCGGAATTGCACGCCGGAGCGGGCCGGATACGGGTACGCTTTTTGGGCCGTTTGTGTCTGCCGCAGAACGTGACGCGGTGCTCAGGGCGGTAAAACGCGCTTTTTGCCTCAGGTCGTGCAGGAAACTGCCGAAACGGGCGTGCCTGCGGTTCCATATGGGGTCGTGCAGCGCCCCCTGCATCGGCAAGGTCAGCAGCGGGGAGTACCGTGCACAGGTAATCCGGGCGATTGCCCTGCTCAAGGG
>Ga0208046_1000227_pt1 | contig 12213 bp, 23 predicted proteins | sample PL_2010_300m_FD_184161 | JGI IMG/M metagenome (GOLD analysis project Ga0208046, IMG submission 184161) | Freshwater microbial communities from Powell Lake, British Columbia, Canada to study Microbial Dark Matter (Phase II) - PL_2010_300m... | ecosystem: Environmental > Aquatic > Freshwater >... | reverse complement strand
TTACAAGGCTGGCCTTAACGCGCTTGCCTGAGTATACGACAGTCGCAGCCATCGCGCGAGAAGCGGCAATTCCTGCGGTTAGCCTCTACGCTTTCCGGCGTGCTGGCTCGATAGGAAACTTACGCGTGCTGGCGCTGCAAGAGGCGCTGATCAGACTAGAAATACTCGACAGCGACGGAATGCTGCCGCCAAAGCGACAGAGACCAGCGAGAAAAATCAGACACGGGAGGGCGAAGAAATGAAGCAAACGATTGAGTTACAACAAGAACACCTTGCGGCGCGTCATTGTCTGCCGCTAACAGATCCGCGAAAAATCATTCATAACATTTACGTAGGTGGCGGCGATGTAATGGCAACCGATGGAAAAATAGCCATAATCATTAAACACAACAAAGAAGACATGTTGCCGGTGGTTATTCCTCGCCAATTACTTGACATAAATGACGCGTTTGGGGAAATGCTCATTGTGTGGTCAGACGGCGATACTAATGAGGTCGCAATGTCAAATGGTGACTTCTCGGTAGCGGCGAAAACTATGGATGCTGACAAATATCCATCGCGCGAGATCCGCAAGTTCTTACTGGAGCACAAAGATGACAAAGATGTTGACTCGTTTTCGCTTGGAATCGACGGGCTAATGAAAATATTAAAGACGCTCAAAGAGATTTCGTGCGGTCCGCGCGACCTCGTGACTTTTCACCATTCCCCAAACACTGACACGGTACTCGTGCGAACCAGGAGCACGGTTAAGCATTCTGCGATCATTCTCAAGGATAGGAGTATGGACGATGACTAATCAAAATGTTATCGCGGTTGACCTGGATGGCGTGCTTTGGGAAAACGTGTGGCCTAATATCGGGATGATTGATTGGTGTCTGTTCAATACGCTGTTAGAGACTCAATCCAAAGGCTATCGGTTAATTGCTAACACGTGCCGCACGGGAGATAAATTGAAGGAGGCGATTGACCAGTGCTTGATAAGGGGTTTGCGTTTCGACGCGGTGAACGAAAACCTGCCAGAGCGGATAGAAGAGTTTGGCGGCGACTGCCGGAAGATCTCGGCCGACTATTACATTGATGATAAATCAGTTGGCTACAATCGCGACAGAGTTATTGAGTGGCTGAATGGGCTTCCGGATCTAAGAAAAGAGCAAATCGAAAAAAACGATAATAAATGATAAAAACCGTTTGACTCGTCGGCCTGAAATGTTGACGATTGGCGACGTCAGCGAGATTTGAAATGGAAATCTTGTTGATGTTATGGGGAAAAAAGCAAGGCCATTTTTAAAGTATAGGAGCAGAACATGAGAGTAGTTAGACTGCAAGTTGAGAACATGATGCGAATCGTGGCAATTGACATTACGCCGGACGGGAATGTGGTTATTGGTGGTCCGAATGGCGCTGGCAAATCATCGTTGCTAAACGCGTTGATGTTTGCGGTGTGCGGAAAGAAGTATATGTGCGATGAGCCGCTTCGCAAAGGGGCTACAAGTGGCTACGCAAGGGCCGACCTTGGCGACATTATTGTTGAAAGAACGGTTACCGCTACTGGCGGAAATTTGACGGTAACAAGCAAGGATGGCGCTGTCTATCAGAGGCCTCAAGATTTGCTCAATAAGTTAATTGAAACCGTAGCGTTTGACCCGCTCGAAGTGACTAGAATGGACAAGAAACAGCGCCTGGAGTTGATGAAACAACTCGTCGGCTTGGACTTCACCGGCCTGGACGAACAGCGTGCGCAGATCTATCAAGAGCGAGCCTCTGTTAATCGTATCGTTGTCGATCTCACGGGACAAGTTGGCGGGCTTCGGAGACATGAGGGGCTGCCAGAGTCTCCGATTGATGTAGCAGGGTTAGCGGCGAAAAGCGCTCAGATTTCTTGTCACAATGCCGACTTGGCTAATGCGAAGAGAGAGAGGGACAGACGCGCGGAAACGCATCAAAGACGCATCCAGGAGATAGATGCAGAGATCGTCAAATTGCAAAAAGAACGCGAAGAAGCCGTTCAGTATTCAGAACAATCTTTCGCCTCCGACTGCGCAAAAGTCGCGAGTTGCGGAGAGCATATCGAGGCCGGAAATCTAGCAGAGCAAATCGCAGAAGCAGAAGCGACTAATCAGAAGATCCGCGAGAACGCCGAGCGCGAGAGATTGGCAGTGCTGCTAAAGGCAAAAGAGGCCAAGTCCGAAGCGCTCACGAAATCAATCGATGAAATCGACGACGACAAGGCGGCGCAATTGGCAAGCGCGAAATTCCCAATTGAAGGGCTATCGTTTGACGAAACAGATATTCGCTATAATGACATTCCGTTTAGCCAGATTTCGAGCGCAGAAAAGCTCCGCGTCTCTGCTTCAATTGCAATGGCTCTTAATCCAGAGTTACGCATAATGCTTATTCGTGATGCCAGCCTCTTAGATGATACTAGTTTCGCGCTGCTTGAGACTCTGGCGGGGAAGAATGACTTTCAGTTATGGCTGGAAATGGTCGGGCGGAATGAGCGTTGCAGCGTGATAATTAAGGAAGGGATGATTGCAGAATAATGGCGAATATTACTGACAGACTAAACAAGATTCGCGCCGAGCGCCGACAGCGCGAGACTGCCATCGAGGCGGTAAGGTTATCGCTCGTGAACGAAGCAAGAGAAAAGCGGTGGTGGAAGAAAAAAGCCACGCTGGCGAGGGTGAGATTGTTTGAAATTATCGAGCGCTATAAAGGCAGTCCGACGCTCGCCGATATAGTCCGCGACCTCAGAGCCGTATTGGCCGAGGTAGACAACACGAAAGGGGAGAGCAATGACTGAAACAATCCAAGCGACGACGAATCAAGAGATAGCAATCTACAAGCCAAAAAACGAGATCGAGGAAATCCTGGTTGATCGCAATGAGTCGTTGATGCGCAATCTTCCTCCGGGAATTGACGAACGCTCGATGCGTGCCGGAATCTGGGGATGCGTGCACGGAAACACAGAACTTCTCGCATGTAGTAAAGTTTCACTGATGGGCGCGATTTGCGGATGTGTGCAATACGGCTTAATACCTGGAAAGACTCTTCATCATGCTTCAATTGTTCCGTTCAATAACAAGCGAACCGGCATTCCAGAAGCAGTTTTGATGATCGAATACAGAGGATTCCAAGAACTCCTCTATCGCAGCGGAACGTTGACCGATATATCAATGGGGGTGGTTTATGATGGCGACACGTGGGAGCACAGTATAGACAGCAGCGGAGAAACCTTTCATTTTAAACGTGCTGGCTTCGCCCGCGATACTCAGCGCCTTGGCGCGTTTTGCTGTCTTCGGCTTGCAAGCGGCGGGAAAATTATTTCGGTTATGTCGATAGATGCGATTTATGCCTGCAAGCCGAAATATCTAAAAAGCGACAGCCCGTGGCTTTCGAAAGAACAACACATTCTTGACGAGATGATACTCAAGACGGTTGAGCGCAATGCGTGCAAACGTGCGCCAATGCCAAAATATGCGCAATCTGCCATTAATTATGTGGGCAATGAAGAGAAGGTGAAACTCGAATATAACAACGCGGACATGACGGCAACGCTCGTCGAAGTCGAGCCGCATCAGGTGACGGCGAACGACTTCGCGGCCAGACAAAAACAGGTTATGGCGCCACAGGAAAAAGCGCCGGAGCAGAAATCACAAACGACAGATCTATGGGAGACAATGAAAAATGAGAAAGGTTGAGTGGTTTGAGTCTGAATACAACGACCAGACGCGAATGATCGAGAAAGTAGGTTATGCCCGCAATGGTTGGTTTCACGCCCTACACGTAAGCGGAAACGACAAGGCTTATGGGATAATTGAGAACACTCTCTGCGAAATAGTATTGGTTCCAATTGAGTTTTTCACATTTATTTCACAGCCACATGAGGAGACAGAAAATGAGCAACACTGAGGAAACAAAACACCATAAAGATTACGCCAGTCCGAGCGAGGTGCTACAAGCGCGAGATTGCCCCGCTTCCTTCCTCCGAGCGCGGGAGGTCAAGCGCGGAGACAACGATCCGGCAGACAGAGGCACGCGAATTCATAATGCGCTCAAGGATGACGACTGGCGCGGACTGAACGCAGAAGAGATCGAGACGGCGAACCGTTGTGGCAACGACCTAGACGGAATACTCAGCAGAATCGACGACATTGATAATGCTCAAGCGATCAACGAAGCGCGTGTCGAGTGGCAAGGTTACGCCGGGACAATCGACGTGCTGATCATTCACTCGAACGGTAAAGAGGCTACGATTGTTGACTACAAGACCGGGCGCGTGGCGGTTGACCACGCCGAGCGCAATTTTCAACTTGCGATTTACGCGGCACTGGTTTCGCTGGTCTACGGAATCGACACGGTCCATGCTCACATCATACAGCCGCTGGTTTATATGGGCCACACGTCGCACACTTTCGAGGGCGCTGACTTCTTTTCTCAACTGGTCGCCAACGCTAAAGAGATTATAGAGGCCGCCTTAGACCCGAACGCGCCAGCCTATCCAAGTGTCGAGACGTGCCGCTTTTGTGACGCTGCGCCCGTCTGTGACGATTGCGTGGGGTTCCTGGGAGCGATAAAGAAAGCGCCGCCGTGCAATCCGCAAGAAATACCGCTTGAGAAACTGGCTGCGTTAATTGACTTGGCGGCTGATCTTCGCGGAGCGCTAAAGATCATCGAGAAAGCCGAAGAGCGGTTGAAAGAGCAACCGGCCGGGACGCAAGTCGGAAACTGGATTGTAGGCGAAAAGAAGGGCAACCGGCGCCCGCTTGGCATCAACGCCATCGCTGAATTTCTCGGACAGGCCGAAGACGTATCGGCCGAGCAAGTCGAAAAGCATCTATTGAGCAACGCGAAGATTTCGGTAACGATGGGAACGCTTCGCGAGGTGATGACGAAATTCTTCATCGATGAGAGTAGCGAGATTCTGAACGTGGTCGCTCCGCACGGTCCGAAGACGAAAACGCTTGCGCAGACTGTGAGGATTAACTAATGGACGACACAACGTGGGAAGAAGTGAAGCATCAGCATGTGTGCAGTAGCGGTAAAGAGTGGCTGAATATGAATCGACAGAACACGCCGCAGCCTCCGGCGTTGATAAGGTGTCCACAATGTCAAGAGGTTTTTGATCCGCTCCAAGAGAAAGACATGTTCTTAAATTGCGGCGCTAGTCTTGATTGTTGCAGCACATGCTTGACGCACAACAAAAAAGAATCCTAGGTCAAGGCATTAATCGCGGCGATCAGATCGCGTGTGATTGAGGTTGGAAGCAAATACATGAAAGGAAACGATGTGACATGAGCGACGACAAAGACTGTGAGAATTGCCTATTATGATTTTGCGAGTATTTCCATCCCAAACTAACGCAACGCCATTTGACGAATGGACTCGGTTCGACGTCCCAGGGATCTTTGATCCGCCGCCTTTGACGACAGAAGTGCATATTAGTGTGACGTTTTCATGGGATCTTGAGCGCGGGCACATGTTATTCCGTGCGTGGTCTAAGGTTTTTGGAAATGTAAAAATCGGCGGACCGGCGCTCGGAGATCCAGGCGGTGAATTTATTCCAGGAAGGTATTTAGCGGACGGGAACGTAATCACATCGCGAGGGTGTCCTAACAAATGTTCATATTGTTTAGCACAACAGCGCGAGGGCGCGCTGAGAGAGATTGTAATCACGTCTGGCTATAAGGTCCAGGATAACAACTTGCTTGCTTGTTCTATGCGTCATTTTTCTGCGGTTATGGAGATGCTTGCAGGCCAACAAAAACGAGGGATATTGGGAGGCGGGTTGGAGGCGAGAAGGTTGACGCCACGTCACATTGAGCTTATGGCGAGCGCAAAAATAGAACGAATGTATTTCGCAAATGACCGTCGCGGGGACATAGAGTGCTTGGCGCGTGCGAGAACGATGCTGCAAGTGTTCGGTTTTCCGTCACGCGCGTTATTTTGTTATGTTCTAATCGGCACTAAAAACGATTCGCTGGAAGCCGCAGAGAATAGACTGCGCGAAACGTGGAGCATTGGATTTATGCCATACGCTATGTTATATCGCTCTGAATCTGGTGAGGCTCCATCTGGCGAGTGGCGAGCGTTGCAGCGGGTTTGGGTGCGTCCCGCGATAATTCGCACAAGGATGAAAAACAATGAGGTTGGAAGCAAATACATGAAAGGAAACGATGGGACATGAGCGAACAAACAGAGATTGATTTTGACGGTCCGGAAAAGCCTGATGGATTCCGCGAGTGTGAAGGCTGCTACTTGGCGACAATGAACGCGCATTTACGCAATATGAATCGCGTGTTGCAAGCGGTTGTGGCGTTCAATTGCGAGCGCCGGATAGGGGACGGTGACTTCGACGCTCCTCCGTGCGAGAAAGGTGAATGCAGGATTAAAAACATAATGACACTAGCCGAAAAGAAGGGCGAACAGGTAGCCGAGCAGTCGAAACGTTATCTCGCGGAAAAGATGAATGGAAAATGCGAATATGAGAAAGGAAACGATGTGACATGAGCGACGACAAAGACTGTGTTGAGGTGAGTAAAAAAATTAATAAGTCGTATATTGTGAAGTCATTGGCAGAAGATATACGGCGAAAAATCCCACCGTTTGTTGATCAATGTATGGATTGTGCGTATCGGCTCGCTGTGATCGAAGGGGAATATAAGAGAAAGTGGAACGAAGCGCACGGAGAAAGTGACGGTAAAGGTAAGTGTGGAAAACCACACAAAAAGAAAGGAGAGAAAGAAATGGCAGAAACAATAATCAAAGAGTTATCATATTATTCTGAGAGCGCAAAAGAACGCTGCCTTGGATGGACTACCGATGACGAAACCGATCCGGTCATAAGAGTCTCAACATGGGGCGGTCGCCATTTTCACATTATCAAAAGCGGAGTATGTTTCACTGGGAAGACCTTAAACAAGATTGATTTGCCTGGTGAGAAATCAAAAAAGATAGGGGAAATTGAAGATGGGTTATCACGATAGAGAGTGCGAGGAAATATGCGATGCGCTGCTGAAGATGGCGCGAGAGGTAAACGTTGAAGCCGATCCTCATTTCGTTTACAAGATTGCGGAGTCGGCCTGTCAAGCAATGGGCCGCTATGTATTCGCACTCGAGTACCGGAATGACGAGATAGCCGCGCTGCAAAAGAGCCTCAATGCGCTCCGTGCAGATAGGGCTAGTCTGCTTGCCGAGAACGAGGCATTGTATGCGTCACTCGCCCAAGCAAGAGAACAGCGAGAGATCAGGTAATATAAACGCAACGAAAGGGGAAGGGTTATGTTAAGAGAAGTTGAATATGAGGAAGATGTTTTTGGAGGGCGCATAAAAGGGTGGTTTCATGGGATGGATTTCGCAGATGGATCTGCAACAATTGAACTCCACGATGGTTCTTTAGTGCAGGTTAATATCGTGACTCATAAGGTGCGTTTTCCAAATCCTCCACCGTGTGAAGCAAAATGCCCGCTGAAATGTAACAAATGTATGAAAAAAAAGTATGGAGGAAAACGGTAATGTCCACTGAGGTCTACAAAAGACAGTTGGTATATGATACCGGTTGCGGAGAGGTGATCAATATCAAGAGAATTATTTCTAACGACGGAGAGGTCGCTGTTGTCGAGGATTTCAACGGATTGCGCTATAGGGTTGACGATGCCCGCGTAAAATACAGGGACCAAATGGAAGAAAGGCCGACATTAAAAGAGATCGAACGTGGTATCAACCAACGAATGAGAGAGGATTACGGAAATGGCGAAACGACTAACAGCGACACAGAAGGCGACGATTGAACGCGCGAGCATGTCAAAATGCAAGGCCGGTCCGTTTGCGAAACTGATCGAGTCTACACTTATCGGACTGGCAGGCAAGGTGAAAACTGAAGTGAGATTTGATCCTGTGCGGCGATGGAAAATAGACATCGTGATAGATGGGATGATAGCGATAGAAATTGACGGCGGAGGTTATGGGAAGCCGGTAAGGTGTCACAAATGCGGCTCGCCAGTAATGGGACGGAAAGCAAACGGGACGCTTTATCGAATCACTGAAGCGCTTGGACATCATACCGGTAAAGCTCACGCGGCAGACTGCGAGAAACAGAACGCAATGGTTTTCGCGGGCTTTGTGGTTTTGCGTTATTCGACAAGCCAAATCAAGGAAAATCCTGGGGGAGTACTTGAGGAAATCAGAAGGATGATTAATTCTATTAAAGGAAATAGATGACATGATAAATTCGATCACTCGTCGAAAATAACCCTTGACTCGCGAAAAACGAGCATTATTATTAACAAATAATAAACAGAAAGGAAATGGATAAATGATAAAAAGAGTAAGTCGAGAAGTCCCCTGCCGTAAGCGACCACGGGGAAGACCGAGGCGGACGGTTCCTCGCGCTCAATTACCTCACGAATGGGGAGATTTTGTCCGCGAGTGTCGCCTTAATGCTGATAGATCAAAACTGATGCCAGAGACGCGAGGAAAGACAGGACAAGTTACCCAGGCAGAGCTCGCAAGATGGCTTGGTGTGGCTCAATCGACAATCCAGTCCTGGGAGCAGCACAGAACATATCCGCAGCAATACGCAATTGAGTCGCTTACGGAGAGACTCAGAAAGTTGAGGCGATAATATGGGTGGGAGAATGCGAATTATCAAACCGACTTTCTGGAATAGTGAGCCTGTGGCTTCAATCTCACTACAGGCAGGACTGCTTTTTATTTCGCTCTGGAACCATGCTGACGATTATGGCGTGCTGCTAGATTCATCGCGCTTGATTCTAGGTTTGTCTTTCGGTCTACGGAGCGATGTCGAACTCGATGATGTTGAGCGCTGGCTCGGTGAGATTGAGAGCGTTGGATTGATTATCAGAGTTAGAAGAAACAATCATAACCTCATTATTATCAGTGGGTTCAACGAACATCAGGTTATCAATAGGCGCGGCAAACCGCAGTTTATTGGGATGGATCAAATCAATGACATACTCACTGAATATAAAAAAGATGTTAACGTGTCTATTAATACAACGGATGAGATGATCAGTGATACATTCAGTGAGGGTATCAGTGAGGGTATCAGTGAGTCACTCACTGAGCCTTGTAATCAAACCGAAGACACACTCACTGCCACTTGTACTAAAAGTGAGTGTGAGGAGTTGGGAGTAGGGAGTAGGGAGTTGGGAGTAGGGAGTGGGGAGTCAGGAGGGGGGAGTGGGGATCTTGGAACTGTCGCTATCGCTCCAGAAAATCCGCTTTCCAGGTATCCTTTACTAGAAAAACACATGCCGGTCTTTGCGAAACAGATCTCAGTCCTGCACGCTAAGGGTCGGAATAGAACCAAACTACAGCAGACTGAAGATGCCGATACGCTTGCGAAACTTTGCAGGATCGACAAGAATCCAGAACAGAAGATTGTTGACGTTCTCACTTGGCTATGCGATTCGTCACACAGAGACGCCCAATTTTGGCGCATCCAGGTTCAATGTCTATCAGGTTTAAGAACGGTATCAAATGTAAGTGGAATGAAAAAATACGAGCAGATTGAACTACGCTACGACATGGCAACGGGCGCTAGACAGTCAAGCGGTAAGCCAGCGCCGGAACTTCCACGCATGGAGGAAATCGAATTATGACAGGAAAATTGAAATTTGGGCAGCGGGTTGGCTATAGCAAGGTTCTGGTTCGCCGTGAAGGGCGGCCGAAAATAGGGGACGCTGCCGAGTGGAGGCATTTCTGGAAGCGCGAACACACTAGAAAAACCATTGGGATAGTTATCGGATTTCGGACATTAACGAACGGGCACACAGACATCGGCGGAAATTATTCCGGAGACGAGCATTTCCCTGCCTACATCGTGGCCTCGTCGCTCTACCGCAACCCGGTTCGCGTAAAGCCGGAAGATCTAACGATTATTGAGGAGCAGATGAGATGAAAGGCGATTTAAAAATAGGGCAGAAGGTTAAGTATTCAACGGAACTACTGAGACGCAGAAATGTCTATAACGGAATTTGTCATTGGCAGCCGTCAAATGTTAGTCTGAAAGTCGGATATATCATCGGGAAGCGGACGCTAAGAAATGGCGAACATAACTGGGAGGAGCGAACGTTTTATTTCACTGACAGCGTTATCGCGTATCAAGTAGCGCCGTCCTTGTATCAACGAGCGTCTATGGTTCGGCCGGAAGATCTAACGATTATCGAGGATAATGATTTATGAGCGTAGACCTGGCAAACGTGATCGCGGAAAACATAGCGGCGCGAATCGACGAGAACTGGACAGTTCCTAGAGTTAGCCGCAGGTTACAATACGCGGCGCGTCTAAGCGACGTAAGAAACTCGACAATACCGTCGCTATGGCGTCCGGGGCTGCTAAGCTGGCAAACAGACAGCCCGCTTCGCTTAAGCCTCAAGAAGGCGGCAATCCGGGCGATTCACGAGTATTCTGAGCGCAATGAGAGGGGGAGATTGACGCGGCGACGCGGTTCATTGATGCTTTCAGGCGACACAGGGACCGGGAAATCTCATTTAGCGTGCGCGATTTTGCGCGGGTGTATCTTGCGCCGTCTTGATTGTTGCTTTATCAACTGGTCTGAATACGTGCTGACATATCGCCAGACCTGGAATGGTAGGTCTGAAGTGCTCGATGACGTGCTGGAACTTGAAGCGCTATACCGTGATGCCGATCTTGCAGTTCTCGATGAGGTCGGCGGCGTTGGCGATGGAAAACACAGCGACCATGAATCTACGTTGCTCTACAACCTACTTAGGACTAGGCTTGAGCGCGGAGTCCCGACGATTTACACAACTAACCTAACGCCGGATGAATTGAACAGACTCGGCGGGGCCGCCGGAAAAGTTGCCAGACGGGTAATGGAATCTACACAAATCTGCTATGTGAGGGAAAAGAAATGCTAACTATTCAGGTTGTAACGCTTACGATTTTATTAGCACTTGTTGTCACGTCTGTCGCTTCGGCTGCAATTAGCGTAGAAAAGGTCAAGATGATGACCATACAGATCGAAACATTGAAGGCAAGCCACAAGCGCTTGTTGTCAGTTGCGGTGCAGTCTTGCCGGGAATGTATGGGGGCGCATGCCCCGCTGAACATTTGCCCTTGGCTAGAGTGTTCGTGCGAGATCAGAGAGGCGGTCCGAGAGGCCGAAGCGCTGGAGGTGGAACGATGATTATCGATATCCCGGAAAGTGTAGCACGTGAGATCTTAGGGCTTGAAACTCTATGTCGGCTCGTGAACCACTCGACGCCTACGCGTCCGCGCTGCCAGCATGAGGAAGACTGCGCGTATCGGAACTGGAGTAACCCGCCTCTTTACAATGTGGTATCCGTCGAGCGCGACTTGATTGACGAGATGAATAACGATGGCGAAAAAGGGGAATAGAGATGAAATATGTTTTAAAACAAGTGTCGGGGGGCTACTACTACACCACCGACACAAACAAGAGGCGCGATTATCTCTGCGGGGAAGTGGAAGACGCTGCAATCTTCCCCTGCCCGGCCAATGGTTACAAGAGAAATGCGGCCTTTAACATTGGTTCGGCTTCATGCGGAAGGCCCAACATTTCCAACAAGTTGAAGTGGGTTGAAGTCTCAATCACGGCACACGGCGACTGGGAAGTGGCTTGGTGTCAGGAGAATCAAAGTTGAAAGACCTGGGATGCGCGGGCAGCACGTCGATTTGTGTGGGGCGCCTTTACGGAAAGCGCAATATGAGTGTCAATTTGCGAGCACTGAAAAGCGCGACTTGATTGACGAGATGAATAACGATGGCGAAAAAGGGGAAAGGTGAAATGATGAGAGTGGAACTTAGTATTAGGCAGGCTTGCGCCATCGCAAACTTGTGCGAATCGGCGACCGAGCAAATAAAGGAAATAGTCTTTGAGGAAAGCGACAGCGGTTTAAGATTGGCAGAGCGAGAGATGATTATGGAGAAAATGGTAGAAAAAATTTCTTTGATTCTCGACTTGAAAGATAGCGCCAAGGCGTTGCGTGCTGCGATAGATCGCGAAAGGAAAGGGGTGGAGACATGAGCGACGACAAAGACTGTGTTGAGTGGTGGGGATTCTTCAATGATACGATGGATTGTTCTCCACACCATTTACTGTGTCTTGTTGGCAAACGGTGGCATGTTTATTTTGAGCGTGAACAAACTGAGCGCAAGATTTACAAGACTAAAACGCTTGCCGAAGCGGCAATCTTGTCGAGGTGGGGA
>Ga0208046_1000226_pt1 | contig 12235 bp, 11 predicted proteins | sample PL_2010_300m_FD_184161 | JGI IMG/M metagenome (GOLD analysis project Ga0208046, IMG submission 184161) | Freshwater microbial communities from Powell Lake, British Columbia, Canada to study Microbial Dark Matter (Phase II) - PL_2010_300m... | ecosystem: Environmental > Aquatic > Freshwater >... | reverse complement strand
GGGGTTCGATCACATGGACCGGACCATCCTGCTTACGGTGATCGATAAGTTCGACGGCGGTCCCGTGGGGATCGACAACCTCTCCTCGGCGATCGGCGAAGAGAGGGGGACGATCGAAGACGTTTATGAACCCTACCTGATCCAGGAGGGCTATCTCCAGCGGACGGCGCGGGGACGGATTGCGACGAGGCGGGCCTACGAACATTTCAGCCGGCAATGGGTCGCAGGCAATCAGAAGGAGCTTTTCTGAGCATGGCCGTGAATGTGAGAACCTTTTATCCGGAATCCGGTTTGTGAATCGACGGTGAAAATATTACTGCATATCTGCTGCGCCCCGTGCACGATCTATCCGCTCCGGATCCTCCGGGGGGAAGGGAACGAGGTCTGCGGTCTCTTCTACAACCCCAACATCCATCCCTTTCTGGAGTATCGAAGACGTCTCGATACGCTGGTTTCTTATGCCAGTCAAGAGGGGCTCACGGTCATCCGGGAGGAGGCCTATCCCCTCGAGGCATTTTTACGACAGGTTGCCTTCCGGGAGGAAGAACGTTGCCGTTACTGTTACCGCCTCCGGCTTTCCCATGCCGCGCGGATCGCGAAAAAGGGTCGGTTCGATGCCTTTACAACCACCCTCCTCTACAGCCGCTATCAGAAGCACGATCTTATCCGGGAGGTCGCCGAGTGTATGGCCGGAACGCAGGGGATCCCCTTCCTCTATCGGGATTTCCGCGAAGGCTGGTCCGAAGGGGTCCTGGTTGCGAAGGAGATCGGGATGTACCGGCAGCCTTACTGCGGCTGCATCTACAGCGAAAAGGAGCGGTACTGCCGTAACATCGGGAAGGAAGAGAGCGGCGATTCGACCATGTGAGCATGCCCCAAAATTTCTCGCCGGGAGGGACCAGGCGCCGGGTGTGTCGCTTCTAACACAGTCCAGGGTCACAGGCTGCCTTCCAGCGGCGGCAGAGATGAAGCAGCCTTCGAAGAACAAACCTACTTCTAAACAGTTAGAGAGTCTTGCTTTTTTACGGAAATCCTGCCGGAGATGGTATGGATATTGCTGCCATGAAACCGAACGGTCCGAGGAAAGGTCTGTAGAAAAATCATTTTCGGAAAATGGGTGCGCATGTTTTTACAAAGAACGGTAAAGCACGATATCGCGTGCAGAAGCATAGGGTTGCATTCCGGGAGAAAGGTCGGAATGGTCATCCGGCCGGCCGGTGTCGATGAGGGCATCGTCTTTGTCCGCGGGGATCTGTCGGGGAACAACCGGATCAAGGCGAATGTTAACAACGTACGGGACACGACGCTCGCGACCACCCTCGGCCTCAATGGCGTGACGGTCTCCACGGTGGAGCACCTGATGTCCGCCTTCGGCGGCATGGGTGTGGACAACGCGGTGGTCGAGGTGGACGCCCCGGAGGTGCCGATCATGGACGGCAGCGCCCGCCCCTTCGTCGATCTGCTCAAGGACGTTGGCACGCGAATCCAAGGCAAGGGGAAGAAGCTCCTGGTGATCAAGGAGAAGATTGCCGTCTCTGAAGGGGACGGTACGGCGATGTTTCTGCCCTCTCCGGAATTCCGGATCACCTACAAGATCGAATTTGACCACCCCGCGATCGGCGTCCAGTCCTACCAGATGAAATTCTCTGATATTTCCTATGATGAGCAGATCTGCGAGGCAAGAACCTTTGGTTTTCTCAGGGATGTCGAATATCTTCAGGCGAAGGGTCTGGCCCTCGGGGGATCCCTGAAGAACGCCGTCGTTCTGGATGAGCATCGGATCATCAACAAGGACGGTCTCCGGTTTCCGGACGAATTCGTGAAACACAAGATCCTCGATGCGATCGGCGATCTTTCTCTGCTGGGGATCCCGATTATTGGTCATTTTGTCGCCTATAAATCGGGTCACCGCCTGAACAACCTCCTCCTGAAAGAGCTGTTGATCCGTAAGGAGTGCTGGATGCTGGTGAGCCGCTTCAGCAAGGAGGGGATGTTTAATGAGCTGAAGTCTCTGCGCGTACCATCGTTCCGGGTCCTCGATTCCGTTCCGGCGTCTCCCTGGGTGATGTGAGGGGCGTTCCCGGTATTCGGCCTTTGTTTTCGTCTGCGGCAAACAGGTCCGCAAATAGGTCTTGCTTTTTAATCCCTACTCTCTTACTATACCCGCCAAACACTCAACATAACAAAAAAATTGATCATTTTTGACGTTCTCGTAAAAAGTCACAAGAGCCGTCATTTTGCGGTGTAAGCCGGTCGGCGCCCGGCCGCGGTCCGGGGGATGACGGTAGGTATAAGGGATCTCCATGGTGAAACGGATATTGTATCGGTCCATTTTTCTTATTTTTTCGGTTCTTCTTGTCTTCTCACCTCCGCTTTCTGCGGAGAACGCGGGGATCCGCGACCTCCTGGTAACGAACAACGCAAACCATGTTCTGGTTTATGCCAGGGTGATGAACTGCTTCACGAAGGATATCGAGGCAGCAATCCTGGCCGGTGTTCCGACCACCTTTACGTTTGTCGTAGACCTCTTTCAACAACGTTCGTGGTGGTTGGACAGGAAAGTGACCCGCGTGACCATCAAGCAGACGATCAAGTATGACAATATCAAGAAACTCTTCTATGTCTACTTTGACGGGGATAAAGAGCCGACTTCATTCCAGGATTTTGAGGGCGCCAAGCGGGTGATGGCCGATCTGAACGGCATCCCGGTGGCGCAACTGAAGACGTTGAAGAGGAACGAATATTATTACGTTCGGATCAAGGCGAAGCTCGACAAGGTTCGCCTGCCGCTCTATATGGAGTATGTCTTTTTCTTCGTATCCCTCTGGGATTTTGAAACCGACTGGTACCGGGAGGGGTTCTTCTATTGATGAAAAAGGTTCGCAGACCGGTCAAACTGAACATCCAAGAGGCGAAAAGGCGGAAGCGCGAGCGGATCATCATCCTCGTGACGGTGTTCCTCATCGCCCTCATGACCTATCTCGAAAGCCGCGTTTTCCGCGGCGAGGCGGTCGTCCTCCCCGTCTCCGGCAACGCGCTGATTTTCGGCCTGATCAACGTCAACATCATCCTTATCATCCTGCTCATCTTTCTAATCGTCCGGAATCTCGTCAAGCTGATCTATGAACGGCGGCACGGGATCGTCGGTTCGAAACTCCGGACCCGTCTGGTCGCGGCCTTTGTCAGCCTGTCGCTCATCCCGACCGTCCTGTTGTTCCTTGTTTCGATCAATTTTCTCTCCTACAGCATCGACAACTGGTTCAGCATCCGCATCGGGGACGCCCTGAACCGAACCCTCGAGGTCGCGCAGATTTACTATCAGCAGTCGGCCGATCAGGCGAAGTACTACGCCCGCCAGCTCAGTGCCGATATTTCGAAAAACAGCCTTTATGAGGGAGAAAAGGTCCTTTACTTGAAAGCCTTGGTTGAAAGGAGGCACAAGACCTTCAAGCTCAACGTGCTCGAGGTCCATATCGAGAACCAGAAGGACAATGTGGTCGTCCGCGACCGGGAATATCCGCAGATGCTCCCCAAGCCCCTTTCCGTCAAGGGGATGGAGGATGTGTATGCCGGCCGGGAGCTGACCACAATCGAACAGGCAGGAAGCGGCGATCTGATCCGGGGGGTCGCACCCGTCTTTTCGCTCGCGAGCCCGAAGGAAGTAATCGGGTTTGTCACGGCCAGTTACTACTTTCCGGTCGGTCTGGTGGACAAGATCAACGTGATCTCCAAGACCTCCGAAGAATATCGGCAACTCACGCTTCTGAAAACGCCGATCAAATTCGGTTATATCATTACGCTGTTTATCGTGATGCTCCTGATCATCTTTTCGGCGACTTGGTTCGGCCTTTATCTCGCCAAGGGGATCACCGTGCCGATCCAGGATCTGGCCGAGGCGACCCGGAAGATCGCCCATGGGGATCTGAACCATCAGATCGACATCGTCGCGGACGACGAGATCGGGGTCCTCGTGACCTCTTTCAACCAGATGACGAAGGACCTCAAACGGAGCAAGCAGGGCTGGGAGAAGGCGAATCTGGATCTGGAACAGCGGCGGAACTATACGGAGACCATTCTCCGCAATATCTCGGCCGGCATCGTCTCCGTCGACAGGAACGGCGTCATCACCACGATCAACCGGGCCGCGGAGAAGATGCTCGGTATCCGGACCCAGAAGGTCTTGAACCGGCGATATGAAGAGGTCCTCATTCCCGACCACCGCATTCTCGCAGAAGAGGTCCTCCGGGAGATGCGGGAGCGCGGTGAGGGATTCATCGAAAAGCAGATCGATGTCACCCTGCGGGAACGGGCGCTGACGATTCTCATGACCATCACCGCGATATACGATGATGAGGGGAAGGAGATGGGCATGGCGGTGGTCTTCGAGGATCTGACCCAGTTGCAGCGGGCGGAGCGGGCGGCCGCCTGGCGGGAGGTCGCAAGGCGGATGGCCCATGAGATCAAAAACCCCCTGACGCCGGTGCAGCTCTCCGCGCAGCGCCTCCAGAAGAAATACGGCGACCAACTGGGCGGGGACGACGGCGTCTTTAAGGAATGCACCAAGACGATCATCGATCAGGTCGATGTCCTGAAGAACCTCGTGAACGAATTTTCCCGTTATGCGCGGCTGCCTGTGACGAGCCTGGCGCTCCACGACCTCAACGGGGTGATCCGCGATTCGGTAATCCTCTTCCAGGATGCCCACAAAGAGATTGTGTTTGATTTTCAGCAGGGCGCCGATATTCCGAAACTGATGCTTGATCCGGAGCAGATCCGGCGGGTCATGGTCAACCTGCTCGACAATGCCGTGGCGGCGGTCGGTGGGAAAACCGGCCGGATCGAGATCCGGACCTCCTGCGACGGGAACGGGAGGATGGCGAGGGTGGATGTGGCCGACAACGGCTGTGGCATTCCGCCCGGTTATCAGGTAAAAATGTTCGAACCCTATTTTTCCACAAAGCGGTCGGGGACGGGTCTGGGGCTGGCCATCGTCAATTCCATCATGGCCGATCATTACGGCCGGGTCAGCGTTGCGGACAACCATCCCCGGGGGACCATCGTGACCTTCGAGTTGCCCGTTCCCGACAAGGCGTAAGAACGATTGTGGAATGCTGAAGGGTTAAAGCTTAAAACTTAAAGTATCTCAGGTTGATAGACTTAATGCTGAAGGTTGAACGATGAACAAGACAATCCTGATTGTGGACGACGAAGAGAGCATCTGCCAGACCCTCGGGGGAATCCTGACCGACGAAGGGTATGATGTGGTTACGGCCGGCAGCGGCGAGGAGGCCCTGCGGATTCTGGAAGAGGAACCGCCCCATCTGATTCTCCTGGACATCTGGCTCCCGGGGATGGATGGGATCGAGACCCTCAAGGCGATCAAGGCCGCTCACCCGCAGTTGCAGGTCGTCATGATGTCGGGTCACGGCACCATCGAAACGGCGGTGAAGGCGACCAAACTCGGGGCCTTCGATTTCATCGAGAAGCCCCTCTCGCTCGAAAAGGTGATCCTGGCGGTCAACCACGCCCTGGACCGCGTCCGTCTGGAAGAGGAGAATATCCTCCTCCGGCAGAAGGTCAGTCACGAATACGAACTGACGGGGAACAGCGGTCCGATCCAGGATCTCAAGGAGGTGATCGGCATCGTCGCCCCGACCAACGCCTGGATCCTGATCATGGGAGAAAACGGGACGGGCAAGGAGCTGGTCGCCCGCTCCCTCCATCGCCAGAGCCGGAGGGTGCAGAAACCCTTCATCGAGGTCAACTGTGCGGCGATTCCGGAAGACCTGATCGAGAGCGAGCTTTTCGGTCACGAGAAGGGGTCCTTTACCGGGGCGACGGCGAAGAAAAGGGGGAAGTTCGACCTGGCCAACGAGGGGACGATCTTCCTCGACGAGGTGGCCGACATGAGCCTCAAGGCGCAGGCGAAGGTGCTCCGGATCCTCCAGGAAAAGAAGTTCGAACGTGTCGGCGGGAACCGGCTCATCCCCACGGATGTCCGGGTGCTGGCCGCCACCAACAAGGACCTCGAAAAAGAGATGGAGGAGGGACGTTTCCGTCAGGATCTCTACTACCGCCTGAACGTCATCCCGCTCCGGATCCCCCCCCTGCGCGACCGGAGGGAGGATATCCCGCTCCTGGTCGATCGGTTTCTCCGAGATTTTGCGTTGAAAGAGGGCGATGCGGAAAAAAAGATCACCGACGAGGTGATGAACGTCCTGATGAGGCACAACTGGCCCGGAAACGTGCGTGAACTTAAGAACATCATCGAGCGCCTGGTGATCATGACGCCGAACGGGGTGATTTCGAAGTGTGATCTCTTCCCCCTCTTCGAGGAAGGGGGGAAGGAAATTCTCCCCCCTGAGCCGGAGATCGCTTCCGATTCCTTCCGCGGCGCGAAGCAGGACTTCGAGCGGCAGTACATCGTCCGCAAACTCCGGGAGTTTGACGGCAACATCTCTCGGACGGCCGAGGCGATCGGTCTGGAGCGGAGCAACCTTCACAAGAAGATCCGGAGCTACGGTCTGGAGGTCAAAAACGCCTCCGGGGAGGGTGCGGGCAATTAACAGGCTGTTCAAAAACGTCTGGATGCAAGGCCCCCGAGATCCTGAGCCGTGAGGCGTACTTTCTGGTACGTTGAACGGCGAAGGATGAGGGCTACGTAAAAAGTCCGGATGCTGCGTTGCGCTGCATCCTTCGTCATTGCGGCGTACGCAACAGTACGCCTCATTCCTCAGGATTTGCGCGCCTTGCCTGCGGAACTTTTTACGAAGCCGTTCCGAATGCAAGGCTTTTGTTTCTTTTTGTGAATCTGTCAAGGATGAGGGAAACGCAGCAGACGGGCGTTTTTCAACAGCCTGCTAAGACCCGGTCTGACGCCGGAGATCGGCAATGGAGAAGCGGTTGAAAGGCAGGAAGATGAGCCCCAGAAGGATCACGATCCCGATGGAGAGGGCGTGATAGATGATCGCGAAGGTTAGGGCGTCCGTCTTCGGGATCCCGAAAAGGCCGAGACCGAGAATACAGAAGTAGTGCCAGTTTCCGATGAAGCCGGGTGCCGTGGGGATGGCGATCCCGATGATCAGAATGATCATGAGAACGAAGGCGGCCGCGACCGGCAGGTGGAGGCCGAAGGCCAAAAAGAGGAGATAGATTGCCAGGACGTCGACGAGCCAGATGACGATCGACAGGAGGGTGACAAAGAGCAGGAGCGCCGGATCGACCATGATCCGGAATCCTTCGATAAAATGGCCGATCAGCCGGTTCACGGCCCCGGCATAGCGCGCCGGAAGCCTTCCAATGAGGGGGGCCAGGACGCGGAGCGTCGCCTCGCGCCGGACGATCATCAGAATCATCACCGCGAAAAGAGCGAGCGTCACGAGCAGGAACAGGACGCTGGAACGGACGAGCCACGGCGGCAGCGGGGTGAAAAAAAGGGCGGCCACCGCGATGATGAGAATGGTGAGGCTGTCGAGCGCCCTTTCCACGAAGATCGTGCCGAGCGCCGAGCTCATGGGGATGCGGCTCTTTTTCGTGATGAGATAGGGCCGGGCCAGCTCTCCCAGGCGCGCCGGGATGGCGATGATGGCCAGAAACCCGACGCTGGTGACGGAGAAGAGGGAGAGCTGATCGACCTTCCCGATGGGTCTCAGGATGAGCCCCCAGCGGATAGACCTCAGGAGCTGCATGAGAAACATGACGGCAACGGCGGGGAGGACGTATCCGCAACGGATCGTCCGGAAGCCTTCGACCACTCCCCGGAACTCAATCCCCCGGATAGAGAGCCAGACCAGCAGGGCGCTGAGCGCCAGGCCCGCAATCGCCTTTTTCTTCATCAGCCCTCTTCCGTTCTCAGCAGCGCGGAACCCATACCGGCATCATCCCGCACAGGCCTACTTTCTCACCAGGTTGTCCCCGATCTTGTCGTGGATGAGCTGGGAAGAGAGCTTGTTCCCGATCAGGCCGACGCGGACGGAGACCGTGGTCACGTTCTTCGCCTTGTAGGTGACGGAGATCTGGACCTTTTCATCATCGATCACGGCCGAGATCTTTCCCTTCCCGATCTCCTTTTCCGGCAGGACATCCAGACCGCGCATGTCCGCCACGGTCTTTTCGCAGGCGTTCCAGGCCGCGTCGAAGGCGTAGTAGTAATCGGTTTTCATCTCGCCGTTGATGAAGAAGTAGGTTCCCGAGCCGGCGCCCACCGCCGCACCGCCGATCAACGCCGTCTCTATACAGCCGGAGATCAGAAAAGCGCCGATGACCAGGAATACGATCCATCCCTTTGCTGTCCGCATGATTTTTCCTTTCTGTAATGATGATGATCACGGGGGACAGATTTGAAATCTGTCCCCCCTTAATGGAAATCTGTCCCCCCCGCATTGCCGCTCAGCCGATCGAACTCCCGGAGCAGCTCCTCCTGCCTTCGGGTGAGGTTCGAGGGTACGGTAACCACCGTCTCGATGATCTGATCGCCCCTCCCGTATCCGCGAAGATGGGCGATGCCCTTGCCCTTCAGACGGAAGACCTTGCCAGTCGGGGTTCCCCGGGGAATCTTCAGCTTCTCCGTCCCCGTCAGGGTCGGCGCCTCCACACTCCCCCCCAGTGCGGCCTGGACGAAGGTGATGGGGATGCGACAGTAGACGTCGTCTCCGTTGCGCTCGAAGGTCCCATGGGGTTCCACCTCGATGAAGACATAGAGATCCCCGTTCTGGCCGCCGTACTCGCCTTCCTCCCCTTCGCTCCGCAGCCGGAGACGCGATCCCGTCTCCACGCCGGCCGGGATCTTGAGCTGAACCGTTTTCGCGATTCGGACCTTTCCCCCGCCGGAGCACGCCTTGCAGGGGGTCGTGATGACGCCCCCCTGTCCCCGGCACTGCGGGCAGGTAGTGCTGATGCTGAAAAAACCGCTGGACTGCGTCACCTGGCCCCGTCCGTTGCAGCGGCTGCAGACCTGCGGAGAGGTTCCCGGGGCGCAACCCGATCCCCTGCAGGCGGTGCAGAGGGTGTATTTCTCCAATCCGATTTCGGTGCTCGTCCCCAGAGCCGCATCCATGAAAGAGATCCGGAGGTCGTAGCGCAGATCGGCCCCGGCCCGGGCGGCCGTGCGTGAGCGTCCCGTGTTGAAGCCGAAGACGTCGCCGAAGATGTCGCCGAAACTCGAAAAGATGTCTTCGAACCCGGAGAAGCCCCGGTAGCCTGCGCCGCTCAAACCCTCATGGCCGTAACGGTTGTAGATCTCCCTCTTTTGGGAGTCGCTCAGGACCTCGTAGGCCTCGGCCGCCTCCTTGAACTTCTCCTCCGCCTCCTGATTTCCCGGATTCCGGTCCGGATGATACTGCATGGCGAGCCTGCGATAGCTCTTTTTGAGCTCCTCTTCCGCGGCGCCCCTTTCCACGCCCAGAATCTCGTAGTAACAACGCTTAAACGTCATTCGCCCTTTCGACTTCCTTCCGCGTTGATTTCCCCGATTCCCGCCGGCACGGTATTTCCTCCGGCCGATACCGAACGATTTCCCAAATCCCTACAATGATGTCATTCTCATGGATGGTCGCAAAACCTTGCGGACGCCTGTTCCATCGCGCCCTAACATAGCAATCCCCCCTGCGCCTGTCAACCGGACGTTGAGGGTCTGTAACGGAATAACTATTACATTCATGCATCTCATATTCAGGTCATCTTTACCCGATCCTCAATCGCAAAATCCTCGAAATAGCGCTGCTATTCCTGCGGTTTTGCTCAATCAGATCAGAAAAATCTGACCCAAATCTGAGCGCCTTAACGCAACAGCTATTCCGTTACAGACCCTTACCGGACCAGTCGGTTCAGCGCCTCGCGGTATTTCTCGCCGGTTTTCGCGATGATCTCCGCGGGGAGCTCCGGCGCCGGGGGCTTCTGGTTCCAGCGGATGGAGATCAGATAATCGCGCAGGAACTGCTTGTCGAAGCTCTTCTGCGGACGTCCCTCCTCGTAATCGTCCTTCGGCCAGAACCGGGAGGAGTCGGGGGTGAGGAGCTCGTCGATGAGGATGAGTTCCCCGTCCAAAAGGCCGAATTCCATCTTCGTGTCGGCGATGATGATCCCCGTCCGATCGGCGATGGCGACCGCCCGTTCATAGATGGAAAGGCTTGCCCGGATGATCCGGTCGGTCAGGTCCGCGCCGAGGATGTCCTCCATCTCCCTGCGGCTGATCGGCAGGTCGTGTTCCCCGCTGGCGGCCTTGGTGGAGGGGGTGAAGAGGGTCTCCGGAAGCCGTGACGACTCCTTCAGTCCCGCCGGGAGTGTGATTCCGGAGACGGGCCTTCCCAAGCGGTAATCCTTCCAGCCGGAGCCGCTCAGGTAACCCCGGACGACACATTCGACCGGCAGGGGCTTCGCCTTCTTCACGAGCATGCTCCTGCCCTGCAGGAGATCCCGGTAGGGGGCGCAGACGGCTGGATATTCATCTGGATTCGTCGAAACAACGTGGTTCGGAATGATATCTCCCATCTTCCCGAACCAGAAGGCGGACATGCGCGTCAGCACCTCCCCCTTCCCCGGGACAGGGTTCGGCATGATGAAGTCGAAGGCGGAGATGCGGTCGGTTGCGACGATCAGGAGGTGGGAATCGAGGGCGTAGATATCGCGGACCTTTCCCGTGTTGGCGAGCGTCATTCCTTGAAAATCCGTTTTCATGATGGCTGATTGGTTCATGGCCTGTCTCCTTTTCCTTGGTCAGCGCAGGAAGGGGTTGGACTGTTTTTCGTGGCCGATCGTCGAGGTCGGCATGCTCCCGTAGTTGTGTCCCGGCAGGACCACCGTCTCGTCGGGCAGAGTGCAGAGTTTTTTCTGGATGGAGTCGAACATGACCTCTCCGGAGCCGCCGGGCAGGTCGGTCCTTCCGACCGCCTCCACGAAGAGGGTGTCGCCGGTGAAGGCGTATTCGTCCAGGAGGAGGACCATGCTCCCCGGGGAATGACCCGGGGTGTGGAGGACCCGGAGCCTGATCCCGCCGACCTCGATGAGATCGCCGTCCCGGACCGTCCGGTCGGCGGGCGGCGACGCCTTCCCGCCGAACATCCGGAGCATCGCCGCCGGGGTGGAGACGAGCATCTCGGCGTCGTCCTCGTGGATGATGATCGCGGCGCCCGTCTTCTCTTTCATGTCCACGTTGCCGCCGATGTGATCCACATGGCCGTGGGTGTTGACGATGTACTTGATTTTGACGCTGTTTTTCTCCGCCGCCTTGATGAGCCCGTCCGTATCCGCCGCCGGATCGATGACGAGCGCCTCGCCGCTTTCCTTATCGCCTACCAGGTAGGCGAAAACCGCCATCTGTCCGACCTGCCGCTGTTCGATGAACATGATCCCTCCCGTTTTTGGGGGTATCGGCGTAGCCCCGCCGTTCCCCCCGGAAATTTCGCATTTCACGTCCGATTCGCGGGATACCCCTATCATTTTTTCGCCTCCGAAGTCAATTGGATTCGCGCCGGTAAAAGCCCCCGCGCCCGCCGCCGGAGAGGGGACGGGGGGTGGAATAAAGGCGGACGGCGGCCGCAAAGCCTCCGGGCGGTGAACCGGGGATCTTGAGAAGGGGATTCATCGCAGAGGATCTTCCGGCCACCGCTCCAGGTAGGACCTTTTGGCCGCGCAGCGGTGTTCGTTCCAGCAGGAGGAGAAAACGGCATCCGGTACCCCGGCGTCCCGGAGCGAAGTCGGGATTTAAGCCGGTATAAGGCAAAACATGAGTCCGGTGATGAACAACAGCATTCAACCAGCCGGATTCGCTCCGAATTTGTTGAAGCCCTGCGAAACCGCATTGCCCGGGTTTTGAGCGAGGGAGGCTTTGGTAGCCGACGATAAGGTAGACAGATAACCTGAATGCCCTCGCAAACGCTTGCTTTCCTTTTCTCCGACAGGAGGGCATCATCCCCGCGGGGGCATGAGCAAAGGCTCATGCCCCCGGACAATTCAAAACGCATTGTTGCGGTTTAGAGCCAGATGAGCTGGAGCAGGATGTGGGCGACGATCACCGGCGCCACGGAAAACGGCACGCTCAACGCCATGTACTTGCCCAGCTCGATTTTGTAGCCCCGCTTCTCCAGCATCCCGCAGGCCAGGACGTTGGCCGTCGCCCCGACCGGGGTGATATTCCCGCCGATGCCGCACCCGACGAGCATCCCGAAGTAGAAGGCAAAGGGATTGACCCCCAGGTTCGTGGCCACATAAGTGCAGACGGGGATCATCAGGACCGTGT